>Ga0335083_10011294_pt1 | contig 10732 bp, 16 predicted proteins | sample Lox_Sample_42_FD_206716 | JGI IMG/M metagenome (GOLD analysis project Ga0335083, IMG submission 206716) | Soil microbial communities from Loxahatchee National Wildlife Refuge, Florida, United States - Lox_Sample_4.2 | ecosystem: Environmental > Terrestrial > Soil > Wetlands | place: USA... | reverse complement strand
TAGTGCAGGGTCCCAAGGGCAAGCTGCAGGTCCTCGTTCCCAAGCAGATTCGCCTTGAACAAAAAGACGGCGTGCTCACCGCGATCCGCGATAACGACGATCATCGCGCGCTCCACGGCCTCGCCCGCGCTTTGCTGGCCAATGCCGTGCACGGCGTCACCCAAGGTTTCAAGAAGGAGCTCGACATCGTCGGCGTTGGTTACCGCGCCGAGGTCAAGGGCAAAGCCGTAGCCTTCGCGCTCGGCAAGTCGCACCCGATCGAGTTTCCGATTCCCGAGGGAATCCAGATCGCCGTGGACAAGCAGACGCACATCGTGGTCTCTGGCGCCGATAAGGCGCAAGTCGGCCAGGTGGCCGCGGACCTTCGCGCTCTGCGTCCGCCCGATCCGTATAAGCAGAAGGGCATCCGCATTACCGGCGAGCGCCTGAAGAAGAAGGCCGGCAAGGCAGGGGCCAAGGCTGGCGCCGCCTGAGTTTTTGTAGCGCTTGCGAATTTGGTTGTCATCCTGAGGAGCGCAGTTTGCGACGAAGGATCTCAACGTGAAGTATTACCCAGGATTTTGAGGTCAAACGGTTTTCGTAAGGGAGAAACACAGTGGCATCGGCTAGAGTTCGCAAACTATCGAAAGACGCGCATCGCCGCAGGATCCATGCACGCGTCCGGACCCGCGTGGTCGGCACCTCGGAACGTCCGCGCTTCTGCGTGTATCGTTCGCTCGATCACATCTACGCGCAGATCATTGACGACCGCAGCGGCCGCACCATTGCGTCCGGCAGCTCCGTGGACAAGGAAACCAAGAAGAATTTGAAAGGTGGCGGCAACATCGCCTCCGCCAAGGCCGTCGGCAAGATCATTGCCGAGCGCGCCAAAGCGGCCGGCGTTGCCAAGGTTGTGTTCGACCGCGGCGGTTACAAGTATCACGGCCGCGTCAAGGCGCTTGCGGATGCGGCGCGGGAAGCGGGGTTACAGTTCTAACTTATGTCGAAGCAAATTTTGCGTGAAAGTCTGGCGGTTCGGCGGCTCCTGGAAGTCAATCCTTCCGACCTCAAGGATGACGTCATCGCGATCAATCGCGTCACCAAAGTCGTCAAGGGCGGCAAAAACCTCAGCTTCTCCGCTCTCGTCGTCGTCGGCGATTCGCACGGCCATGCCGGCTTCGGCATGGGCAAGGCCCGCGAAGTGCCCATGGCCATCAAGAAGGGCATCGAGCAGGCCAAGAAAAATCTCATCAAGCTCAACCTGAAGGGTAGCTCCATTCCCCATCAGGTCACCGGCCGCTACGGCTCGGCGCAAGTGTTGCTGAAGCCTGCCTCCGAAGGTACCGGCGTGATCGCCGGCGGCCCGGTGCGCAAGGTCATGCAAGTGGCAGGCATCCAGAACGTACTGACCAAGTCTCTAGGTACGTCGAACCCGCACAACGTGATCAAAGCCACTTTCGCGGCGCTGCTCAGCCTCAAGGACGCTGGCCAGGTTGCCGAGACCCGTTCCAAGACCCTTGAGGAATTGAGCGGTAGGCCTCCCAAGGCGGACAAGTCCGAGAATAAAGAGAAGGCGGTAGGGGAGTAAGTCATGGCAGCGGAAAAGAAGGGCGCCAAGAGCGCCGCTAAAATCAGGATTAAGTGGGTCGTCAGCTTCATCAGCTGCACCGATGACATGCGCGCGACCGTCCGCGGCCTCGGCCTGCGCCGGTTGCACCAGGTGGTCGAGCGCGAGGATTCTCCGGAAACCCGCGGCATGATTCACAAGGTCCGGCATCTCGTGGAAGTGGTGGAGTAAGCAATGGCGGAAAAAAAGAAAGAACACAACACAGTTTCCTTGTCGACCCTCGGCCCGGCCAAGGGTTCGCGCAAGCGCAAAGTGCGCGTCGGCCGTGGTATAGGCTCGAAGCTCGGCAAGACCTCCGGCTCCGGCAACAAAGGCCAGAAGTCCCGCCGCGGGTATTCGCGCCGTCGCGGTTTTGAAGGCGGCCAGATGCCTTTGCATCGCCGCATCCCGAAGCGCGGCTTTCACAATCCTTTTGGCGTGGAATTCTCGGTCATCAACCTCGAGGAACTGAATGTGTTCCCCGCGGGCGAAACGGTTACGCCGGAACTGCTCCGCGCCCACGGCTTCATTCGCAAGGCCACCGGCCCTATCAAGGTTCTCGGCGATGGTGAGCTCAAGAACAAGCTCACCATTCACGCCCATGCGTTCAGCGCCTCCGCCAAGGAAAAGATCACCAGGGCTGGCGGCACGTTTGAAGTCGTAGGCGCGCCACTTTTGGGGCAGGCGTAACGGAATAACGTGATGCGGAAATACAACAATCTCGTCATTTCGCACGGACTGCGGTTGGGGCATGGTCCCTATCCCGTCATTCCGAACGGAGTCTGCGGAGTGAGGAATCTCTCTTCTTCGGTCGAGGAGAAATCCCTCGCAGCGCTCGGGATGACGGCCGTTGTGAGTACCGAGGAACGGGTATGAATCGCTTCTGGCAAGCATTTACGAATCTCTTCCGGATCGAAGATCTGCGCAACCGGCTTTTCTTTACGCTGGCGTTGCTCGCGGTCTATCGTCTTGGTGCGCACATCCCTACGCCCGGGATCAATACCACCGTTCTGGAAGAATTGTTCAAGCAGTCCGCCGGTTCCTTCCTCGGCATCTTCGATCTGTTCAGCGGCGGCAACTTCCGCCGTCTGACGATTTTTGCTCTCGGCATCATGCCGTACATCACCTCGTCCATCATCTTGCAGTTGATGACCGTGGTGTTCCCGTATCTCGAGCGCCTGCAGAAAGAAGGCGAACTCGGCCGCCGCAAGATCACGCAGTACACGCGCTACCTGACGATCGTCCTCAGCATCATCCAGTCGTCGACGATCGCCACGACCTTGCAGTCGCAGTCCCTCGGCGGACAATCGCTCGTGTATCACCCCGGTCTCGGCTTCTGGCTCATGACGGTTCTCACGCTGACCACGGGTTCCGCCTTCATCATGTGGCTGGGTGAGCAGATCAGTGAACGCGGCATCGGCAACGGCATGTCGCTCATCATCTTCGTCGGCATTGTGGTCGGCTTGCCACGTGCCATTGTGGATCTCTACGAAAAGGCTAAGACCCAGGCTTGGGGCGCGTTTACCCCGCTCGCTCTTATCCTCATTCTCGCCTTGATGGTCGCCGTCGTGGCCTTCATCGTTTTCGTCGAGGGTGCGCAGCGCCGCATTCCGGTGCAGTACGCCAAGCGCGTCGTCGGCCGCCGCGTGATGGGTGGACAGTCCACTTACCTCCCGCTCCGCGTCAATTCCGGCGGCGTCATTCCGCCGATTTTCGCCAGTTCGTTGCTGGCGTTTCCGGCCACGGCCGCCATGTTGTTCGGCACCCGCTGGCCCTTTATTAAGAAGATTGGCGACCTTGTACGTTGGGGTGAGCCTCTCTACACGTTGATTTATGTGGTCATGATTATTCTGTTCGCGTTCTTCTACGTCGGTATCGTTTTCAATCCGACGGAACTCGCGGACAACATGCGCAAGCAAGGTGGCTTCATTCCCGGTATCCGTCCCGGCCGCAGCACTTCGGAATATGTCAGCACCATTCTGAAGCGCTTGACCTTCATCGGCGCGGTGTACCTGGCGCTGGTTTGCTTGCTGCCGGAATGGATGATCGCCGGCATCAAACTGAATCACATCTGGATGGTGGGTGATTGGTTTGACCGCCACATCCCCGGATGGGTTCTGAACGGTCTCGGTGTGCAGTTTTACTTTGGCGGTACTTCGTTGCTGATCGTGGTGGGCGTGGCGATGGACACCGTGCAGCAGTTGGAAGCGCAACTCGTTATGCGGAATTACGAGGGGTTTGCGCGCAAGGGTCGTCTGCGCGGCCGACGGTAAGGCATGGGAGTCGGGGTCGATAAGTCGACGCTCGAGCAGCGTCCGGTCGGCAAGCTCGATCGCGCTGTGATTTTTCTGGGGCCTCCGGGCTCCGGGAAAGGAACCCAGGCGAAGGTTTTGGCGGGCAAGTATGGCGTGCCGCACTTGTCGACAGGCGATATGCTCCGAGAGCACATTGCCAACGGCACTCCACTCGGCTTGAAAGCCAAGCCGATTATGGCGCGCGGCGAGCTGGTGCCGGATTCGTTGGTGCTCAAGATGGTGGCGGAGCGCATCGAGCGGCCCGACTGCAGCCAGGGTTTTGTGTTTGACGGTTTTCCGCGGACGGTGACCCAGGCGAAATACCTGGGTGAGCTTCTGAAGTATCACGGGCTCAAACAACCGTTCGTGATCCACCTGGTCATCAGCACCGCTCTGCTGATGCGCAGGCTGACAGGTCGCAGGACCTGCAAGGTTGGCGGCGAGATTTACAATATCTACGACCGCCCGCCCAAGGTGGAGGGGATTTGCGATAAAGACGGCGGCGAGCTGTTCCAGCGCCCCGACGATCGCGAAGAAGTGATTCAGCCGCGGCTGAATGCGTATGAGAAGCAGACGTCGCCGCTGGTAAGTTTCTACCGCAGGCTTGGCGCTTTGCATCAGATCGATGCGAGCAAGAGCGTGGCGGAGGTTGAGCAGGAGATTACGCAAGCCGTGGCCAATATCCGCGGGGCGCGCTAGGAAGATGGCGATTCAATTACGTAGCGCCGCTGAGCTGGAAAAGATGTACCGCGCGGGCCAGGTTGTGCATGAGGTTTTGAACGCGCTTCGCGCGGAAGTCAAGCCGGGGCTGACGACGATGGATCTCGAGCATTTCGCCGAGAAGATCATCGCTAAGCACCCCGGGAAGTCGGCGTTCAAAGGGTATCGCGGGTATCCCTGTGTGCTGTGCACTTCGGTGAACAGCGAGATCGTTCACGGGATACCGTCGCCCAAGCGGAAACTCTGCGAGGGCGACATCGTCTCGATCGACTTTGGCATGGAAGTCGACGGGTACTACGGCGATTCCGCGGTTACCGTGCCCGTGGGACACATCAGCCCGCAGATGCAGAAGCTGCTCGATGTGACCCGCGAATCTCTGGATCGTGCCATCGACAAGATGCGCCCGGGCAACCGCCTCGGCGACGTCGGTTACGCGGTGCAGAGTTGGGTTGAGGAGCACGGGTTTTCGGTGGTGCGGGAGTTTGTGGGCCATGGCATCGGCACCAAGATGCACGATGAGCCCAATCTGCCGAACTACGGAGAACCGGGGCGCGGGCAGCGTCTGCAGGAGGGCATGGTCATCGCCGTCGAGCCGATGGTGAACGCCGGGCGCCCGGATGTGCAGATGCGTGGCGAGTGGGTGGCGGAGACCGCGGATGGCAGTCCTTCCGCGCATTTCGAGCATACCGTCGCCGTCACCGCGAATGGCCCATGGATCCTGACGCGTCCGAAAGGCGCGACAGGCCCGAGCTGGTAAGGTCGTGTAGTGGCCGGTCTTTAGCGGTAGCGGTTTTTAGGAGCTTATGGCGAAGCAGCCGTTCGACGAAACCAAGAAAGGCGATTCCGGTAACTCCAAGGAAGACGCCATTGAAGTGATGGCCACGGTGATTGAGCCGTTGCCGAATGCGATGTTCCGGGTGGAGCTGGAAAACAAGCACCAGGTTCTGGCGCATGTTTCCGGCAAAATGCGCAAGAACTTCATCCGGATTCTCGCGGGAGACAAAGTCGCAGTGGAGCTTTCTCCCTACGATTTGACCCGCGGCCGCATTGTGTACCGCTATAAATAGCGGCGAGTTTGTGGCACGGGCTTGAGTCTGTGCTCTCGGGTGAATGAAGGTTCTCATCCTGAAGAGTGAAGTTTGCGACGAGGGATGGTTGGTCGCGGCCGTCTTCAGAGGCGGGCGTAAGGTCGAAAAGAGGAGCAGTAAAATGAAAGTTCGGGCTAGCGTGAAAAAGATTTGTGACAAGTGCAAGGTCATCCACCGCCGTGGAGTGGTTCGGGTCATCTGTACCAATCCGAAGCACAAGCAGCGTCAGGGATAAAGTAGCTATAGGTTCTAAGTTTTGAGTCGCAAGTAAGCAGGCTTTTGGCAGTCAGCAGAAAACGGGCCTTACTCACAACTTAAAACTTAGGACTTAAAACTGAATTCGAGCAAGAAGAGTTTTTGAAAGGAACAAAGAATCATGGCACGTATCGCAGGTGTTGATCTTCCGCCGCAGAAGCGCCTTTGGGTCGGGTTGACCTCCATCTATGGCATCGGTCAGGTGCGCGCGAAATCCATCGCTGAAAAGGCGAATGTCGACTTCACGAAGAAGGTGCGCGATCTCACCGAAGACGAAGTCAATCGTCTTCGTACCGTGATTGAGCAGGAAGGCCGCGTCGAAGGCGACCTTCGCAAAGAGATCCAGATGAATATCCGCCGCCTGATTGAAGTCCAGGCCTATCGCGGAATTCGTCACCGCCGCAACCTGCCGGTTCGCGGTCAGCGCACGCACACCAACGCGCGCACCCGCAAGGGTCCACGCCGTGGCGCCGTCGCCGGCAAGAAGCAGGTCAAGGGTAAGAAGGGCTAAGAATTTCGTAGGACTTGAGACGGAATGGAGTGAATCGTGGCTAAAGAGCAGAACGCAGCACCGGACGCAGCAGTACCGGCAAAGCCGGCGGCAGCGGCGGGAAAAAAGAAGAAGGAATTCAAGAAGAAGAAAGAGCGCCGCACGGTGCCGCACGGAGTCGTTTGCGTATCCGCGTCGTTCAACAACACGCAGATCACCATCACCGATCCCGATGGCCGCGTGCTTTGTAACTCTTCCTCCGGGGCGATCGGCTTCAAGGGCTCGCGCAAGGGCACGCCGTACGCCGCGCAGCAGGCTTCGCTTACCGCGGCCAGCGCCGCCCGCGACACCTACGGCATGAAGAGCGTCGAGGTGCGCGTGAAGGGGCCGGGTTCCGGCCGTGAATCCGCGGTTCGCGCCCTGGCAGCCGCCGGATTGCACATCGTGGCCATTCGCGACGTCACGCCCATTCCGCACAACGGCTGCCGTCCGCCAAAGCGCCGCCGCGTTTGAAACAGTTTTTGGTTCTGAGTTTTAAGTGATAAGCCGAAACGCCTTGAACTTAAAACTTATAACTTATCACTTAGAACTTAAAGGATTCGGGAAGGGAGAATAGAAGTTGGCAAGACATCGAGATGCAGTCTGCCGCCTGTGCCGCCGGGAAGGGCAAAAACTGTTTTTGAAGGGCTTGCGGTGTTTCACGGACAAATGCGCGATTGAAAAGCGCAATTTCGTTCCGGGTCAGCATGGCCAATCGCGGCGCGCGAAGGTTGCGGGTTACGGCCTGCAGCTGCGCGAAAAGCAGAAGGTCAAGCGCACTTACGGGTTGCTGGAACGTCAGTTCCGCAACTACTTCGAGAAAGCCGCGCGCACCAAGGGGCACACGGGCGAGAACCTGATCATTGCCCTCGAACGCCGCCTCGACAACGTCGTGTGGCGCGCGGGCTTGGCGTCTTCTCGCGCCCAGGCGCGCCAACTCGTCCTCCACGGTCACGTGCGTATCAACGGGAAGAAGGTCAACATCCCGTCCTACCAGGTGAACGTCGGCGAGGAAGTCGCCATCAAGGAAAAGATGCACCAGAACGCCATGGTTCTCGACGCTCGCAACGTGGCGCAGAGCCAGAGCGGTGTGCCATGGCTCGAGCAGGATCGCGAGGCCTTCAAGGCTCGCGTAGTCGCCCTGCCCAAGCGCGAAGACGTCCAGACGCCGCCGATCAACGAGCAGCTCATCGTCGAGCTGTACTCGAAGTAAGTTCTTGGGTTCGTGTAGTGGCCAGTCTTTAGACTGGCCGGTTTGAAGTGCGGGCCACTATACACAGGTTTGGGGCTGTTTTGGGCAGCCCAGAAGGAAGGGAACACGATGTGGAAGGGATTTCAGAAACCGAAGCGTCTCGCGCCTGAATTCGAATCGCTCACCGAAAAGTACGGGCGGTTCTCGGCGCAGCCGTTTGAGCGGGGCTGGGGCACGACGGTTGGGAATGCGCTGCGGCGCGCGCTGCTGAGCTCGATCGAGGGCGCGGCGATCACCGCGGTCAAAATCGAGGGCGTACTCCACGAGTTCTCCTCGATTCCGGGCGTTGTCGAAGACGCCACGGACATCATCCTGAATCTCAAGCAGGTGCCCATCAAGCTGAACAACGACCTGCCGAAGACCATCTTCCTGAACGTCGAGCAGCCCGGTGTTGTTACCAGCGCGCAAATCGAGGAAGACTCCGATTTCGCGGTGCTCGACAAGGGCGTGTACATCGCCACGGTCAGCGAAGGCGGCAAGCTGCAGATTGAAATGCGCGTCAAGAACGGCCGCGGCTATGTGGCGGCCGACCGCAACTACGACGAGGACCTCCCGATCGGCTATATCCCGGTCGATAGTGTCCATTCGCCGGTGCGCAAGGTCAACTATGCCGTCGAAGCCGCTCGTCTCGGCCAGATGACCGACTATGAAAAGCTGATGCTCGAAGTCTGGACCAATGGCGCCATTACGCCATCCGACGCCGTGGGCCTGGCCGCGAAACTCGTCAAGGATCACATGAGCATCTTCATCAACTTCGAAGAGCCGGTGGAAAACGTGGAGATGCCCGCCGACACGGTTAACGACCCGCGCCTCGAACATCTCGACCGCTCCGTCGAAGAGCTCGAGCTCTCCGTGCGCAGCTACAACTGCCTGAAGAACGCCAACATTCAGACCATCCGCGAACTCGTCCAGAAGAGCGAGAACGAAATGCTGAAGACCAAGAACTTCGGCCGCAAGTCGCTCAACGAGATCAAAGATATACTGGTAAAGATGGGCCTTAGCCTGGGCATGAAATTCGACGAGCACGGCCGCATCATCTGGCCGCCGCTCCCGAGCCAGACCGCGCCGCCGACCACCGAGGACAACCTCGGCCTGTAAGAAGCCCCAAGTCGTCAGTTCTGAGTTATGAGTGCAAAATCACTCAGATCGGGGCTGGCGGCGGACGTTCAGAGCAGCGGAGGCAGTTTTGTGGAATGGGCTTCGCCCGTTCAGGTTTTGGTTGACTTAAAACTGATCACTTACGACTTAGAACTAGTTCTGATTACTGCGAGATGCAAAGGGAAGAAACATGCGACACCTGAAGTCGGGTTCAAAACTGGGACGCAATCCGTGGCACCGCCGCGCGACGTTGCGCAACCTGGTCACCAATCTTTTTGAGCATGGACGGATCACCACCACTCTGACGCGTGCCAAAGCTACGCGCCCCGTGGCGGAGAAGATCATCACTCTGGGCAAGCGCGATACACTGCAGTCGCGCCGCCAGGCCGCCGCTTATCTCATGACCCCGGCGGTCACCGCGAAGCTCTTCAGCGAGATCGCGCCGAAGTTTGCCGATCGTTCCGGCGGCTACACGCGCATCATCCCCGCGGGGATCCGCGTGGGCGATGGCGCCAAGGTCGCCATTCTCGAACTCGTCGGCTACGAGTTCAAGAAAAAAGAAAAGAAAGAGAAGAGCAAAATCCAGGAAGCCGTTGAAGCCAAGAGCTGATTTCATCCATTTTCCGCCTCCGCAGAGGCATTCCCGAGCCCGTCACGCGCCATCGTGACGGGCTTTACTTTTGGCGCAGACGAATCGCCTGATCCGCTACTGTTTGGTACGCCTTCGGAAAAACTCACCGCAGTTCTATTGACCTTTCTCTCGCCATAAGTACGCTAGAGACAATTCCCGCCCGGTTTTGCGCATGTGCTGTAGGTGCTGGTTTGTCACGGTTATCGAGAGTGTCTGATACTGCCAAAGTTCTACCGAACGAAATCCGCACCTGCAGCTGGACAGGTTGCGGACGTATTTCCCACTCGCTGCTTGGTGAGCGCTGGCTGTGCCTCGACCACTTCGTCGAATTTTCCTATCGGCGCATGAATGTCATCCGCCGGGTCGTCGACGATCGTGACCACAACCGCGAACTCCTCAATGACGCACACGTCTTCCTATCCCAAGTTGTGGCGCAGACCACGCAATTGGCCACCCAGATTCGGCCCCTCGATCCGAAGCTGCGCAAACTGCTCCTCGCCCTCTCGACGTCCGCCGCGGAACTCTTCAGCCAGGTGCGCCGCGATCCACGTGTGCCTCGTCGCATCGGCTGCCTTCTGCGGCTGGGAATGGCTGCTCCCGAGATCTCCGAGCAATGCTGCACTGTGAATGTCAGCCTGCGTGGCGCATGCCTCCAGTTGAATTCTCCCCAGCGCGCCGGCCGGGAGGTCACTCTCGAGCGCCTCGATACCCACCAGTCGGCTCGCGCCAGGATCGCCTGGGTCAAAGACACCTCCGACAACCGGTTCCTGGCGGGTGTCGAAATTCTCGACGCCGAGGATTTCTGGGGATTCGGCTCGGTTGCCGAGATTGCGCCCAGTGCGGCGCGTACCGCCTAGGCTGGGTTTACCGCTGACCGGGACCTGTCCTCCGGGGTAGTTACCGTTGTGACCCACGTCACAATTGACAGCTTGCTCCCTTTCCCGGATGCTGAGATACCTCTCCTTGGGGAGTATTCATGCGTCGAAGCCTGTTTCTTCTCAGCCTACTCGCCGCGATCCCAGCTCTGGGTTCGGCCCAGGAACCAAAACTCGTAAACTGCCGCACCCTCGAAGCCGCCGGCAATTTCGTCGGTCCTGACGAAGTCATCGTTGACGATATGGTTTGCCAAAAAGCCAAACCTGGCACCGACGCGGCAAAGAGCCAGCAGCCCCCAAAGCCCGTGATTGGCACAACGATTTCCGATACTCCTGCCGAAAGCGTCGTGGATGCCGCCAAAGCCGCGGAAAAGCGCATTGCCTCACGCAAAGAAAAGGAAGAAG
>Ga0335083_10011292_pt1 | contig 10733 bp, 9 predicted proteins | sample Lox_Sample_42_FD_206716 | JGI IMG/M metagenome (GOLD analysis project Ga0335083, IMG submission 206716) | Soil microbial communities from Loxahatchee National Wildlife Refuge, Florida, United States - Lox_Sample_4.2 | ecosystem: Environmental > Terrestrial > Soil > Wetlands | place: USA: Florida... | reverse complement strand
CCGCGTCCTCCACCTCTACACCCAGGCACACGGCCGGGTCGGGGCCGTGGCGAAGGGCGTGCGGAAGACGACGTCGCGCTTCGGCGCGAGGCTCGAGCCGCTCTCGCACGTCGAGCTCGTTCTCCACCGCGGCCGCGGCGAGCTTCAGACGGTGACGGCGGCGCAACTCGTCCGCTCGCACCGGGAGGCGCGCGAGGACTATCACCGCTTCTCGGTCGCGATGATCGGGGCGGAGGCGATGCTGCGGCTGTTCAGCGAGGAGGAGGCGAACGAGCGGGCATTCACCGCGCTGACGCGCTTCCTCGATCTCGTCGACCTGACGCCTCACGCGGCCAACCGGCCGACTCTCGACCCGCTCGGGCTCGCGTTCCAGCTGAAGCTCCTCTGGTTGGCGGGCTACCTGCCGCACGTCTCGGCCTGTGCCGAGTGCGGCGCGGAGCGGGAGCCTCTCGTCGGCTACTCGACGCGTGCGGGAGGAGCGGTCTGCGCGCGCTGTGCGACTGCAACCGAGGCGCTCTCGCTCTCCCCCGACGGAATCGCGGGGATCGAGGCGCTTCTCGCCCGGCCGCTCGCTGACGCTCAGGGTCTCGGCCTGTCGGAACGCGCGCAGCGGGATGCCCTGTGCGTGGTTGCCGCCTCGTACGAGTACCACGGCGGTTTCCGGCTGCGGACTCTGAGCCGCAGCGCCTGATCAACCGGCGTAGCTGAAGGCCTCGAAGTTCAGGGTGCCCTGCTCGCACACGCTCGTGGGGGGCCGGATCGGCGCTTCCGTCACGCCGCCCCCCTCGGTGCTCAGCTGGAACGTGTGTGCCTGAGGCTGGCAGGTCCCCGATTGCGAGTCCCCCTGACCTGCAACGTCCGGCGAGAACCGCGCCTGAGCCGTGGCGGACGCTCCCGGCGGAAGCACAACGCGCGGCCCGCCTTTTTCCGCGGCCCTGACGTGCGTCGGGAGTGCTGTGCCGCTCGCACCGAGGAGCGTCCCAGTCGGCGTGCCGTGGAGGGAGCATGCTCTATGGGAGGAGTTCTTCACGGCCAGCGTGTACGCGATCTGGCCGGCTCCGGCGCTGTAGGGGACCAGGACGAACGTGGCTGCGAGCTGTGTGCCCGAGCACGGCTTGCCCGAAGTCACCGATTCGGTCGTCGTCACCGTGCGTGTCGTCGTGACGATCTGCGTGTGGCCCACCGTGACCGTCTTGGTGCCGCTACCGAGGCAGCCGGCCGCCGTCAGGGCGACCGCGGCTAGGAACAGTCCCGCTGCAGCGCGTCGTCCAGCCACTCTCGAACTCCGCCGATCGGTAGACGCTCCTGCGCGAGCGAGTCCCGGTCCCGGACGGTGACGGTCTCGTCCTCGAGCGTCTGGTCGTCCACCGTGAAGGCCCACGGCGTCCCTATTTCGTCCTGACGGCGGTAACGCCTGCCGATCTGGCCGCTGTCGTCGTGCTCGACGACGTGGTGGCGCCGAAGCTCCTCGTAGAGCGTGCGTGCCCGTGTCGCCATGCCGTCGTCGCGCGGGACGAGCGGGAGGATCGCCGCCTTCACGGGAGCGACCTGAGGGTGGAGGCGCAGGACTACGCGCTCGCGGTCGCCGACGATCTCCTCGTGGTAGGCGTCGCACAGGAGCGCAACGAAGATGCGCTCGATGCTCACCGCGGGCTCGATCACGTGTGGCGTGTAGCGATTGCCGTCGGGGTCGATCCATTCGAGCTTCGTGCCCGAGTGCTGCGTGTGCTGGGTGAGGTCGTAGTCGCCTCGGTTGGCGACTCCTTCGAGCTCTTGCCAGCCGATCGGATACAGGTACTCGATGTCGCTCGTCGCGCTGGAGTAGTGGGAGCGCTCCCCCTCGTCGTGCTCACGGACCCGGAGGTTGATCTCCCGGAGACCGAGGCTGCGGTGCCAGCCGAGCCGCTGGTCGAGCCAGTAATCGAACCACTGCGTTGCGTCCGCGGGCGGCACGAAGAACTCCATCTCCATCTGCTCGAACTCGCGGACGCGGAAGAGGAAGTTCCCCGGCGTGATCTCGTTGCGGAACGACTTGCCGACCTGTGCGATCCCGAACGGCGGCTTGCGCCGCGCGAGCTGGGCGACGTTCTTGAAGTTGATGAAGATGCCCTGCGCGGTTTCGGGGCGGAGGAACGCGGTCGAGCTCTCGTCCTGGAGCGCGCCCACCTGAGTCTCGAACATGAGGTTGAACTGCCGCGGCTCGGTGAGGTCGCAATCGGGGGTCTCGCCGGGTCGCTTGCTCGGCTTGCGACCGCAGCGGGCGAGCTCGAGCTGGTCGGCGCGAAAGCGGAGCTTGCACGTGCGGCAGTCGACGAGCGGGTCGGTGAAGCCGGCGACGTGGCCCGACGCCTCCCAGACGCGGGGGTTGAGGATGATCGCGGAGTCGAGGGCGACGATGTCGTCGCGCTCCTGGACCATCGCGCGGAACCAGAGCGAGCGGATGTTGTTCTTGGTCAGAACGCCGTAGTGGCCGTAGTCGTACGTCGAGCCGAGCCCGCCGTAGATCTCGGAGGACGGAAAGACGAAGCCGCGGCGGCGGCAGAGGGAGACGATCGTGTCCATCGTCACAGGTGGCGCCGTCTCGCTCATGGGCCGGAGGTTACCCAGGTGGCCCACGAGGATCGGCCGGGTTGGCGGTTGTGGCTGGCGGGCGTGTGGGCCTCTCGGCGGAAAGTTGCGACACCGCGGTAGCGGTTGCGCGCATAGCCTCCTCTCCCCGTGGGTGGGTGGGGGTTTGGGATGGGACCCGGGACGCGCCCGGTTACGCTGACCGCTCATGCCGAACCCGCCGGTCGAGCTTCACGTCGTCTCCGACGCCACCGGCGAGACCGCGGCGCGCCTCGTTCAGGCGCTCGAGGCGCAGTTCCCGGAGCAGGAGTTCGTCGAGATCCGCCATCCCAGGGTCGAGTCGGAGGACGACCTCCAGCTCGCCGTCAACCGGATGCGCGGCAGGCCCGCGGTCGTCGTCTACACGATCGTCCAGCCCGAGCTCCGCCAGGCCATGCGCACGCTGTGCCGGCGCGCGCGCCTCCATTACTGCGACCTGCTCGGCCAGCCGATCGACGCCGTCGCCCGCGTTTCCGGCCAGGCGGCGAAGATGACCCCGGGCTCGCGCCCGCCCCTCAACTCGGCCTATTTCAAGCGGATGGAGGCGATCGAGTTCGCCGTCCGTTATGACGACGGCGTCGCACACGGCCTCCACGACGCTGACGTCGTCCTCGTCGGCGTGTCGCGCACTTCGAAGACACCGCTTTCGATCTACCTCGGCTACCTCGGCCACAAGGCAGCGAACGTCCCCGTCGTCAAGGGCATCGCGCCGCCGCCCGAGCTGTTCGAGGTCGACCAGGCCAGGGTTGTCGGCCTCACGATCGATCCCAACCGGCTCGTCGAGATCCGCCGGGCGCGCGTGCGCGCGATGGGCGCGCCGGGCCGGAACCGGCAGTACGCCGAGCTTGCCGAGATCTACGAGGAGCTGGAGGAGGCGGCAAAGCTCCATCGCCGGCTCGGCTGTCCCGTGATCGACATCTCCGAGCTGTCGATCGAAGAGACCGCCCATCGCATCCTCCGCGTGGTCGAGGAGCGCGCCGGCGAGGCCGACGCGCAGGCCGCGCGGTGACCACGGAGGGGACGAGCCCCGCGCGGAGGCCGAAGCCGCGCATCCCGGCTTGGCGCTGGGGACTCTGGTGGCTCGTCCTGCTCTTGGGAGATTTCATCTTCTACGTCCTTCTGACTCCGATCTGGATCGGGCTACGCACGCTCGCGTGGATCGCGGAGTTCCGGGCAAGGCGCCGCTGAAGGGGCAGGCTGCCCTGCATATGACAACATCTGCGGCCCCATGACCCGCTACATCTACGACTTCGCCGAACCTTCGGACGGGGGCCGGGAGCTGCTCGGCGGCAAGGGAATCGGGCTCGCGGAGATGACGCAGCTGGGCATCCCGGTCCCTGCCGGGTTCACGATCACGACCGACGCGTGCCGCGCCTTCATGACGTCGAGCGGCAAGGTCGAGGGCCTGGACGAAGAGGTCTCCGAGCACATCACGCGGCTCGAGGAACAGACGGGGAAGCGCTTCGGGGACGCCGAGGATCCGCTGCTCGTCTCCGTCCGCTCCGGGGCGGCGATCTCGATGCCGGGGATGATGGACACGATCCTCAACGTCGGGCTCAACGAAGAGTCGGTCGCCGGTCTCGCGCGGACCACGGGCAACGAGGAGTTCGCGCGCGACTGCTACCGCCGGCTGATCCAGATGTTCGGGGAGACCGTCGAGGACATCCCCCACGAACACTTCAGCGTCGACGACTCGGTCGAGCGGGCGCGCGAGATCTACGAGCGCGAAACCGGAGACGGCTTTCCGCAGGACGCGCGCGAGCAGCTGCGGCGCGCGATTGCGGCCGTCTTCGAGTCGTGGAACTCGTCACGCGCACAGGTCTATCGGCGCATGTACGGCATTCCCGACGACCTCGGTACGGCGGTCAACGTCGTGCAGATGGTGTTCGGGAACAACGGCGACGACTCCGCCACCGGCGTTTGCTTCACGCGCGACCCCTCGACCGGCGAGCAGGGCGTCTACGGCGAGTACCTCGTCAACGCCCAGGGCGAGGACGTCGTCGCCGGGATCCGCACGCCACAGCCGCTTGCCGAGCTGCGGGATCGCATGCCCGAGGCGTACGACCAGCTTCTCGACACGATGGGCTCGCTGGAGCGCCACTACCGCGACATGCAGGACATCGAGTTCACCATCGAGCAGGGGAAGCTCTACCTCCTCCAGACGCGCACCGCGAAGAGGACAGCGGCGGCCGCGATCAGGTGCGCGGTCGACATGACCGGCGAGGGGTTGATCGAGCGCGAAGAAGCGGTCACACGGATAGATCCGGCGCAGCTCGACCAGCTTCTCCACCCGCGCCTCGACCCGGAGGCCGAATTCGAGGTAGCGGCCCAAGGCCTGAACGCCTCACCCGGTGCGGCGTGCGGAAAGATCGTGCTCGACGCGGACAGCGCCGCGGACCGCGGCAAAGCGGGGGAGTCGGTGATCCTCGTCCGCTGGGAGACGACGCCCGACGACATCCACGGCCTCATCCAGGCGAAGGGCGTGCTCACAGCGCACGGCGGGATGACGTCCCATGCGGCCGTCGTCGCGCGCGGGATGGGCAAGCCGTGCGTCGCGGGCTGCGACGGCCTCGACATCGACACCGGCGCGAGGACCGTGCGCATCGGCGGGCATCAACTGAGCGAGGGCGACGTGATCACGATCGACGGGGCCACCGGCCGCGTCATCGTCGGCGAGGTGTCGCTCGTCGCGCCCGCGATCAACGAGGACTTCGAGACGGTCCTCCAGTGGGCCGACGACGTGCGCCGCCTCAAGGTGCGGACGAACGCGGACAACGCGGACGACGCGGCCAAGGCCCGCGAGTTCGGCGCGCAGGGCATCGGACTCTGCCGCACCGAGCACATGTTCTTCGGCGAGGAGCGGCTCCCCGTCGTGCAGGAGATGATCCTCGCCCGGGACGAGGGCGGTCGCCGCGACGCGCTCGATCGGCTCCTCCCGTTCCAGCAGTCCGACTTCGAGGCGATCTTCGAGACGATGGCCGGCCTCCCGGTCACGATTCGGCTGCTCGACCCGCCGCTCCACGAGTTCCTGCCGCCGCTCGAGGAGGCACGGGACTCGCGCATGCGGCAGCGGATCAAGACGCTCACCGAGTCGAACCCGATGCTCGGCACGCGAGGCTGCCGGGTGGGCATCCAGTGGCCGGAGATCTACGAGATGCAGGTGCGGGCGATCGCCCGCGCCGCGAACGCGGTGCGGGAGCGCGGCGGTGATGCACCGCTCGTCGAGGTCATGCACCCGCTCGTCGGGTTCCGCGAGGAGCTGCGCCGGCTGCGCGAGCTCACCGAGCGTGTGATGGAGGAGGAGGCGCCGGAGCTCGAGTACCTCTGCGGCACCATGATCGAGCTGCCGCGGGCGGCGCTCCGAGCGGACGAGATCGCCGAGGTCGCCGACTTCTTCTCCTTCGGCACGAACGACCTGACGCAGACGACTCTGGGGATGTCGCGGGACGACGCGGAGGGGAAGTTTCTCACCTTCTACCTCGAGGACGGCGTGCTCGAGCGGAACCCGTTCGAGGTGCTCGACCAGGCCGGAGTAGGCGATCTCATGCGGATCGCCGTCGAGCGGGGGAGAGAGACGAAGCCGGGGATCAAGCTCGGCATCTGCGGCGAGCACGGCGGAGAGCCGTCGTCGGTGGAGTTCTGCCACCGCATCGGGCTCGACTACGTGAGCTGCTCGCCGTACCGCGTCCCGCTCGCCCGGCTCGCGGCCGCGCAGGCGGCGCTGAAGGAGGCACACCGGGCCGAGTACGTCCAGGCCGGCGGGTGAAGTCGCCGCCTAGGCGTAGCCGCGCACGCGGAAGTACGCGATCGCGAGACTTCCGGCCGCGACGGCGATGAGACCCAGAATCCCACCGAGACCGAGCTGGCCGTAACGCGCACGCCCCCGGTCGCTCCAGTGAGCGTAAGCGAGCATGACGAGGATGCCGCCGATCAGGCCGCCGACGTGGGCGCCCCAGGAGATGCCCGGGATCACGAACGACAAACCGAGGTTGATCACGACCAGGACCAGCGCCTGGCCGGCGAGGCTGCCGGTCACCTGCCACTCGAGGATCATCATCGCGCCGAGGATGCCGAAGATCGCGCCCGAGGCGCCGAGACTCGGGATCGTCGGTGCCTGGAGCAGCGCCCCCGCAGAACCCGCGAGGCCCGAGACGAAGTACAGCCCGACGTAGCGCGCGGTGCCGAGGTACTGCTCGACGATCCTCCCGATCACGAACAGCGCGTACATGTTGAAGCCGATGTGCAGGAGGCTCTCGTGGAGGAACATGGCGGTCACGAGCCGATACCAACCCGAGTGCGGAACGTACGGCCCGAAGAGCACCATGTGGTTGTAGAGCGAGCCCTGCCGGTAGATGCTCGTTCCCGCCCGGCCGAGGCTGCCGCCCTGGCTGGCTCCGATGAGGTAGATCAGGACATTCAGCGCGATCAACGTGTAGGTCACCGGCGCCTGGTTCGTCGCCAGCGCGATGCCCGGGGCGCGGCGAACCGGACGCGGCTTGATGCGCGTCGCGGGACCTCGGGGGCGAACGCTCGCATGATCCGGGCAACGGATGCCTACCGGCCCGAAGTTGGCGCAGTCCTCGCAGATCGGCCGTCCGCACTCGGAGCAGGAGAGACCGGTCTCGCGGTCGGGATGCCGGTAGCAGTAGCGCGTCTCGGCCGTCGACATCCGGACTAGCCTAGTCCGACCGATGCGCGTCCACGTGGCCTTCACACCGGGCGAGCAGACCCCGGCTCCGGTCGGGATCGTCGTCGACGTCCTGCGCGCGACATCCACGATCTGCCAGGCGCTCGCGTCCGGCTACAGCCGCGTCCTCTGCTGTGCCGAGGTGGACGAGGCCCGCGCGCTCGCCGAAGGCGAGGGGCCGGCGAAGCTCGCAGGCGAACGGCGGCTCGCGCACATCGAGGGCTTCGACTTCGGCAACTCGCCCGGCGAGGTCGCAGGCGAGCCGGCGGCCGAGACGCTCATCCTCACCACGACGAACGGAACGCGGCTCCTCGTCGCAGCGGCGGAGCGCTTCGAGCGCGTGTACGTCGGTTCGCTCCTCAACGTCGACGCCGTCGCCGCGGCGGCGCGCGAGAGTGGGGAGGATGTCGCGGTTCTCTGCGCCGGCGTGCTCGGTGAGCTCGCCCTCGACGACGCCTATTGCGCCGGCCGTATCGCCGCGACGCTCGGCGGCGAGCCGGAAGACTCGGCGCGCGCCGCGATCCTGCTCGCGCGCAGCTTCCCGAACGCCCTCGAGGGGCTGGCTGGGAGCCGCAGCGCCGCGAATCTGCGCCGGCACGGCCTCGAGGCCGACGTCGAGCGGTGCGCGCAGGAGAACGTTCTCGACGTCGTCCCGCGCTACGTCCGCCGCGTCGGCCCCGCGGCCGAGGTGACGCTCTAGGCCATCGCGCGGACTGCGACCTCGTGCTTCGTCACCGAGGTTCGCCTGCCCGGCGTGTCCGAGGCGGGCATCGAACTGAGGAACTCGTCGCCCGTCCGGTAATCGTCCTCGTTGTCGAAGAAGACGATCGCGAGGGCGCGCTCTGCCTCGGGATCGTGGAGGATCATCATCTCCGTCGCAGGGAGCCCCTCGGGCCTCTCGCCGTCCTCGATCTCGCTTTTCAACGCCGCGATCCGGTTCGAGTCGATGTCCTCGAACGAAACAACCCGTGCCAGTGCCATCGAATCCTCCTTGCTCGCTGTCGGAACGAGCCTACGCCTCTGCGGCGAGGTCGGCCAGCGCGGCGACGGTGCGCCAGTTCCGCAGCGTGACCCATCTCATCGTCGGCGCTGCCCCCGCCGCAACGCATCGAGCCGCCGTCGCTCCTGCTTCGTCGGCCGTGCTCCGAGGTCGGCGCCGAGCGGCCGCGCCAGCCGTCGTTCGAGCGCGAGACGTTCGCGCTCCTCCCGCGATTCGGGCGTCTCCTCGTAGAGCGTCACCGCGACTTTGGCCGGCCCGCGGCGATCCGCGAGGCCCGTGACGACCACGACCCGGCGCGTCGTGCCGAGCTGGATCTCGACCGTGTCACCGGATGCCACCTCCCGGGCCGGCTTGACCCGCTCGCCGCCGACCTTGACATGACCCGCGAGGACGAGCTCGGTCGCCGCGCTCCGCGTCTTCGCGAAGCGGGCGGCCCACAACCACTTGTCGATCCTGCACCTGGGAGGCGCGTCTTCGGAGCTCACGCCTCCGATGGTGCCAGGCCGCGTTTATCCCGCGGAGGGAACGTCAGGTGAGGGCGGGAGCTGGTTGGCGTCGCGGGGACGCGGGCGCGGCAGAGCCTGCACGAGCCGCAGCACGCCGAGTGCGACGAAGTACACGCCGACGAGCGAGATCACGGTGTCCGCGCCCCGCCTCGCGGCCCCGATCATCGCGATGCCGAGGAGAAATGCCACTGCGGCCGCCACGCCTCCAAGCCAGCGGTCGCGTGTCGTGTGCGCGTCGCCCCCGAGCGACGCCGCCTCGACAGCGCCGAGCAGGACAGCGGTCACACCGACGACGTAGAACAGCGCGGCCTGCGAGATCCCCGGCCAGCCGAGGAGCAAGATCCCGACGCCGGCCTCGACAACGGCCTCGAGAAGCCACCAGGAGCGCTCCCCGCCGGGATGCCGAAGACGATCGCTCACCACGAGCGCGGCGTGGGCGAGCAGTCCGACGCCGACGACGACTCCCACGGTGCGAAGCGCAGGGCTCGGCCAGACGAGCAGAACCACGCCCAAGGCGATCCCGAGCGCGCCCTTGGCTACGGGCGACAGTGCCGCGTCCAGGCGTTGCCGCCAGTGGGGTACGGGCCGCGCCCGAGCCCGCTCGACCGGCGTGGCGGCGGGTGGCGCGACCGCGTGCACCGTGACGCGGCGGCTCGACCAGCCGCGCAGCGCCCAGACCGTCAGGAAGGTCGCGCCGGCGAGCGAACCGGCCGTGTCGCAAAGCAGGTCAGTCTCGGTGTCCCAGAGGCCTTTCACGAAATGACCGCCGAGGATGTCGAACTTGTCCTCGATCCACTCGATGTTCTCGTAGAAGGCACCTACCGCCAGGCCGACCGCGAACGCGATGATGAAGATGCCGGCGATCCGCGCGACGCGGCGTTCGCGGATCGCGTCGGCCGGATCGGGCACGACACCGAGCCGCACGAGCACGATGTAGAGCACCGGCGTGTAGGCCATCGGCGAGAGGCTGTGGACGACCTTGTCGTAGTAGAACCAGCCTCCGTAGAGGCTGAGGGCCGTTCCCCACGCGATCAACGTCATCGCGACCGTCAGCCCGAAGTCGAACCAGCGCGGCAGGTTGATGATCCGCGCGACCAGGAGGACGATCGAGGCCGCGGCCAGCGCCATCACGTCCGAGCGCCCCTGGGCGGCGAAGACGATCGTTCCGCCGATGAAGGCCACGCGGATGACATCGAGCCAGTCGCGAATGAACCAGGTCCAGTCCCCGTAGATGATCCGGGGCCAGTCCCAGCTGCTCGGCGCCCTCATCCCGATCTCCTCTCGATGCCGACATCGAGCACGAGCGGGAGATGATCGGAGCCCATGCTCGGCCCGAAACTACGGTCACGGACGGTGAGGCCGCCGCTGATCAGGCAATGGTCGATCAGCGCGCCGAGCAGCGGGCCCCACGACGGCCAGCTATGTGCGTGCCACGCGCCTCGGAAGACGTCGGTGAGCCGGGCGTCGTGGCCGAAGTCCTCGAATTGCGCAGACCACGGGACGGTGTTGAAGTCGCCGCACACGATCAGCCGTGACCCGAGGCTGGGCCGCGCAGCCGCGAGCGCGCTGAGCTCCCGCGCGTGCACCGAGCCGGCGAACGGGGTGTGCACGTGCACGAGCACGAACGTTACGGGCAAGTGATCGATCCGGAAACGGGCGACGAGTGTGGTCGGCCCGTCAGCTGGAAAGCGGCGAGCGCGTACGCTCAGCGGAGAGACGTCGCTCAGGACACCCATGCCGTATGCGCCGGGCTGGGGGACGAGCCGTCTTGGTCGCAGGCGCGCCGACGCGTGCTCGGCCGCGTGCGCCCACGCGGGTGTCAGCTCCATCAGGCCGAGGATGTCGGGCCGGAGGCGCGCGACCAGCGGCCCGAGCTCGTCGTATCGGTGGTTGCCTGCCTCCACGTTGAAGGAGACGATGCGCAGGGTTCGGC
>Ga0335083_10011290_pt1 | contig 10735 bp, 13 predicted proteins | sample Lox_Sample_42_FD_206716 | JGI IMG/M metagenome (GOLD analysis project Ga0335083, IMG submission 206716) | Soil microbial communities from Loxahatchee National Wildlife Refuge, Florida, United States - Lox_Sample_4.2 | ecosystem: Environmental > Terrestrial > Soil > Wetlands | place: USA... | reverse complement strand
GCTGTCCCGCCGGTACGGCGGGACCGGCCTCGGCCTGTCGATCGCCCGCGAGGTCGGCGCCCTGCTGGGCGGTGAGATCACCGCGGAAAGCGAACTCGGCCAGGGCAGCATCTTCACCCTGTACCTGCCGTGCGAGCTGCCCGGGGCCACGGTTGACACGACGGCCGGCGCGGCGGACCCGGTGAGCAACGGCGTCAGCGCCGCGCCCAACGGCGACGCCCGCGCCGAGGCGCCCGAGGCCTTGCGACTGCAGCCGGCGCTGCCCGATGACGCGGCACCGGGCGGCCGGCGCCTGCTCGTCCTCGAGGGCGCGCGCGGCGGCCTGCTGACCTTGCTCGCCTACAGCGCCGTCTCCGACCTGACCGGCATCCACGGTCCGGTCCACGTGGGCACGGCGGTCAGCCCGGAGCAGGGCATCGAGGCGCTCAGCGCGGCTCCGCACCAGTGCGTGGTGCTCGACCTGGGCCTGGAAGACGCGTCCGCGTTCGCCTTCCTCGAGCGGCTCCGGGAGGAGCCGGAGCTGCGGGACGTCCCGGTGCTCGCGCACACCAGGGACAAGATCGACAGCGCGCAGGCCAGGCTGGCCCGGCTGCGGTTCGGGTCACAGCCGCTCGAGCTGCTGCCCTCGCTCGACGAGCTGCGCGAGCGCATCACGCTGCACCTGTCCGCGGCCCAGCCCGACCAGGTGCCCGCGCTGATCAGCGAGCCCGCCGAGGCGGCGGCCGCCCCCCGGGCCCCGGCCCGGGCCGAGGGCCACGAGGCGCTGCGCGGCCGGCGGGTCCTGGTCATCGACGACGACCCGCGCAACGTCTTCGCGATCACCAGCACGCTCGAGCTGCACGGGATGACCGTGACCCAGGCGCCGAACGGGCGCAAGGGCATCGAGGCGCTGCTCGGTGCCGAGGACACCGACCTCATCTTGATGGACGTGATGATGCCGGAACTCGACGGCTACGCGACGATGAACCAGATCAGGCAGATGCCGGACTTCGCGGCCCTGCCCATCATCGCGGTGACCGCCCGGGCCATGCCCGGCGACCGGGAGAAGAGCATCGCCGCCGGGGCCAGCGATTACGTCACCAAGCCCGTCGACACCGACGAACTGCTGGCCTGCATGGAGCGGTGGCTCGCCCGCCGCTGACGGCCTGTCGCGGCGTCAGGCGGCGACCGCGCGCTTGGCCGCCGCGGCCGCCGCGCGCCGCCTGCGACGGCGCTCGCGCTGCCGGTCCTCGCGGGTGGTGCCGCCCCAGATGCCGTAGACGTGGTCGTGGCTGGTCGCGAAGTCCAGGCACTCACGCCGCACCGTGCACCCGGCGCAGATCATCTTGGCCCGCGCGATCTGCCGTTCGGCCGGGCCGGCCGAGGAGACGGGGAAGAACAGATCGGGGTCAGCGGACCGGCACGCCCCTGCCGATCGCCAATCCGGGGTGCTCCTGCTCACGGTCATCGCTGTCCTCACCGGGATCTGAGCTGCTGTCCTGGCCGTGCCGGCACGGCCAGTTACCGCTTCCCGCCGACGCCCCGCCTACACCTGGGAACGGCCTCGTTGAGGTGATGTGACGAGCATCACATCACCTCACGTTTATTCGCCTCGGGCCGGGCACACCCTACTCGTCCGTAATTCCCAGGGTCCTAGGAGGCCACCTTGACGAGGGGAACCCTCCGCAAGCCGACGGCAGCCACCGCTGCCGCCAGCGCCACGGCCCCCGGCACCGCCCCTGACACCAGCATTCACCCAGGGTCGCGTGCGGAGCTGCAAGAGCTGCCCGACAACGCCCTGCTAGCCAAGGTCCGCGCGCTGCCGAGGGACAACGAGCTGCGCACCGCCGCCTGCGAGATACTCGTGGACCGCTACCAGAAACTGGTCCGCTCGTGCGTCAGGCAGTACCGCGGCAGCCCGGAGCCCACCGAAGACCTCATGCAGGTCGGGTACGTCGGCCTGCTCAAGGCGATCAACAACTACGACCCCGAGGTCGGCGACAGCCTGTCCGCCTACGCGCAGCCCTGCGTCAGCGGCGAGATCAAGCGCCACTTCCGGGACAAGCGGTGGCAGATCCACGTCCGCCGGTCCGCCCAGGAACTGCTCCTCGAGCTGCGCAAGGCCACCGAGGAGCTCACCCAGCAGCTCGGCCGGGCTCCGGAGGAGGCCGAACTGGCCGAGCGGCTCGGGGTCAGCCAGGACGACATGCAGGAGGCCCGCCAGGCCGACCTGGTGTTCAGCACCTACTCGCTCGACGCGCCGCTGTCCGACCGGGACGATCCGGCCCTGCTCGCGGACGTGCTCGGCGACGATGACCCCGGCGTCGCCCACACCATCGATATGGAGGCCGTCCACGCGCACTGGGAGGAGTTGCCCGAGCGTGAGCAGCGCATCCTGGTCATGCGCTTCTACGGCAACCTCACCCAGACCGAGATCGGCGAACGGCTCGGCATCTCGCAGATGCACGTGTCCAGGCTCCTGGCCCGGGCCCTGAGCCACCTGAAGAGCCGGCTGCTCGATCCAGCCGGGGCCTAGCGGAAGGACCATCATGAAAACCGGAGTGGGACTAGCGGTGATCGCGGTCGGAGCGATCCTCGCGTTCGCCGTGACGGCGAATACGTCGGTCCTCAACCTGCACACGGCCGGCTGGGTGCTCATGATCATCGGCATCATCGGGATCGCGGTCCCGCGCCGCGGCTACGGCTGGGTCGGCCGGCGCGTCTTCCTGCGGCGGACCCGCTGGCGGCCCGGGGCCAGGGTCGAGGAAGTGACCTACCCGGCCTACGTCAACCGGAACCCGGCCAGCACCCGCGTGCAGGCGGGCCTGCCCGCCCCCGGCGCGCTCGGCAGCCCGGAGGCCGCCAGCCACATCGACGGCAACCCGGGAACCACCGCGACCCGCGACCTCACCCCAGAGGTACGGCCCGTCGAGACGGAGGTCATCGAGGACGTCTATGACGAATGACGCGGACGCGAGCGGGGCCCGGTCCCGCTAAGCCGCAAAGCGAACCCAACCATAAAAGCCTTTTGGAGAAGTCATGGTTATCACGCTTTCCGTCATCATCTGGTGGATCCTCATCGGGCTCGTGGTCGGCGCGGTGGGACGGCTGGTCATACCAGGCCGCCAGCACATCGGGATCATCCTGACGATCGGTATCGGCATCGTGGCCGCCATCGTCGGCGGGATCCTCACCGCTGCCCTGCTCGGGGCCGGGCACACCGTGATCACGTTCATCGTCGCCGTATTGCTTGCCGCGCTGGTCGTCAGCGCGTTCACCACTCGCGGCTACGGTCACTACCGCAGCCGCGGCCGCCGCCGGCCCGCCTGGCGTCGCTGGTAGAGCAGCGGCCGATCCGCCGGGGCGATCCCGCCCCGGCGGATTTTCGCGTTCCGGGGCGAGACCGCCGCCGGTAAGATTCCGGTGGGCGTTTTATCGGGGACGATGGTCTGGAGAGATGGCGCAAGGCACCTGGCCGGATGGCTCTGACGCTGACCTCGCCGAGCTGGCCGGACGGCGCGACGCGCTGCGGCAGGCCGCGGGGCTGCCCGGCGCCGATCCGCGCGCGCTGCTCGACGCCGCGTTCGCCGAACTCGACGCCGCGGTCGAGACCCTGGCCAAGCGGGCCGGGACCGGGCCGCCGGAAGAGCCGCCGCCTGTCTGGCTCAGCGCCGAGAGAAACCTGCTGCGCGCGGTGTTCCAGCACGCGCCCGCGCCGCTGTTCGTGCTGGAGGCCGACGGCACGGTCCGCCGGGCGAACGGCAAGGCCAGCGAGCTGATCGGCGCTCCGCCCGGCTACGCGACCGGCAAGCCGCTCACCGCGTTCGTCGACCTCGCCTCGCGGGCCGCGGTGCAGAGCCAGCTCGCGGCCGCCGCCCGGACGGGAGACCCGAGGCACGTCGCCTGCACGCTGCTCGGCCCGGCCGGTCCGGCCGCCGTGACCCTGACAGCCAGCGTGCTCACCGACGGCGCCCGGCTGCTCGTGGTCACGGCCGGAGGGTACGGGGAGGCGCAGAGCCCCGCGGTGAGCGGCCAGGGCGCTCCCCCGGGGGCGATAGAGGCCATGACCCGGCGGATGGACCTGGTCACCTCGGTGACCAGGCTGCTGCTTGACAACAGCACGTTCAGCGAGGCGGTCACGCTGCAGCGCTGCGCCCGGCTGCTGGCGGGCGACATCGCGAGCTGGGTCATCGTCGACATCGAGCGGCCGGGCCAGCTCCGCCGCCAGTTCGTGATCGGCCCGCCCGGCGAGGAGGAACTGGCCAGGAGGGTACGCGCCGCCGACCCGCCGGCCGGCTCGGTGCCCGCCCAGGTCCACGCCGCGGGCCGGTCGGCGATCCTGGCGCACGCGGACGACGCCGGGATCCTCGGCGCCGCCCCGGACGGCACGCCGCTGCTGATGCTGCTCAGCGCGACGTCGCTGCTGAGCGTCCCGATCCGTGATGGCGTCACCGGCTACGGGGTGCTGACCCTGGCCCGGCAGGCGGCGGAGGGCCGCTTCACCATCGCCGACCTGGCGCTGGCCGAAGACCTCGGCGAGCACCTGGGGGTCGCGATCCGGGTCGACCGGATGTTCCGGCACCGTTCGGCGGTGGCCGAGGCGCTGCAGGGCAGCCTGCTGCCGGCCAGCCTGCCCGAGGTTCCCGGGCTCGAGCTGTCCGCGGCCTACGTGCCTGCCAGCGAGGGACTCGAGGTCAGCGGCGACTTCTACGACGTCTTCCCGGTCCAGGGCGGCTGGGCCATCACCGTCGGCGACGTGTGCGGCAAGGGGCAGGAGGCCGCCGCGATGACCGCGGCGGCCCGGCACGCCATCCGGGTCATCGCGCACTGGAACCCGGATCCGGTCGACGTGCTGGCCAAGGTGAACGAGGTCATCCTGGCGGGAGACTACGAGGACCGCTTCGTCACCGCCAAGCTCGCCTACCTGCGGCGGGACGGTGACCAGGTGCGGGTGGAGTTGGCGAGCTCCGGGCACCCGGGCCCGGCGGTGGTGCGCCCGGACGGCCGCGTCGACGTGCTGAGCGGCGGCGGCCTCCCGCTCGGCCTGTTCCCGGACGCCGAGCCGGAGCGGGATACCCTCGAGCTCGGCCCCGGTGACCTGCTCTTCTTCTACTCCGACGGGGTCACCGAAGCACGCAGCCCCGACATGGAGTACTTCGAGGACCGGCTGGCCGACGAGCTGGCGGGCGCGGCCGGCCGGTCCGCGGCCGAGACCGCCCGGATGATCCAGGGCCTGGTCGCCCGGTTCTCCGAGGACGACCTGCGCGACGACATGACCATCCTGGTGGCCAGGGTGAGTGAGGAAACCGCGGATTGACGGCGGGCTGGCGCGCCGGGCCCCGGCTCTGGGGGCGTTACGGCGCCGGAGGCGGCGTCCCGGCGCCGTAGGCCGCCACCACCTCGGCGGCTACCTCGGTGACCTTGACGTGGCGACGCTGCGACTCCTGGCGCAGCCGCTTCAGCGCCTCGTCGGCGTCGCAGCCGAGCGCGTGCATCAAGATGCCCTTGGCCTGGTCGACGACCGGCCGGGCCACCACGGCGTCCTTGAGCTGGCTGGCCGTGCGCTGGGCCTGGTGGTAGGCGGTGGCGTTGGTGAGCATCGCGCCGCCGAACGCCGCGAGCATGCCGGCCATCGGATCGGACTCGGCGTCGAGGACCCCGGGGCGCACGCCGAACAGGGAGAGCACCAGGGCCCCGCGCGGCAGTTCCCGCACCAGGTGGACCGAGCAGCGCACGCCGCAGCGCAGCGCCGCCTCGGTGAAGTCCGGCCAGCGGGTCTCCTCCAGCGTGTCCGGGCAGCTGACGGCGGTACCGCCCGCCGCCGCCTCGACCAGCGGCCCGCGGCCGGTCCTCAGCTGGAGGTCCGCGAGCTCGGCGAGGTCAGGATGGGTCGCCGCGGCGCTGACCACCTCGCCGTCGCGCCAGACCGCGGCGTGCGCCCCCGAGCACGAGGGCACCTGCCAGGCGGCGAGCTCGGCGAGCTTGTTCAGCGACCTGGCCTCTCCCGCGCTGGTGAGGCTGAGCAGTTCCGCCGCCTCATGCCCGAGCTGCTCGATCGGCAACAGGTCCTCCTAGCACGTACCGGGTGGGCCGGCGGTGGCCGCCCCCAGCCGGGCGGCGGGGGGAAACAGCTGGTCAGCGCGGTTCAAGGCGGTGAACCTGGCGGCCGTCCCCGCGGTGGCGCAGGCCCGGCGCGCGGTGGCGGTGATCGTCTTCCTCGCGTTCTTCGCGATCGTCGCCTTGCCCGACACCGGGCACGCGGGCCGGGAGGCCAGCGGCGAGACGCCGCCCACCGAGTAGCTGGCCTCACAGGCGGTGGCACTGCGCGCGCTGCCGCCGAGCAGCGCGCCGATGATGATCGCGGCGAACATCACGGGAATCAGCACGATGGCGTACATGGCCGTGCCCTGCCGCAGCCACCCCAGCCGCTTGCGCACCAGGCGTTCCGCCCGGACGGGTTCCTCCGTGTTGAGGCGCGCGAACATGGCGTACATAGACGTCAGATGAGGCTCGCTGGCCCGCAGGGCGTCCTCCATCCGGTCTAGCACGCGCTGCTGGCAAGCGGGCAGGCTCATCTAACCCTCACATCCTCATCAAGGCTCCGGCGCCGTAAGGGCTCGCGGCGCGGGAGACCATCGCCTACCCGCGCTTACTGACAGCAAACGAACGGGCCCAGCGGAGGTATCAGGCCGCATACGGCAGCGTCTCGTTAGTGTAACGGGAGCGAGGGAGCGGTCGCGCACGGAAAGAGATTAGTCGCGCACGGAAGCGGTGACCTCGCTGGCCGCCCGCTGGCTCAGCGACACCCTGACCAGCGCGGCGGCCAGCCGGGCCGGCTGGCCGCTGCCGGCCAGCAGCGCGGCCAGCGACTCGCGGTCGGCGGGGATCCGCACCCGGTGCGCCCCGCTGGTCACCTTGGCGTCCACGTACGGGGCCACGACGGGCCAGACGTCCTGGACCTCGCGCAGGAAGATGCTCGCGCCGGCGGGCCCGATCCCGGGAAACTCGGCGAGCCGCGACGCGATGGCGCCGACGTCGCCCCCGGACTCGTCGCGGAGCCTGCGCAGGTCGCCGTGCCACTTGCCGGACAGCAGCTCGGCGCCGTCGCCGAGCATGGTCGCGGTGCGCTCGTCGTGGCGCCGGTAGTGGCCGCGGTCCAGCGCGTCCACCCGGTCCTGCCAGCTGGCCTGGCTCATCGCCCTGGGGCTGCGGTAGCCCGCCGCGAACAGCTCACGGGCGGCCGCGACCCCGGTGTCGGCCGGGATGGGCGCGCTCAGCAGCATGGCCAGCACGAGCAGCTGGTACAGCGGGCCCGGGCGGTCGGCGAGCCGGATACCCGCGTCCTCGGCGTATAGCCGCCCGTGCCGGGCCAGCAGCTCCCTGACGATCAGTTCTGACGTCCGGACCATGCGCAGGCCGCTGGTCAGGAACTCGGCGGGGCCGACGAGACGCCGGAGAGCGCCGACGTGGCGTCCTGCTCCAGCGCGGGGTCGCCGATGGACACGACGCCGACCGGCTTCCCGTCGGCCAGGACCGGGATGCGGCGCACCGCGCGCTCGCGGACCAGCCGGATGGCCTGCTCCACGTCGTCGTCCGGGCCGAGCACCGCCAGCTCGCTGCTGCAGATATCGCCGATCGTCGTGGACCGCGGATCGCGGTTCTCCGCGAGCACCCGGACCGTGATGTCCCGGTCGGTGACGAGCCCGCTGAGCCGGCCGCCGGTCAGCACCAGCACGGTCCCGATGCCGTGCTGCTTCATGGCCCGGGCCGCGGCGGCGACCGATTCGCCCGGAGCCATGCACACCGGGGCGGGCGACATGATGTCCCGGATCTTCCTCGTCATGCTTCACCTCCTGCGCTAACCCGGTAGTCGCTACCCGCTGGGGCCGCCCGCAAACGGCCGGGCCAGCGGGCCGCGGGGACCGCGGCTAGGCGTCCAGGCCGGTCAGGCGCCGGCGCGCCTCGCCCAGGCCGGACGCGGAGCCGGTGAAGCCCGCCCAGGGATCGCCGCCGCCGTCGAGCCTGGCCCGTATGGTCCTGATCGTGAACTGGCCCGGCGCCAGCCCGTCGTCTTCCACTTCGGCCCAGCTCAGCGGGGTGGCGACCGGTGCGCCCGGGCGGGCCCGCACGCCGTAGCTGGCCGCGATGGTCTGCGCGTAGGCGTTGCGCATGACGTCGGCGTAGATGCGGCTGCCCCGCTTGTCCTTGCGCTGCTCGGCGGTGATGGCGTCCGGGTGCCTGCGGGCCAGCACGTCCGCCGCGCGGTGCGCGAACTGAAGTACCTCGTCGAACCCGGCCCGCCGGTCCAGCGCCACGTGGACGTGCAGTCCGCGGCCGCCGCTGGTCCGGACGAAGCTGGTCAGGCCGAGGTCGCCGTCGAACAGGTCGCGCGCCCATAGGGCGGCCCGCCGGACCTCGGCGAACCGCTGGTCGTCCGGCGGGTCGAAGTCGAACACCAGCTGGTCGGGCCGGTCGAGCTGGTCCGCCCGGCTGGTGAACTCGTGGATCTCGATGCAGGCCTGGCCGGCCAGGTAGACCAGCGAGGCGGGCTGGTCGCAGACCACGTGCTCGACGTGGCCGCCTTCCTTTTCCACTTCCACGCGGCGGATCCAGCCGGGGAAGTACGACGGCGCGTTCTTCTGGAAGAACCGCTGGCCGCCCAGGCCGTCGGGGTAGCGCACCATGGTGATGGGCCGGTCCCGGAGCCAGGGCAGCATCGCGCCGGCCACGTCAGCGTAGTACCTGGCCAGGTCGTCCTTGGTGATCCCCTCGCCGGGAAAGAGAACCTTGTCCGGATGCGTGATCGGCACCGTGATGCCGCCGACGGCGATCTGTTCGGCCATGCTGGCCTCCTCCTCGGGCGGGCTCCTCGGGCGGGCTCCTCGGGCGGGCGCGGGCTGCCCCGGCACCGGGGACAGCCCACACGAGCATAGGCCGCGTCAGAGGTTCGCGGCCGCCTGGCTCACCCCGGCCAGCGCCGAGGCGGGATCGTCGTGCAGGGCCAGGTCGCCCAGCGACACCATGCCCGCGACCTGCCCGTCCTCGATGACGGGCAGCCTGCGCACCGCGTGCTCGCGCATCAGCCGCGCCGCCTCGGCGGCGTCCGCGTCGGCATCCACGCCGATCAGGTCCCCGGTGCTCAGCGGGCCCACCGGCTCGTCCGCCCTCCGGGCCTCGGCCACCGCCCTGACCACCAGGTCGCGGTCGGTGACCAGGCCGTACAGGGCCTGGTCGTTGACCACGAGGACGGCGCCGACACCCCAGTCGCGCATGGTGCGGGCCGCTTCGCCGATCGACTGGTAGTAGCCCACCCCGATGGGACCGGGCGTCATCACGTCACGCACCTTGGCGTCCATGCTGGATGTGCCTCCTGTAGTTGCGTGGGTTCGGTCGGATACCCCAACGCGCTACCAGAGCAGGCCCGCCTTAAACGGATCGGGTCAGCGGCGGCCGAGCACGCGGTCCAGGGCGCGGCTGACCTCCTCGGCCAGGGCGGCGTCGCCCCCGGGCCTGTCGCTCCCGGGGCTCCGGGACCCGGCGGAGGCGGGCTCGCGGACCAGGCCGCAGTCCAGGCACTCGACCTGGCCGAGCCGGCGGATCAGGTGCACGCTGGCGCACCTGGAGCAGGACTCCAGGTCGGCGGTCCAGTCACAGGATTCCTGGCAGGCCGGGCAGACCAGGACCAGCTGGTCGCGCCGCACGCCCCGGCGCCAGGGGCTCTTCCCCCGCTCCGGATCCGTCTGCCGCACGCCGCAGCGGTAACACGGCACCGTCTCTCACCCCGGCCAGGCCCTCCCTCGGCGAGGCGCTAGCCGAGCGCGGCGAGCGCCTTGGAGTACTCGGCGAGGTCGCGCGCCTGCGGGATCGGGTTGACGACCTTCCAGCGCACCACGCCGTCTTTGTCGATGATGAACGTGCCCCGGATCGCGATGCCGCGCTCGGGGTCGAACACACCGTACAGCCTGGCCGCCTCACCGTGCGGCCAGAAGTCCGACAGCAGCCCGAACTCGAAGTGCTCGGCGTCGGCCCAGGCCCGGTGGGTGAAGGTGGAGTCCACCGAGACCGTGAGCAGTTCGACGTCGTCCCGGTTCACCTCGGGGAACTCGTCGCGGATGGCGCACAGCTCGCCGGTGCACACCCCGCTGAAGGCCAGCGGGTAAAAGATGAGCACGACGTTCTTGCCGCCACGGAAGCTCGACAGCCGGACGGGCGTGCCGTGCTGGTCCCTCAGCTCAAAGTCAGGCGCCTGGTCGCCTACTTCCACCGCCATGCCTGGTCCTTTCCACGGATCCGCGAGTGTGCCTTCCACCCCCCAAGTCTGCCACCTGCCGGCGGACGTGAAAGCCAGGCCGTTCGGGATAAATATCGCGCGAACGGCCGGTCAGCCGCTCCCCGGCCGGGGATGCGGTCAGGACCTCACCGGCGCGCCTTCGGCGCGACCAGCCGGGTGCCCGACCAGTCGCGCGCCGCGCTCACGCTCGAAGTCTGCGACAGGCCGGCCGTGGGCGCGGCCTCGCCGATATCACTCGGCTCGACGTGACCTGACCTGCCCGCCTTCGGCGTGAGCAGCCAGATGTACCCCCCGTCGGCCAGCGGCGTCAGGGCGTCGACCAGCGCGTCCACGAGGTCCCCGTCCCCGTCCCGCCACCACAGCAGGACCACGTCGACCACGTCGTCGTAGTCCTCGTCGACTAGCTCCACGCCGTCTATCCGGGTGATCGCGCCGCGCAGCTGCTCGTCGCAATCATCGTCGTAG
>Ga0335083_10011287_pt1 | contig 10737 bp, 10 predicted proteins | sample Lox_Sample_42_FD_206716 | JGI IMG/M metagenome (GOLD analysis project Ga0335083, IMG submission 206716) | Soil microbial communities from Loxahatchee National Wildlife Refuge, Florida, United States - Lox_Sample_4.2 | ecosystem: Environmental > Terrestrial > Soil > Wetlands | place: USA... | reverse complement strand
GCAATGCCAGCACCAATGTCAGCACATTGGTCAGGATGAGCGGCAATGATCGAATCCAAAATCCATAGACGACCCACAACGACAGGCCCGCATTTAACGCTACCAACATGGCGAGTGACAGATCGCGGACCGAGCGCGTGCGAAACGAATGCAGGGCCTGCGGCAGGTAGGCCAGCGTAGTCAACGTGCCCGCGGCAAAGCCAATAGCAGGAACAACGCTCATGCGTTCAGCGTAGCACTTCGGGTGGAAGCACCACGCGCTTGGATCGAGGACCCTCGTTCTTGGGTGGAAGCACCACGCTTTAGCGTGGTGAAAGAAGCCTCCCCGCGTGCCCGGAGCTTTAGCTCCGGCGGACGATGCGATCAATCTGCTCCGCCATGGTGAAAGCCACGACTAGAAAAGGGTCTGTTCCACCACGCTGAAGCGTGGTGCTTCCACCGAACACTGCGTCACGCGTTACGCCGATTCAACAGCCAGATGCAGCAATTCAGATAGCTCGCATACGTCACCCACAGCAAGTAGGGCACCAGCAGGTACGCCGCGACAATGCTCAGCCGGTAGAAGACGAAGATGGTGAACAGTATGGCCAGCCAGAGAATCAGAACTTCGAACAGTGCGAAGCCCGGCAGACGTGCGCCAAAGAAGATTCCCGACCACGCCAGATTCAACGCGAGTTGAGCGCAAAAAATCAGCAGGGCTGCGCGCGCGCCGTATCCATACTGCTTCCACACCAACCATGCAGAGACAGCCATAAGCACATACAGCGTTGTCCAGACCGGGCCGAACACCCAGCTCGGCGGCGTTCCTGGAGGCTTGCGCAGCGTGGGATACCAATCGTGAACGCTCTTCGCCGTAGCGACTGCCCCCAGCCCGCCGACACCAAGACAGACGGCGAGGAAGACAATCAGCACGAGCCATTGAGTGGTTGTGGGCATAGAGAAGCGAGCAATTAGCAACTACTAGCAACTGCAGAAGCCAATTCGCAAGCTACAGAGCAATTCAGCTTTGTAACAAGGCACGACTTCAGTCGTGCCGCGCAACCACTTTACCCATCAGGGCCTCAGCCCCTGAGCGATCATCCGCGTTGCAGCGGCTGAAACCGTTTTATATTTCGGCTCTGCGGCGGCCCGGCTAAAGCCGTGCCCTGATACAAAGCGTTTGTCTTACCAATTTGCCAAATGCTAAGAGCTAATTGCTGACTTCCAACACAATCTTCCCGTAATTCGCGCGCTGCAGCATCAGTCGATGCGCTTCGGCAGCCTGCTCCAGCGGAAGCACGTGTCCAACTTCCGGATGCAGCGCCCCACTTTGAATCCACGGCTGCATCGCGCGCAACGCACCCCCAATCAGTTCATGATCGCGGGCCAAATACGTCAGCCACAGACCATGTGCGCTGAGCCCTTTCGCCATCATCGCTCCGACATCGAATTTCTGCCGCTCGCCGGTCGCAGTCCCATAAATAATTACGCGCCCGAACGGACGGCAACAGCGCAGGCTCTTCGCGGTATGCTCACCGCCCAGCATTTCGAATACAGCATCGACACCTTTCCCCTGTGTCAGCTCGCGTACGCGCACTTCGTAATCGGCCTGCTTGTAGTTGATGCCGTGCTGCAGGCCGAGCTTTTCGACGCGCGCCAGCTTCTCGTCGGACGAAGACGTGCCGTACATCTCGATTCCTAATTGTTTTCCGATTTCGACCGCCGCTGTGCCCACGCCTCCGGCGACAGCATGAATCAGGACGCGAGCTTTATATCCCGGCTCACGATGCACCGGCTCCTTCGCGTCCGGAGTCAAGCCGGCCTTCCAGTACGCCAGATAAGCCGTTAGAAACGTCACAGGAAATGCCGCGGATTGTACCGACGTCCACTGCGCCGGCTGCGGCCAGATCATGTCTTTTGCGACGGCAATCTTTTCGGCAGCAGCGCCATATTGCGTGTAGCCCATCACACGCTCGCCCGTGTCTTCTCGCACACCGGCGAATTCGCGTCCCGTAATCCACGGTGGATCGGGTGTGCCGGGATATGAACCGCGCGTTGCGTGCGTGTCGGCAAAGTTGATGCCAACGGCTTCGACGCGCACCAACACTTCTCCGGCCTTGGGCTGCGGTTCGGGCACGTCGCGAAGCTCCAGCACTTCCGGCCCGCCCACGCGGGTCACGACCATGGCTTTCATGGCAGAAGTGTACGACAAGAAAGCCGCAGCGGGTTGGCTGCGGCCGGGAACAAACGAATGGAGACAACTTAGCAGATCAGTTTGCGGCGCAACACGCCGATCGCTCCCATCACTCCGCTGCCGAGCAACAACAGCGAGCCGGGCTCGGGCGTGAGAACGTCGAATGCATCCAGCGGACTAATTCCCCTGCTGTTCCAAGTGGCCCCGCCGTCGGTGCTATACAGCGTCGTGCCAGTCTGGTTTTGGTTATTCAGGTTCCAGGCATTCCAACTGGTGTCATTGAGGTCGACCGGGCCGACAATCATGAAGTACGATTGGCCGCCGACCAGCGACACTCCCGAGATGCCAGAAACCGTGACCAGGCCGCCGTTGCTGGTGCAGGTAGGCGGGCACGATCCGAACTGCGTGTTCGTGACCAGGTTAGTCCAGTAGGCGCCAGCCACCTGGCTGCCGGGAAGACCGCCGTTGTCCGTCCAGATGCTGGCGTAAAAGGTGTGAAGCGATCCGATATAGCCCACCCCCAGATCAATCTGGGAGACGGCAAAAGTACCACTTCCAGCCACGGTGAAAGCGCTTGCACCGATATCGCTATAGCCCCCTGGGAAGCCACTGCCAGTTATAGTAGCTCCATTGCAGCAGTCATATGGGTTTCCCGGAGGTCCTAAATCGGAAAACAACGTGCTGTCTGCCATTGCGGGCAGAGCGCTCAGGCAAAGGGCGATAGCAAGAAACCAGAGCACACGTCCACGTTTTTTGTCTTCAGGATCCTGACTTTGCATTCGTAACCTCACTCCTCCTCGTTCTACATCACTTTGGAATGCAGACATGCGAAACGCCGGCGCAAAGAATGCGCTGCTTCCGGCAAGTTTCGTGCGTTACGCACGCCGCGCCTTGTATGCGAGGTCCCCACAGCAGGCGCGAATTGGCACGCCTGCTATCGGACGGCATTCTAGCTCATATGCTTGAGAGTTCCGCACATTATCTTTGGAGCATGGCAAGAAGGAGACACGACGCAACCTATCTCGTCACCAGGTTTCCCCGTTCCTTGTGAGCTGTTTTTGCGCACCGACCTCGATACCAGCGCAGGCTTGCCACGCAGCCGAACGGCGTCATTATGTTTTAGCCGTGGGCGATTCGACTCCGTTCAGGACAGGCTCCGCACGCGGTCGCCGGTGAGATAAATTTCCCGGAGCCGCATAGTGGACGCAGACAGGTATGATCGACGTACAGCATGCCTGCCAGAACAAAACAAAAAGCATCGACCAGCAGGGTCCCTCCGCAAACGAAACTCCAGGGCGGTCCTTCTCCACTCGGCATTCTCCGCGCTCGCATCTTTGCCGATCTGCCGTGGCTGGTACATGGCTTCAGCACGCGACAGAGTGGAGTTTCAAAGTGCTACGGCGGCAAGACGCTGAACCTCGGGTTCACCCCCGATGACGAGAAAAGCGCCGTGCTCCGCAATCGGGAGCTGTTTACGCAGACTTTAGGAGCTGTAGATGCAAATGGCGCTCCGTGGCCGCTGGTGCAGTTGAAGCAGATTCACTCAGGGCTGGTGCATCGGGTCGACAGAGTCCCGGATTCCGTACCGGCCGGTGATGGGCTGATCTCCGGCACGCCCGGCCTGCTGCTTGCCGTCAAGATCGCAGACTGCACGCCCGTGCTCGTAGTCGATACGAAGCGTAGAGTCGTCGGCGCCTTTCACGCTGGTTGGCGAGGAACCGCAGCGCGCGTTGTCGAAAAAGGGATCGGCGAGATGCGCCGCCATTTCGGTTGCGATCCCCGTGACCTTCGTGCTGCCATCGGACCATGCATTCGCAAGTGCTGCTACGTTGTGGGAGAGGAAGTGGCAGCGGAGTTCGAATCCCAATTCAGCTACGCGCGTGAACTTTTTCATGAAGTATTCAACAGCAACTCACTGCATGTGAAATATCCGCTGCTTTTTCTCAATCAACGTGCGCCCGGGCACGGTGACCCGGCATCTGAAATCCATCTTGATCTTGTGGAAGCCAATCGTCGTCAGCTTCTGGATGCCGGTTTCGAAAACGAGCAGATCGAGACTGTAGACGGCTGCACGGCATGTAACATCACGCGCTTCTTTTCTCATCGCGCGGAGTTCGGCAAGACGGGTCGCATGATGGCAGTTATCGGGATTGCGAGTGAGTAAAAAACGGTTCACCACGGAGGCACGGAGGTCACGGAGAAAGGCGAAGGAGTTCTTCGGAGTGCCGAGGCAGCCGCAGTTGGCCACAGCACCCTATCTCGCCTCGCAGTTCAATGCCTGTTTCTCCTCCGTGACCTGCGTGCCTCCGTGGTGAATCCTTCTTTGCACAAGCCGGAATAAAACATGACAGAACACAAGTTGAAGATGAACGAATACGTAACCCTGGGCCGCAGCGGCCTTGTCGTGAGCCCCTTCTGCCTCGGCACCATGACCTTCGGCAACTACCGCTGGGGATCTTCGGACGAAGAGTCACGCCGCATCTTCGACCGCTATGTCGAAGACGGCGGCAACTTTCTTGACTGTGCCGACGGCTACGCCGAAGGAAAGAGCGAAGAGGTGCTGGGACGTTTCATCGCCGAATCGAAGCTGCGCGACAAGGTTGTGCTGGCGACGAAGTTCACCTTCGCGGCGCAGGAAGGCAATCCCAACTCGGGCGGCAATGGCCGAAAGAACACGTATCGCGCTCTTGAGGGCTCGTTGCGCCGCCTCGGCACCGACTACGTCGACCTCTACTGGATGCATGTGTGGGATACGGTCACCCCGGTGGAAGAGGTCATCGAGACCCTGAGCACGCTGGTGCGCGTAGGGAAGATTCGCTATTACGGCTTCTCCGATGTGCCCGCATGGTACATCGCACGCGCTATGACGCTTGCGCAAGAACGCGGGCTGGTGCCACCGATCGCGCTCCAACTCGAGTACTCGCTAGTGGAGCGCAACATTGAGCGCGAGCATGTTCCTGCTGCCCATCAGCTCGGGCTTGGAATTTGCCCTTGGAGTCCCCTGGCCAGTGGATTCTTAAGTGGCAAGTACACGCGCGAAGGCGCGACCAGCAGCAAAGGTAGCCGTCTCGAGGTACTGAAAGAATCGAACAATCCGGTATTCAACAAATTCACCGAGCAGAACTGGAACGTGCTCGACGTCCTACAGGAAACAGCGAAGCAACTAGACCGCTCGGCGGCGCAGGTTGCGCTGAACTGGGTGACTACCCAGCCGGGCATAACTTCCACCATCATCGGCGCGACCAAGATCAAGCAGCTCGAAGACAATCTCGCCGCGCTCAGCTTCGAGATTCCGCCTGAACTTCGCCGCAAACTGGACGACGCCGGCGCGCTCGAAGAAATTCATCCGTATATGTTCTTCGGCGAGGTGCTTCAGGATCGTGTCCGCGCCGGGGTGAAAGTGAAGCCTTGGAAGTAGTGCAGTTCCCCGCGGGGGGGCGTGGCGAACCCAGAAGACAAGAGATAACCACGGAGAAGGCCTAGGGCCCGGGAAGATTCAGTCCTAGCGTATTACGTTACATAGGCTTCAAGACTTGGCAAACCACATTCATTCCAAGCCCGCGAAGCCGCTTCCGGTACTTGTGTTCTCCGTGACCTATTGCCTGCTTAGCCCAGGATCCCCATCCTCTTGCCCACCTGCTTCAACGTCTCGAGTGCCTGGTCGAGCATCTCCTGCGTGTGCGTGGCGGTCATGATGGTGCGGATGCGGGCTTTGCCTTCAGGAACGGTCGGGAAGGCGATCCCAGTGCCGAATACACCTTCTTTGAACAGCTCCTTCGAGAAGTCCATCGTTAGCTTGCCGTCGCCGATGATGATGGGCGTGATCGGCGTTTCGCTGGCGGGTGTGTTCACGCCGCCGATGTTGAAGCCCAGGCCGCCGAGTTCTTTCTTCCAATAACGAGTGTTCTCCCAGAGCTTCTCCATACGCTCGGGTTCCTGCTCCAGCACATCGAACGCAGCGATGCAGGTGGCAGCGACTGACGGCGGATGTGAAGTCGAGAACAGGAACGGCCGTCCGCGATGGTAGAGGAAGTCGATGAGGTCGCGAGTGCCGCAGACGTATCCACCTAACGCACCTATGGCCTTCGACAATGTGCCGACTTGAACGTCAACGCGTCCGTGAACTTTGAAGTGGTCGACGGTGCCGCGCCCGTTGCGTCCCAGCACGCCGGACGCGTGAGCGTCGTCGACCATCATGATCGCGCCGTACTTCTCGGCCAGATCGCACAGCGCCGGTATGGCGCCGATGTCGCCATCCATCGAAAACACGCCGTCGGTGATGACCAGCTTGTGACCGGGCTCGTCCTTGATCTCGTTCAGCAGCTCTTCGGCATGGGCCGTGTCTTTGTGGCGGAAGACCTTGATCTTCGCCCGTGACAGGCGAGCGCCGTCGATAATGCTGGCGTGGTTCAGTTCGTCGGAAACAATGAAGTCTTCCTTGCCGAGGATCGCCGATACCGTTCCCGCGTTAGCGGTGAAGCCCGATTGAAAGACAACGCACGCCTCGACGTTCTTGAACCGGGCTATCTTCTCTTCCAGCTCCATGTGCAGCGACATAGTGCCGGCAATAGTGCGCACCGCGCCGGAGCCCACGCCGTACTTGCGCGTAGCCTCCAAGGCGGCCTCGCGCAGCTTGGGATGGGTGGTCAGGCCGAGGTAGTTATTGGAAGCGAGATTGATCACTCGCTTGCCGTCGAAGGTACATACCGGAGCCTGCTCGTCTTCCAGCACGCGAAGGTGGAAGTAGGTGCCCTTCTGCTTAAGTTCGTTGAGTTGATCTGTCAGGTATGAGAGCGGATTGGTGCGCGTGGCAGTTGGCATAGATTCTGTTTCGTACTCGAGTTTGTGGCCGCTAGTACATTCGCGCGAGCCGAACTGGTATTGTATCGCTCCTCGACGGAGTGAAGCTGACCTTGACCCATGGCTCAATTTGGGACAACTCAACCCCCGAGGTGGGTTGTTGCCTTGACATAAACCGGCGCTCCGAATAGAGTCTGCTCGCGTGGATTTTTCGCCTCTCCCGCCCGAGATCTTCGGGCGTCCAAGTCCACCCCTGTTCACCTAACAAAAACTATTGAGGAGTCCGTGATGACAAGACGCATTTCTTCAGGCTTCGTTGTGGTAGCCGTAGTGCTCTGCTTTGCGTTAGGGGCGGCGGCGCAGACGAATTCCATAGCTAAAGTCGCTCCACGTGTCATGGCCGAGACCGACAACGGTAAGACCACGGAAGCGCTGGTGGTGCTTGCGGAGCAGGCGGACCTTCGTCCTGCCGCGAGTTTGCAGACGAAAGACGAAAAGGGGATTTTCGTCGTCAATACCTTGCGTGAGGTTGCCAATCGCACCCAGCCACCGATTCTGCGGATGCTCGACTCTCTGGGTGTTCCTCGCCAGTCGTTTTATATCGTCAATATGATCAAGATCACCGCTGGGCGCAATGTGATGGAACAGTTGGCCGCCCGCGCTGACGTTGCTCACATCGATGCCAACCCGCATGTAAAGACGGCGTTGCCTCAGCCGACGGGCGTCGATACAGCTCACACGGAAAGCATCGAGTGGAACGTAGCGCGCGTTAAGGCTCCGGATGTCTGGAACCTGGGATATCGCGGTGAAGGCCTGGTCGTGGCGGGCGCCGACACTGGCGTGCAATGGGACCATCCTGCGCTGAAGAACCATTACCGCGGCTGGGATGGCCAGAATTCGGATTTCAATTACAACTGGCACGACGCGGTTCAGAACTCCCAAACTCCCATCGATCCCCATGGCCACGGGACATTCACGGTGAGCGAAATGGTGGGCGATGACGGCGTGGGCAACCAGATCGGCGTTGCTCCCGGCGCGAAGTGGATCGCCTGCCGCAACATGGATTCCGGAGGCAACGGCACTCCCGCGTGGTACACCGAGTGCTTCCAATACCTGATCGCACCGTATCCGTACAACGATCCCCAGCATGGCGATCCGACCAAAGCTCCGGACTCCATCAACAATTCGTGGGTGTGCCCGGCCAGCGAAGGCTGCTCGTACAACACACTACAGGCAATCGTGGATGCGGTTCGAGCTGCCGGCATCTTCCCGGCTATGGCTGCCGGCAATGATGGCTCCAGCTGCTCGTCGATTGACAAGCCGCCGGCCATCTACGCCAGCTCGATCAGCGTGGGAGCTACGGACTCAAACGACAACGTTGCCAGCTTCAGCAGCCGTGGGCCGGTGACGGTCGACATGAGCAATCGCATCAAGCCGAACCTGTCAGCTCCGGGCGTCGGCATCCGCGGCGCCGTGCCGGGGAATGTGTATCAAGGCGGCTGGTCGGGAACCTCGATGGCTGCTCCGCATATTGCTGCCAGCGTTGCTCTTTTGTGGCAGGCCAAGCCTTCGCTGGTTGGCAACATTGACAAGACACAGCAAGTGCTGCAACTGAACACAAATCCGGGACACTATGTGTCTATTCATAATTGCGGTGTGACCCTTTCGAACCGGCCGGATAACAATTTCGGCTGGGGAGTGCTGAACATACTGCGGTCGGTACAGGCGCCCTAAGCTGATTGCCCGCCAGCCTGAGTAGCTGGACCGGGTGAGTAGCTGCCAAAGCAACTGGAAATGGGCCAAGCGGCGTCAGAGAAATATGCTCTTACGCAAGCTTGGCCCCGGTTTTTTATATGAACGCATTGTCCGGGGAGGGCTCCGAACAGTGCTGGCAAGTGCGCTTATGGTAATAAGTCTTTCCAGCGCTGCTGTCTCCCAAGCCACCAAACCTGCACCAGCCACTCCCATTGATGTGAAGAAGGCCGAGCTCGGCGGAACTCCGTGGAACCCGGAGTGGGATACCCTGATCGAGAAGAACATCCCGCCAGAGATGCTTTCCATGCAGGTGCCGCATGATGTTCGCCACTTTTGCCCACGCTTCTACGAAATGAGCGACGTGGACAAGCGCGCGTTCTGGGCCTATTTTTTCCAGGCGCTCGCAGGCGCGGAAGCGTGCCTCGATCCGACCAAGCGGGTCAAGCATCCTGAACGGGTGGTTGCGAGAATTGATCCGGTGACCCACATGGTCGTGCGTAGTGAAGGACTGATGCAGGTCAGCTACTGGGATGAGAAGCGTTACGGTTGCGACTTCAATTGGGAGAAAGACAAGCACCTGAAAGCAGACAACCCCGACAAGACCATCCTGCAGCCCGAGAACAATCTGGAATGTGGAATCAAGATTCTCGAGAACCAAATTATCGATCAGCACCTGCCGCTGATTACAAAAAAAAGCTACTGGGCGCCGCTACAACCCAGAAACTACTCTCACCATAACTTCCTGAAAGAGATGACCAATCCCCCAGAAGCCTGCGGTGTGAGGGTCCGGTCGAAGGTCGCCAAGAACAAAACCACTAAGACGGTCCAACAGGTTGCCGAAGAAAAGCAACTCGCCGGCGACACGAACAAATAATGGGTGGGCCACAGTTCCCTTCGTTTGGAAAATGGGGGAGTGCCCGCTTTCATCCAGACTGCCTCCGAGATCGGAGACAGCGGCCAAGCGCCCGAATTTCCTGTGCAGCAACCTGCTTTGAGCTACACGACAATCAGCCTTGACGCAACTCGCAATAGCGTACAGAATCAAAGATTCCGAACCTCGCTTTCGGGGACACGCAATGACAATCCTGGCTTATCTGTTCGTAGCTTTCGCGGTTCTGGTACATGCCCGGGCCGTAGTGATGCCGTTCCACTTCACGCCGGTTGCGGCCGCGCTGCTGTTTTTCGGCGCGCGCATGCCCCGCCGACGGATGATCGCGCCCCTGGCCTTGCTCATCGTTTCTGACATTTACCTGAACAAATTTGTCTATGCCTATCCGCTGGGCTGGGACCAGACAGTGACGTGGCTGTGGTATGCGGCGATCGTGCTATTCGGTGGATTGCTGGCGCGCAACACGTCGGTCGCGCGCGTTGTCGGCGCGTCGTTGGTCGCTTCGGTGTCGTTCTTCCTGGTCAGCAACTTCGCGGTCTGGACGGTGTCGCGTGAGATGTATCCCGCCACATGGAATGGCCTTGTGACGTGCATGGTCGCCGGTGTGCCGTTCTTCCGCAACACAGTGGTTTCGGACTTGCTGTTCAGCGCGGTGTTCTTCGGCGTGGGCTATTTAGTGAGCCAGCACGCGCAGGAGAGAACGTCAGTCGCACTTCGGTAAAGCTACTGCCGGTGCGGACCTTCAGGTCCGCTGGTCGACGAAAACAATGGGGGTGGAAGTCCAACGCGAATGCATTGGATTTCCACCCCTGATTTTTGGCGGTGCCGATTCGACCGCTATGAAGTCACGCCATCCAGCGCTACAACGGTTGTCCGCTGCGCATCTTCTCGATCATCTGTTGCCGCTCTTGCTCGCGTATCTGCTCAAATTTCTGATATTGCTGGGGATTCAGAATCGGCTGCACCTTGGCGTCCATATCGGTGCCGACCTGTTTCATTTGCATCGCCTTCTGCAGTGGACCGAGAGACGTGTTGGCCTTGAGCGCCTTCATCTTCTTGGCTTCTTCCATCATGATGGGTATCATCTGCTTCTTCTGCTGCGGCGTCAGTTGCAGCTCCG
>Ga0335083_10011286_pt1 | contig 10738 bp, 12 predicted proteins | sample Lox_Sample_42_FD_206716 | JGI IMG/M metagenome (GOLD analysis project Ga0335083, IMG submission 206716) | Soil microbial communities from Loxahatchee National Wildlife Refuge, Florida, United States - Lox_Sample_4.2 | ecosystem: Environmental > Terrestrial > Soil > Wetlands | place: USA... | reverse complement strand
GCGAAAGGCGATCAGCACCCCCGGGGCCTGGGCCGGATGGTGGATCACGCTCCGCCGCTCGCCGCGCTGGGGCGGCTCGGCATCCACCACCCCCGGCACCGGCGGGCCGGCGGGAATGTCCCGGTAGGCGCGGCGCACGCGCGACAGGGTGGCCTCGGGGTCCACCCGCCCGGCGATCCAGAGCACGGCGTTGGAGGGGGCATAGAAGGTGCGGAAGTAGGCCTCGCAGTCCTCGCGGCGGATGGCCTGGATGTCACCCATCCAGCCGATGACCGGCCAGCGGTAGGGGTGGGCCTGGTAGACGAGCGCGTGCAGCTCCTCGTCGAGCAGCCCGGCCACGTCGTTCTCCACCCGGAGCCTTCGCTCCTCCTTGACCACCTCGCGCTCGCGCTGGAGGGTGCGGTCGGAGATGGTCAGCGAGCGCATCCGGTCCGCCTCGAGGTCGAGCACCTGGTCGAGCGCCTCGGCGGCGAACTCCTCGTAGTACACGGTGAGATCGTGGGTGGTGTAGGCGTTGGAGCGCCCCCCATGCGCCTCGAGCACCTCGTCGAACTGGTTCGGCCCGTACTTCGCCGCCCCGTTGAACATCATGTGCTCGAAGAGATGGCTGATCCCGGTGATGCCCGGTCGCTCGTTGCGGGAGCCGACGCGGAAGAAGGTGTAGAGGCTGACCACCGGGCTGTCCGAGCTGGGGACCACCCGGACGCGAAGCCCGTTGCGGAGGGTGCCTTCGTGCACCCGGAGGAGGGAGGGCATGTGAGGTTCGGGGTGCCTCCTTACCGCCTTCCGGGCCCTCAGCGCGAGGCGCGACGCCGGACGGCGGAGAAGACGAAGCCGCACCAGACGCAGGCCGTCCCCCGCCGGCCGTGGGGAAGCTCGAGCAGGCAGCCCGGGCAGCGCGTGGCGCTCGGGGTGGGCGGCTCGAGGGCGGCCTTCTCCGCCGTCGGGCGGGGGCCCTCGCGGGTCACCCGGGCCACTCTCAGCTCCAGGGCCCGGATCCGCTCCTCCAGGTCGGCGATGCGCCCGGCGAGCTGCACGGCGAGGTCGGCATCGGCGCGGGGGCGGCGTCCCATGGCCACACCTCGAACGTGCCACGCAAAGGAAAGTGCCCGCAAGAAAACCGCCGCCGGCTGGAGCGGGACCGCGGTTGTGCCACCATTCCCCCCGTGAGACCCCCCGACCCCACCGGACGCCCTGCTCCCCTGCCCCTCTCCGTCGTGCACGGCGGCGCGCCGGAGGGGGCCCGCTCGCCCGAGGCCCGCGCCGCCGAAGCCGAGGCCCTGGCCCTGGTCGCCAACGGCGAGCTGGCCCGGCTCCTGGCTGCCCCCCGCGAGCGCCGCGAGGTGGAGCGCGCGCGCGGCGTGTTCGTGAACCGCAACCTCCGCCTGGGAAACGTGGAGCTGGTCGGCTTCGACATGGACTACACGCTGGCCATCTACCACCAGCGGCGCATCGAGCAGCTGTCCTTCGACCTCACCCTCGGCCGGCTGATCACCGACCATGGCTACCCGGGAGAGATCGGCCTCCTTCCCTACGACCACACCTTCGTCATGCGCGGTCTGGTGGTGGACCGCCTCCACGGAAATCTCCTCAAGCTCGACCGCTTCGGCCAGGTGGGGCGGGCCTGGCACGGGCTGCGCCCGCTGGGCCATGCCGCCTGGCAGAGGCTCTACCGCAACGAGCCGGTGCGCATCCGCGGCGAGCGCTACGCGTGGATCGACACGCTCTTCTCGCTCCCCGAGGCATGGGCCTACGCGGCGATCATCGAGCTTCTCGAGTCGCTCGGCCGGCAGGTGGACTACGGCCGGCTCTACGACGACGTGCGGGAGGCCATCGACGCCGTCCACCGGGACAACTCGCTCAAGCGGGCCGTCCGCCGCGACATCGCCAGCTACATCTACCGCGATCCGGAGCTCGGCCCGGCGCTGCACCGGCTGCGCTCGGGCGGGAAGAAGCTCTTCCTCCTCACCAATTCCCAGCTCGACTACACCCGGGCGGTGATGTCGCACCTCCTCGACGGGGTGGTGGCCGAGTACCCGAGCTGGCGGAACTACTTCGACGTGGTCATCACCGGGGCGAACAAGCCCGCCTTCTTCGCCGACGGCAGCCCTTTCCTGGAGCTGGACCCGGACTCCGAGGAGGGGACGGTGCTCGGCGAGGCGGAGTCGCTCGACCGCTGGAGGGTATACCGAGGCGGGAACCTGGCCTCCTTCGAGCGGATGACCGGCTTCTCCGGCGAGAAGGTCCTCTACGTCGGCGACCACATCTACGGGGACATCCTCCGCTCCCGCAAGGCCTCGCTGTGGAGGACGTGCATGGTGGTGCAGGAGCTGGAGGACGAGATCCGCTACACCGAGGGGCGCCGGGAGGAGATCTCCCGCCTCTCCGAGGTGGAGCTGCTCCGCGCCCGGCTGGACGATGCGGTGAACCAGCACAAGGCGCTCCTCGCCGCCCTGGAGCGGCGCCTGGACCGGGGGGAAGACGACGACGCCCGCCCGGCGCTGGAGGCGGAGCGGCTCCGCGCCAAGCGTGAGCTGGAGCCCCTCCGCCGCTCGCTGAAGCGCGCCACGGCCATCGCCGAGACGCTGGAGCGCGACGTCGAGGCCGGCTTCAACCCCTACTGGGGCCTGCTCTTCAAGGAGGGCCACGAGAACAGCCGCTTCGGCGCCCAGGTGGAGCAGTACGCCTGCCTCTACACCTCGCGGGTGAGCAACCTGCTCCACGTCTCGCCGACGCAGTTCCTCCGCAGCCCCCGCGAGCTGATGCCCCACGAGCTGGCCGGCGCCCCCTCCTCGAAGCTCGCCCCCATCGGCAGCGAGGGTCCGGCCAAGGCCACCTCGGGCGAGGTGGCTTAGCCCCGGGTGCCGGCGCCGGACGAGAGCGGCGGGAGGCGAACCCACACCACCGGCGCGCTGCGGGAGCTCCGCTCCGGACGCAGTGAGAGCGCCTTCAGCTCCCGCCCGTAGCGCGGAGCCTTGACCAGCACCACCCGGCCAGCCACGCGCCGGGCCTGGGCCAGCGTCTCTACATCGAGCGGGCGGGCACAGGCCAGGCGGCGCAGGAGGGTGAAGGCCGGCTGGGCCCGGCGCTCGCGGGAGAACATCGGGTCGAGGAGCACCACGTCGAAGGCGCCGGGCTCGAGGGTGGACAGCACCTGGGCTGCCTCGGCGTGGCGGACCTCGATGGCTGCGCTCCGGGCGTCCCTCGTCTCCCGCCGCAGACCCTCGGCGGCGAGCATGGCCAGGGGAAGGCTGGCCTCCAGCCCCACCACCTGGCCCCGGGGCCCGACCAGGCGCGCCGCGACCCGGGCGTCCTGGGCCAGACCGAGCGTGCAGTCCAGGACCCGCTCGCCGGGCACGAGCCCACCCACGGACACCAGCGCCTCGGCCTGCTCTCCCCTCTCCAGGGCCTTGAGACGGAGGGCGGCCAGCCCGGGGGACCAGCGCGCCTTCCCGGAGCCGTCCCACAGCGCGACCGCCCGGCGCTCGACGACGAGGACGGCGGTGGCCTCGGCGAGGAGGCGGTGCAGCGGCCCCGCCGGGCGAGCGTGGAAGGGCACGCCCCAGCGACCGGCCACCGCCGAGGCCTCGGCCACGTCCACGGGGCCCGGCTTGGCCCGGGTGGTGACGACGACGGGCGTCACGCGTCCTCGGAGGAGACTCTAGCCGGCGTGGAGCCGCGCCGGGCGGAGCGACTCGGAGGTGACCACCCGGTTCCGTCCCTGGTGCTTGGCCTGGTAGAGGCACTGGTCGGCGACCTGGATCAGGGCATCCACCTCCGAGCCGTCGGCCGGGGCGGCGGCCAGCCCCACGCTCAAGGTGACGCGCACCGGCCCGAGCTCGGTGGGAAAGACGCGGGCCGCCACCGCCTCGCGGAGCCGCTCGGCGATGACCTCGGCGCCCCGCAGGTCCGTCTCCGGCATCACCACCGCGAACTCCTCACCCCCGTAGCGGGCCACCACGTCCGTGTCGCGCGCCTGCTCTCGCAGCATGTGGGCCACGCCCTTGAGCACCGCGTCTCCGGCCGGATGCCCGTAGGTGTCGTTCACCGCCTTGAAGTGGTCGATGTCGGTGACCAGCACCGAGCAGGCCCGCGCGTAGCGCCGGGCCTGGGCCAGCGCCTGGCCGGCCCGGGCCTGGAAGGTCCGCCGGTTGGCCAGCGCGGTGAGCCCGTCGGTCGTCGCCAGCCGCTCGGTCTGCTCGAAGAGCTGGGCCCGCAGCACCGCCTGCGCGGCTTGGATGGCCAGCACCTCGAGCATGCGCTGCGCATCCTCGCCCAGGGCACCGCGCCGCCGGGCCCCGGCGACCAGTGTCCCGAGGATGCGGTCGGTGGCCACCAGGGGCAGGATGCGCAGGGCTCCCAGGCCCCGGAGCTCGGTGGCATCGTCGAAGAGGACGGTGTGCTCCAGGGTCGGCAGGGCCCGGCCCGGCAGCGGCGTCCCGTAGCGCACCACGTTGGCCACCAGGCCGTTGTTGTCCGGGAAGGTTCGCCCCTCCAGCGCGCGCAGCGCCGCGCTCGCTCCGGCCACCTTGGCCACCCGGTGCGCCCGCACCCCCTGCTCCTCCTGCACCAGCGTCACCGCGGCGAAGTCGAGCGAGGCCAGCGTCCGGGCGTTCTCCACCACTGCGGCGAACACCGCCTCCGGCTCCACCGCCCGGTTGAGCTCCTCGATGGCCCGGAAGAAGCGGGCCTTCTCGTCGCGTCCCCGGCGGACCTCGCCCAGCACCCGCTCCACCTCCAGCGCCCGGAGCACCTCGCGGCCGAGGGTGGTGAGGAGCTGCTCGTCGCCGTCGGTGAAGGGCTGGGGCTCCAGCCGGTCGGCGAGAAGGACGCCGCGCAGCTGGCCCGAGCGCTCGAGGAGGGGCACGGCGAGGACGCTCTCCACACCCACCGGCGACTCGTACCAGCTCACCCCCCGCAGCCCGGAGGGTGAGGCCATCCGCACCGCCACCCCGCGCCGGAACACCCCGCCGAGGATGCCCTCCCCGGCGGGCAGCGCGGCCCGCTGGACCCGCTCCGACGTGCTCCGGCAGTCGTGGAGGCGCAGCGTCCGGTCATCGGCGCCGAGCAGGAAGACGGCGCAGGTGTGCGAGGGAATGGCCAGCTCGGCCACGTCGAGCACCGCGCCCACCGCTCCCTCCACCTCCTGGACGGAGGCCAGGAGCCACTTCTCCTGGGCCCCGGCGGCATCCAGCCCCTCGCGCGTCCCCGCCGCCACCAGCCGGAAGGTGCGGGCGTCCTCCTCCACCTCGCGCAGCCGGTTTCGCACTGCATCCGCCTCCGCCCGTCGGGCCAGGGCCAGCCGGGCGTTGAGCACCAGGCGGTAGGTGGCGGCGAAGAGCCCGAGGAAGACGGCGTGGGCGGCCAGCTCCGGCAGCCGCGGCGCCCCGGAGTGGAAGGCGCGGAAGGCATCCAGCCCCACCGCGAGCAGGACGAGCAACGCCGCGGCCAGGAAGCGGAGGAAGCCGACCAGCCCGGCCATCACCAGGTAGACGAGCGGAAAGAGGCCCTCGCCGCCGAGCGCGGCGACCAGGACGCTGGCCGCGACCAGCGGAGCCCCGAGCGCCAGGTCGTCGCCCAGGCCCGGCTCGCGTCCCCTCCCCGTCCCCACCCGGCGCGCGGCGCCGGCGATGATGCCGAAGAGCCCCAGCGCCAGGGTGGCCGCCACCGCCCAGGACGGCTCGGCCAGGTCCGGAGGAGCGCTCCGGACCAGGAGCGAGAGCGGCGCCAGAACCGCCAGGACGGGCAGGAGCGCCGAGGCCCAGCGCAGGACGCGCCGCACGCGGTGGGGGATGGCGGGCGGCGGGCTCATTCCACCTGGAAGACGAGCTCGCCCGGACGGACGTAGCCCAGCTCCTCTCGCACCGCCCGCTCCGCCGCCTGGCGGTCGGTGTGCAGCGCCTGGATCTCCCGGGCCAGCGCGGCGTTGTCCTCGGCCAGCTGCCGGTTGGTCCGGCGCAGCGCCTCCACCTGCTCCCGGAGCCGCGAGGCGCGGCGGAACCCCCGCGCATCCAGTACCGAGAGCACGGCGAGCAGCGCCGCCACCACCACCGCCACCCGTAGGCTCCGCCGTCCCATGTCGCGCCGTGGCACAGGAGCGGGAACCGCCCCGCTCCGGCGCCACAGGACGGTAGCAGCCGGGGTCCGAGCGGCAAGAAACAGGCCCCTCGGGGGGCGGCTACTGCTTCAGCGCGGCCTCGATGAAGGTCTCCAAGCTTCCCGACTCGGGAACGCCCTTGAAGGCGGCCAGCACCGTGCCGTCCCGTCCGACGATGACGGTGGTGGGCAGGGTGGTGATCCGCCCGAAGGTCGTCTTCCCCTCGCGCAGCGCATCGGTCCCCACCAGCACCGGGTAGGTGAGGCGCAGCTGCTCCTGGAAGGGGCCGAGCACCACCGCCCCCTCGAGGTCCATCCCCACCGCCACCGCGCTCAGGCCGCGCGAACCGTAGCGCGCCTCGAGGTCCTGAAGCCGCGGAGCGGTGGCGATGCAGGGGAAGCACCAGGTGGCGACGAACTGCACCACCAGGACCCGTCCGCGCCACTCGGCGGCGGAGTGGGTGCGCCCCTGGAGGTCGGGAAAGGTGGCCAGGGTGGCCAGGTAGGCGTCGGCGCGAGGGCGAGTCGGGGCCGGCGTGCTCGCGCACCCCGCGGCGAGGCCCAGGGCGAGCACGCGGATCAGGCGCGCGGCGCACCTTCCCCGGTGGCGAGGGCACGCTGGCAGTCCGAGCACAGCCCGTAGAGCTCCATCTTGTGCGAGGTGACGCGAAAGCCGTGCTGCTTGGCCACGCGCTCCTGGAGCATCTCGATGCGGTCGTTCTCGAACTCGACGATGGCACCGCAGCGGGTGCAGATCAGGTGGTCGTGGTGGTGCCGGCCGGCGGCCGCCTCGTAGCGCGTCTGCCCGTCGCCGAAGTTCCGGGCGTGGACCAGGCCGCAGTCGTGGAGGAGCTTCATCGTCCGGTACACGGTGGCCACCGAGACCTTGGCGTCCGCGCCGCGCACCTTGTTCCACAGCTCCTCCACCGAGAGGTGGCCCCCGGTGGCGAAGAAGGTGTCGATGATCAGGCTGCGCTGGCGCGTGCTCTTCAGGCCGTGCTCGGCCATGTACCGCGTCAGGGCCTCGGACTTGCTCCATTCCGTCACGGGAAACGCTCTCTCCAGCGCCTGAGTCCTCCCGAGGCGTCGGGCGCCCCGAGGTCCATCCCCGCGATCTGCACCAGAGACCGATGCGCCTGCAATCGCACCTCCGGGTCCTCGTCCTCGAGCGCGGTGACCAGCGCCGGAGCATAGCGTGCGGCGTCCGGCCGGTAGCGCGCCACCTCCGCCGCCAGAGCGCGCACCCTGGGGTTGAGGTCCGTGAAGTCGGCGGCCAGGCTCGGCCGCGGCAGAGGCCCGTAGCTGGAGCGCGCCGAGGGGAGCAGCAGGAGGAACACCCCCACGGCCAGCCCCACCTGGGAAAACGCCTTGAATCCCGAATACTTATGAAGCTTGACCAGGCCGAAGCGGTAGGCGGCAAAGGCGGCGACGAAGGTGCCGAAGACGAAGGGCGTGAGGCGCTCGATGTCGAGCGGGAGCCGGCCGGGGAACTCGTGTCCGAAGAAGGCCAGGGCCGCCGAGCCGGCGAGCAGCACGTAGAGCACCACCCCGAGGCCGGGGCCGAGGGGCACGCCTGCCAGCCGGGGCGGATCCGCTTGCGTCTGCGGGGAGCTGCTTAGATTTCTTGCCTCTTCCAATCCGACCTAGCCTCGCGCGGTCGATGCTACACGCCCACCCCGCCCCTTTCTTCATGAACCTGCCCTGGACACGCAAGCGGAATGCAGACGAGGTCCCGACCCCGGTGGCCGTCGCCGTGGCAGACTTCTGCCGCCGCGGGGGCGCGCCCGCCGCGCCGGCCGAGGTGCGGGATGCTCTCTCGGCGCTCGGGCCGGAGGACGACCTCCGCGTCCAGGCCCTGGCCGGCGGCGAGCCCCCGCTCCAGCCGCTGGGCCCGTACGCGGTGGTGGACGTGCTGGCCGGAACGGCACCGGGGCTGGCCGCGCAGCGGCAGGCGTCGGGCTACTACCAGCTGGCGCGCGAGCTGCTCGCGCGGGAGCAGCCCACGCGGCAGGGGGCGACGGATTCTCGCGCCGCCGTGCCGGAGCCCGCCGCTCCGCCGCCGCCCGAGGGGCTCCCGGCCCGGGCAGGCCACCCGGCTGCCGAGGCCCCTGCCCGGCGGCCTGCCGCCGCGACCACCGTGGCGGAGCGCATCGCGCCGAGGCGCAGGCCGGCCGGCGCGAGGCCGTCCGAGGTCCAGCCCGCCCTGCCCCGCGGACGCTTCACCCAGCTCCCCGCCGAGCAACCCCCGCTGGAGGGGCTGGATGCGGCGCACCTGTCCGACCTCCTCGTCCAGCACGGGCACCGCCCGGCCCTGCTCCGCGCGCTCTCCACCGGGCGGACGCTCGAGCTCACACCCCGGGCGCTCGACGCCGCCCTGGAGCGGGCCGGCCTCCTCGAGGGCATCAGCCGGCACGAGCGGACGCTGCTGCTCGCCGCGCTCGAGGAGCAGCGGGGAGCACTGGGCCGCGCGGCCTGGTCCCTCGGCGTGCGCCCCGCCGAGCTCGCCGCCTGGGTCGAAGGGCTCGGCCTCGCACCGGAGGTGGAGCGCATCCGCGAGCGCTTCCGGCGGCAGGCGCTCGCGCCGGCGCACTGGACCGCGCGGCTGGACCTGCTCGGCAAGCGGAAGTACCTCGAGGACCTGGGCATCTCCGCCGACTTCGAGCGGGCGCTCTCCCGCGACCTTCGCCACGCGCTCGAGACCACGGAGGGCCCGCCCGGCGAGCGCACCGGCGCGCTGGCCAGCCGCCTCGGCGTGGCGCCGGAATCGCTTCGCCGCGGCCTCCTCCGCCTCGGCCTCCTCCCTCCCTGACCCCCATGCCCATCTACGAGTACGCCTGCAGCAGCTGTCAGAAGCTGAGCGATGTCCTTCAGAAGCTCGACGACCCGGCTCCCGCCACCTGCCCGGCCTGCGGCGCGGAGGGAACGCTCTCGCGCGTGGTGAGCCGCACCTCCTTCGTCCTCAAGGGGGGCGGCTGGGGCGCCGACCTCTACGGCTCGCCGAAGAAGTCGAGCGAGGGCGCGGCCAGCCCCGCCGGCGAGACGAAGAAGGAGGGGGAGACGAAGAAGAGCGAGGGCGCCCCGGCCTCCACCCCCGCGCCCTCCAAGCCGGACAAGCCGGCCTCGGGAAGCTGACCGTGCGGCTGGCCGCCTGTGCGCTGGCGGCGGTGAGCGCGCTCGGGTGCGCCACCCCGGCCGCGCTGACGCCCGGGGAGCGCGGGACGCTGGCCCACGACGCGCGCGCGGAGGGGCCCCGCTACCTCCAGGTGTCCGCCCTCCGCTACCACCTCCTCGACGCGGACCAGCCGCCGGCCCTGGCCCCGCTGCCGCCGGCGGAATGGGAGGTGGGCGGGCACGCGCCTCCGCCGGGACGGCTGGCGGCGGGCATCGTTCCGGCCGGAACCCCGGCCCGCATCGTCCGGGTCGACTTCCCGGTCGGCGCCTTCGGCGAGAAGACCGCCCGGCGAGACACCTACGTGCGGCTGGCGCTCGGCACCGGCGAGGAGGCGGTTCTCGTCGTCGACGCCGCGCTGGGCTCCGAGGTCCAGTTCTGGGACGAGCTGGAGCGATGGCTGACTCCGCTCACCCCCGCCTCTTTCGAGGAGGGCTGGAGCGACGCGGTCCGTGCCGCGGTGAAGGAGAAGCGGACGGTGAGCGAGATGCCCGCCGAGGCGCTGGTCGCCGCCTGGGGCTATCCCCGCACGCGGGTGGTGTCCTTCCTCCCTTCCGGGCGCCACGAGACCTGGGCCTGGCCGGGGGGGCTCCGCTCCGCCGAGCTGCACAACGGACGCCTGGTGGAGTCGAGGGCCCCCGACGCTAGCGGGACCGCCCCCTGAAGCGGCGGCGCCCCTTCCGCTCCGACTCGCGCGCCTCGCCGGGTCTGCCGAGCCGGGGCAGGTCCCCCACCATCACCGGCCAGTAGTCGTGGCCCTGCAGCGCCAGGAGCAGCTCCGCCTGCGAGGCGAGCGGACGCTTGAAGAGGGTCGCCCCCCGCCCCACCTCGTCCAGGGCGAGCCGGGCGTCGCTGCCGCCGATGCAGGGCAGCTTCAGCTTCTCCGCCGCCTCCACGGCCAGGTCGTTGGCCGGCTGGCGCACCCGCGCGTTGTAGCCCTCGACGGCGGCCAGCCCCGGCGCGGAGAGCACGTAGTCCAGGGCCGGGTTGGGCAGGTCCCGGTCGAAGGGCCGGGCGGCCACCACCACCGCCCCCAGCGCCTCCAGCCCGGGGAGGCACTCGGCGGCGCTCCACGGACGTTCCCGGTTGCTCCCCCACAGCTGGACCGGCTCCGGCGCGTGATCCGGGCGGGGGAAGAAGCACAGGTACTGGCCCCGGTCGGTGACCAGCTCCAGGCCGACGAAGACGCGCATCCCGCCGCGGCCGTCGAGCGCGACCAGCTCGTCGCAGCCGTCCTGGGTGTTGGTCTCGGTGAAGGCCACGCCGTCCAGCCCGTGGCTGGCGGCGCGCTCGAGGACTGCCCGCGGATCGAGCGGGCATCCCATGGAGAGGTGGGAGTGGACGTGAAGGTCGATGAGCATTTCCAGGGGTCCCTGGCCGGCTGCTTTGACAGCCTTTCGGGGCGCGTGCCATACACCGGACTCGACGGGGCTTGGAAGGGGGAGGGCCCATGTTCACCGGGGTGAAGGTCTT
>Ga0335083_10011285_pt1 | contig 10739 bp, 11 predicted proteins | sample Lox_Sample_42_FD_206716 | JGI IMG/M metagenome (GOLD analysis project Ga0335083, IMG submission 206716) | Soil microbial communities from Loxahatchee National Wildlife Refuge, Florida, United States - Lox_Sample_4.2 | ecosystem: Environmental > Terrestrial > Soil > Wetlands | place: USA... | reverse complement strand
ACCGCTTCTGCGCTGCTGCTGGCCGGGCCTGGGTTCGCTATGCGCGCCGCCGGACGTGAATCGGTCGCCGGGGGCCTCGGCAATCCGATCATCCTCTGCTGGAACGAGAACCCGTACGGCCCCTCCCCGGCCGCCCGTGCCGCGGTGAGCGAAGCGATCGGCGTGAGCTGCCGCTACCCGGACGATGAGGTGACGCCGCTGCATGCAGCGATCGCGGCGCGCGAAGGCGTCAGCCCCGAGTGCATCGTCACCGGAACCGGCTCGGGCGAGCTGCTGCGCGCGCTCGGCATGCTGGCGGCGCGCGAAGGGGGCGAGATCATCGCGGCACAGCCGACCTTCACCGAGATCACCGAATACGCGCACAGCTGCGGCGCAACCCTCAAGTTCGTGCCCGTGGACGAGCGGCTGCGGCTCGACCTGGCGGCCATGCAGGCGGCGGTGTCGCCGCGTACGCGCGCGGTGTACATCGTTAATCCCAACAACCCGACCAGCACGACGGTCGCGTCTAACGACATCCGCGCATTCGTGGCCGCGCTTCCCGAGCACGTCACCGCCATCGTCGATGAGGCGTACCTCGACTTCGTGACGGCGCCCGAGGTCACCTCGGTCGTCGACCTGACCCGGGGAGCGCAGCGCGTCGTGGTGCTGCGGACCTTCTCCAAGATCCACGGCATGGCCGGTATCCGCTGCGGCTACGCCATCGCGCGCGCCGACGTGGCGCGCGAGCTCTCGGCGGCGCGCATGACGACCCCCAACGTGTTCGCGGTGCGCGCCGCGCGCGCGAGCCTGGGAGATCAGGCCTATCTCGCCGAGACCCGCAAGCGGATCCTGGCGAGCCGGATGCGCATCACCACCGCGCTCGCCGGCCTCAAGCTCCCCTACGGCGAGCCACAGGGCAATTTCGTGTTCTTCGATACCGGCATGCCGCTCAAGCGCTTCACCGAGCTCATGCACGCGCGCAATATCCTCGTCGGGCGGCGCTTCGCGCCCTACGACAACTGGTGTCGCATCACGATCGGCACCGAGAGCGAGGTGGACGCCTTCCTGACCGCACTGCCCGCGGTGCTGAAGAGCGCCTGAGCCGCCGGACAGCTAGCTGAGAATCAGGCTCAGGCAGGTCAGCGCGGCTTCCGCCTTCTGCAGCTCGCTCACATCGAGCGCGCGCGTCGTGACGCCCGCCGCGCGCAGCCGCCGCTCGGTGCGCGGGAACGCCGCGCTCATGATCGTCACTCCCTGCACGGTGAGCGTGTTGGCGGCAAAGGCCTCATCCGGGTCCACCTCGATGAGCGTGCGTGCGTCGAACACCTCTGGCTCGACCCACGCCGGGTTCACCAACAGGATGTCCGGTCGGATGTAGGTGACTGCGCTCTTCAGGTGCAGGCAGTCCCGCATGGCGACGCCGGCGACGCGGTAGCCGAAGGGCGCGAGCGCCGCGCCCAGCTGCTCGATGCCGGCCGCGTTGCTGCGCGCGGAAGCGCCGACGTAGAGGTTGCGGCCGATCACCACCACATCGCCCCCCTCCAGCGTCCCGGGCGCGGTGATACGCCGCAGCGGGCGATGGCTGGCGAGGCTCGCAGCGACGCTCTCGACCTCGTTGCGCCGTGAAGCAACGCCGGGCCGCGTGATCACCGCCACTTCCGGCAGCACCACGGCCGTGTCCTCGACGAAGACCGCGTCGGCGTTCCTGGGGAGCGGCTCGAGCCATTCGATGCTGCAGCCGAGGGCGGTCAGCTCCGCCGCATAGTGCGCGTGCTGCGCGCGTGCGCACTCGACATCGATCGGCGAGCGTTCGAGGAAGCTCAGCTCGCAGGTCGCGAGGCTCGGACTCACCTCACGCAGGAAAGCAATCATGGCGGAGCGAGCATAGCCCGTTCTGCCGGCGCGCGGTACGGGCCCGGCGCAGCCGCGTCGCGGCTCACGTCGGCGCCTGCTTCCCGGCCAACCTCAGGCAGTCGAGCAAAGCGCTGGCCGCCGGTGGGAGCGTGCCGGGCGCGCGCAGGATCGCTCCCACCGGACTCTCGATCGACTTGAGTTTCACCGGCAGGATGGCGAGCAGCCCCTGCTCGACGTCATCGAGCGCCACGTGATACGGCATGACTCCGACGCAGTCGGACTTGCGCAGCAGTACCCGATTGGTGAGGATCGAGACCGACTCGATCACGTTGCGCGGCGACGGCGCGCCCGCTTCGACGAAGGCCCGCTCTATCTGGCGCCGGAGGTCGGTCTCGGGGAGCGGCAGGAGCCATGCCTCGTTGGCGAGATCGCGCAGCGTCAGCCGCCGCTTGCGCGCGAGCGGATGGCCGCGCCGCGTCACGACGCAGATCGGCTCGGCATAGAACTCCTCGTAGACGAGGGCGCGGCTACGACCCTCCCGTGGCAGCCGCCCGAGCACCATGTCGAGATCCCCGGCGAGGAGCGCCGGCATCAGCACATCGTAGGTGCCGACCACCACGCTGATCGCAACGCCCGGGCGCTGCTTCTTCAGGAGCACGATCGCATCCGGGAGGATGCCGGCTGAAGCCGCCAGCAGCGTCCCGACGGTTACCTTGCCGCTGTAGCCCGCACGCAGGCTCTCGAGCTCCTCGGCCGCGTGCCGCAGCTGCGCGAGGACGATCTTGGCATGACGCGCGAAGATCTCACCGTAGGCGGTCGGCACGAGTCCGCGGTTGCTGCGCCCGAAGAGCTTGACCCCGAGCGTCGACTCGACGTCCTGCAGCGCCTTGGTGACCGTCGGCTGGGTCAGGCTCAGGCGCTTGGCGGCCTTGAGGATGCTGCGGCAGTCGTACAGCTCGGCGATCAGCTCGAGGTGGCGCAGACGGAACTTGCGTGTGATCCAGCGTTCGAGCCGTACCGATGTCATGCCGCCGATCTTAACGGTTCGGCGGCCGGGCGCGTGGGGCGCCCCGGACCGGCCTTCAGACGCTCAGCCGCGCGTTGCTGCCGGCGCGTGCCGGCTGTCCGGTCTCGAGGCCGAAAAACGCGGCGGCGTTCGAGTGCAGGAGCTTCGCGCGCGTGCCCGCCGCGAGCGTGGGGTGCGATTGCACCAGGCTGCCGACGTGCTGCTCGCCGAGGGGATAGGGGTAGTCGGAGCCGAGCATCACCCGGTCCTCGCCCATGGTACGCACCAGGAACTCGAGTGCATCGTGGCTGAACACCGCGCCGTCGACCGAGAAGCGGTCGAGGTACGAGGAGGGCGGGTGCGGGCAGTCCTCGCGCACGATGTCACGGTTGCGCCAGGCGTTGTCGACGCGCCCCAGCAGGTAGGGAAAGCTGCCGCCGCCGTGCGCGAAGCACAGCTTGAGCGAGCGCGGCAGCCGCTCGAAGGCCCCGGAGAGGATCAGCCACAGGATCGACAGCTGCGTCTCCGCCGGCATCGCAACCAGCCACGGCAGCTGGTACCTGGGCATGCGCTCCTGCGCCATCATGTCCCAGGGATGCACGAACACCGCAGCTCCCTCCTGCGCACAGTGCCTGAGGAAGGTGAGAATGCCCTCGTCGCTCATCTCGCGCAGACCCACATGGTTGCCGATGTGCACGCCGATGTGGCCATCGTCCATGGCGCGGGAGAGCTCGCGGCACGCGAGCGCGGTGTCCTGCAGCGGCACCTGACAGAGCGACTTCAAGCGCCGCGGCGCGTGGGCACAGATCTCGAGCGCCGCATCGTTGAAGAGGCGCGCGCAATCGAGCGCCTGCGCCGCCGGACGCTGATAGGCAAAGAGCAGCGGCGTCGCGCACATGATCTGCACTTCGACGCCGTCGCGATCCATGTGCTCGATGCGCGTCCGCGCATCCCAGCAGGCCTGGCTCACCGGCCGGAACTCGCGCTCGCCCACCATCAGCATCGCCTGGCCACCGGGACCGTGGCGCATCCACGGCCAGTCGGGCGTGCCGAAGCGCGCCGCGAGATCCGGCCAGGTGCGCGGAAGGAAGTGCGTGTGGATATCGATGCTCACGGAACTATGCCTCCAGCTGACACTCAGCTCCCGCTGCGGGGATGCCAGGCCACCGCCCTGATCTCGATCAGCAGGTGCGGATGAGGGAGCTGCGCCACGGCGACCGTGGTGCGCGCCGGCCCCTCGAAGCCAAAGAACTCGCTGTAGACCTCGTTGTAGGCCTTGAAGTCGTCCATGCTCACGAGGAACGTGCTCACCTCGACCACATCCGCCAGTCCGGCTCCGGCGGCCGCGAGGATGTCGCGGATGTTCTCGATGACGGCGCGTGTCTGGACGCGGATATCGAGCGCCGGCGCGCCGCCGCGCCCGGGCTCGGCGCCGGCAATCGAGTCGTCGGCGCGCCGCGCGCTGGTGCCGGACACGAAGATGAAGTCGCCGGCGCGACGGAAATGCGGGAAGGTGCCCCGCGGCCGGGCCTTGTCTGCGACCACGCCGCTGGCGGCGCTCTTCACAGCTTCACGCAGATGTTCATGGGCTCGGAGAAAAAGGCGAGCGAATGCGCTCCGCCTTCGCGGCCTATCCCCGAGAGCTTCACGCCGCCGAAGGGCGTGCGCAGGTCGCGCAGGAACCAGTCGTTCACCCAGGCAATCCCGACCTCCATCTGCCGCGCCACGCGGTGCGCGCGCTGCAGGTTCGAAGTCCACAGCGCCGCGGCGAGCCCGTAGCGCGTATCGTTCGCCAGCTGCACCGCCTGCTCCTCGGAGTCGAACGGCGCGAGGTGGCATATGGGGCCGAAGATCTCCTCGCGCACGCAGCGCGCCTGCTCGGAGAGGCCTCTTACGAGCGTGGGCTCGATGAAAGCGCCCGCATCGCGCTCATCGCCAAACTGCGGCACGCCGCCGCCACAGACGATCTCACCGCCCTCCGCGCGCGCGAGCCGGTAGTACGACAGCACCTTGTCGCGGTGCGCTCGCGAGATGAGGGGACCCAAGTCCGCGCCTTCGAACGGCCCGCCTACCTTCAGCTTGCGGGCACGTGCGGCGAGCGCCTCGAGGAACCGCTCGAAGATCGGCCGCTCGACATAAACCCGCTCGGAGCACAGGCACACCTGGCCGCAATTGGAGAAGATCGAGCGCACGGTACCCGCCAGCGCCGCTTCGAAGTCGGCATCCGCGAACACGAGCGCGGCGTTCTTGCCGCCGAGCTCGAAGGACAGGGCCTTCACGGTCGGGGCGGCGCTCTTCATGATGGCGGAGCCCGTCGCGGACTCGCCGGTGAAGGCGATGGCGGCGACGTCCGGGTGGCCGACCAGCGCCTCGCCCGCGGAGCCGGGCCCGAAGCCGTGCACCAGGTTGAAGACCCCGGGCGGCACGCCGCATTCCTGCATCACCTGGGCGAGAAGCTGAGCGGAAGACGGCGTCTCCTCGGAGGGCTTGGCGATCACTGCGTTGCCGCACACGAGTGCCGGCGCCACCTTCCACGTGAGGAGCAGGAACGGCAGATTCCAGGGCGCGATCACTGCCACCACTCCGACGGGCTTGTGCACGGTGTAGTTGAGGGCGCCGCGGCCATCGGGCGTCCCCATCTCGTAGCATTCGGAGGCGCGCGCCAGCGCGAGATCGGCGTAGGCGCGGAAGTTGGCCGCACCACGCGGGATGTCGAGGGAGCTCGCCTGGGTGAGGGTCTTGCCGGTATCGGCGATCTCGGCGCTCACGAACTCGGCGAAGCGCTGCTCGATGCGGTCGGCGACCTTCCGCAGCAGCGCACAGCGCTCCTGCATCGCGAGACGTGCCCACGGCCCGCGCAGCGCCGCGCGCGCCGCCTGCACGGCGCGATCGACCAGCGCCGCATCCGCCTCGGACACGGTCGAGATCACCCGGCCGTTCACCGGGCTGACGTTGGGGAAGCTGCGCTCGGTAGCGACGAATTCGCCGTCGATGAAGCACGGCAGCTGCTGACCGATGAAGGGGTATTGGTCCGCGGGCGTGGGACTGCGCATCTGGGCCAGGATTGTAGTGACCCGCCGCTACCAAGGAATAATTGTATTTTTATCCTTTGGTATGCATTTTATCTATATCGCTCAGCCGCCGGAGCCCCCCCCCCGCTCACCTGCCGAAGATCACCCGGCGTCGTGCCAGGCTCTCCTCGCTCCAGACTTCCGCGCTCTTGTAGTACTGCGGCACCGCGCGGGCGCCCGCCGGGATCACCACCCACGGCTGCTTGGACTCGGTGTAGATATGGATGTCGGGAGGGAAGGCGTCCGGGGCATCGAGCGTTCCGACCCGCACGAAGCGCAGGGCATCGCCAGCGCCTGCGTAGTTGCTCCACAGCCCGATGCGGCACGTCGGACAGCGATGGATCTTCTGGCCTTTGCCGCTGGCGCTCGGCGTGAGCACCGCCTCCGCAGCCCCCTCGAGAAGCGAGACGCGATCCGCCTCGATCACGGCATTCAACGCAAATGCCGTCCCGGTCTCGCGCTGGCACCAGCGGCAGTGGCAGCAGTGCACGATGAGCGGCTTGCCCCGCATCGCATAGCGCACGGCGCGGCAGGTGCAGCCGCCGGTCGCCAGGGACTCGCCAGGGTCGGTCATTCTCGCAAACGGCGCCGGGTTCACCGCAACCGGCGCTTATGGCTCACTTGCCCGCCGCGGACCCGGAGCCCTTGAGACAGCCGCTCATGAAGGTCTTGCGCTCATCGCCCTTCAGTGCCTTGGCGGTCGCCTCCGCGTTGCAGGCCTTCATCTTCTCCTGCTGACTGTTGGTCTTGGCCGGCGCCGCCTCCTCGTGCGACAGGCAGCTGCTCATGAAGGTCTTGCGCTCATCGCCCTTCAGCGCCTTGGCGGTCGCCTCCGCGTTGCAGGCCTTCATCTTCTCCTGCTGACTGTTGGCGGGCTTGGCCGCCGCGCCCGTGCTCGCTGCCTGGGCGAAGACCGCCTGACCGGCCAGAACCGCGAGCGCTGCCCCTACCGTCACCGCCCAAGTCGTGCGTCTCATGTGCTGCTCCCCTTGCCCGTAAGAAGTGAAAAAACGCCCGTATCCTAGCCCCTCGAGGCGCCCTACTCCATGTCCGGATAAGGTCCCTTGCCGCCGTCGGCGATGAACCGGTCGATGCGCGCCGTGAGGACTGGCAGCGGCACCGAGCCGAGCTCGAGCACCGCATCGTGAAAGGCCCGGATATTGAAGCGCTCCCCGAGCGCACGCTCGGCCCGCGCACGGCCCTCGAGGATGGTGCGCTCGCCGAGGTAGTAGGACAGCGCCTGCCCGGGCCAGGCGATGTAGCGGTCCACCTCGGTCCCGATCTCGCGCTCAGGCAAGGCCGTGTACTGGCGCATGTAGTCCATCGCCTGCTCGCGCGTCCAGCCCTGCGCATGCACGCCGGTGTCCACGACCAGCCGCACGGCGCGCCAGATCTGGTAGCCGAGCATGCCGAAGCGGTCATAGGGCGTGTCGTACATCCCCATCTCCTCGCCGAGCTTCTCACAGTAGAGCGCCCAGCCCTCGCCGTACGCCGAGATGTAGCTGTGACGGCGGAAGTCGGGCTGGTTCTTGTGCTCCATGGCGATCGGGATCTGGAACGCGTGCCCGGGCGCCGACTCGTGCAGGGTGAGTGCCGCGAGGTTGTAGAGCGGGCGACTCGGCAGGTCGTAGGTGTTGAGAAGGTAGACGCCCGGCCCGCCGCGGCCGGCGGTGTAGAAAGGCGCGAGGTCATCCGGCACTGGCTTGATCGCAAAGCGCGCCCGCGGGAGGTAGCCGAAGTAGGTCGAGGCCTTGCCGTCGAACACCTTGGCGATCCATGCCGCGCGCATCAGCAGCTCCTGCGGGGTCTTGACGTAGAAGCGCGGATCGCTGCGCAGGAAGGCGAGGAACTGCGCAAAGTCGCCCGTGAAGCCGGTGGCCTTCATCTGCTCGAGCATCGCCGCATGCAGCCGCTCGACCTCCGCAACTCCGAGCCGGTGGATGGCATCCGGCTCCATGTCGAGCGTGGTGAACTCGCGGATCTTGGCGCGGTAGTAGGCCTTGCCATCGGGCAGCGCCTCGGCGGCGAGCGAGGTGCGCGTCCCGGGCAGGTACTCGGTACGAAAGAACTGCAGCAGCTTCACGTACGCCGGCTGCACCACGTCGCGGATGGTCGCGAGGCCTTGCGCGCGCAGCGCTGCCTGCCTGTCCGGGGCGATGCCCGGCATCTCCTTGAAGGGCGTGTAGAAGAGACTCTCCTCGGGCGTGGCATTGGTGACCGCGGTGATCGAGGCATCCCGGCCCTGAAGCGTGACGCGCGGCGGCGTAAAACCGCGCCTCACGCCGGCCCGCATCTCATCGGCTTGCTCGGCGAAGTAGCGGGGAATATCGCGCATCTGCGCGATCCAGTTCTGATAGTCGGTCAAGGTGCGAAACGGCCGGCGCGCCGTGTAGCCGAGGTCGGTCCAGAAGGTCGAGTCGGAGTTGGCCGGCATCTCGAAGTCGCGGAAGCGCTGACTGTCGATCAGCCCCTCAAGCTGCAAACGGTAGATGTCGTAATTAACCTGCTCGGCAGGTGACAGCGCAGCGCGCGCGAGCGCATTGACCTTAGCGAGGGTCTCCTCCCAGTACGCGCGCCGCTCCTGCTGCGAGACCGGGTCGACCTTCGGCAGGTGATCGGCGAGCGGCTTCTGGTCGTCCTCGCCGCCCGGGAACTGCTCCTTGCGCCAGCGCCACTCGGCCTCGTAGATGGCGCGGAAGCGCTCATCCGCCGCGTGCTGGCGTGATTCGGGTGAGCAGCCGCCGACGAGCGCAGCAGCGAGCGCGCCGAGCAGCACTGCCGCCACCTGGGGCCGGAATTCCAGCATGAGACGTCCTTTCGGGTCCCTCTAGAGGGTGCGACAGCATACTGCAAGCCGTTGCGCGCGCCCCGCGCCCGGAGGTACAAGAGGCACGCTATGTGGAGATCGATTGCCGCCGTCAGTGTGGGATCGAGCCTCGGGGCGCTCCTGCGCTGGTGGCTCGGCGCGCGGCTGAACACGCACTTCCCTCCCATTCCACCGGGCACGCTGGCGGCGAATCTCATCGGCGGCTATGTGGTCGGAGTGGCGGTCGCGTTCTTCGCCACCTACACGGCGATCGCCCCCGAGTGGCGGCTGCTCGTGATCACGGGTTTCTGCGGCGGGCTCACCACCTTCTCCACCTTCTCCGCCGAGCTCGTCGCGCTGCTGCAGCAGGGGCGCGCCACCTGGGCGCTCGCCGCCGCCGCCGCGCATCTCGGCGGATCGCTCCTCATGACGCTCGCCGGCATCGGTACGGTGGTCTGGGCGAGGAGTTAGGCCGCAGTGTGCAGCCTCATCGGATTGGAGTCTCCATGACCGACCCTATTGCGAGTTACGGACGGAAGTTCCCGGGCGAAAGCGCCGCGATCTGCCGATTGCTGCGTTCGGAGATCCGCGCGGCCATGCCGAAGGCGACTGCGAAGCTCTGGCATGCCATGCCCGTGTGGTTCATCGGCAAGAACCCGGTCGTCGGCTACAAGGTGACAGCTAAGCACGTCAACCTCCTGTTCTGGAACGGGCAGTCCCTCCATGAGCCGGGCCTCAAGGCCGCGGGGAAATTCAAGGCAGCGCAGACACAGTTCAGCGAGGTGGACGGGGTAGATACCAAGCGGCTCCGCCGTTGGCTCAAGCAGGCCCGGACGGATGTCTGGGACTATGCCGGCTTGAGGGGTCGAAGAGCCGGCGCTGCCTGAGGATCAGCCATGCAGGGGTCGTTTCTCCGTTTCTACGTGCACGAAGGCCAGCGCTACCGCGGGCGGCCCGTGTGGGAGTGGTTGCTGCAAGAGGCCAATGGCTTCGGGATCCGGGGCGGCTCTGCCTTTCGGGCCATGGCGGGCTTCGGCCGTCACCACGTGCTGCACGAGAGTCATTTCTTCGAGCTCGCCGGCACGCTCACCGTCGAAGTCGAGTTCCTCGTGACCGAGGACGAGGCGCAGCGGTTCCTCGCGCATCTCGAGCCCCACGCGGTGCGCCTCTTCTACGCGCACATCCCCGCGAGTTTCGGCATCCTGCACCCCGACCGCGCCGACCCGACCGGGGAGTGAGGCCTGCGGCCGTTCCCGCAGCGCGGTGCTGCGGTCCTACGGCTCCTCACCCGCCACCGCCTCCGCCTCGATGATCTCGCGGTCCGCGGGCTCGAACCTGGGCTGAAACCAGCGCTGCGCAATCAGGGTCGGCACGACGGCGCTGCCGATCACCGCGGTCACGAGGATCGTATATTGCCCGCGATCGATGATCTTGTTGGTCAGCCCGAAGAGCGCCGAGATCGACCCGAAGGTCAGCCCCGTCGACATCAGGAGCGTCGTGTACATGCCCTCGCGCCGGTCGAACTCATGATAGACGGTGAGCGGCAGGATGCCGATGAACTTGGTCGCCATCTTGATCGCGAGGAAGATCGCGATCAGGCCGAAAGCCGCCATAACGGCTTGCGCCTCGACCAGCGAGCCCGCCTTGAGGAAATAGAACGGCGTCAGGATCGAGAAGGCGATGATCCGCATGCGATGCGGCAGCTCGGGCTCCTTGAGGAAGGTGGGCGCGAGCGTCATGCCGACCAGATAGGCCGGCAGGACGGCCTCGCTCCCCGCGATGCTGGCGAGCCCCCCGAGCGCGAGCAGCACCAGCGCCACGAATTTGGTCTGCGGCTCACTCACCCGCCCGCCGAGATAGCTGAACATCCGCGGCGCGTAGCGCGTGAGGCCGACAATGACCGCCGCGGTTACGGCGCCGAAAACCACCAGCCACAGACCGTAGTGGGCGAAGACGATCCCGAGCGCCAACACCGTGCCGAGATCGTTGATGAAGCAGGCCGCCAGGATGATCTTGCCGATCT
>Ga0335083_10011284_pt1 | contig 10739 bp, 5 predicted proteins | sample Lox_Sample_42_FD_206716 | JGI IMG/M metagenome (GOLD analysis project Ga0335083, IMG submission 206716) | Soil microbial communities from Loxahatchee National Wildlife Refuge, Florida, United States - Lox_Sample_4.2 | ecosystem: Environmental > Terrestrial > Soil > Wetlands | place: USA: Florida... | reverse complement strand
GCGACAGCCTTGGGATCCACCTGCGCAACCAGGGCATGCTCGAGCTGGCGTATCGCAAAATCGAGATACTGTTCCTCGCTCATGCCTTGCGGCGTGCGATAGAGATTCGCAATCGGCAGCCGCACAATCTCAGGAGCAAACGGGCCGAAGCCGCTCTTGAACAGCCCGTATTTGCTGGTCAGGCTCAAGGTCAGCAGGGTCCGGCCATGGTAGCCGCCTTCGAAACAGATGATGGACGATCGGCCGGTGAACTTGCGCGCCAGTTTGACGGCGTTTTCCACGCTCTCTGCGCCGCTGTTGGTCAAGATCGTTTTCTTAGCGAACGTTCCCGGCGTGATTTCGTTCAACAATTCCGCCAGCTCCACGTACGGTTCATACGTCGCCACCAGCGCGCACGGATGAATGAAGCGCTCCGCCTGCCGCTCGATGGCCTTGGTCACCGCGCCGGGCGAATGTCCAACCGCCAGCATTCCGATTCCGCCTGCCAGGTCGATCAGGGTATTGCCATCCACATCGAACACCAGCGCGCCTTCCGCCCGCTCCATCACCACATCAGTGGCGCGCGCCAGACCGGAAGGCACCGCCGCCGCACGCCGCGCGAGAATCTCCTTGGCTCGGGGCCCCGGGATTTCAGAATTCAGCCGAATATAGGACATCGTATGCTCCCTGGATGCACCGGCCACATCCTGACTCGCGTCCAGAACCAGCAGGACGCTGTAGTTGTCACAAACCGGATCGTTAAGATAATTCGCCAGCAGCGCCCGAGGTTCAAAGCCCACCTTCATCTGCATCGACAGAGTGGGATCTTTAATTCGGCCCGACACGACGCCCTCGTAATATTGCTGCGCCGTCATCTCGTGTTTGACTTTGCTGTAGCCAGGAATCATTCCAGCCGTCACCTGGCCCTTCAGTCCCAACCTCCAGACCACTTCTTGACGTGCCGCGTACAATGCCGTCGCAACCCCCCGGCCACGGTAATCCGGGCGGACGCTGATATCGGCGCCATAAAGCCACTCGCCCTGCGGCTGGTGCGACGTCAGCCAGCCGCCCTGAATGATCTCGGCGAAGGTGTGGTCGATGTGGTGGAAGTCGAAGTCGAGGCGCAGCGTCGTAGTTGCACCCACCAGCTTGTCGCCATCCAAAGCTACAAACTGGCCGGCGTCGAACAGTTCCATGTGCTTGAGGAAGTGCGCGGCCTTGAAGCGCTCCTCCTCGGCGAGGGTCGGAAACGAGATGCGCTGCAACTCTTCCAGTTGCGCGGCGTGCTCGGGACGGGCGTGTATGATTACCAGGCCGTCACTCCGCTTTCGGTAATACCATCTCACAGGCTCTCCTTAGACGCGCGGTATCGACGGTCGAGACAAACCTTGCGAAAACATGATAGAGTACCATGAACTTCATGGGTCCGGCGCAAGAACACACCAGTCATGAGATGGCAAACCTAGATGCTACCGCGCAAGCCGAATTGGTCCGGCGGCAGGAGGTTTCGCCTTTAGAGCTGGTGGACGCGGCGATCGCCCGCATTGAGAAGGTAAATCCGCAATTGAACGCCGTGGTGTGGCAGCGTTTCGAGAAGGCCCGCGAGGAGGCGCGCTCGGATCGCTTGCCCAATGGACCGTTCCGCGGCGTGCCATTTCTGACCAAGGATCTGGGCTGCACCACGGCCGGTGAACCCGATTCCGGCGGCTCGCGCTTTCTCAAGGAAAACGGTTATATCGCGAGCGTCACCACTGAATTCGTGCGTCGCATTCACGCCGCGGGCTTCATCAATTTGGGCCGAACCAATTCGCCTGAATTCGGCGCGCTGCCCACGACGGAGCCTCTCGCGTGGGGCCCGACGCGGAATCCCTGGGACGTGACTCGCAGCACGGCCGGCTCCAGCGGCGGTTCCTGCGCCGCCGTGGCGTCCAGAATGGTTCCGGTGGCGACTGGCAGCGATGGCGGAGGGTCCATCCGGCTGCCCGCCGCGGCCTGTGGCCTGGTGGGCTTGAAACCTACGCGCGCGCGCATCAGCATGTGGCCATCTTCTGAATGGGTCACTCCCGTGAGCGTCCAAGGATTTCAGACCCGAACCATCCGCGACGTGGCGGGCTGCATGGATTTCGCCTCGGGCGCGCTGCCCGGCGATCCGATGCCGCCGCCGACCCCAACGCGGCCTTACACCAGCGAGGTCGGAGCGAATCCCGGCAAACTGCGCGTCGGCTTATGGAATGAATTCCCGCCCAATTTCGACGCTGTGCTCGATCCGGAATGCCGTCAAGCGGTGGAAGAGGCCGGAAAGCTGCTCCAATCGCTCGGACACCACGTGGAAATGGCCCATCCCGCGGTCTTGGACGATCCGAAAACATCCACCATCTTCAATCGCATTTGGCCGGTCCGGCTGTTGGCTGCCCTGGAATCCTTTGAGCGCAAACTGGGAAAGAAAGCGGGACCGGATAACCTGGATCCCGACACGATGTACTGGTTGGATCGCGGCCGCGCGACCAGCGCCGCCGATTACCTGCTCGCGCTGGACGAAATGGATGCCTTCACGCGCGCGTTCGCAAGCTGGTGGCGCGACGGTTTCGATATCCTGGTCTCGCCGGTAACGGGAACGGTGACGCCGAAGCTGGGCGAATTGCACACCGACGCGGCACACATCAAGAAGTTCAACCAATTCTGGCCGTTTACGCCGTACTTCAACCTGGCTGGACAGCCGGCCATCAGCCTTCCCTTGCACTGGACGGCTGAAGGGTTACCAGTGGGCGTGCACCTGGGCGCGGCTTATGCGCGGGAAGATGTGCTGATCCGTTTGGCGTCGCAACTCGAAGAAGCACGCCCCTGGAACGAACGCATTGCGTCCGTCCACGCCTGAAGCGGGCGGCTACTTGGCGAGCGCAGGAACCGCAGCGCTATTGGTAAGTCCGCGTTCCCGGACCATCTGGAACGTGTCCTCGAGAGCCAGCCCGAATCGCTCCAGCATCAAATCGATTTCCGCCTCGTTGATAATTAGCGGCGGGCAGAAGGCAATGGAATCGCCGAGCGCGCGCAGAATCAGGCCATGCTGGTGCGTGCGCTGGTGGAGAAACGCTCCCACGCCCGCGGCTGGGTCGAACGGAGCTTTGGTCGACTTATCGGCCACCAGTTCTATCGCCCCTACTAATCCGATCCCGCGTACCTCGCCCACCAAGGGATGATCCGCGAACCGGCGCAGCCCTGCTTGCATGCGCGGCGCCACCGCGCGAACGTGCGAGACAATATCGCGCTCTTCGTAGATCTTGAGGGTTTCCAGCGCCACTGCCGAAGTAACCGGATGCCCGCTGTAAGTAAATCCGTGGCTGAATATTCCGATTTTCTCGGACTGCGTCACCAGCGCGCTATAAATTGGAGCTGAAACCATAATGGCGGCAATCGGCATATAGCCGGAAGACAAAGCCTTCGCGCAGGTGATCATATCGGGCTGCATACCGAACGTAGTGCTGCCCCACATATTGCCAGTGCGGCCAAAGCCACAAATCACTTCGTCGGCAATCAACATTACATCGTATTTCCGCAAAACAGCCTGGATTTTCTCCCAATAAGTCGCCGGCGGTAAAATCACCCCGCCCGCGCCCAGAATCGGTTCTGCGATCATGGCTGCCACCGTCGCCGGGTCTTCCTTGAGAATGCGTTGCTCCAGCGATTCGGCCAGCCGGCTCGCGAACGCTTCTTCGCTTTCGCCCGGCAAGCCGAAACGATAATAGTGCGGGCACTCAACGTGCAAAATGTTGGCGATTGGCAGATCGAAATCTCGATGATTATTCGCCAGGCCGGTCAGGCTGGCACTCGCCACGGTTACGCCGTGATAAGCCTTGGTGCGGCTGATGATTTTCTTTTTGCGCGGGCGGCCTACGGCATTGTTGTAATACCACACCAGCTTCACCACGGTGTCATTCGCTTCCGAACCCGAGTTCGCGAAAAACACTTTGGACATCGGAACCGGCGCGATACTCAGCAGCTTTTCCGCCAACTCGATTCCGACGTCGTGCGCTTTGTGGGCAAAAATGTGGTATGCGGGCAGCCGCAGCATCTGGCGATAGGCGGCTTCAGCCAGCCTGCGCTCAGAGAATCCCAGACTTACGCACCACAGGCCAGACAGGCCTTCCAGGTAGGTCTTGCCATCCTGGTCGCGGACAAAAACTCCGTCGCCCTCGGTAATCACCAGTGGGCCATCGCTCTCATGCGTCTTGAGATTCGTGTAGGGATGGATGGCCGTCGCGATATCGCGGCGCGCGGAATCCTTGCGCTGAGGCGCGGTCGTTTCAGTGCCGTTTGGAAGTGTGGGCATGATTTTCAGCCTATCATAAGAGCCGCTCGAAAGTTTACATAAATATGACTAAGGTTAGAAGAATTTCGCTTAAGAAGCAGTAACCGCCGCGGGCACATCGGATATTGCGTGCTTTCTTAGGTGCTTCCATTTTCTTCGCAACACTCGATTCCAGTACATGAGCAGGCCGGTTATGGTCAGCAAGGGGATGGCGAGTCCCGCCGCGCCCCACACCAACTTGACCGCTAATCCCCAAGAGGTGCCGAAATGCAATGGCACTTGCAACCAGATCAGCCAGTCTCCCAAGCTCTGATTCACGCCATAGCGCCAGGTGGAAATATATTCGCCGTTGTAGGGATTGAAGTACACGGTATCGTCGTATTCGCGCCCGGGGCTGTCGCGCCGACTCATCAGGATTGCGAGTGGCGCCCGACGGCTGTAAGGAAACGCGATACCAGCCAGCTTGGTTCCCGGATCGAGCACGCGCGCACGCTCCACCAGGGCGCGTAGATCCAGCGTGCCGTTTGGAATTTCAGGCGCGACGATGATCGCCGGCGGCCGCGCCGAGATGATCTTAGAAAATGAATTAACGAACCGAAACGTCTGTCGAGGCCAGGCGAAGTACATGCCCGTAATGGCCCAGAACGAAACGATCGCCAGCGTCCAAAAACCCGCGGCGCTATGCAGATCCCAATTAACTCGCCGCCAGTTTCTTCGGAAGTCTACCATCAGGGCACGCCGCCAATTCCGGATGCCCGGCCACCAGATCACCAAACCGGTCGCGTTCAGTAAGAGGAGGAATCCCCCCGCGATACCGTTTAGCAGGCGCCCGGTATGTCCCGACAGGAGCAACGTTTCGTGCAGCTCCCGCGTGAAATCCAGCCAATTTCTCCCGGCTGGAAACTGCCCCAAAACCTTACCGCTGTTCGGATCCGACGCGACGCGGATGCGCCCGCGCCCTTCCAGAACGGCCACAAAAGTGGCGTCGGATTCGCCCGGAGCCAGCACCGAAACCAGATGCCAACGCGGATATGCCTGCCTCAGATTCGTCACTACGGTGGCGATATCCGCGGCCGCCCCGGTAACCCGAATTCCCTGCCAGGGCTTCAAACCGGCACGCTCGATTTCGGATTGAAACACCAAAATGGAGCCGGTCACCCCGATCACGATCATGTAAATGGCGAGAACGATTCCCACCCACAGGTGAATCACAAAATTCAGCCGCCGCAGCGCCACTTGCTGGGGCCGGCGAACGAAACTTTGGAAGAACCCCATGGCCCGCTCGTGCTAATAGCGCGAGAAGGTTTGCTTGGAATGAATAGTGCGCCCGCCCTGCTGCGATTCCGCTTCGCTAGTGAGCGTCTTGCCGTCCGGCGAAACGGTGAGCTTTCCGTCGCTCTCCGGACGATTGGGCGATTTCAGAACCATTTTATATTGCGACGGACCGCCCGGCGTTATGCGGATGGAGCCCACCTTGTCTCCCTGGGAATTCTTGACGTCCGCTTCGCTCCCATCCAGCTTCACCGTGTAGGACATGCTGACGAAATAAATATTGTTCACCGGCACCGAGAACGCGAACGCCAGCTTGTCGCCGGACTGCGTGACCTTCAGGGTCATCGGTTCGGAGTTGGCCTGCTGGCCATTGATTTCCTGGCGATCCAGTCGCCAGGTTCCAACCAGCGGCGGCTCGGCGCCCCAGGCCGGAATGATCGCGGCCAAAAGAATCGCGCTTGCGGCCAAGACGTGTGCAGGTCTCATCTGTCTTATTATCCGCTATGCGTCCGCAAACGGTCCGCCATCCGAACGCGAGTGGCGGACCATGATTCGATCAATTTAGAACACGATGCGGCCGGTCAATTGGATCTGGCGCGGCCCGCCGGCCTCGGCCACCTGCATAGCCGTGATCTGTCCGAAAGCCGGAACATCCACGTTCAAGTTGGCGGGAGGCTGATAGTTCGGATGATTGGTGACATTGGCGGCTTGCGCGCCGATTTGCAGGTGCACTCGCTCAGTGATCGTGAAGTTCTTGATCAAGGAGGTCGAGAGAACGAATGTGCCAGGCCCGACGATGTCGCCCTGCGATGCATCCCCGAACCGGCCGATGTTATTGCCTGGGTCGGTAAACGCGTTGGGGTTAATCCACTGGTTGATGGACCGGCCGGCGTAAGGATTCACGCCGGGGACGGTATCGGCGCGGCCGCCATTGTAGTTACAGGGGCACAGCACATAGCCGGTGCCGGATGGGTCGGAGTAAGTCGAGACGCTCAGGAATGGGCCACTCTGCCAGAGCCAAATGCCGCTCAGCTCCCAACCTCCGAACACAGCATCCACTACGCGGTTACTCGAGTTCATGAACGTTCGGCCTTTGCCAAACGGCAAGTTGTAGAGGAACGTCGTCAGGAAGCGGTGCCGGCGGGTGTAAGAGACATTTCCATAGTCCAGCCCCGGGTGATAGGGATCGCTGAGCAAGGTGTTGCCGAACTCGGTCACGTTTGGCTGCGCGGCTTGATTGTTCGGAGCGCCCGCCGTGTTGGCGAGATTGCGCGTGTAGGTATAGCTGGCTTCCATCTGAAGACCGCCGGCGCGCTTCTTCACCGACACGGTACCGGCATTGTAGTTGGAGAAACCCAAACTGGTCTGATAGGAGATGGCGAACATTTGCGGGAACGGCACGCTGGCAGCAAGAGCGTCAGAACCAACAGTGTTCGTTGGAAGCTGATTCAGATTTATGTCGGTCGGAAGATTACTGCCGTGGCTGCCATCATAACCGACGCGCACGCCAAAGCCTTTACCCAGATCGCGCTCGAGGGTGAGGTCCCACTCCTGTACATAGGGGTCTTTGTAGTGGATGTCAGTGGCCAAGTCAAACCACTGCGAACCGGGCGTCGCGATGTTGGATGGGAAGGAATAGGGAGCTTTAAACTGAGGCAGTCCGTTATCGCCGAGCGAGTTTGGAAAGCTCGCAAAGTCGCTCGCTTCGACTGACCATCCGTCGATGGCCGAAAGTGAAAGAGGCGCTTCGATAAATCGTCCATAGCCTCCGCGCAGCACCATCTTGTCGCCTAAGCGCCAGGCAAACCCGACGCGGGGCGCAAAGTCGGTCTTCTGCGAATAGCGCAAGCCTTGAGGAATACCTAGTTGCGAGGCGAGCAGGATAGGAGTGGGCGCGATCGATTGCGTGAACCCGGGGTTGACCAAGCTTAGCGACTGCTGATTGGGAACGATAACGGCGCCATGTACGAGCTGACCATCCTGAACGCTGGTGTAGCTCGGGACGAAGTTAGCGATGTTATTGTTGTAGTCCTCGAAGACAGGATGATATTCGTACCGCAGACCGTAATTCAGTGTAAAAGTCGGCGAAACTTTAAAATCGTCCTGAATGAAAAAGGCGTAATGATTGGCCCAGGAGTTGGTGGTCGGATTCAGCACGGTGGAAACGTTGGTTGAATCCGGATAGCCGAGCAACAACTCCGCGATCCCCGCCGCGCCTCCGGAGCCGAGCCACGGATCTCCATTAGCGTCTTGAGTCGCGCCCAGGAAAGCGTAATTACCGAGACGGGCATTTAGGAATACGTTCGTGAAATAAGCGGTCAGGTGACGGAAATCGCCCCCGAACTTAAACGTATGCTTTTGCTTAGTGTAGGTCAGCGTGTCAGAGATCTGTATCGTGCCTTGTTTGGTATTGATGTCGTTGTTCGGAGAACCCGGAATTTGCATGAACCCGGATAGGGTTACCTCCGGGTAGGTCGGCGTCGCGGTGGGCAGCGCCTGAGGGAAGCCGTTGGGCGGGCCCGTGATCCCCAGGGCGTTTGCGACCTGCTCAGTCGTGAGCCCGAAAGTATCGGCCTGGCGCCACTTGGTAAACCCGCCTCGGAATTCGTTCACTAGGCTCGGAGAAACGATCCAGTTGTAGCCTCCCGTCAACGCTTGGTCAATCTCTGGATTTGAGGTGTTACCGACGAGTGGAGTGCCGGGCGTGCCAGGGAAATTGGGGTAATTGGTCACACGGCGGTTCTTGTAGGTGTAGCGGAAAAAGACCGCGTGCTTGGCACTGATGTTTTCATCGATCCTGGCATCGAATTGGGCACTCTTGATTGGAATCAAGAATGTCGCGAGATAATTGTTCGAGACGGCGCCCGGTGGTCCGTAATTCGGCAGCGGATAGAAATAATTCAGCAGCGCCTTCGACCAGGGATTGATCTGGCTCGAAGGAATGATATTTCCCGGATAGCCCGTCAACGCATTGTCAGCACCGCCGTTTTGAGGCAGCAGGTACTCGGAAAGATCGCCGTTGCGCATAGCCTCGGTGGGTGTGCTCAAGATCGACGTCTGCGCCTTGGGCAGGGAGAGTCTCTCAAAGCTGCCGAAAAAGAACGTCTTGTCGCGGCCATTATATTTCGGGAGGATCACGGGCCCGCCCAGGTACGCACCGAAATCATTCAACCGTATGAGAGGAGTGGTGTGAGAAAAGGTATCGGCGGCGTTGAAGTCATTGTTCTGGAGATTTTCGAAACCTCCGCCATGGAACGTGTTGGTGCCCGACTTGGAGACCGTGGTCACGTCGGCGACTCCGCCATACTCGGCCGGATTCAAGTTCTCGCTGATTCGGATTTCCTCGATGGCATTGAAGGACGGGAACATCTCCGTCAGTGGCCCAGCGGAAAAGCCGGGGCCGACCGAGCTGATGCCGTCGATGCTAAACGAAAGCTGGGACGTTGTCGCTCCCGCCACAGTGATGTTGTTGTTGTTATCGATCTGGACGCCCGGTTGTGCCGTCAAGGTGGAGAACGCGCTGGTCGAACCAGTAGACCGGCTGCCGATCGACACCGGCAGATCGGTCAGCTCCAGGCTTCCCTTGGTTTCTGCGACGCTGGAGGTCTCGGTTTGTAGGATCGAGGTCGACTCCACTGTGACAACGGTCGCCTGCGTAGCCAGCTTCATGTCCGCATCGAAGCGCTTGGTGTCGCGTGCGGCGATGTCGAAATTGGTGAATTCGACCGTCTGAAAACCGGCGGCGGCCACTTTGAGCTGATAGGTGCCGATTTCCACGTTGACAAATTGGTAATTGCCGGCATCGTTCGTGGTAGTCGTGCGTGTCGCATTGGTTCCGACGTTGGTGAGATCCACCGTCGCTCTTGGAACGGCGCTACCAGACGGATCCTTGACCGTTCCAAGCACGGTTCCAAATGTCGACTGTCCGTAACTGGCCAGGCAAATTGTCATCCAAGCGACTGCCAGGGCCCAATAGGGACTAAAACGCAGCCACCGCCGCTCAACACTAACTCCATTTGACGACTCACGAGAACATGCAGAGGACATTCGATTACTCCTTTGATTGCGGCTTAGAACGTTCAACGCAAACTCATAAAAATTTTTGATGGAGCTTATAAACGCAAACGCGCTTAAAGAGCCTAACTTACTTAAACACTTGAGGCTTACGATAAGTCGCTCGCCCCCGAGCCTTTAACACAACCGACATGGGTTGGATGAAATGAGGTTAGTATAACCAACGGCCACCGGAGAGTCAATGCAAAAGCTACTCAAACCTCTTCGAAGTTGTGCAAAGTTGCGGCTGGACCAAACCTGCAATCCGGGCTATACTTCCAGGCAGTAAGGAGAGCCCCGCCCATGCGTTATGCCGTGCTCGTTCTGCTTGCTGCCATCCCGGCGTTTGGCGCGGATTGGAATGCAGCTCTTACCGCCCAGTACTTGGATTCACGCCAAAAGGAATGGCTCAACTGGCCGCCAGCCATGCATTCCGGCGTGGCCTGCGTCTCTTGCCACACTGGATTGCCGTATCTGATCGCGCGCCCGGCCCTGCGCGAGTCGCTGGGTGAGAAGTCCGGCCCCACGCTCTACGAACGCCTGCTGGTGGACAGCATGCGAGCCACGGTCACCCGCACCGATGCCAACGATTTATTTGGCGGGCTGAAAGGCCTGATACTCGATCAGGTGTATGGCGCCCAGGTGATCGTCGGGGCATTGGTCCTCGCCATGGACGACGCGCCGCATGGCAAGCTGAGCCCGGAGGGTGAGCGAGCGTTCGAACGCCTGTGGTCGATCCAACTGAAAGCCGGTGCGGACAAAGGCGCCTGGCTTTGGTCCGATTTCGACCTGGACCCTTGGGAGACCAAGGACGCGGCCTTTTACGGTGCGGCGCTGGCCGCCCTGGCTACCGGTCTCGCGCCAGCCGACTACCAGTCCCGCCCGGATATTCGAGAAAACGTTGCGGCCATGACGGAATATCTCCGCGCCGGCCAGAAAACGCAGCCGCTGCATAACCGGTTGTTCCTGTTGTGGGCGTCGGCCAAGCTGCGCGACCTGTTGCCGGACTCGACCAAGCAAGAAATCCTGAGCGATCTCTGGCGCCAGCAGCAGGCCGACGGCGGCTGGACCATTCAATCCTTCGGCCCGTGGAAGACGCGCGACGCAGCCCCGCCTTCTGTGGGATCTA
>Ga0335083_10011283_pt1 | contig 10741 bp, 7 predicted proteins | sample Lox_Sample_42_FD_206716 | JGI IMG/M metagenome (GOLD analysis project Ga0335083, IMG submission 206716) | Soil microbial communities from Loxahatchee National Wildlife Refuge, Florida, United States - Lox_Sample_4.2 | ecosystem: Environmental > Terrestrial > Soil > Wetlands | place: USA: Florida... | reverse complement strand
CGGCGACCGGCCCGGCGCTCAGCGGCGGGCCCCGCCGATATCAGTGATTGAGCATTCGCCCCATTCGCCTCATCCGTGGCAGTGGAAAAATATCGGGTGTAGTTTCGACCAAATGCGGGCAGAATTACACCCACTGATTTACGGCTGTGACGGGTGTGAGCGCAGGGCCGGGCGGGGATGCGGTCAGGCGGTCAGGGGCAGTGGCTGCGGCGGCGCGTGGTCCTGCCAGAGGCGGCGGGAGGTTTCCTCGGGGTAGGCGGTGACCGCCGCGGGCAGGTCGAAGACACGGGTGAGACGTTCGGCCTGATCGTAGGCGGGCCAGCCGGGGTCGCCGGTGGCGGCAAAGCTGGTCCATGCCGTGCGGAACTGGGCCGACACCTCCTCGGCGGCCGGGTATGGCGGTGGGCCGATCAGCCGGGCGGCGAAGCCCTCGCTCAGGTTGCCGAAGGCGAGCGGCCCGTCCAGGCCGTGGCAGGCGCCGAGTATGCCGCCGTTGGCGGGAGCGGCCCAGGCAAGCTCGTACAGGTAGGCCACTCCCCCGCCCGCCGCCTGCGCCTCGGCCAAGCCGAGGGTGGGCATCCGGAACAGGCAGTCGTTCTGCACCAGCTCGTACAGGCGCTCGGCGGACGCGTCAGGGAAGGCGGCGCGGTAGGCCTGCTCGCCGTCGGGTCCTGGGCCGAGCGCCCGCAGGAACAGCGCCGCCCGCTCGTCGCTTACCCGGCCGAGCTCGCCGCCCATGGCGAGGAAGAGCCGGACCTCGTCTCTCGTGTGCCCGGCGATCAGTGGTATGTCCCGCGCGGCGCCCGCGGCGAGTGCCTGCCACGGCGTCACGGGCAGCACCTCGCCGTCGACGACCGGCGCGAACGGACTGGCGGTCTGCGCCACTTGGCCCCAGCGGGCGCCGTACTGGCTCAGCTTGCGGTCCACCGCGTCGGCCGCGGACACCAGCCGCATGGGGTCCGCGGCCGACAGCTCGGCCACCGTCGCCCGCAGGCCGAGCTCGGCGGCGATCGCGCCCGCGATGTCGGCCGCGAGCGGCAGCGAGTAGTAGATGCCGGGCACGCTCTGCGCGATCGCCCGGCGGAACAGGCCCGCGGCCAGCGGCGCGGCGAGCAGCGAGGCGACAGATCCGGCCCCCGCCGACTGGCCGAACACCGTGACCAGGCCCGGGTCGCCGCCGAAGGCGGCGATGTTGTCGCGGACCCAGGTGAGCGCGGCCACCTGGTCGAGCAGCCCCCGGTTGGCGGGCGCGCCGTCGATCTGGGCGAAGCCCTCGACGCCCGTGCGGTAGTTGAAGGTAACCACCACCTGGTCGCCCTCGCGGGCCAGCCGCCCGCCGTCATAGCCGGGTGCGTCGGCCGAGCCCACCTTGTAGGCGCCGCCGTAGATCCACACGAGAACCGGGCGCCTGGCGGCTGGGTCGGGGGCCGGCGTCCACACGTTGACCGTCAGCCAGTCGTCGTCGGAGGGCGCGGGTGCGGGCCCGTAGGAGCTGGATTGCGGCGGCGGCGAGCCGTACGAGAATGCCTCGCGCACCCCGTCCCACGCTGCCGCCGGCCGCGGCGCGGCGAACCGGCCGGGCCCGGTGGGCGGTTGCGCGAACGGGATGCCGCGAAAGACGGCGAGGCCGCCCTCGCCCCTGCCGCGCACCCGGCCCGCGGCGGTGCGCGCCTCGGGCTCGGCCGGCTGCCGCACGCTGGTCATCGCGACTCCTTGTTCCAGTGCGCGTCGGCGAAGCGCCTGACCTCGCGCAGGATCTCCTGGTCTTCCGGCGCCATGCCCATGAACCCGCCGTGCCCGGCCGCCTCGGTGACGTGCAGCTCGGCGGGGACGCCGGCCCGGCGCAGCGCACGGTGCAGCAGCACGGTGTCGGACAGCAGCATGTCGCGGGTGCCGGTGGTGAGGATGGCGGGCGGGAAGCCCTTGGTGAAGTCGCCGTACAACGGCGACAGGTACGGGTGACTGAGATCCTGTCCCGCGGCGTAGAGCAGGAACGCCGGCCGGCCGCTGCCGGGGATGAGCGGATCGAGGCCCAGGTTGACCTGGTGGGAGTCGCCCCTCTCGTTGAGGTCCGCCCCCGGTGTCATCAGCACCGCGGCGGCCGGCAAGGGCAGGCCCTCGTCGCGGGCGCGCAAGATGAGCGCGGCGGCGAGGTTGCCGCCCGCCGAGGCGCCACCGACGATAATCCGCTCTGGTGGCCGCTCGCCGAGCAGCGCCCGGTAGGCGGCGAGGCAGTCGTCGAGCGCGGCGGGGAACGGGTGACCGGGCGGCATCCGGTAGTCGACCGCCCACACCCGGGCGGCCATGCGGATGGCGGTGCCGGTGGCCATCGTGGCGCAGAGCTTGCCGCCGCCCCAGATGAACCCGCCGCCGTGGATGTCGAGGTAGACCCGGTCGTCACCGTCGTCGAGCCCGTCTGGGGTGATCTCGTAGACGCGGCAGCCGCCCACATCCCGGTCCTGCACCTTGACCGGGGCGGCGGGCCGTCCCGCCATCATCGCCGCGATCGCGCCGTCGTGGGCGGAGATCATCGCCCGCCAGGCCTCCGGATCGTCCAGGGCCGGGTACTCGACCCGCTGCGCGGGCGTGTTCGCGATCACCGCCTGGGCTTCCTTGCTCACCGAGGCGGGCACGGGGATGTCCCGTGCGGGCAGCCGGATGGCGCCGTGGGGTTCGGTCATGGCCCTTCCGATTCGTCAGCTGGCGGTTACCGGGCCGCTCGCCTCGCGGACCCGCTCAAGGGCGGGCGCGGCGTGCTCGCCGCCAAGGTAGGCGGAGCTGACCATGTCGCCCACCACGTCGGGCGCGCCGTGGAAGGTGATCCGCCCGTTGATGAGCAGCGCACCGGAGTCGGCCACCTTCAGCACCTCGGCCGCGAACTGCTCCACCACCAGGATGGTCAGGCCCTGCCTGGCGATGCCGGCGAGCACCTCGTACAGTTCCTCCACGATCTTGGGCGCGAGACCCATCGACAGCTCGTCGACCAGCAGGATGGACGGGTTCACCGCCAGGGCACGGGCCATCGAGAGCATCTGCTGCTCACCGCCGGAGAGCTTGCCCGCCAGCTGGTTGCGGCGCTCGGCAAGGCGCGGGAAGTGCTGGAAGGACCTCTCCAGGATTTCCGCGTAGCTGACGCCGGCGAAGCTGGCCATCTTGAGGTTCTCGGTGACGGTGAGGTTCGGGAAGACGCCCCGCCCCTCGGGCACCACGCACAGCCCGCCGCGGACCAGCCGCTCGGTCGGGACGCCGGTGATCGGGTGACCGTTGATCGACGCCGTGCCCTTGGTCGGCGTCAGCTGGCCGGAAAGGACCTTGAGCGCGGTCGACTTGCCCGCGCCGTTCGGCCCGAGCACGGCGCACACCTCGCCGCTGCGGACGGTCAGGTTGATGTCCTGGAGCACGTCGATGCCGCCGTAACCCGCGGACACGCCGTCGAGCGCGAGCGCGACAGGCACGTCGGCCTCCGGCCGCGCCTGCGCTGTCCCGGCAGACCCAGTCCCGGCTGGCTCGGTGACCAGGGCGACCTGACGGGCGCCGGCCGGCTCGGCCGCCACCGTGCCAGCTCCCGTGCCTTCGGCGAGCGCGGGACGCCCGGCCTCCTCACCGCCGGTGCCGAGATAGGCCTCGAGGACCTTCGGGTCCACCTGGACCTCGGCCGGGGTGCCGGTGGCGATCACCTGGCCTGCGTCGAGCACCACGATGTGATGGCAGAGGTTCATGATGAACCCCATGTCGTGCTCGACCACCAGGATGGCGATGCCGGTGGAGGCCAGCCCGCGCAGCAGCGCGGCGAACGTCTCGGTCTCCGACGCCGAAAGGCCGGAGGATGGCTCGTCGAGCAGCAGCACCCGCGGCTGGGTGGCCAGCGCGCGGGCCACCTCCACCAGCCGGGCGGTTCCGGTCGGCAGCAGCTCCGCCCTGGTGTCCGCCACCGCCTGCAGGCCCAGGTGCTCGATGATCGTCTCGGCGATGACGTCCGGTCGTCCCGCCCCGGTGCGTGCCCAGCGCCTGCGGTGCAGGTCGGCGGCCACGCGGATGTTGTCCCGCACGGACAGCGAGCCGAACACCTCAAGGCGCTGGAAGGTGCGGGCGAGGCCGAGCCTGGCGAACTGGTTGGGCCGTGCGCCTGTCACGTCCTTGCCGTCGACGAAGATCCGGCCCTGGTTTGGTTCCTGCATGCCGGTGGCGACGTTGAACAGCGTTGTCTTGCCCGCGCCGTTCGGCCCGATGAGGCCGATGATCTGCCCGTCCTGCAGGTCGAGGCTGACCTTGTTGACGGCGAGCAGGCCGCCGAAGCGGACGCTGACGTCGCGCAACTCCACCGCGGGCAGGTCGGTGTTGGCGCGCGCCGCCGGCGAGGGCAGCCGGGTCAGCTGGCGTACCTCGGACAGGCCGGTCGTCTCCGCCACGCGCTCCGGCGCGGGCTTGCCGCGCCCCAGCCGCCTGCGCAGCTTGGCGACGTTCTGGACCTCGTGCTCCCAGATTCCCTCCGGGTTCCTGCCGACGCCGATGCCGATCAGGCCAGGGCCGAGGTTGGCGAACCAGGTGAGGAAGGTGTTGTCGGGGAACGCCTGGTTCAGCCAGAGGAACTGCACCAGCAGGATCGCGCCGACCACCGTGCCGCCGACCACCGATACACCGCCGACAACCAGCAACAGCAGGTACGGCAGGCCCCCGGTGAGCTGGAAGTCGGTGGTGCCGACCGAGCTGTAGTAGACGGCGAACAGTCCGCCCGCCAGGCCGGCGATCGCGGCGGAGAACATGAACACGCCCAGCTTGGTCAGCGTGAGGCTCATGCCGAGCATCGAGGCGGCGTCCGGGCTGTCGCGCAGCGCGACAAGCCGCCGCCCGAAGCTGCGCCGCTGCACATAGATGACGAGGAGGCCGACGACACTGAACAGGATCGCCGAGAAGATCAGGAACCCGGCGTCCTCGACGAACGAGATCCCGAGGAAGTTGAACGGGTTCTCCACGTGCAGGCCGAACACCGACAGGCTGGACACCTGCCTGTTGCCGTTGCCGAACACGCCGGGCTGGTCGAAGAACAGGAACTCGGCCAGGCGGGCGAACGCCATCGTCGCGAGCGCAAGGTAGATGCCCTGCAGCCGGATGGCGGGGCCCGCCATGATCATGCCGATCGGCACCGCGAACGCGGCCGCGATGAGCAGGCTGAGCACGTTGCCGTTGAAGCCCCACTCCACCATGGCGAACGCACCGCAGCCGACCAGGGTGATCTGCGCCAGGCTGATCTGGTTGGCCCAGCCGGTCAGCGGCACGAGCGACAGCATCACGAACGCGGTCAGCACGATGAGGATGACCTCGCGCACGTTGGGACGGTTGAGGGTGGCGGCGAAGACGCACGCGAGCACGATGAAGACGGCGAAGCCGAGCAGCGCGTTGCGCGTGGAGGGGATGCGGTCGGCGGTCTGGCGCGGCTTGGACCGGCCCTTGATCCGCGCGTCCTTGACGAACAGCACCGCGATGAAGAGCAGGGCGGCCGGGATGGCCTGCGGCGCCGACGTCCAGCGGCCGGTCCAGCTCAGGAAGTTCTCCTGGAAGGACAGCGTCAGGCCGATGATCAGGCCGCCGACGTACGCCATGGGCAGGCTGCGCAGCCGGGCGATGATGGCCGCCGCGAACGCGTCGACGATGAACAGAGTCAGCGTCCCCGGGTCGAGCGTGCTCAGCTCCTCGGACAGGAAGATGCCGGCCAGCGCGGCCATGGACGAGCCGAGCGCCCACGCGGTCATGGTGGCCGAGGCCGGCCGGGCGCCGTTCAGCACGGTCAGGTCCCGGTTGTCGACGACCGCGCGCATCGTGACGCCGAGCCGCGTGTGGAAGAGCAGGAAGCGGAGCAGCAGGCCGATGGCGATGCCGGTAGCGATGGTGACGACCCGGTAGTACGGCAGGAACGTGCTGCCGATGCTGAAGCCGCTGCTGCCGAAGAACGTCGGGATGGTGTGCGAGGTGTTCGGGTTCCACACCGACGCGGCGAGGCCCATGAGGCCGAGCATCAGGCCGATTGTCACCACCAGCTGGGCGACGATCGGGGAGTCGGTGAGGAACCGCATGATCCCTCGCTCGATCAGCACGCCCATGACGGGGGCGGCGACCAGCACGGTCAGCAAGATCCCGACGATCGTGGGCAGCCCGATGTCGACCCGGAACTCCCAGTACACGAAGGCCAGGAACATGCCGATGGCGCCCTGGGCGAAGTTGAACACGCCCGAGGTCGCGTAGGTGAGGACCAGGCCCTGCGCGGCGACGCCGTAAATGGAGCCGAGCGCGACCCCGGCGATGACGAACCCGAGAATGCTGCTGCCCGTGACGGGCAGCCCGCTCCATGACTGCTGGATGATGACGGCAACGATGGCCGCGACCACGAGCGCGCCGGCGATGGTGCGGGTGCGCTCACGGAGGAGCGCCTGCCGGATATCAGTCACCTTTAACCAACTCCTCAGCTGCCGGCCATTTGTGTACCGACCGGTTGGTCATAAGAATGCGGTCTCGAACGTGTCGGAGTCAACAGCGCCATTGCGTTGACATATATTCGCCCGCATATCAGACTGACCGTTCAGAACAAAACTTCAAGTCCGGGGGTTCGGCGAGCAATGCCAAGCGTCCAGTCAAGCGGCACGTCCGCCGGCTCGCCGGGTGCCGGCGGCGTGCTCATCGTGGGCGGCGGCCAGGCCGCGGTGCACCTGGCCAGCGCGCTCCGCGATCTCGGCTGGCAGGCGGCGGTCACCATCGTGAGCGAAGAGTCGTACACTCCCTACCAGCGGCCGCCGCTGTCCAAGGCATTCTTGTCGGGTAATGCCCAGCCCACAACGCTTGCGTTCCGCTCAGCCGAACACTACGAGCGCGATCGGATCACCGTGCTTACCGGGCACCGGGTGACTGAGGTGCGGGCGGCGGCGCCGGGCCAGCCAGGGATGGCGATCACCGAGAACGGCGAACGCCTCGAGTTCGGCCATCTCGCGCTCGCGACGGGAGCACGGCCGCGGCGCCTGGACGTGCCCGGGGCCGACCTGGGAGGCATCTGCTACCTGCGCGACGCCGGGCACGCGCTCGAACTGCGGGAGCGGCTGGCTGCCGCGGAACGGGTGCTCGTCGTGGGCGGCGGCTTCATCGGGCTCGAGGCGGCCGCCACCGCCACTGCCAAGGGCAAGACGGTGACGGTGGTGGAGGCGGCCGACCGGCTCATCGGGCGCGTGGTCGCCCCGGTGATCTCCGACTTCTATGCCGCGGCACACCGCCGCCGTGGCGTGCGCGTCCTGCTCGGCACCGCCGTCTCGCGGTTCGAGGGACGCGGGCCGGCCAACACAGGGGGTGCGGTCACCGGGGCGCACTTGTCGGACGGTGGCTTCGTCCCGGCGGACCTGGTGATCGTCGGCATCGGCGCCGAGCCGCGCACCGAACTCGCGGAACGGCTCGGGCTCGCCTGCGCGGGCGGCATCGTGGTCGACGCGTTCGCCCGGACCAGCGATGCCGCGATCGTCGCGGCGGGCGACTGCGCGGTCACCCCCCACCCCGCGGCCGCCGACGGTTCCCTGGTCCGCTTCGAGTCGTTCGGGCACGCCATCGACCACGCCAAGGTCGCTGCGGCGACCCTGGCCGGGACGCCGGCCGAATACGACGCGGTGCCGTGGTTCTGGTCCGACCAGGGCACGCTCAAGCTGCAGATCGCGGGGCTGTCCGGCGGATTCGACCAGACGGTGCTGCGCGGCGACCCCGATCAGGAGCGGTTCTCCGTGCTCTACTACCGCGACGGCCGGCTGCTCGCGGTGCACGCGGTCAACCTCCCCCGCGACTACCTGGCGGTCCGCCGCGCGCTCGCGGCCGGGCAGGAGATACCGCCGGAGACGGCCATCGACGCCGACCAGCCCCTACGGCCGGCAGGGGCAGCGGTGTAGCGACCGGGGGAACCTGCCGAGCGCGAGCCGAAGCGAAGCGCGCGGAGGCGAGCGCGGGAGACCCGAGCGCGAGCCAAAGCGAAGCGCGCGGAGGCGAGCGCGGGAAAAAGAGCAGGCGGCGGGTGCGGGAGTCAGCCGCACCCGTTCCTCCTGCTATTCCTCGTCCTCCACCAGCGAGAGCGCCCCGGTCGGACAGCCGTTGACGGCGGACCTTATCGACTCCTCCGGGTCGCCCTGGGGGTCGGTCACGATCGCGATCGTCTCGTCGTCCTGGTCGAACGTGTTCGGTGCGTACCAGCAGCACTGCCCGGACCCCATGCACAGGCTCCGGTCGACGCGTATCTCACGGTGGGCGGTAGCGGCCATGGCTCTCAGTCTCGCACGGTGAAGTCGAGGTGCAGGGTGGCGATGCCGTGGAACATGTGCGTCGGCAGGTAGTTGTAGTGGCGCTGACCGGCCGGGCCGTGCGCGGCCTCGTTGATGCGGATGTCGGTCGTCCGGTCCAGCAGCCGCTCGATCGTGATCCGCGTCTCCGACCGGGCGAGCGGCGCGCCGGGGCAGGTGTGCACGCCGTGGCCGAAGGCGATGTGGCGGCGGACGTTCTCCCGCGTCGCCCGGAATTCGGCCGGGCACTCGAACTGCCGCGGGTCGCGGTTGGCGGCACCGTTGGACAGGAAGATCTGCGTGCCCGCGGGGATGCGCATACCGCCGAGCTCGGTCGTCTTGATCGCCAGCCGGTACTCGCCGAGGACCGGGCCCTCGGTGCGCAGCACCTCCTCGACGAACCGGGGAACCAGGTCACGGTTGGCCCGCAGCTGCGCCTGGGTCTCCGGCTCCTCGGCGATGCGCCGCAGGGCGGTGGCGATCAGCCGTACGGTGGTCTCCTGCCCGGCGGCGAACAGGTTGGACGCGATCCTGGCGACCTCGATCGGCTCGGGGACGCTGCCATCGGGGAACAGCGCCTGGGCCATGCCGGTCAGCACGTCGTTGAGCGGCTGCTTGCGCCGCTCGGCGATCTTCTCCGAGAAGTAGTCGTAGAAGATCTCCAGCGTGTTGTGCCCGGTGGTGGCCGGCCCACGCTCGGCGTCGGCACTGGGCTTGGTGCCAGGCATCTGGCCCATGCCGCGCCTGGCGAGCAGCATCGCGTGGTCTTCCTCGGGCACCCCGAGCAGGTCGGCGATGATCAGCAGGGTGTAGGGCTGCGCGTAGTCGGCCATCAGCTCAGCCGTGCCGCGGGGCAGGATGTAGTCCAGCTGCCGGTCGGTGAGCCGCCAGATGAACTCCTCGTTCTCCTTCAGCCGCTTGGGCGTGATCAGCCCCATCAGCAGCGCCCGCTGCGCGGTGTGCACGGGCGGGTCGGCGGTGACGATCTGATCGTTCTGCGGCAGGTACTCGCGGTGAGCGTTGACGAACTCGGTGATGTCATCGCCCTCAGGCCGCTCCGGGAGCAGCGCCCACGGGTCAGGCCCGGCGATAAGAGTGGCGGAAGAGAACACGTCGGGGCTGCGCAGGACGGTGATCACTTCCTCGTGCCCGGTCACCATCACTACCCCGTGATGCGGCTCCCGGTAGACCGGCCGGTTCGCGGCCAGGTAGTCGAGATGCCGGTAGGGGTCGGTCGCGAGCGACGGGTCGGTGTAGTCGATGCCGTCGATGTCCACGTCGGTGCTCCTGGTTTCTTGGTTGTTTACGGGGGTCATAGCACGCGGGCGTCGACCGACGGGCGGATCACCAGCTGCGAGACGTTCACCCGGCGCGGCAGGCTGACCACGAAGACGATCGCGTCCGCGACGTCCTCCGGCTGCATCGCGCCGTCCTTCTCCACGTGCTGCCTGGTGAACTCGCGGACTCCAGCGTCCTTGATGTGCTCGTGGATCTCCGTGGCGGTCGCGCCCGGCTCGATGATGGATACCCGGATGCCGGACAGCGTCACCTCCGCCCGGAGCGACTCGTTGAACGCGGTCAGCGCGAACTTGCTCGCCGCGTAGGGGCCGAACGTCGCGCCGACCGCCCGGCGGCCCGCGGTGGAGGAGATGTTGACGATATCCCCGCCGCCGGCCGCCTTGAGCGCCGGAATCGCCGCCCGCGCGGTATACAGGGACGCCCAGAAGTTGAGCTCGACCACGTACCGCCAGTCGTCGAGATCGGCGTTCTCCACCTTGCCGACCTGCGTCATGCCCGCCGCGTTGACCAGGATATCGAGGCCGCCGAAGTGCCCGGTCGCGTCCAGCACCGCCTGGCTGGCGTCGGCCTCGTCGGTGACGTCGGCCGCGCGGGCGAGCGCCTTGCCGCCTGCCGCCTCGATCTGGGCGGCCAGGTCTGCCAGCCGGTCGGCGCGGCGGGCGACCAGCGCCACCTGTGCGCCCGCCGCGGCGAGGGCGACGGCGGCGCTGCGGCCGATCCCGGACGAGGCGCCGGTGACCAGGGCTGTCTTTCCGGAGAGGATGCCGGTCATGGCGACTATGCCCGCAGGTGGGACATGTAGTGGCCGGCCCAGTCCATCAGGTTGGCAGGGACGTAGTAGCCGGCCTCGTCGTTGATCGCCGCCCAGTTGGCCGCCACGTCGTCGATGGTGGCGCCGCTCAGGCCCGGGTGCAGGTAGCCGTCGTTGACGGCGACGAACAGGCGCGCGAACCGGCCGCCGCCTGCCACATAGGTCTCGCCGCTGACCGTGCACGACTCGTGAGCCAGGTAGGCGACCATCGGGGCGACATTGACCGGGTCCATCGCCGGCACCGCCTGCGCCGCCTGCAGCGCCTGCTCCTGCTCTTCGTCGGTGCGGCCGGATATCCGGGTCATCGCGTTGGGCGCGATGCAGTTGACGTTGA
>Ga0335083_10011281_pt1 | contig 10742 bp, 12 predicted proteins | sample Lox_Sample_42_FD_206716 | JGI IMG/M metagenome (GOLD analysis project Ga0335083, IMG submission 206716) | Soil microbial communities from Loxahatchee National Wildlife Refuge, Florida, United States - Lox_Sample_4.2 | ecosystem: Environmental > Terrestrial > Soil > Wetlands | place: USA... | reverse complement strand
CAAGTTCATGTCGGCGGCGCGCGCCGCGGCACGCCTCAAGCCGGTGGTCGTTATCAAGGCGGGAAGGCATCCCGCGGCGGCCAAGGCGGCGCAATCGCACACCGGCGCGCTGGCGGGCGCCGACGCGGTCTATGACGCGGCCTTTCGGCGCGCGGGACTTCTGCGCGTGCATACGCTCGATGCGCTTTTCGATGCGGTGGAAACGCTCGGTATGCGACCGCTTCCCGCCGGCGAACGCCTTGCCATCCTCACCAATGGCGGCGGCGCGGGAGTCCTCGCAACCGACTCCTTGCTCGATCGCAACGGGCATCTAGCAGAATTGTCGGCCGATACGATCGCTGCGCTCGACAAGGTCCTGCCGCACACCTGGTCGCACGCCAATCCGGTGGACATCATCGGCGACGCGCCGCCGGAGCGTTATGCCTCCGCGCTTTCGCTCCTGCTGCGCGCGCCGGAAGTCGATTGCGTGCTTGTCCTCAACTGCCCGACAGCGGTTGCCTCGGGCGAAGATGCGGCAAGGGCCGTCGTCGACACCGCCGCCGCGGCGAAGAAGACCGTGCTCACGAACTGGCTGGGAGCGGATGCAGCCGCCAGGCCGCGCGCGCTGTTCGGATCGGCCCGGCTTCCGACCTATGAGACCCCGGACCAGGCCGTGCGCGGCTACATGCACATGGTGCAATATCGCCGTGCGCAGCAGTTGCTCATGGAAGTTCCGCCTTCCGTGCCGAGCGAATTTGCGCCGCGAACCGATGAGGCGCGCGGAATCGTCGCAGAAGCCGTCGCCAAGGGGCGCGAATGGCTCGACACCTTGCAGGTCTCCGCGCTGCTCGAGTGCTACGACATTCCCGTTCCGCGCAGCGAGATGGCCAACTCCGTTGCGGCGGTCCACGACGTCGCGCGGCGGTTCAAGGGCCCCGTGGCCCTCAAGATCGTTTCTCAGGACATCGTGCACAAGTCCGACATCGGCGGAGTAGCCGTGGATCTCTCGGGCACGGACGAGATCGCGCGTGCCGCGGATGCCATGCTATCGCGCGTTCGCGAAGCCAGGCCCGCCGCCCGCATCGACGGTTTCCTGCTCCAGGATTTCGTGCGAAAGCCGGACGGAACCGAGCTCATAGCCGGAATGACGGTGGATCCGACTTTCGGTCCGGTTCTCCTGTTCGGACATGGCGGAACGGCGGTCGAAGTGATCGACGACAAGGCTCTCGCGCTCGTGCCGATCAACATGGCGATCGCACGCGATGTGATCTCGCGCACGCGTGTGGCGCGGGAGCTGCGCGGATACCGGAATCGCCAGGCGGCGGACCTGGATGCCGTGGCGCTCACGCTCGTCAAGCTTTCCCAGCTCTGCTGCGACTTCGACGAAATTGTTGAGATGGAGATCAACCCGCTCCTGGCGGACGCGCAGGGCGTTATCGCGCTCGACACGCGGATCAGGGTGGCGCCTGCGAAACAGGTGCGCGGCGCCCGCCTTGCGATCAAGCCTTATCCGCGCGAGCTCGAGACGGCTGTCGATCTCGGGTCGCTCGGCAAGGCGCTCCTGCGTCCGGTGCGGCCCGAAGACGCGCCGGCTTTCGAGACACTGTTCGCCAGGCTGACGCCGGAAGACGTGCGCATGCGCTTCTTCTCGCCCCGTCGCGCGCTCCTGGCGGTGCAGCTCGCACGTCTCACCCAGATCGATTACGACCGCGAGATGGCGCTCTTGCTGGCGGGCGCGAAGCCGGACGACATTCTGGGTGTCGTGCGACTTGCCTCGGATCCCGACATCGATCGCGCCGAGTTCGCGATCACGGTGCGCAGCGACTTGAAGCATCGTGGTGTCGGAAAGGTCCTGATGGCGCGCATTCTCGACTACGCACGATCGCGCGGCCTCCGGGAGGTATTTGGCGACGTTCTGCATGACAATGCGGCGATGCTGGCGCTCGCGCGCTCATTCGGGTTTACGATCGCGGCGCATGGTCCGGCGCCCGACATCGCGCGGGTTACGCTGTCCCTTTAGTCGCGCGCCGCGAGCGCCATGCGCACGAGTTCCGCGATCGAACGTGCCTTGAGCTTTTCCATGATGCGGCCGCGATAAACCTCGACCGTGCGCGGCGAGATGTCGAGGTTGTGAGCGATCATCTTGTTCTGGTGGCCGTCGACGAGCTGGTCGAGGACCTCCTTCTCACGCGGCGTCAGTTCGGAAATCCGCGCGCGGGTCTGCTCGCCTTCTTCACTCTTGGCGTGCTTGCTCGTATTCTTGGCGAGCGCAATCCTTATGCTGGCAAGCAGGTTCTCTTCCTCGAAAGGCTTCTCGAGAAAGTCGATCGCACCGGCCTTCATCGCCTTCACGGCGAGAGGCACGTCGCCATGGCCGGTCATGATGATGACCGGGAGCCCGATGCCGCGGCGCGCCAAGGTCTGCTGCAACTCGATTCCGTCCATATCCGGCATGCGGATGTCCGCGATCAGGCAGGCAGCCTTCTGCATGTCCGCGTCCTTGAGGAAGGCAAGCCCGGACTCGTAGACCTCGACGCGGTACCCCGACATGCGCAGGAGGATTTTGAGCGCATCCCGCACCGCACTGTCGTCGTCGACGACACAGATCGGCCCTATTTCACTCATCGACGCAGTCCTCGCGCCCCACGGGCAGGCGGAACAGGAAGACGGCACCGCCTCCCGGGTTGGAGTCAACCCATAAGCGTCCGCCATGTGCCTCCACGATGGTACGGCAGATGTTCAGGCCCATTCCCATGCCCTGCGCCTTGGTGCTCACGAAAGGTTCAAACAGGCGCTTGGCCACCTCGGGCGCGAGGCCCGGTCCGGTGTCGGCGACGGACACCTTTACGAACTCCTCGCTGTCACGACTTGTCGTGACTGTGAGGCGGCGCGTCGGCACGCCCTGCATCGCTTCCACCGCATTGCGCATCAGGTTCACAAGGACCTGCTGGATCTCGATCCTGTCGATTACCGCGCCTGTTATCTCCGGATCGAGCTGCACGTTGACGTGCACGCCCATGTCGCGCACGCCAACGAGGCCAAGCCGAACGGACTCCTCGACAAGCTTGTTGAAGTCCTCCATCGTGCGATGCGGCTCGTGCTTCTCCACGAAGGCACGCAGGCGGCGGATGATTTCACCGGCCCGCGTCGTCTGCTCGGCCAGTTTCGCAAGAACCTCCTTCAGCTCGGAGGGCGGAGTGTCCGCCATTCCCGCCATCTTCGCCGCGGCGTTGGCGTAGCTCAGGATTGCGGTCAGCGGCTGGTTGAGCTCATGGGCGAACGCCGACGACATCTGGCCCATCGCGGTCGTGCGCGTGACATGCAGGAGCTCCGATTGCAGCTCCTGGATTCTCCTTTCCTTCGCGTTCCTGTCGGTGATGTCGTGCACGATGCCGACGAATATTCGCTGGCCATCCAATTGGCCTTCGCCGACGGAGAGATACATCGGGAATGTAGACCCGTCCTTGCGCTGGCCGACGACCTCGCGGCCGATGCCGATGATATGGCGCTCACCGGTGGCGAGATAGCGTGCGACATAGCCATCATGCTCGCCGCGGTAGGGAGACGGCATGAGCATCTTCACGTTGCGGGCAAGAACTTCCCCGGCCTCATACCCAAACAGCTTTTCGCAGGCTGCGTTGTAGAAGAGCACGTTGCCCTTCTCGTCGATGACCATGATCCCATCGACAGCGGTGGCGATGAGCGCGTGGAAAAGCGAATCCTTTGCAATTCCGTCTTGCATGGTCCCGTAGGTCTCGGTCATCGGCGTATTGCCCCCAGGCCGGGCAAGGATTCTCTGTCCATTCTTGAGCCAAATCAGACTCTTGAGGTTTGACCCGATGTTAGCTGAACAATGCCCCGACAAGGAACAGCGGAAAGTCGCAGGACCACGACGGGCCATCTTGGCGGACGACCTCCATGAAGCACGCGCTGATCGTCGCCCACCCTAACCAGGACAGCTTTGCCATGGCGATGGCGCACGCTTATGCGGAAGCCGCGGCGGCGCGAAACGATTCCGTCCTGCTGCGCGATCTCTACCGCATGGGGTTCGATCCCTGCCTCCAGGCTGACGAGCTGCCCTGGTCCAGGAATTACAAACCGCGTGCTGACATCGTCACGGAGCGCGCCCTGCTGGCCGAGGCCGACATATTCGTCCTTGTCTATCCCTTCTGGTTCAACGCGCCGCCCGCAATTCTCAAGGGCTATGTCGACCGCGTTTTCGGCAGCGGTTTCGGCTATGACGCAACGTCGACCGGGGCAAAGCCTCTTCTGGGCGGCAAACGTCTGTTCAGCGTGACCTCGTCCGGCGCGCCCAAGCAATGGGTCGAGCAGAGCGGCGCGTTCGATGCGGAGCGGAAATTGTTCGACGATCACATCGCGGCGGTCTGCGGCATGTCGGTGATCGATCATCTTCATTTTGGCCGGATCGTGCCGGGAATCCGTGAGGACGCGGTCGGCATCTGCGCCGCCGCGATTCGCGCCGCGGTCGCACGGATCGCTCCTTCGGTCTGACCGACGATCAGCCTTGCGGCAGAAACATCAGCAGGACGGCGGCTCCCATCACGAGAGTGGCCACCCAGCCAAGGACGACGAGCGTCCTGCTGGCGGTGTATTCGCCCATGACCGAGCGGCGAGACGCAAGCAGAGTGATCACGACCAGCAAGGGCACTGAGACGACGCCGTTGATGACTGCGCTCCAGAACAGCGCCTTCATGGGATTGATCGGCGTGTATTCGAGCATCATGCCGGCGAGAACCGCGACGGCGATCACGCCATAGAAGCCTCGCGCGTCGGTTGCCTTGCGCTCGAGACCCCACTTCCAGCCCATGGCCTCGGCCATCGCATAGCCGGCCGAGCCCGCGAGAACCGGAACGCCGATCAGGCCCACGCCGAGGATGCCGAGCGCGAACAGCTCGAAGGCGAATTTGCCCGCAATGGGCTTGAGCGCGTTCGCGGCCTGCGCCGCGGTCTGGATGTCATGGACGCCGTTGACGTTAAGAGTGACGGCCGTGGCGAGGATGATGATGTAGGCGGTGATGTCCGAATAGAACATGCCGCTCCAGGTGTCCCATTTGATGCGCCTGAGCTCCTTGCGCGCCGCACCGCTGTCCTGCACGAGCGGCTCGGCGCCCCGATGCGCCTGCATGTCTTCCACTTCCTCCGAAGCCTGCCAGAAGAAGAGATAGGGACTGATCGTCGTGCCGAAGATGGCGACCGCCATCGTCGCCGTTTGTGCATCGAGGGTAAGGTACGGCCATACCGTCCTGAGCGCGACCTCTCCCCAAGGCACGTGCACGGTGAAGAGAACGGCGGCATAGGCGAGCAGCGACAGCGTCAGCCACTTCAGATACGCAACATAGCGGTGGTACGGAATGAACACCTGCATGAAGAGCGAAGCGAGCGCGAGCAAGATCGTCATCAGATGACGATCCCAGCCGGTGACCAGTTCCGAGACTTCCCCCATTGCCGCGACGTCGGCTGCAATGTTGAGCGTGTTGGCGAGAACGAGCAGGACGACGACCGCCTGGAGAACGAGGGGCGAAAAGGTCTGCTTGATGTTCGCGGCAAGTCCCTTTCCGGTCACTCTGCCGATGCGCCCGCACATCGACTGCACGGCAGCCATGAGCGGGAACGCGAGCGGCATCGTCCAGAGCATGTTGAGTCCGAACTGCGCGCCCGCCTGCGAATAGGTCGCGATGCCACTCGGATCGTCGTCGGCGACGCCGGTTATGAGGCCCGGACCCACGCGCGCGAGCGGATGCTGCGCGATGCGGTGCCACGCGGATTTCAGCGAGTGACGGGTCCTGGATCCGACGAGGGCATTCATTCTGGTGCTCGCGGCGAGAGGCAGGATTCAGTGCATCAAGAATTGATAATTCGCCAGAATGAATTTGGAGCCATGACCGCAAGGGGACGGATCAGGCCTTGAACGTGAGCTCCTCGACGCTCCAGCTCCCGCCATAGCGGCTCAGGCGAATCCACCGGGGGCGCACACGCATGTAGATGAGTCCCGGCCAGCCCTGGTGGGAGCGCGCCTCCGGCACGGCAGCGAAATAGACGTCCAGCAGCTCCTTGAGCGCGAATTCGTCGGGCTCGTCGGCGATGCCCTCGTATTGCAGCGTCTGGTCGCCGCGCCAGGCCATGAAGGCCGCTCGCGGATCCTCGCGCAGGTTTTCGCACTTGCGGGTGGTCTGGATGGTTTCGAAGATCAGCTCGAGCTCGTCGGTGACCGCAAAGTTGATCAATGCCACTTCAGGCCCGGTCTCGGCCGTTGCGGTCGCGATCGCGCCGAGATCGACGGACTTCAGAAAATCGAGCGCGGCTTTTTTCGTCAGCGGCATGCTGGCCTCCTTTAATCCAGACTAACACCATTGCGGCGCAGTCTCCTGAGCCATGTCAAAGTCGCCGCACCGGACCGAATCAAATTCCCATCCTGCTCGGCAACGGGCGGGAATTGCTGAGAATTTGACTTCGCGGGTCGTTCGCTGACACGCTTCGCATGCAAAACGTGTATTGGGGGATTGGTCACCATGAGAATTGCGACGCTTGCTGGGGTCGCCGCGCTTGCGATCGGACTCTGCGCAGGGCCTGCTGCTGCAAAGAATCTACCGGCCGGCGGCATGACGATCGACGATATTGCGGCCTGGCTGCAGTCCGAAGGCTACAAGGCGCAGATACAAACCTCGAATGACGGCACGAAGAACATCTACAGTTCTTCCAACGGACAGAATTTTCACATCTACCAGTACGACTGCAAGAACGGCAACCGCTGCGGTTCGCTGCAGTTCTCCGTCGGCTTCAACACCAAGGGCGCGTTCAACGGCGACAAGATGAACGATTGGAACAGGGACAATCGCTGGGTCCGCGCCTATGTCGACAAGGTGAATGATCCCTGGCTCGAATACGACGTCGACCTGGAGCCGGGCGGGACGTACGAATTGCTCAATGACGAGTTCGGCATCTGGCGGGACTCGCTCGACCATTTCCGCAAATACATCAACTGGTAGACCGCATACTTCCGGATAAGGCGGCGGGCCTTGCCAGCGGCCCGTCGCCGTTCCATGCTTTCGTCCGATGATGGAAGAACCCATAGTTCTGCTCCGCGCGGACGGCCCGGCCACGCGGAACGTTTCCTGGGGCAACCAAGGTCAGGCGAGCGGCCAGGTGCGTTTCGATCGCGCCGAACTGAACCGCATTCTGTCCATCTACGGTCGCATGGTGGCCGCGGGCGAGTGGCGCGACTACGCGATCGATTTCCTGGAGCATCGCGCCGTCTTCTCGATCTACCGGCGGACCAGCGAGATGCCGCTCTACCGGGTGGAAAAGGATCCGCGGCTGCGTGCACGCCAGGGCCAGTATTCGGTTATCGATGCGGCCGGGCATGTCTTGAAGCGCGGGCATGAGTTGGCGCAGGTTCTTCGTGTACTGGAGCGTAAGCTGATCAAGGTGCTCGCGGCGCAACAGGGGTAGGCGCCGCGGCAGGAGTTGTCATGAAGTTCGTGTGGCGTGTCGCCTTGCCCCTCCTCGTGGCCGCGACGCCGGCGCTGGCGCAGTACTACGGCTACGATTCCAGCTGGAACGCGACCGGTCCGAAGCCGCTCGCCTGCATCTTCGACGGCGTTGCCTATTATCCCGCCGACGAGATCTGCGTGCGCAAGGGCTTCAAGCAGGTGTGCGGGCGCGACGGCGTCTTCGCGCCGGCCGTTCCCGATGCGACCTGTACCGGACCGACCGTCGGCGAGCGCACCTATTCGGTCCGTGCCGAGAAAGGCGAGACCTTGTGCGAGCGCGACCGCATCAAGTTCGGCGTCGGTGCCGAAATCTGCGTGGCGCCGGGTTCCAAGCAGATCTGCAAGGATGACGGCTCGCTGAGCGCGCCCCAGCCGGAAGCCGCGTGCACGGCAGCCGTAAGGGCATCGAACGAATAGAAGCCCCTCGCGGCTGGACTTGGCGCCGCGATTTCGGTCTCATCTTCCCATAGCAATAACAATCGAATGGAGGGGAAGATGCGCTCACCGGATTTGCTCACCGCTGTCGGAATCGGCGTCAGCGACATGAAGCGCTCGGTCGAGTTCTACAGCCGGGTCATCGGCATGAAGGTGATGCAGACCTTCACGCTCGATCACATGGATGAGACCATCCTCGCCTTCGAAGGCCGTACCGCGGTCGTGCTGATGCACTACACCGATGGTTCGAAGCAGCACTACAAGGACAATCCGGTCAAGCTCGTCTTCTATTTCACCGATCCGAAGGCGGTCGCGGCGCGCATCCGCAGCGCCGGTTATGAGATCACGCGCGAGCCGGAGCCGCTGCCGAGCTTCGGCAATGCCATTGTCGGCCTCGCCAAGGATCCCGATGGCTACGTCGTCGAGTTGCTGGAGTCCCCGGTCGCCAAGGCGGAGGCGCCGAAGGCCGCCGCCGCAGGAGGCAACTGATGCGCGTCAAGACACCTCGCATCAAGCCGCTGGCCGACAGCGATCTCAGTGCCGAGCAGAAGGAAATCCTGGCGCCGATCGCCGCCAACGGGCGGGTGCTCAACATCTTCCGCACGCTGCTCCATACGCCCAAGGCGCTGACCGGCTTTCTCAGCTGGGGCAATTACGTGCTGTCGCGGCGCAACGATCTGCCGGCGCGCGAGCGCGAAATCGTCATCCTGCGCATCGGCTATCTCTGCAAGGCGGGCTATGAGTGGACGCAGCACTACGCCATCGGCCTGCGTGCAAAGCTCACCGAAGATGAGATTAGCCGCATCAAGAAAGGCGCCGATGCGCCGGGCTGGAGCGCAGCCGACAAGGCTCTGCTCAAGGCGAGCGACGAACTGCACAAGGATCAGTTCGTGACCGATGCAACCTGGAAAGCGCTCGGCGAGCACTTCACGCAGAAGCAATGCATGGACGTCGTCTACACCGCGGGCCAGTACACGCAGGTGTCGATGATGCTCAACACCTTCGGCGTGCAGCTCGACGAGGGCCAGACACTCGATCCGGATTTGAAGGGGTACTGAGCTATCGCTTTTCGTACCAGGCGAGCGCGTCGGCCTCGACGCGCTTGATCCAGTCGTTCTTCTCGTCATTGTAGCGAAGCACGTCGTTGGGCTGGAGCGCAGCGGCGCGGACCTTTTCCGCTTCGTATTCTTTCGCGATCGCCGGATGTGCTCTCAGGTAATCGCGGAAGACGAGGTGCCGTTGAACGCCCGGATTGTCGAACTGATAGAAATGGACATTGAACTGGCGCTTCTTCATGACAGGGTCGTCCTTCTTGCAATAGCGCCGGCCGGCGAGGCCGAACTCGCCATACCAGTCGTAGCCAAGGGCGCGCACGGCGCTCTCGCGCGCGTCGAGAGCAGCGAGGTCCTGCACAAGCGGCATGAGATCGATGGGAATGGATGTCGAGCCGATGTGGTGGACGACGACCAGCGTGCCGCCGACAGCTTCCTTGAGGCGCGCGGATTCTTCCACCGCACGCTTCGCCCAGTCAGGCGAGTGTGGCGCAAGCTCGACGCTCATCCGTTCGAGGTTGGCCGCCTTGTAGAGCTCCTCTGGCGTCGGCATTGCATCCCCCGTAAAGAAAGGGCCCCGATGTCGCCATCGGGGCCCTTTGGTCTGTGCGGTTCCTTCTAGCGGCGATTGCCCATCAGGCGCAGTAGCATCAGGAACAGGTTGACGAAGTCGAGATAGAGCTTCAACGCGCCCATGATCGCCTTGCGACCTGCGATCGTGCCGTCATCGGAGGCGACATACATCTCCTTGATGACCTGCGTGTCGTAGGCGGTGAGGCCGGTGAACACGATCACGCCGATCACCGAGATGACGAAGGACATCACGCCGGAAGCCAGGAACATGTTCACGAGCGAGGCGATGATGATGCCGATCAGGCCCATGAACAGGAACGAGCCCCAGCTCGAGAGGTCGCTCTTGGTCGTATAGCCGTAGAGGCTCATCGCGCCGAACGTCGCCGCCGTGATGAAGAAGACCTGCGCCACGCTGGCGCCCGTGTAGAGCAGAAGAACCGGCGCCAGCGAAATGCCGAGCAGCGCAGCATAGCCCCAGAAGGTGGCCTGTGCCGCACCAACGCTCATGTGCTGGATGCGGAAGGAGAGCAGCAGCACCAGTCCGAGTGGCGCGATGAAGGCGACCCAGCCCAGTCCGGTGAGTCCCATGCGGCCGGTCTGCGGATTGAATGCAAGGAACAGCTGCTGCACGGCAGGTACCGTGGCCACGACCCACGCGGTCGCGCCCGTCAGCACCAGGCCGATCAGCATGTAGTTGTAGACGCGCAGCATGTGCGCGCGCAGCCCTGCGTCGATGACGTCCGCCGCCGCGGTCTGCCCGCGGACGATGCGGTTGTCGTAGTCAGCCATGTTCAATAATCCTCGATTGCCCGCCCGAAGCGGGTTTCCCGCATAATATCGGGTTTCAGGCGCCTCCAATCAAGATATGGGCGTTGCCGGCTCCAGACGTCATAAAGAAGCCGTAACCGCCATTTCCTACGGTGCGCGCAGAAGTCGCGCGGGGCGCCCCGAAAGCGCCGCCCAGGCACCCACCAGACTGAACAGGAGCGCCGCCGTGCCGCCGCCGACAACCGTCAGCAGCGCGGCCTTCGGGTCGAAAACGAAAGCGATGTCGAGTACGTCGCGCGCAACGGTTGCCGCGGCCAGTGCGCCCGCTGCCAGCGCGATGGTGCCGGTGACAACGCCAAGGAACCCGTACTCGATCAGGGTGATAACGGCGATGCGCGCGCGGGTAGCGCCCAGTACCTTGAGC
>Ga0335083_10011278_pt1 | contig 10746 bp, 10 predicted proteins | sample Lox_Sample_42_FD_206716 | JGI IMG/M metagenome (GOLD analysis project Ga0335083, IMG submission 206716) | Soil microbial communities from Loxahatchee National Wildlife Refuge, Florida, United States - Lox_Sample_4.2 | ecosystem: Environmental > Terrestrial > Soil > Wetlands | place: USA... | reverse complement strand
CGGTTCCAGAACGCCGAGTTCACCGCGCCGTCGTTCCACGTGACCGCGACCAATATCAGGCCCCATGCGGACACCGATGACGCCCGGATGTGCCGGCTCAAGGCCACGCACGCGATCACCCCGGAGACGCGGACGTCGGCCCACTACTTCTGGGCGGTGTCCCGTGACTATGCGACCGAGGATCAGCAGGCGACCCAGTACACCCTCGGTGCCATCCAGGGCGTCCTGCTCCAGGACATCGCGGCGTGTGAGGCGATCGAGCACATCATCGCCGCGTGGGAGCCGTCCTACCCGGTGGAGCTCAACATCAAGGTGGACGCCGGCCCGCTGCAGTCCCGGCGCATCGTGGAACGGATGGTCGAGGCCGAGCGGAAAGACGGGGACGGCGACCGCCCGGGATGGTTCCAGGCCTCCGACGCGGCGGTCCGGGCCGCGGCCGAGGCGTGGCGGCAGCGCAACCAGCAGTAGCGGGGGGATAGGCCCGTGATGGCCGCGCCCGGCCCGCGTATTCCGCCGCTGCCGCACGCCGAATGGGATGTTTGCACGACCGAATTGCTCAGCGGGACGGTCCCGGGGGGCCGCCAGGGCAGCGCGTCGAATCTGCTCATGACGCTGGCGCATGATTCCTCGCTGCTCCAGCTGTTCATGACGTGTGTCCGGCGGTTGCTGGTGAACAGCTCGCTGCCCGTTCGCGATCGCGAGCTGATCGTGCTCCGGTCGGCCTGGCTGTGCCAGGCGGCCTATGCGTGGGCCGAGCACGTGCGGATCGCCCGGGCGGCCGGGCTGGGCGCAGCCGACATCGAGCGCGTCGCCGGCGGTCCGCAGGCTGGCGGATGGGACGACTTCGAGCTGGCCCTGGTCCAGGCGGTGGATCAGCTGCACGCGACCGCCACCATCGACGGGGAGACCTGGCAGATGCTCGCGTCACGCTATTCCGCGGGGCAGCTGATCGAGCTGACGATGCTGGCCGGGCTGTACCACCTGGTGTCCTGGACCCAGAACGCAGCCGGGATCCCGCCCAACCCAGGCAGCGCCGGCCTGGCCGCCAGGTAGCCGGCCGGGCTGCGGGTCAGCTCCCGGCCGCGGCGGCGCGGGCCTTCTCGACCGGCGCCTGCGCGGCCACCAGCGGGCGCAAGCCGATCACCGCCGGGCCAGCATCCAGCCCGACCGCGCCCACCACGCGGCCGCCCCGGGCATACACCGCGGCAAAGCCGGGGCGGCCCAGGTCACCCAGGACCAGCCGGACCGTGGTGTCTCGCGTCGGCTGGCCGACCAGCTGGAGCCGGTGCCCGTAGTGGTCGGACCAGACGTAGGGCACCGGGGCGTAGGCAGTCGGGCCGCCCGGGCAGAGGATGTTGGCGGCCACGGCCGCGCCCTGCTCGCGGGCATTCGTCCAGTGCTCGAGCCGGACCGACCCCAGCACCGGGTGAGCCCAGCGGGCCACGTCGCCCGCGGCAAACACGCCGGGCGCGGCCCGGCAGTACTCGTCGCAGACGACCCCATCCCGCACAGTCAGCCCGCTTCCCGCCAGCCAGTCGGTGTTCGGCCGGGCGCCGACCCCGACCACGACCACGTCCGCGGTCAGCTCGGACCCGTCGTCCAGAACGAGGCGGGCAGGCTGGCGGCCGGCGGCCGGGTGCAGGCTGTGCACCGTGGTCCGGGTCCGCAACTGGACGCCGTTGTCCGCATGTAGCTGGCCCAGGGCCGCGCCGACCTGAGGGCCCAGCGCATGCTGCAGCGGCGCCTGGCCAGCCTCCAGGACGGTGACCGCACAGCCCCGATCCCGGGCGGCTGAGGCCACCTCGGCGCCGATGAACCCGGCGCCGACCACGACGACACGCTGGCCGGCCCGCAGCGCGGCGGCCAGGCCGAGGGCGTCGGTGAGGCTGCGCAGCAAGTGCACCCCGGGCTGGCCAGCGGCCCAGGGCAGAGTGCGTGGCCGTGCCCCGGTCGCGATGACCAGGGACTCGTACTCGATGACCTCGCCGCCACGCAACCGCACCCGGCGGGCGTGGATCTCGGCCGACTCGGCGGTGGCCTGATAGCGAACGTCGATGCCGAGCTCGGCGAGCCGGCCGGTTACCGGGAGGCGCACCCGCTCGGCCGGCCAGGCGCCGGTGAGCAGCTGCTTGGACAGCGGGGGGCGGTCGTAGGGAACGTGCTCCTCGGCGCTGAGCACGGTGATCGGCTGGGTGTAACCCCCGGCCCGCAGACTCTCCGCGGTGCGCAGCCCGGCCACCGACGCCCCGGCCACGACAACCCCGGCGGTCACGGTGTTTCGCGCCAGCCAATGGCCTCGGTGGGGCAGTCCCGGATCGCCGTCTCGATGTCAGCGCAGCCCGCCAGGGGCTGGTCAGCCACCTCGGCGAGGCCATCCTCGGCGCGCAGCCGGAATACGCCGGGCAGCAGTTCCACACACTGCCCGAAGCCGCAGCAGCGCTCTGCCTCGATCACCAGGTGCCGGCCGCCGGTCATGCCGCGACCCGGCGCTCGGCGGCAGTCACCCGGGCCAGGATGCGCGGGAATTCGTCTGGGTACACGCCGGGCCTCCGTGCGCGGCCGGGCCCTAGAACCGCACGACGCCGCGGATGTTGCGGCCGGCGTGCATGTCCTCGAAACCCTTGGCCACGTCGTCGAGCTTGTACTCGGTGGTGATCAGCTCGTCCACCTTGAGCCGGCCATCCCGGTACATCTCCAGCTGCCGCGGCACGTCCGTGGTGGGGTTGGACCCGCCGAACACCGCCCCCTGGAGCCGCTTCTGGAACAGGGTCAGCTCGCCGAGGGAGATGGGCACGCCTACCGCGGTGATGTCGCCAACCGCGGTCACCACCACCGTCCCCGCCTTGCGGATCGCGGCCATGGCCTGGGCCACGTATTCGCCCTTGACCACGCCGACGGTGACGATGGCACTGTCCGCACCCTGCCCGTTGGTCACGCTCCGGGCGAACTCGGCGGCCTCGTCGATGTCACCAAACGCCTGGGTGGCCCCGAATTCGAGGGCCTTCTCCCGCTTGAACGCCACCGGGTCGGCCACGATGACGTGGCTGGCGCCGGAGGCGGCCGCGCCCTGGACCGCGTTGCTGCCGACCCCCCCGGCTCCCATGACGATCACCGTGTCACCCGGGCGCACCTGGGCCATGTTCACCGCCGAGCCCCACCCGGTCCCGACGGCGCAGCCAAGCAGGCAGGCCCTTTCCAGCGGGATGTCCTTGTCCACCTTGATGACCGAATTGACGCTGACCGTGGTCAGCTCGACCAGCGTGCTGATGCCCAGCGCCTGGCCGACGGGCGTGCCATCGGGCAGTTGGAGCCGGAAGCTTTCCGGGTCGTCGAACCGGGAGCCGATCATCGCGAACGCCCCGAGATCACAGAGGTTCTGCCGGCCCGTGGCGCACCAGCGGCAGCGGCCGCAGCTCGGCACGAATGAGAAGATCACGTGATCGCCGACCGCCCAGCCGGGCGTGTGCGGGCCGACCGACTCCACTACTCCGGCACCTTCATGGCCACCGGCGTACGGATAGTGGCCGACCGGGATGTCGCCGGTGGCTACATGGTCATCCGAGTGGCACAGGCCGCAGGCCACCATCCGGACGCGTATCTCGCCCTGCCGTGGGTCGTCCACCTCGAGGTCCATGACCTCGTAGGTTGCGGGCGACTGCGTCAAGACTGCTCCACGAGTCCTCATCGAATAGCCCTTCTTCTCCGCTGCACCCTGGCCCGCCGGGACGGCGATCCGGTGCGGTCGCCCGCGCCGACCGACGGCTGGCAGGCGGCCTTATCCAACCAGTTGTTTGGTTGTTGTCCTAGCTGGAAACGTAGTCTCAGTGCACGGCGTCCGTCAAGGCATCGGATTACCTACCATACGTTTGGTTGACACATCTGGTCTGGATGACTTACATTCGGCGGCCAAGGTGCGGCCCTAAGGAGTGCGGACGATGCTCGGATATGACAGCTTCTTCGTCGGCGGTCAGTGGCGCAGGCCCGCGGGCGCCGGGCAGGTCGAGGTGATATCGCCCGTGACCGAGCAGCCGATAGCCAGCTTCCCGGCCGCGACCGAGGCCGACATCGACGGGGCGGTCGCCGCGGCCCGGCAGGCCTTCGATGCTGGCCCCTGGCCCCGGATGACGCTGGACGAGCGGATCGCGGTGGTGTCCCGGATCGCGCCGCTGCTCCAGCCGCTGATCCCGGACTTGGCGCGGCTCCAGGTCGACGAGATGGGATCACCTATCGCCCAGATGCGGCCGTTGACCGAGATGGTGATCGGGCTGCTCGACTACGTGGTCATCCAGCCTGCCCGGGCCATCTCCTGGGCCGAGGCCCGCCGCGGCCCGTTCGGCGAGTCGCTGGTGCTGCGCGAGCCGGTCGGGGTGGTAGCGGCCATCACCCCGTGGAACACGCCGCTGCTGTTCCTGCTGTTCAAGATGCTGCCGGCGGTCGTGGCTGGCTGCTGCGTGATCATCAAGCCAGCCCCGGAGTCCCCGCTGGACGCCTACGCGGTCGCCGCCGAACTGGGCCAGGCTGGCTTCCCAGACGGCGTGATCAGCATCATCCCGGCGGGCCGCGAGATCGGCGAGTACCTGGTGTCCCACCCGGGCGTGGACAAGGTCTCGTTCACCGGGAGCACGGCGGCGGGCCGGCGGGTCGGGGCCATCTGCGGTGCGAACGTCACCAGGGTGACCATGGAACTGGGCGGGAAATCAGCCGCGATCGTGCTCGACGATGCCGACTTCAGCTCCGGGATGCCCGCCCTGCTCAATGGCGCGCTGCAGAACAACGGCCAGGTCTGCAGTGCGATCACGCGGTTCCTGATCCCCCAGTCCCGGTACACCGAGTTTGCCGAGGCGTTCTGCGCGGCGGTGACGGCCATGACGGTGGGAGACCCGCATGAGCTGACCACGGGGATCGGCCCACTGGTCGCCGAGCGGCAGCGGGCCCGGGTCATGTCCTACATTGAGTCCGGGCATGCCGACGGGGCGAAGCTGCTCACCGGCGGTTGCCGCCCGGCTCATCTACCAACCGGTTGGTACGTAGCCCCCACCGTATTCGGCAACGTCACCAACGACATGCGGATCGCCCGCGAGGAGATCTTCGGGCCGGTCGTGTCACTCATCCCCTATGACGGCGAGGAGGAGGCCGTGCGGATCGCCAATGATTCGCCCTACGGGCTTTCCGGCGCCGTATTCACCAGCGACTACGACCGGGGCCTGGCCATCGCCAGGCAGATCCGGACGGGCACGTTCTCCATCGGCGACTTCAAAGCCGACCTGAGCGTTCCTTTTGGCGGATACAAATCGTCGGGCATTGGCCGGGAGTACGGCCCGGAGGGCATGTCGGGGTTTCTCGAGTACAAGTCGGTTCACCTGCCGTCCGGCTATTCTCCTGCCGCCGGCTGAGGGACGAACAGGCGGCTGAACTCCTCGCCGATCTCCCGGGCCGACAGGCCACGGGGCTTGAACCAGCGGTGCACCCAGTTCATCGCGCCGAGCAGCGCCAGGGCGACAAGCTGGGGATCGGCGTCGGCCGCGATCCCGCCTTCTTGCTGAGCCTCGGTCACCAGGTCGACCAGCCGCCGACGGTCGTGCTCCTCATACTTGCGGATCATCCGGCGGCGGGCCGGATCCAGCGCGGTGAGGTCATGCAGCCAGACGGTCACCGCTGGCTGGTGATCGGTGATGTAGCGCACGTAGGCGATAATCAGGTCGCGGAGCCGGCTGACGGCGGTGCCGCTTCCTCCGGCAATGGACCAGATCTCGTCCTCGGCGCCGAGGTACACGCCTTCGATGATCTCGTAGAGCAGATCGTCCTTACTCTGGATGTAGTGAAACAGACTGCCCTTGAGAACGCCGAACTCATCGGCGATGTCCTGGAGCGTGGCACCCTCGAACCCCTTCTCGGCGAACACGCGGCAGGCAATTTCGACGAGCTCCTCACGCCGTCGCTGGGTATCCCGCGGGGCAGCGGAGGACTTGCGCTTGCCGGTAGCCCTAACCATGCGAACGGTCTTCGCGGCGATCACCACGCATACTCAGTGCGGACATGTTTCCAGCCTAACCTCCAGGCCGTTTCCGGCCGCCTCGGCGTCCAGCATACTACCTGCCGACCAGTTGGTTGGTTGTCTGTGCTAGAGTCTGCCCCATGGACGGGGCACCGGTGCCGGCACCGGACGGGCGGAAACCGGGGGACCAGGGCAGCGGCGAGGATACCGGCACGGTTCTCGTCGAGCGGGTGCCCGCCGGGGACGGCCAGTGCGCCGCCCTCATCACGCTCAACCGCCCGGAGCAGCTCAACGCGTTTGACGGGGCGATGCTGGCCGCGTTTCAGGAGGCGCTCGGCCGGGCCAGCCAGGATCCGGCCGTCCGGGGTGTCCTGATCACCGGACGTGGCCGGGCGTTCAGCGTCGGCGGTGATATCAAGAACTTCGCCAGCCTGCAGGCTGACCCGGTGGGTTTCCCCCGGTTCGTGGACGCCTTCATTCACGCGCTGACCACCATCCGGACCATGGACAAGCCGGTGCTGGCCCTGGTCAACGGCGTCTGCGTCGGTGGTGGCCTGGAGTTGCTGGTCGCCTGTGACTTCGCGTGGGCGGCGCAGTCCGCCCAGATCGGGGATGCCCACCTGAATTATGCGCAGGTCGGCGGGGCCGGGGCCATGTCGCTGCTGCCCCGCCTGATTGGCCCGGCCAGGGCGCGTGAGCTGGTCCTGTCCGCCCGCCTGCTGTCTGCGGTGGAAGCCTTCGAGTGGGGGCTGGTGAACCGTGTCCTGCCGGACGAGGTCCTGGTCGAGACGGGCATCGAACTGGTGCGCGGCCTGGCGGCCAAGAGCGCGGCGGCGGTGCGGAGCGCCCGGCATCTGATCAACACGAGCATCACCACCGACCTGGAAGGTGCGCTCCGGCTGGAGCGCACCAGCGCGCTGCTGCACTGCCTGACGTTGCCGGACTCGATGGAAGGTGTCACGGCCTTCATCGAGAAACGGGCTCCGCGCTGGCCGGCCGGCTGACTCAGCCCGGCCCGGCGCCCCGTGGCCGCCGCGGCTCGAGCAGCGAGCGACCGCCGTCGAGCAGGTATGTCTCCCCGGTTACCCAGGCCGACTCGGCCGAGGCGAAATGCAGCGCCGCGGCGGCCACATCGTCTGGCGCGCCCAGGCGGCCCAGCGGGAAGTCCGCCGCCACCTCGGCGGCCGCGGCCTCGAGGCCGCGGCCCGACTTGCCCGCCCGGTAGCGCAGGTACCCCTCGGACATCTCCGTCCGGACGAAGTCCGGGCAGACCGCGTTCACCCGGATGCCGTGCCGGGCGTAATCCAGGGCCAGCGACTTAGTGAGCCCGACCAGCGCATGCTTGCTGGTCACGTACGGGGCCTGGGCGGGCCGGGGGGCCAGGCCAGCAACCGAGGCGATCATGACCACGGCGCCTGAGTGCTGGCTGATCATGGCGGGCAGGACGGCGCGCGTCATCAGGAACGGGCCCAGCACATTGATCCGCAGTTGCCGGAGGAAGTCCTCTTCAGAGACGGCCGCGACCGCTCCGGTCACCGCGACGCCCGCGTTGTTCACCAGGATGTCCACCGCGCCGAACCGGGACATCGCGGTCTCTGCGGTGTCCGTGCAGTCGGTATCCCTGGTGTGATCCATGGTGACCGGAACGGCTGTCCCGCCGGCGGCCTCGATGGCCGCCGCCACGGCCGCGGCCCGGCCGCCATCGAGATCGGCGCAGACGACCTGGGCGCCTTCGCGGGCGAATAGCTGCGCGATGGCCCGGCCATTGCCTGCCCCGGCACCGGTGACGATGGCCGTCCGGCCGGGCAGACGGCTCACCCGGGTTCCCGGTGCCGGGCCGCGAGCGCAGCCAGTTCGGCCCGCTGGATCTTGCCGAGCGCGGTTCGCGGGAAGCTGTCCAGGCGGACCAGCACATCGGGCCACAAACCGCGGCCAATGCCCCGGCGCGCCAGGTAATCATGCAGTTCGGCGAGGGTCGCGGGACCCACGGCACAGGCGCAGATCAGCTCGCCCAGCCGGTCATCCGGCAGGCCGCACACGGCCAGCTCCTGGACACCGGGGCAGCCTGCCAGCCCCGCTTCGACGTCACCGGGGACGATGGTCGCGCCGCCGCGCAGGATCACCTCCTTGATCCGCCCGACGATCCGGACCTGGCCGCCGGCGTACTCGCCCAGATCGCCGCTGCGCAGCCAGCCGTCCTTGGTGAAGGCGGCGTCGGTGGCCGCCTGGTCGTCGTAGTAGCCCAGGCAGACGGTGGGCCCGGAGATGAGGACCTCGCCGGTGGCGCCGTCGCCGGTGACCGGCCGGCCATCTAGCGGTGAGCGGATATCGATGGTCACGCCGGGGCACGGTCGGCCGACGGTTGCGGTGCGCACTGCGCGGGGGTCGCCCGGCCGCGGGAACAGCACGGACTGGGCCTCGGTCATGCCGTAGCCGATGATGGGCTCCGCCGCCCACTCGTCGATGATTCCCGCGACCGCCTCGGCCGGGACACCGGCACCCCCAGTCATCACGTACCGGAGCTTGAGCTTCCACCGTCCCGGCTGCTGACGCCACGCGGTCAGCAGGTCGGTCACGTGCGTGGGAACCAGGAAGGTCATTGTCACACCCTCGCCGGCCAGCACGTCGAGCATCCGCTCCGGATCCCCCCGCCCGACGACGACGGCGCTGGCGCCCGCCTGCAGCGCCACCAGGTAGGAGTAACCCCAGCCCGCGTTGTGATGCAGCGGCGCCACCAGGCCGCACACGTCGTCCGGGGTCAGGCCGAACACCTCCTGCCAGCCGCGGACCCCGGCCAGCTTGGTGTTGGCCGAGTTCATTACCCCCTTGGCCTGGCCGGTCGTGCCCGACGTGAACATGATTTCCATCAGCGCGTCCGGATCCGGTTCGTAGCCGGGCAGTGGCGGAGTCCCGGGCTGCCACATGGCCGGATCAGCCAGGCTGAGGTGGTGCAGGCCGGCCAGGCAGGGCCAGTCCTGTGCTGGACCGGCGTACGCGCGCGGACGGACCCGGGCCACGATGCTGGCAACCTCAAGCTCCCCGGCCGACGCGGCCACCGGCACGGCAACGCCCTGAACGGCGTGCGCGGCCGCACTGGCCGCCACGAAGGCGGCTGAGTCGGGCATCCGGACCAGCACGGCGTCGCCACGATCCACCCCGGCCGCGGCCAGGTTGGCCGCCGCCCGTTCCATGGCCGCAGCCAGGCTCGCGTAGCTCACCCGGCGGCCGGGCTCAGCGACCGCGAGGCGATCCGGGGCCTGCGCGGCCCAGGCGCGGATCAGGCCCGGGACCGTGTCGCCAGTCCACGCGCCTGCCTCGTAGTAGCGCCGTGCGTCCCGCCAGGGCTGCCGCAGCAGGTAGTTCATGATCAGATTGTCCCGGGTCCGGGCCTGACCGGGCCCGGCTGGGCGGGGCGCCACACCGGCAGGCTGATCCCGCCGATGTCCGTGAAGGTGGCCACCATGGGCAGGCCGGCGCTGAGTTCCGGAGTCCCAGGCAGATGGCCCACCAGCCGCGCGGCCGGCGCTTCGGCCAGCTCGACCAGGACAATGGTGTACGGCACCGGAAACGCCGGATGGATCTGCCGGAGCACGGTGGTCCAGGAGTACAGCCTGCCCACCGGGGCCACCACCTGCCAGCGGGTGTCCCAGCTGCCGCAGGCATGGCAGTAGGCCTTCGGCATGTGCAGCACCCGGCCGCAGCGGGCACATACCCGCACCGCGAGCTCGTGCCGCCGGGCGGCCTGCCAGTGGCCACCGGTGTCGAGATCGTCGACGGCTGGCAGGGCCAGTTCCTGCTCCATCATCCGGTCCCGCGGGTAAGGATCATCGCACTGGTCGCGATGGGCAGCCCTGAGGTCACCAGGCAGACCTCAGCCCGGGGCAGCTGGGTGACGGCGGTGCCCCTGATCTGCCGGACCCCTTCGGCGATGTGGTTGAGCCCGTGAATGTAGCCCTCGGACAGGTGCCCGCCCGCGGTGTTGATGGGCAGCGGCCCGGCCAGGCCCAGGGCGCCGCTGGCCGCGAACGGCCCGCCTTCTCCCTTCGGGCAGAAACCGTAATCCTCGAGCTGCACCAGGACGGTGATCGTGAAGCAGTCGTAGAACTGCGCCACGTCGATGTCGGCAGGCCCCAGGCCGGCCCGCTGATAGAGCCGCCTGGCCACGGCGGCCGACGGCATGGTGGTGATGGATTCCCGCATCAGGGTGGGGAAAGCCACTCCGGGCTGCATGCCGGCCTGTGCGCCCTGGGCCACGGCCCGTACTACGCAGAGCGGCTGAGCCAGGTCACGGGCCCGCTCGGTGCTGGTCACGATCACCGCGCAGGCGCCGTCGGTTTCCAGGCAGTAGTCGAACAGCCGCAGCGGCGTGGTGATGAACGGCGCGGCCAGGTAGTCGCCCAGCGTCATGGTCCGGGCGTGCATCTGGGCGGCCGGGTTCGCGTTGGCCCGCGCCCGGCAGGTGAGGGCGATCGCGCCGAGCTGCTCCTCGGTCGTGCCGTACTCGATCATGTGCCGGCGGGCCATCAGCGACCACATCTGCCCGGGGGTGCTCAGCCCGAACGGGACGAAGAATTCGTTATAGGTGCCGTTACCGCCGCGCGCGTCGCCCTGGCCGTCGCCCTGCCCGTAGCGGGCCCCCGTCCGGCCGTTGATGGCCCGGTACACCAGCACGTGGCTGGCCTGCCCGGACAGCACGGCCGCGATGGCCTGCCCGATCATGGCACAGGGCGCGCCTCCCCCGGTGCCGGTCT
>Ga0335083_10011277_pt1 | contig 10746 bp, 9 predicted proteins | sample Lox_Sample_42_FD_206716 | JGI IMG/M metagenome (GOLD analysis project Ga0335083, IMG submission 206716) | Soil microbial communities from Loxahatchee National Wildlife Refuge, Florida, United States - Lox_Sample_4.2 | ecosystem: Environmental > Terrestrial > Soil > Wetlands | place: USA: Florida... | reverse complement strand
GCCTTGATCGGCGCTATTGGCTTTGCGCCCGACAGCGACCAGGACGCGGTCATAAAGTTCCTCTATCTGCCGGCCTTCATGTTCCATGGCAACTTTGATTTGTTTGCCGGCGGTGGACATTTTGGAAACTTTGGCCTTGAGGCGGATTTCCTTAAACATCTTTTTGGCATTCGCAACCACCGGCCGGGCCAAATCGGCGTCCGCACCGGCGAGAATGCTATCGAGGGCTTCGACGACGACGACTTTGCTGCCGAGCGCGGCATAGACGAAGCCGAGTTCCATGCCGATGTAACCGCCACCGACGATGAGGAAATTTTCAGGAATCTCGGTGACTTCGAGCGCTTCGGTGGAGGTCATCACCCGGGGATTGCCAAGGTCAAAAGCTTTGGGCACGGCGGGAACGGAACCGACGGCCAGGATGGCTTTGTCGTATTCGATAAACTGCTGGCCCTGGTCGGTTTCGACGCGCAATTTTTGCGAGCCTTCAAAATAGCCGCGGCCGGCAATCACCTGCACGCCGCGCATTTTGGCGAGGGTGGACACGCCGCCCGTAAGTTTGGCCAGGATGGAATCCTTCCAGCGGCGCAATTGGTCGAGCTCGATTTTCGGTTCGACGAATTCGATGCCGCGATGGGCGGATTCGCGGGCGTTGACGATTTGATGGGTCGCGTAGAGCAGCGCCTTGGAAGGGATGCAGCCGCGATTGAGGCAAACGCCGCCGAGGACTTTGTCCTTCTCGATCAGGATTACCTTTTTTCCGAGGTCGGCAGCATAAAAGGCCGCGGCATAACCGCCGGGACCGGAGCCGACCACGACAATTTCAGTTTTAATCGAATCCATAGAAATAATGCTTTAAGAGATTTTTACCGCGTCCTCTTTGAAGTCCTGCATGGCGGCAACCAAATCTACCATAAATCGCGCGGCTGCGCCGCCGTCAATAATGCGATGATCATAGCTCAATGCGAGTGGCGTCATCGTGCGGGCTTCGATTTTATCGCCGCGGACAACGGGCTTCATCGCACCCCGGCCGAGGCCGAGGATAGCGACTTCGGGTTTGTTGACGATGGGCGTGAAATGCCCGCCGCCAATCGCGCCCTGGTTCGAAATAGTGAAGGTGCCGCCTTTCATTTCTTCGAGTGAAATTTTGCGATCACGTGTTTTGGCGGCGAGCTGTTCCAGTTCCTTCGCCAAATCCAATATAGATTTCTTGTCAACATCGCGGATGACCGGGACCATCAGGCCCTGGTCCGTATCCACGGCCACGCCGAGATGAACATATTCCTTGAGAATGATTTCATTGGCGGTCTCATCGAGGCTTGAATTGAAAATGGGATGTTTCTTGAGCGTGAGCGCAACGGCTTTCAGGATGAGCGGCGTCAGTGTGAGCTTCACACCTTTGCCTTCATAGGCCGCGCCGAATTTCTTCCGCAATTCATTCAGGCCGGTGAAATCGGCTTCATCGAATTGCGTGACGCGCGCGACGGAATTCCAGCTCTCCAACATGCGGCGGCCAATGACCTCGCGCAACGGCGTAAGCGGTTTTTTGAGGATGGGTCCCCACTGGGCAAAATCCACCCGTTCGGCCACGGGTTTTGCGGCAGCGCTGCCCTTGCCTTTTCCACCTTTGGCGGCAGCGGCGATGAGCCGTTGAATGTAATTGCGCACGTCGGCGGCAATGATGCGTCCGCCGGATTCACTGCCGCGGATCTTGTGCAAATCAATACCCAGCTCAAGCGCCATCCGGCGAACCGACGGCGGGGCAACGGGATCGGGATTGACGACTTCACCATCGTCTTCGGCAACGACCTCTTCCTCTTCAGCCTCTTCGGGCTCAGGTGCGGGTTTGGACGGTTTTTTGGCGGCGGCGGGTTTGGCTGGGGCTGCTGACGGCGCAGCGGCCGGCTGGCCTTCCCCGGCCACGGAAATGATTTTTTGACCGATGCTGATGCGGTCGCCGCTTTTGACAAAGATTTTTTCGACTTTGCCCGCCGCGGTAGACGGGATAGACGCGACGGCCTTTTCATTTTCCAGCTCGATAATGGCCTGGCCGCTGGCGACGGTATCGCCTTCTTTTACGAAGATATTAACGACCACGCCGGAATCGGCGCCTTCGCCCAGTTTGGGAAGTTTTACATCCATAAAATTAACAGACGGATAAACTGCCTGAAGACGGCTGTGGTTTCCAGAAAATAAATTACGGCAAAAGGCTATCTCTTGTAGGGTATTCTTTCACCATAAATAAATGATAACGAAGGCCACCGTATAAAAATTTGCAATTTCACCAGGGTCCAAAGTTTGCAATTTGCAATTCAAAGTGCCGTGCTCTTTTTAAAAAGCCATTACAATGACCGTCGCCCCAAACATTTTTCCGATATTTGACGGGAATTCCTTATTGGCACGCTAGTAGCATAACTATTCCTTGAAACAAGGAGTATGTGGGCAGGGAATGAAAGTTGCGAAAGCCCTGGAGGACTCAAAATGACAGATTTGCATGACCTGAAAAGGAGGAAAAAATGAGCGCACGACTTAGCGAGTGGATAACATCAGCCGGTTCTGAAGATTTGCTTTTCGTAGAAAATGCACAATTGAAGCAATTGAACCAGGAGATGAAGAAAAATTTGGACGACCTGCAGCAGGATATGCAAGAGGCAAAAATCCTCGTCAAACAAACCCAATCCAAGGTGGAGAAACTGGCGGCTTCCGTTGACAAAATCCAGGAGCCCGAAAACAACAAATGACTAAGGCTTACGATTTAGGACTTAACGCAGTTTATTGCCTGCGAACTTTTATTTCTGTGGCAGGAAAGCGAAAATTACCGCGCCGATAATACACAGGCAGGCCGCGAAATGGTTCCACTTGAAACGTTCTCCAAAATATAAATAAGCAAAGATACAAAAAACCGTGAGCGTAATGATTTCCTGGATGACTTTAAGCTGGAAGGGAGAATAGACGGAATTTCCCCAGCGATTGGCCGGCACCTGAAAACAATATTCGAAAAAAGCGATGCTCCAGCTCACCACAATCACCAGCCAAAGCGCGGAGCTTTTATACTTTAAATGACCATACCAGGCGACGGTCATGAACACGTTGGAACAGGTGAGCATGACAACCGGCAACCAGCGGGATGATGTGATATCATTCATACTTTAAACCTCCATTGTTACCGCACGGCCAGAGCTTAAAATTGCTTCAAAAACCGGACGTCGTTTTCGTAAAACAGGCGGATGTCGTTGATACCGTAGCGAAGCATGGCGATGCGCTCGATGCCAAAGCCAAAGGCCCAGCCACTCCAAACCTCAGGATCATAGCCGACGTTTTCAAATACTTGCGGATGGACCATGCCGCAGCCGGCAATTTCCAGCCAGTCCTTGCCCAGTTTTTTGACGAGGGCATTGCTGAAATCAATTTCAAAGCTCGGCTCGGTATAACTGAAATAATGCGGACGAAAACGGATTTTGGTTTCTGCGCCGAGCAATTGCTTGAAGACAAATTCTACCGTGCCTTTGAGGTCGCCCACAGTAACTTCCTTGTCCACATAAAGCCCTTCGATTTGGTGAAAGGTAGGGTTATGCGTGGCATCGGCATTGTCACGGCGGTAGACACGGCCCGGGACAATGATGCGCACGGGTGGCGGCTGTGATTTCATCACGCGGATTTGCACGGAACTGGTATGCGTACGCAAAAGCAACGGCTTCGCGCCCGGTGTACTTCCCAGATAAAATGTATCCTGGCTATCGCGCGCGGGATGGTCGGCGGGAGTATTGAGGGCATCGAAACAATAGTATTCGTCCTCAATCTCGGGACCGTCGGCGACGGCAAAACCAATTTTACGAAAGGCGCGGACAATGTCATCGGTCACCTGGGTAAGCGGATGCAATTTGCCGAGGGGGTGACGGCGGCCGGGCAAGGTGAAATCGGTGGGCTCTTTGGGCAGCGCAGCGGCCATTTCAAGTTCTTCGCGACGGGCAACCAGGGCGGCTTCCAGTTCGGTTTTCGCAGCGTTGACGGCCTTGCCGGCGGCAGGCTTTTCTTCCTTCGACAGCGAGCCAAGCTGTTTCATGAGCGCGGTGAATTTACCATTGGGCCCAATCCACGCGCCTTTCGTTTGCTCGAGCGCAGCGGCGTCCGGCGCGCTTTTTAACTCAGCCAGCGCCGTTTGTTTGAGCGCGTCAATTTCAGCGATAAAAGACATCATGAGAGTTTCGCGGTTTGGATGAACGGTTTCAAGTTTTCAGTTTCCAGGGAAAGAAGGCTGGACAGGAATTTAAAAGCGGCATAAGGTCGCCAATCCAACCAAACTGACCACGAAACCTATGGTGCCGGTAAAAATTGAATGCGAATGCGGGCAGAATTACGCCTTTGATGTGGAACCTGCTAACGGAAGTATGCCAGGAAGCGTGGCCTGCCCCAGTTGCGGCGCAGATGGTACGGCAGCGGCCAACGAGTTTATTGCCCAACAGCTTGCGCCTAAAGAAATAGCTCCGCAATCGGCACCTTTGGCGGTGGCGGCGACTACGCCCATCGCGAGTGGCAATAGCCGAAGGGGAACCATCAGCCGGGAAAAAGCCGAAGAGGAAGCCAGGGCAAAAATCATGTGGGGCGATTCCATGGAAGAGGTTGCGGCTTACCTAACAGTGAAAGGACTCAACCGTTCGGAAGCCGCGGAAATAGCTTACAAAGTATCCAAAGAACGGACCGCTATCGTGCGACGCAACGGCATTTGGAAAATCATAGCTGGAATTGTAATGATGTGCGTGCCGCTGCTCGCCTATTTGCTTTTCGAAGAAACCGGGCACTTGCGGGTGCGAAGGTCATTAGTTTGCTATGGCATCGGGATTCTTGGGGCGTACTTTTTTGTCACTGGCATACTGGCTGTGGTAGCTCCCAAATCAGAAAAAGGTGCGGTGGACAAGGAATAGGAACTACAAGTTCCACTTGGCCAATTATTTGCAACGGCGGTCCTTTTTAACCCTCCGCCTTAGCCGGAACGAGGTCTCCGCATCGAAAGAAGGCTTGACAAGAATTTTAAGATTTAATAAGGTTGGCTATCGCACAAAAGGAATTCAGAAGCCTATGGTGCCTGTAAAAATTGAATGTGATTGCGGACAGCGATATGCATTTGATGTAGAGCCGGTGGATGGACGAATGCCGGCAGCAATCGTTTGCCCGACCTGTGGCGCGGATGGTACACCCGCGGCCAATGATTCCATCACCCGGCACTTCGCCACAGCCGCACCGGCCACGCCAATGATCAGGATGATCTCGCCTGCCCCGGTATCGATTGCGCCTGCCGCGTCCATCGTTGAGCCCATTGCACTGGTGCCTACTGCTCCCATCGCCCCCATAGCTGCTCCTGCCCCGTCAATCATCCAACCGACGCGCCTCTCGATGTCTGCAACTTCAGCGCCACGATCCGCGCCTCCTCCGACTACTTCCCGGCCAGATCCGCGACTGGGGCTGGTGGGCCGTGAGCAGGCGGAGCACGAAGCCCGGGCCAAGGCGATGTGGGGCGATCCGCCAGAGCAAATCACGAGTTATTTGATGGTACAAGGTTACGGCCGCGAAGAGGCCATGGAACTGACCGAGGTATTGGTTAAAGAAAGAACTTCCGCCGTCCGAGCCAATGGAATCCGGAAAATGATTATTGGGTTTGGTTTGATGTGGGTGCCCGTGATTGCCCTGGTGGTCTTTCTAGCCATCCATTATATACCGCTGAAGCTAATGGGAGCGGCTATTTTAGTGGGAGTTTACGGAGCATACCTTCTCATCAGAGGTGCGTTAATGGCCATAGCCCCGAAGTCCGAAAAGGGAGATGTGGCAGACCAATAGGGCATTTCCTCAAATGCTCCTAACAGAAAAACGAGCGGACGTCGCCGTCCACCCGTTCTCAGAATTCAAATTTAATCCACTTACGCTTTTGCCAGCGCGGCGCCGGGCTTGGCCTGGAGCGCGTTTTTGGCAACGGTGATCAATTGTGAAAAACCGGCGGCATCCTGCGCGGCGATGTCCGCGAGGACCTTGCGGTCGAGCGGGCATTTGGCGGCTTTAAGGCCTTCCATGAAACGGCTGTACGTGAGACCAGCGGCGCGGACCGCGGCATTGATGCGGATCTGCCACAGATAACGGAACTCGCGTTTCTTGCGGCGGCGGTCGCGGTAGGCGTACTGGCGGCCGTGGTCAACGGCGTCGGACGCGTAGCGATAAAGTTTTCCGCGCTTGAGGCGGAAGCCCTTGGCCGCACGAATCATTCGTGTGCGGCGTTTGCGTGAAGCGGGAGAATTAGTGACGCGCATGGTATTAAATCGTTAAACGTGAATCAAAATCAGTGGCTGAAAGGCAGGTTTTGGGTGATGCGATAAACGTCAGTAGCATGGACGGTCGCAGTTTTGCCCAGGCGGCGGAGGCGCTTGGCATTTTTAGTCTGGGCCAAATGGCGGCGTCCGGCACGCGAGCGCAATACTTTGCCCGTAGCGGTGATTTTGAACCGCTTGGCGACGGATTTCTTCGTTTTAATGCCTTTAGGACGTCTCATAATTAATTCAAAAGAGCGGTAATTATACGTGCTTGACGCAAACAAGCAAGGGGAAACCAAAAATAAATTGGGACACCAAAAGGCTATTGCGTGCCGGGCAATCCGGGTGTCGCGTTATACGGCAATGTGTTGGTGGACAAAAAGACCGGCGCCGGCTCGGTGGATTCCGGCAAATCAGGCGGGGCGGCGGCATTCAGTTGCTTCAGCACATCGGCGGTCAAATCACCTTCCCCGGTGGTGAAAACCACCGTAGGTGTTCCGTTGACTGTTTCCGCGGCTGAATCGAGGACGAGGGTATAACCGCCGGATTTGGCCTGGGCGGCAACGGTTTTTTTGATCTCGTCGAGAATATTATCGCGCATGCGCTGTTTCTGGTCGGTCAGTGTCATTTGCGCCTGCCGCTCATATTGGTCAATGGCGCCCTTGGAATCCTGCAATTGCTTGAGCAGGTCGCTGGCATTGGCTTTGCGATGCTGGCGTTCCTGGTCGGATACGGCGGGATCGCTGGCTGATTCCAAAAGCTGCTCGTATTGGTCGCTCTTCTTTTTCAGGTCCTGCGCCATGGTGGTGTAGTCCTTGTCCATCTCATTGGCGCGCTCCTGGATGGCCTGGGTAGCCAGTTTCGTCTTGTAATAATTATCGAACAGTTTCTTTAAATCCACGGTGGCCACCTTGTTTTGGCCAAAAGCCGGGAGACCCGTCAAAGCCAGCAGCAGGATTGCCGAAAAAAGTGTCCGCAAAAAATTTCTCATGGTGATAGCAAAACAAAATCTGGCCGCGAAGCCAACTGAAAATTAATAGGTGTAAAAGGCCTGTGGTTACCTGTTCGTCTGTTGGAGGATAAAGAATTCCTGCGGCAGATTGCTTCCGTAGAACAATACCGGCTCGAAGGTAAACGAGAAATTACCCTGTGAATCAGGCGCTAATTTCCCCAGATTGAACCAATTGGAGGACGGCTCCTGGAGATTGGTCAGGGAAAACACGGCATAGTCCAGGTTGTTAGAGACTCCCGAGCCACTAAACTGCAAACCATTAAAGATGCTGTTGCTAATCAGTGAGAGGCCCGTAAATAACGGCGCGGTCAGGACGGTCAGGGTGCCGCTGGAATTGGTCGCGCCAAAGTCATTGGTGACGGTGACTTCGTAGGTGCCGTCGTTATTGGTATTGGCGCCGGTTAGCGTCAGGATATTCGAGTTGGCGCCGCTGATGATATTCGTAAAGGACCCAATGATGTTCGTGCTGTTCACCAAAGGCACACCGTCCTTTTGCCAGCTATAGTGCAACGGTGTCTCGCCCACCACCGTAACGGCAAAGGGCACAGTGGTCCCCAATCCCGCCAGCTCGTTGGTTAACGGGATTTCAATGAGCGGCGCCGTGATCAGCGTCAGGGTGGCGCTGGCATTGGTCATGCCAAACGAGTTGGTAATGACGACCTCATAACTTCCTTCGTTATTGGTGTTCAGGCCGGTAATAGTCAAAGTGCTATTCGTCGCGCCACTAATCTGTCCGCTGCTATTGACCAGGTTTGTCCCATCGAATGACCATTGATAATACAACGGGGGCTGTCCGAACACCGTGACGGTAAAGGTGGCCGAAGTGCCAAAGGCATTGGTTTGGTCCGCCGGCGGGACGGCAATGACCGGCCCCTGCTCGACGTCCAGGGTGGCATTGGTAATATAAGGAACGTCACCCCAGTTGATTATAGCCTGATAGTTGCTGCCCTCGCTGCTATCCACAGTCATTACGTTGGTAATGGTTAGGATATTGCTCGTGACACCGCTAAACCGGCCTGAGTTCAAAAGATTGGTATAGACTCCAGAGGGAACACTGTTGGTAACTTGATTCGTTGAGACTCCAACAATGATGTTGGTGGTGATCACATTGGTGAATATTTCGCGCTGCCACTGGTAAAACACGGGCGTAGAAGTCCCGGTCACGGTGAGCGTAAACCTGGCCGTGCCCCCCACGCCGACAATATCATTGGTCGGCACCAGCGTAATATTCGTGGGGCTGGTCGTATCCAGGGTCAGGGTGGCGGCGGCGCTGGCCGAGCCAAATACGTTGGTGATCACGACCTCATAGCTTCCTTCGTTATTGGTGGTCAGGCCGGTAATAGTCAAAGTGCTATTTGTCGCGCCGCTCACTTGTCCGCTGCTGTTAACCAGGTTTGTGCCGTCGAATAACCATTGGTAATGCAACGGTGTTTGCCCGAAAGCAATAACGGAAAAAGTGGCCGTGCCACGAAAGAAATTGGTTTGGTCCGCCGGCGGGACGGCAATAACCGGCGATTGCTCGACGTCCAGGGTGGCGTTGGTAATATAAGGACCCTCACCCCAATTGATCACCGCCTGATAGTTGCTGGGGCTGCCATTGCCATCAGCGGTCGTTACGCTGGCAATAGTCAGGACATTGCTCGTGGCGCCGCTCACCCGGCTTGAGTTCAAGAGATTGGTATAGATTCCAGTGGGAACACCGTTGGCGAATGTTTCGCGCTGCCACTGGTAAAATACGGGTGTAGAAGTCCCGGCCACGGTAAGGGTAAACCTGGCCGTGCCTCCAAGGCCGACGACTTCGTTGGTGGGCACAAGCGTAATATTCGTCGGGCTGGTCACATTGATGGCCAGGGTGGCGCTGGCGAAGTTTGTCCCAAACGCATTGGTAATCACGACGTCAAAGGTTCCCGCGTTATTCGTAGTCAAACCGGTAATGATCAAGACATTGTTCGTCGCCCCGCTCACATGTCCGCCGCTATTAACCAGGTTTGTGCCATTGAATTGCCATTGGTAATGCAACGGGGGTTGTCCGAACGCCGTGACCGCAAAAACGGCTGTGCCGCCAAAGAAATTGGTTTGGTCTGCCGGCGGAACGTCGATGATCGGCCCCTGCTCAACGTCCAGTGTGGCATTGGTAATATAGGGCTCCTCGCCCCAGGTAATCACCGCCTGGTAATTACTGCTGCTATCGGCGGGTATTACGTTGGTAATAGTCAGGACATTGCTCGTGGCTCCTCTGAACCGTCCCGTATTCGGGAGATTGGTATAGACTGCCACTATATTTGTGGAGATCCCGGTTACGACATTGGTACGGAGTTTGTCGAAGCGCTGCCACTGGTAGAGCACAGGCGTGGATATTCCGCTGACAGTAAGGGTAAACCTGGCGGTATCCCCGACACCTAGGGTTTGGCTGGTGGGCACGAGAGTGATATCCATCGGGCTGGGCGTGGTAAACAGGATTTCAGACAGGAAAGCGTCGTTGGTGCCAACAAATTTATTTCCATCAATAAAATTCGTGCCGTTAATATAGTTTGTAGCGACCACAACGTTGGTCGGCATGACGACGACATTAGTCGTGATGATAATATTGGTGCCATCCATGTCGTTGGTCTCAAAAGTAATGTTGGTGACATTAAAAGTGTTGGTAAAGGTAACAAAAAACCGGCCGCTATTAGCCGTGGGGAAATTTGTAGATGTAGTAGAACCAGTGATAAAGACATTGGTGGCAGAATCCAACGCAATGCCGTAGCCCTCATCACGCTTTTTTCCACCAATCAAAACTGAGTACCAGGTAGCGGTCCAATCGGCCTTAATCCCGGTGACAAAAACATCCCGCCCGCCGGAATTGGTATAATTCAGGGTATTGAACGTGTTCACCGTCGGGAAATTCGTGGACGATGCCGCACCTACGACAAAGGCATCGCCAACCGGATCAACGGCCACTCCGTAACCAACATCCATCCCGCTGCCGCCAAAGACAATGGAATTCATTATTTGAGAACCGTCTGAAGAAATCTTGGTCAAAAAGACATTGGACACACCACTGAGAGCATTCCCATTCGTGGTCAAAAAGGAGGAGAGCCCGGCGGGGTTGGTATTGATGAGCGATGAAAAGACGATAGGGAAATTGGTGGACGTCGTCGAGCCAGTGACGTAGGCATTGCCTTCTGAATCTACGGCGATTCCATTTGCCTTGTCCCCATTGGTGCCGCCGAGGAAGGTAGAATAGACTAAAGCCGACTTGCCTGGCAGGTACATGTTCAATGGCTTGAATTTCGTGACGAAGGCGTCAGCCGAAACGCGGTTCTGGCTGTTCGTAGCGCCGTTGAGGTGTGAGATCGCAGGAAAATGGCGGAACTCGTTCGTGGGCGTATTGATGATAGGGAAATTGGTAGAAGAAGTATAACCAGCCACATAGACATAATTATTCGCATCCACGGC
>Ga0335083_10011276_pt1 | contig 10747 bp, 12 predicted proteins | sample Lox_Sample_42_FD_206716 | JGI IMG/M metagenome (GOLD analysis project Ga0335083, IMG submission 206716) | Soil microbial communities from Loxahatchee National Wildlife Refuge, Florida, United States - Lox_Sample_4.2 | ecosystem: Environmental > Terrestrial > Soil > Wetlands | place: USA... | reverse complement strand
CAGCTCGTTTACTTCGGCGGGATCGCAACGGTCATGGTGGCCCTCGCCGCGGTCTGCACCGTCTGGCTGTCGATCGCCTGGGAGGCCTCGATCGCCGCTCTCGTCGCCGGCGCCATCGGTGCGGTCGTGAGCGTGGTCCAGCGGATCAACAGCGGCAGCTTCGAGCTCGACTACGACGTCGGCGGCCCGTACATCTTCTTCCTCGGCGGACTGCGGCCGCTGATCGGAGGAGCGTTCGCCGTGGCGATCTCGTTCGCATTCGACGGCGGCCTGCTCCACCTTCCGGTCGCTGCGAGTGACAGCACGAACGCCCGGCGGCTGGCCTTGATGGTCGTCGGCTTCCTCGCCGGGTTCAGCGAGCGCTTTGCACAAGACACGCTCACCTCCGTCGTGCCCCAGGCGTCCGCGCCGGAGGCGAGCACCTCCGCCCCGCAGAAAGGAGCAGCTCATGAGTAGTGCACCGACGGGTCTCGCCGTCCGCACCCAGAAGCGGTACGGCTGGAGGCCGGACAGTCCGGACATGCGCGACTACCTGATGGCGGTCGAGCCCGCGAAGGCTCTGCCTCGCTCGGTGAGTCTGCGCAGGCAGATGCCGCCCGTGTACGACCAGGGTCAACTCGGCTCGTGCACCGCCAACAGCATCGGCGCGATCCTCGAGTTCAACGAGATCAAGCAGGCCGAGAACGGCGCCGCGACGCCCTCGCGTCTCTTCATCTACTACAACGAGCGCGCGATGGAGGGGACCGTGACGCAGGACTCCGGAGCCGAGATCCGGGACGGCATCAAGTCGGTCGCGCAGCTCGGCGCACCGCCCGAGACGGACTGGCCGTACGTGATCACGAAGTTCGCGAAGAAGCCGTCCGTGCGGGCCTACAAGGACGCACTCGAGCACCAGGCGATCCGGTACGCGCGCGTGCCGCAGACGGAGATGGGGCTCCAGAACGTCCTCGCCGCCGGGTACCCGATCTCGTTCGGGTTCACGGTGTACGAGTCGTTCGAGAGCGACGTCGGCTCGGACGGGATCGTCCCCATGCCCGAGCCCGACGAGTCGGTCCTCGGCGGTCACGCAGTGGTGGCGATCGGCTACAAGCGCATCAAAGGACAGCTGTACTTCGAGTGCCGCAACTCGTGGGGGCCCGACTGGGGAGACGACGGCTACTTCTGGCTGCCCGCGAGCTATGTCACGAGCAGCAGCCTCGCGCGCGACTTCTGGGTGATCGAGCAGGTCGAGTAGCGAGCTGCCTCAGCGGACGAGGATCTTGCCCGTCTTCAGGTTGAGATGGGTCGTGTCGTGGATGTGCGTGTTCGTGCGGTCGTGGAACTCGATGGTGAGGTGGTGGTCGCGGCCGGTCATGTCGACGGTCACCGTGAGGTAGCCGAACTCCACGATCGGCGGCTTGTCGAGGGTGTACTCGCCGACCGTGATCGGGGTCTGGGGGAGTCCGCCGATCGGACGGGTCGCGGCGAACCCGCCTGAGCCGGCGACGATGTAGGGGATCTCGCGGCCGTCGACGCGCCTCGTGAAGCGCTGGTAGAGGTGGGCATGGCCGGAGAGAACCGCGTCGGGCCAGAAGCCGGCCGCCCTCGACGCGGTGTCGATGTCCAGGGCGAGTCCCTGACTGCCGCCGTGCGCGGAGTCCGTCGAGGCCGGCGGGTGGTGGCAGGCGATGATCACGACCCGTTCCCCCGCCTTGCGCGCCGGAGCGAGCCGCGCGAGCTCGGCGGTCAGGAAGTGGAGCTGCTCGTCGCCGGCGAGTGTCGGGTAGGCGCCGTTCTGGCTCGAGATCACGCCGGGGCTCTCCAGGACGTTGGTGTAGAGGCCGACGATCGAGACGAACGGCGCGTCGAGGGTGAAGTAGACGCCGGGCTGATCCATCGTGGAGCGGACGATGCTGGCGGCGTCGGGTGAGGAGGCCGGCTCCTCGGCGCAGAAGTTGCGCAGGAAGGCCGTCAACGTCGGGACGCGCGGCAGGTCGGGCTGGTCGCCGAAGACCATGCCGTCGTGGTTCCCGGGGATGGCGAAGATCGGCCGGTCGTAGGCGCGGAAGGGCTCGTAGAACTGGTCGTAGTAGTACTGGCCCTCGCCGAAGTTGTAGACGACGTCGCCGAGGTGGAAGAAGAACGCCGGCCCGGTCGCTCCGCCTTCCTGGACGTCCCGGGCCATCGCGTCGGACACGCTCGCCTCGTTCTCCAACGCCTGCCTGGCGGTCTGGAAAGCGTTGACCTTGGCCGCTCCGGTGTCGCCGACCGCGTGAAAGCTGATCCGCTTGGCGGCCGTTATCGCGTCGAGGAACGCCGGCTGCAGGACGTCGGCGAGGTCGACCCTCGGTTGCGGCGTCCGCGGCTCGGGGACGGGCTGCAAATCCCGTTTGTGCAGCTTGTAGTAGGTGCTCTCGTAGTAGGCGCCGCTCGTGTTGTCCACCTGGAACGAGACCTCGTCCGGTGCGGGCTCCGGGTCGGCGAACAACCTGCCGCCCGCTCCCGACAGCTTCCGATACGCAAGGTCCAGAGCCACGGGTAGATCTTCGCGGCGGCGTAGGACGACGAGTTGAACCGCGCAGCCGATTGGCCCCGGGCCGCTCGGCGCGGAGGCGCGGCGGATGACGCTTCATCCCGGTCTCTGGGTGGTCGAGCTCACGAACCTCTGCGTCGTCCTGGGCATCGTCTGGAACATGACCGAGAAGCCGGGCTGGGGCGGCTCGATCGCTGCGGTGGTCGTCGCCTATGCGGTCGGTGTCGTGATCGCGCTGCTCGCGTCGCGCGCGCCCGAGGAGGAGCTCGCCACGGCCTCCGAGCCCGCCGGCTGACCCCGGGTCAGGTCGTCGAGCGCAGCGTCTGGGCGATCACGCGCGCGTAGATCCTGCACCCGTACGGGTACGGATGCGTGCCGTCGGAGAGCATCTTGCTCGTCGAGCTCCCGTACCAGTCGGCGAGGTGCGCCGCCGGCCAATCGTGCAGCCAGCCGACGATCGCGTTGTTCGACTCGTCCTGCCAGCTCGTCGTGTTGCGGACGTTGACGACGACCACGTCCGGGACTCCGTGCAGCGCGCGACGTAGCCGGACGAGGTCGCGAAACCAGAGTGGGCCGTTGTTCCCGATCTGGATCACGATTGTCCGAGGCAGCCTGTGGTGCCGCCGCAGCCGCTGGAGGTCGCCGATCGTGTTGTCGATCTGCCGCCCCACCGTCGCGTCGACGTGCGCGCGGTCGTCGAGCGCCGTTCTCAGCTCGCTCGAGCAGCTGAGCATCACCGAGTCGCCGAGCGCGAGGATGCGGCCCGGCGGCAGCTTCTTGGGCTCAGTCGGGTGCGGAACCGTGATCGGCGGCCCGTTGGCGACCCGCACATGCACCGTCGCCCTCGCCTTCGGCGGGCTCACGTAACTCGACACCGGGTTGAGCGAGCGGGGGACGAAGAAAAGGACGGCCAACGCCGTGACGAGCCCCACCGCTCCGGCGCCGATGACCTCGACTCTGTAGAGGCGCGGCCGCTTCGCGAGGCGTCGCTGCAGGCTCCCCGTGCGGATCGGTTGCTCGACGAAGCGGAACGAGAGCGTGGCCACCGCGAGGACGAGCGCCGCTTCCGCCACCACGATCCCGAATCCCGGCCGCGTGTTCACGCCCGCCAACAGCACGATGATCGGCCAGTGCCAGAGGTAGATCCCGTAGCTCCGCTCGCCGACCCAGCGCAGCGGAGCAACGCCAAGGGCGTTTCCGATGCCGGTCTTCGGATGGGCGACCGCTGCGATGAGCACCACGAAGCAGAAGGCGGCCGCAAGGTCGCCTCCTCGGTAGAGCGTCGGGTTGAAGTCGTGCATCTGCCGGAAGAGGAGCACCGTGCCGACGAGCGCTGAGACGCCGAGCAGCTCGAGCAGCGGCAGCGCGCGGTGCAGGCGCTCGATCGCCGGCCACACGAGCGCGAGGAGGATCCCCATCAGCAGCAGGAAGGCGCGCGTGTCGGTGCCGTAGTAGACGCGCGACGGATCGCCGTCGGGGTTGTAGAGCAGCCACATCAGCATCGCCGACGCTGCGATGCCCACGATGATGAGCATCGGCAGCCGCTTGCGGCCGAGGAGCACGAGGCCCGGCACGAGCAGCAGTGGCCAGACGATGTAGAACTGCTCCTCCACCGCGAGCGACCAGAGATGCGAGAGCAGCGAGGGGCTGCCCATGCGGACGAAGTACGAGTGGTTCGCGAAGACCAGGTGCCAGTTCGTGTAGTAGAGGAGCGAGCTGACGGCGTCGCCGCGCGTGTGGGCGAGGTCCTGGCGGGCGAAGATCGCCGAGAGCACGAGCGCCCCGAGCACGACGACGACGAGGGCCGGCAGGAGCCGCCGGCCGCGTCGCAGCCAGAAGCGGCGGAGATCGATGCGGTTTCGCGCCTCCCACTCGACGAGCAGGAGCGACGTGATGAGGTAGCCGCTGAGGACGAAGAAGAGGTCGACGCCGAGGAAGCCGCCCGGTAGCCAGTCGATCCGGGAGTGGTAGAGAAAGACGGCCGCAACTGCGATCGCGCGCAGGCCGTCCAGACCCGGGCGGTAGGCGATGTGCGGTGCGTTGGCGACTGGCTTCGGCATTTCCGGCTGCAGCTTAGGAGCCGCTTCGACGGGCCGCCAGGGTCGTTGCGACTAGCTCGGTGAGGCAGTCCGCCGGCTCGGTCAGCGCACGCTCGGGACCGTAGCGCGCGACGAGCGAGATCGCGTCGATTGGGCTGTTTGCAGCCACTTCTCCCGCCAGCACGAGCGCCTCGGTTCCCGCCGCGTGCGCGCGTTCGAGGACGCGGCCGACGACCTTGCCCGTGAAAGAGGTCGCGTCGACCGAGCCCTCGCCGGTGACCACCAGATCCGCCTCTAGGAGCCGTTCCTCGAGGCCGAGCCTCGCGGCAACGAGGTCGAAACCGGGGAGGAGGCGCGCGCCGATCGCCGCGAGACCGCCGGCGAGCCCGCCCGCCGCGCCGGCGCCGGCAAGGTCGGGGACGACGAGCTTCGCCAGCCGATCTCGCAGGATCTCCACCTGCTCCGGCGTCGCGCCCTTCTGCGGCGCGAAGACGTCGGCGGCCTCGAGGAAGCGCGCATCGACGTCGCATGCCACGTCGAGCGGGACGCGGAGCGGATGGGGGACGGCTTCCGTGGCGCCGACCCCGCCGTCGGTCGAGGCGACGCCGCCCACGAACACGATGATCCGCTCGGCTCCCTCGGCGACCGCTGCGGCAATGAGCTCGCCGACGCCGCGGCTCGTCGCGCGCAACGGATCGTTTCGCTCCGGCCCGCCTGCGAGCGTGAGCCCGCAGGCTTGCGCGGCCTCGATCAGAGCAAGGCCGTCCTCCTCGAGGCGCCAGACGGCTTCGACCGGATCCCCGAGCGGCCCGGTCACGGTCGTCAGCCGGTTGCCGCCCCCGCTGACGTCGAGCGTTCCCTCGCCGCCGTCGGCGAGCGGCAGCTCTTCGGCTGCCCAGCCGGCGCGCTCGGCCCCCGCGGCGATCGCGGCTGCGGCTTCGAGTGCGGTGAGCGTGCCGCGGAACTTGTCGGGAGCTGCGAGCAGACGCATCACCGGAGGATTCTCGCTACCGTTCGGTTTGCACTAGCACTACGAGCGAGTACCGGTCGCGCGTCCGTTGCGCGCCTCCTGTCCGTTCAGAACTTCCGCGGAGGGAGGTGTTTTCATATGGCAACCGGAACCGTCAAGTGGTTCAACGACGCGAAGGGGTACGGCTTCATCACCCCGGACGAGGGCGGCAAGGACGTTTTCGTTCACTTCAGCGCGATCAGCTCCGAGGGCTTCAAGTCGCTCGCCGAGGGCGCGCGTGTCGAGTTCGAGCCGGCCGAGGGTCAGAAGGGCCCCGAGGCTCGCAACGTGATTCCCGTCGGCTAGCTCGCAGGTGCTTCGCACCTGCTCGCCGAGCCAAGGAACTCCGCCGGCCGGAGACCGCGTCTCCGGCCGGCACTTGCGCCGGGCATGCGATCCTGCCGGCGATGGACGACGTTCCAGCAGAGGAGACGCCCGAGCGGGAGATCACGATTCGGCGGCTCAGGGGCGGCGACGAGGGCATCGTCGGGGAGCTTGCGACATACCGGGGCCCGGGCGACCCGGAAGGGCTGCTTGCGGATGTGCGGACGCTGATGCTCGCGGCGTTCGACGGCGAGCGGCCGGTGGGCTTCGTCCTCGCACATGAGCTGCCGCGGCGGCATGGCGATCCCTCGGCACTCTTCGTCTACGAGGTGGACGTGTCCGAGACGCACCGGCGACTCGGCATCGCGTCGGCGCTCCTCGACCGGCTCGCCGAGCTCGCGCGCGAACGTGGCATCCGAACCGGCTTCGTCCTCACCGAGCCGGACAACGAGCCCGCCAACGCGCTGTACCGCAACGTCCGCGGCGCGACCGAGACGGCGACCGTCCAGTGGGACTTCTCGTACACGGACGACTGACGACGTTGCGGCCGGCGGACGCGGGTGACGTCGACCGCCTCGTGGCGTGGCACGCCGATCCAGAGGTCTCGCGCTACTGGGACGACGAGACCTTCACCCGCGCGCAGCTGGAGGAACGCCTCGCGCGCGACGACGTCGAGGCCTGGATCGTGGAGGAGGGAGGCCGGCCCGTCGGGTACCTGCAAGTGCACCCCGAGGGGCTGGACATGTTCCTCGTCCCGTCGGCGCGGGGGCGGGGCCTTGGCCCCGACGCCGGTCGTGCGATGACCGAGCATCTCGTCGCCGGGCGCGGCCGCGAGCGCGTCACCGTCGACCCCTACGCCTGGAACGAGAGTGCCGTCCGTGCCTGGGAGCGCGCCGGCTTCGTCGAGGTCTCACGCCACGACGCCGACCAGGAGCACACCGCGCCCTGGATCCTCATGGAGTTCCGCGGCTAGTCCGGTGCATATCCTTGGCCGGTTCTGACATGAAGGTCGTCCTACCCGACAACTCGGAGCTCGAACTTCCCGACGGCGCATCGGGTCTCGATGCCGCCCGCGCGATCGGCCCCAAGCTCGCCGAGCAGGCCGTCCTCGTTCGCGCGAACGGGCGCGTGCAAGACGTGCGCCTGCCGCTCCACGACGGCGATCCGATCCAGATCCTGACCACGCGCGACAAGCAAGATCCGGATGCGCTGGCCGTGCTCCGCCACTCGTCCGCGCATCTGCTGGCTGAAGCCGTCACGAAGCTCTACCCGGGCGTGAAGCTGGCGATCGGACCGCCGATCGAGAACGGCTTCTACTACGACTTCGACTTCCCGGAGCCCCTCCGTGAGGAGGACCTGGAAAGGATCCAGGCCGAGATCGACCGCGAGCTGGCGGAGGGACGCGAGTGGGCACGACGGGAGATTTCGCGCGACGAGGCCCGAGAGCTCTTCGCGGGCGACCAGTACAAGCTCGAGCTCGTCGACTCCGCCGAAGGGAACATCTCGCTCTACCGACAACACGGAGTTGGGGGCGACTTCACCGACCTCTGCCGCGGCCCGCACCTGCAGGACTCGAAGCCGATCAAGGCGCTCAAGCTGACCGGTCTCGCCGGCGCGTACTGGCGCGGCGACTCGTCGAACCCGCAGCTCACGCGAATCTATGGCACCGCGTTCTTCTCCCAGGACGACCTCGACGCGTACCTCGAGCGGGTCGAGCTTGCGAAGACGCGGGACCACCGCCGCCTCGGCCCGCAGCTCGACCTCTTCCACATGTCGGAGTACTCGCCGGGAGCGGCGCTCTGGACTGCGAAGGGGATGGCGATCTGGAACGCGCTCGAGGACCTGCGGCGGCGCGAGAACGCGAAGCGCGGCTATGTCGAGGTGAAGACGCCGCTGATGTGGGACGTCGAGCTGTGGAAGCGCTCGGGCCACTGGGAGAAGTACGGCGACAACCTCTTCCGCATCGAGCATGGCGACACGCTCTACGGCCTCAAGCCGATGAACTGCCCGGGGCACATGCTCCTCTTCAACACGCAGCTCCGCAGCTATCGCGATCTGCCCATCCGCTACGCCGAAGCCGCCGTCCTGCATCGAGACGAGCCGACCGGCAGCCTCCAGGGGCTGACCCGTGCCCGGCAGTTCAGCCAGGACGACGCCCACGTCTTCTGCATGGAGGAGCAGATCCAGCAGGAGATCGACGAGATGTTCGACTACGTCGACTTCCTCTACGACACGTTCGGCGTGCGCGAGCTCGCCCACGCCGAGCTCGCGACGCGGCCCGACAACAAGCTCGGCAGCGACGAGCAGTGGGATCACACCGAAAGCGTGCTGAAGGCGGCACTCGAACGGATCGGTCTCCGTTACCGCATCGCCGAAGGCGAGGGAGCGTTCTATGGGCCGAAGATCGACTTCTTCATGGACGACGCGCACGGTCGTGCCTGGCAGATGGGGACGATCCAGCTCGACGGCCAGCAACCCGAGCGCCTCGGCTGCACCTACATGGGCGCGGACAATCGCGAGCACACGCCGTACGTCATCCATCGTGCGCTCTTCGGCTCGCTCGAGCGCTTCATCGGGATCCTGCTCGAGCACTACGGCGGCGACCTGCCGTTCTGGCTCGCACCGGTGCAGGTGCGCGTGCTGCCGGTGGGCGAGGCGCACGACGACGCGGCGCAGGCCCTCGCCCAGAGGCTGCTCGAGGCGGGCTTCCGCACCGAGGTCGCGGAGCCGACCGAGACGATCGGGAAGCGGATCCGCGCCGCGGAGCTCGACAAGATCCCGGTCACGGTCGTGTACGGCGATCGCGAGAGCGACGAGAGCCTCGCGGTGCGCGAGCGCGGCGGCGAGCAGGCGACCCTGTCGCTTTCAGCTCTGCTGGCCAGGCTTGCTACCCTCTGACGTCTGAAAAGCAGGGGCGGACCGTTCCTCACCTCCCGGGCCGGCAAGCGGACCGCGGGGGTTCAACCGAGTCGAATTTTGACGAGGACCGGGCCGCTGCATGCAGCGGCTTTTCATGTTGCGACAACGAGACGAGGAGGAGTAAGCCCAACTTGGTGATTTGCCTTTGAGGCCCAGACGCCGGCCCTTTGACCAGACCCGCCCGGCCCCGCGCGACACGACACGCATCAACGATGCGATCCGCGTCTCCCGCGTTCGGCTGATCGACGACGACGGCAGCCAGCTCGGAATCAAGACCACCGACGAGGCGCGCGAGTACGCCTACGGCAAGAACCTCGACCTCGTCGAGGTCGCCGCCCAGGCCGACCCGCCGGTCGCCAAGGTCATGGACTACGGGAAGTACAAGTACGAGCAGGAACAGAAGGCGAAGCAGGCCCGCAAGCACCAGAGCCAGATCCAGGTCAAGGAGATCAAGTTCCGGCCGAAGATCGGCGTCCATGACTACAACACCAAGAAGGGACACGTCGAGCGATTCCTCAACCAGCGCGCGAAGGTGAAGGTCACGATCATGTTTCGGGGCCGGGAGCAGACCCACCCGGAACGAGGCCGCGACCTGCTCCTCCGCCTCGCCGAAGACGTCAAGGAGATCGGGCAGATCGAGTCCCAGCCTCTCCAGGACGGTCGCAACATGGTGATGCTGCTGGGCCCGACGAAGAATGCAGGAGTGAAACGAGATGCCGAAGACGAAGACACGCAGCTCAGTGAAGAAGAAGTTCAAAGTGACGGCGGGCGGCAAGATCCTGCGCCGGCCCGCGATGCGCAGCCACAACCTGGAGAAGAAGTCGTCGAAGCGTAAGCGCGGCTTCCGCAAGGATCGCGAGGCCGCGAGGGCCGACCGCGGCGCGATCAAGAAGATGCTGGGGATGGGCTGATGCCGCGCGTAAAGCGAGCGGTCCACGCGCACAAGAAGCGCCGCAAGGTCCTCGAGCAGGCGAAGGGCTACTGGGGCCGCAAGAGCACGCACTACCGCTACGCGAAGGAGCAGGTCGAGCACTCGCTCGTCTACGCGTACCGCGACCGGAAGGTGCGGAAGCGGGAGTTCCGGAAGCTCTGGATCACGAGGATCAACGCCGCGGCGCGCGCGAACGGGCTCTCGTACAACCAGTTCGTGCACGGGTGCTCGAAGGCGGGGATCGAGCTCGACCGGAAGGTGCTCGCCGACCTCGCGGTCAGCGACCCCGCAGCGTTCGGCGCGATCGCCGAGCAGGCGAAGGCCGCGCTGCAGAGCTAGGAGTCAGGCAGACATCGGGAGGCGCGTGTTCCACATCGCCTCGGCGATGCACCACGCGCCGTCGCTTCCCCTTCGCCAGATCTCGAGGAAGTCACCCTCGTCGGAGATCGGGCCAGGCGCTCCGACGGGACGCAACGTGATGGCGTACCTCCCACGGATGTAAGCCATTCCGTCCGCGCCCTCGATCTGGTCTCGTACGAGCTCGTAGCTCGTGAGCTCCTCGATTCCACCGAGCCAGTTCTCGATCGCCCGGCGTCCGTGGTGCGGCTCCTCGTTCGGCGGGATCCTCACGGCGTCCTCCGAGAACGAGCGAGCAACGCGCTCCCAGTCCGCCTCATTCATGGCAAGGACATACGCGTCAGCCGCCTGCTCGATCGCGGCGCGGTCGGCGGCGCTCAAGCCCGGCATCGGCCGATCCTCTCACAAGGCGGTGGCCAGGTAGCGTCGCTGCGATGATCACCTCGCGCGACAACGAGCGGCTCAAGCTCGTCCGCAAGCTTCACGACCGGCGCTGGCGCGACAAGCTCGGGCTGTTCGCGGTCGAGGGAGAGGATCTTGTCGACGCCGGGCTGGAGGCGGGGCTGGAGGCTGAGGACGTCCTCGTCTCCGGACAGGACGTCGAGCCTGGGCTGCTCGCGGAAGTGTCCGGGCTCGCGCATCCACCACGGGTGGTC
>Ga0335083_10011275_pt1 | contig 10748 bp, 3 predicted proteins | sample Lox_Sample_42_FD_206716 | JGI IMG/M metagenome (GOLD analysis project Ga0335083, IMG submission 206716) | Soil microbial communities from Loxahatchee National Wildlife Refuge, Florida, United States - Lox_Sample_4.2 | ecosystem: Environmental > Terrestrial > Soil > Wetlands | place: USA: Florida... | reverse complement strand
CACCCCCATCCCCGAGCGCGCCTTGCCCTCGGCGCTGTAGGCCACGTCGGCAGGAAGGCCGATCTCCTCAAAGCGGCCATTGCCTTTATTCAAGTAGAGGAAGTTAGCGACGGTGTCGTTGCTGACGAAGATGTCCATCCAACCGTCATTATTAATGTCGGTGACGACCACGCTCCAGGCTTTGCCCAGGTGCTCGGCAATTCTGGCTTGCTTGCTCACGTCGGTAAAAGTGCCGTCGCCGTTGTTGTGGAAGAGCCAGCTCGAGGTCGGCTTGAAGATGCGGGGAATGCAGTAGTGGTGCGCCCCGTCGGCGGTCACGCCACAGGTCTGCGATGGGTCCCAGGCTGCAAAATTGCACACGAACAGGTCGAGCCGGCCGTCGTTGTCGTAATCGAACCAGGCCGCGCTCGAAGCCCAGCCCGGCGCGGCCACGCCGGCTTTGTCGGTGACGTCGGTGAACCTGCCGTCACCGTCGTTGTGATACAGAATGCTGCGGCCGTACTGGGTCACGTAGATATCGGGGAATCCGTCGTTGTCGTAGTCGCCCACGGCAACGCCCATGCCGTAAATGCCGCTGCCTACGCCCGCCTTCTCGGTCACATCGGTGAAGGTTCCGTCGCGATTATTGTGGTACAGCGCGTTACGCAACGGGGTCGTCGGCGTGAAAAAGTCGGCCTTTCCGCTGTTTACGAGGTAGATGTCCATCCATCCATCGTTGTCGTAGTCAAGGAAGGCGCAACCGGCGCCACTGATCTCCGGCAAGTGTTTCAGTGGCGACTTTCCCGCATTGTGCACCCAGGTGATCTTGCTTGACGAGGGCGGCACCTCCACGAACGGATAGGATGGCGCAGGAACCGCACGAGCAATACGCGAGAATTGGCTTGCCGCGAAGGAAGAGATCAGGCCCTGCAGGAAGAATCGACGCGTTGCGACAATCGGCGGCTGCGTCGGAACTGGATAGGCTCTCTCCCTCCCCATAACAGAACCATAACATGAACAAGCCGGGCCTCGTTTTGAGCGCGAGAGGGGCGAAATACGCGGCTCTGGCTCTGCTCCCTCTTGATACAACTGAGCCAAAGATTTCGCGTGCTACCATCGAATGTGAGCTTCCTCGACGGGTTTCACGGCCATGCCTAATGGGCGATTCAGCCGCTCTCGACTACTGTTCGTCGCGGCGTTACTCGCCGGGCTTCTACTTTCGCCCCACCTTCTCACAGGCCAAATCAATGCTCTCGGCGGGGTGTCCTCCAATTTCGAAGAGCTCGCACGACAGGCCAACGCTGCCCGCGAACAGGGAAGGCCTGAAGAGGCGATCCGCTACTATCAGCAGGCGCTGCAAGTCCATCCCGATTGGGAAGAAGGCTGGTGGTACGTGGGAACGTTGCGGTACGACGGCAATCATTTTGCCGATGCGCTGCCCGCCTTCGCCAAAGTGGTTGAACTCGATCCCAAGCTGGGTCCGGCTTGGAGTTTTTCGGGTCTGTGCGCTTTCGAGACCAAGGACTACCGATTGGCGCTGCAGCAGCTCGAAAAGGGCCGCGAATTGGGAACCGAACAGGTCCCCGCCATAGGGAAAGTTGCGGACTACCACCTCGCGCTCCTGCTAATTCAGAACGGTGAGTTTGACCGCGCAACCCAACTGCTGTCCTCCGAGTTCGTGCACGGTCAGGTGGCTGACCAGGTAAAGGTCGCATTGGGCATGGCGCTGCTGCGCGTACCGCTTCTCCCCGACGAGATTGACCCTTCCAGGGATGGCGTAATTGCAACCGCTGGCTCCATTGCAGTGATGCTGGCGCAGAACCAGCGCGCAGAGGCCCTGCAGGCCTTTCAGCAGGCCCTCAAAGACTACCCCGACATTCCTACTCTGAAGACCGCCTACACTGCCGCCGCTCAGCCGCAGCCGCCAGCCAACCAACCTAAAGACCCCAACGAACTGGCGAACACAGCGCGCCTGTTTGCCCGGCGTGCAGAAACCGCCGCGACTCAACCAAAGGCCGCTTCGGCATCGGCGGGCTTCGACAGCCTGGCGAAGAAAGCGGTCGCCGCGCGCGATGCCGGCAATCGCGATGAGGCCATCCGCGGCTACCAGCAGGCGCTGCAGCTCCGGCCCACTTGGGAAGACGGATGGTGGGACCTCAGCCTCATCTATTTCAGCAATGGAATCTACCCGGAGGCGATTGACCCCCTGAAGCACGTGGTCGCACTCAAGCCGGGCTTCGGCACGGCCTGGGCGCTGCTAGGCCTCAGCGAATACGAGACCAAAGACTACAAGACCGCGCTCATCCATCTGCAGAAGGCGCAGGAGCTCGGCATCCAGGGGAGTCCGGAAGCGATCAGAATCGCTCAATATCATCTCGGGGTGCTGCTCAACTGGAATCACGAGTTCGACCGCGCTGTGGAGTTGCTGTCCGTGGGCCATCCCGAGGGGCAGCTGGTTGCCCAATGGAACATTGCTCTGGGAATGGGATTGCTGCGCGTATCCCAACTGCCCGAGCAGGTCGCACCCGCCCAGCAGGGTCTTTATACCGCCGCCGGGCAGGCGGCGTCCTTGCTGGCGAACAGCAAATATGACGACGCATTCGTCATTTTGCAGAAGTTGCTGAAGGAGTATCCCAGCACCCCGTTTCTTCACTATGCCTATGGTGCAGCGCTGGCATCGCTCTCGCAGTACGACGAGGCTGAGGCCCAGTTGCGGGATGAGATCCGCATCTCGCCGGAGAGCGCCCTGCCTTACATACGCATTGCATTTATCGATCTGAAGACCCATCGTGCGAGCGACGCGCTGGCAGCCGCGCAGCGGGCGGTACAAATGGCGCCACAGTCGCCGGAAGCGCGCTATGTTCTGGGGCGAGCCCTGCTGAGCACGGGCGACCCTGAACACGCCATCAAAGAGCTGCAGATGGCCAACGAGATGATGCCCAACAGCCCCGAAATTCACTATCATCTCGCACGCGCTTACAGCAAAGCCAAACAGCCCGACAAAGCCGATGAGGAGCGCGAAACCTTTGCCCGTCTGAATGCCATTGCGGAGAAACAGCGGAGCCTGCGCGGTAGTCAGGCCTATGGCGCATCTCATGAGCAGGAGTCCGACCTCTCGCTACCTCCGGTCGCTTCCACCCAGGACACAGCCCCGTCCCCTCAGTAGTCAGCCGGCAAGTCGAGCCATCCGCCTGCCCGGACGCTCGAACCCCAGGGCGCAATTTTTTCTGTTTGAACATGTTCACTTTTGACCGAATCTGTTTATGATTGCTGCCGCCGATTTCTTTTAGGCCAGGACCACTCTGATGGCGCAGTTATTCGCGGGAAGATTGCGGTGCCGGTCCGGTCGATTCCCGGATGACCAGCTCGGGATCGACGAGTATGTCCGGCTCCTGCCGGTCTTGGCCTTCAATGCGGCTGATCAACGCATCCGCAGCCAGCACCCCGATTTTGCGCAAAGGCTGGCGGACGGTTGTGAGACTCGGCAAGTGGAAGGCCGCTTCGCGAATGTCGTCAAACCCGACCACCGAAATGTCCTCGGGCACGCGCAGTCCGGTTTCCTTGATGGCGCGTATGGCGCCGACGGCGGAAATGTCGTTGTAGGCAAACAGAGCGGTGAAGGGAACCTTGCGAGTCAACAGCTCCCGGGTGGTTTCATATCCCATCTGCGGCGAGGGATCGTCGGCCGGCATTTGCGTGATCAGTTCTGGACGCAGTTCAATTCCCATGCCTTGAGCGGCTTCTGCAATTCCTTCCCACCGGGAAGCAGAGTCAACGCTGAGCGCTTGTCCCTTGATAACCGCGATATTACGGTGTCCCAGCTCCACAAGATGCCCCAGGACCATTTGCGCCGCCTTGAGGTGATCGAGGGTGATGTTGGTTACGCCAGTGATGGTACGGTGCCCGGAGACGGCAATCGTGGGCAGGTGCGGACTGGCCTCCAGCGTGGTGTCGATGGTGATGAATCCTTCGGCGCCCCGCGCCCGCAGGATGTCGGAATACTGCCGCAGCAGTTGCGGGTCGTGATGGTGAACCACGGTCACGAATACATATTTGCGCTTGCTGAGCGTGGACTCGATGCCGCTAATTACCACGCTCCCGTAGGCATCACCGATCTCCGCGCAGATCACCCCTACTGTGTAGGTGCGCTTCTTTCGAAGCGTCCGGGCGAAGTAGTTAGGATGGTAGTTCAGTTCGCTGGCGGCGGCAAATATGCGGTCTTTGGTGTGCTGTGGAATGGCCTTGGCGTAAGGGGAGTCGTTGAGAACCGCGGAAACAGTGCCCTTGGTCAGTCCCAAGTGCTTGGCAAGTTCCTTGAGAGTGGTGCCCTGTGGCGAGGGTGTCTTTGTGCGGTCAGGCATGCGTGCGTCACGCAAGCTCCGAGTCTACGCATGAGTCGTCGTTGTAGGCAACCGGTTTTCTTGCGGGAAATTCCCAAAACCGTAACAAATCGCTCAAACTCTTCCCGATTTGGGAATCTAGGGCCACGAAAGGGCCATAATGCGCCATAGAAATGAAACGATTCGTTTTTTTTTGTTGACAGGCGTATGGGTCAATAACATAAATTTACTAGTCGCGGGGTTGTACGCAGAACCGATTCTCTACGGCTTAGAGAATCGATATTTCAAGGTAACTACGTTTGACAGACCTTTATCGGTCACGCTGGTGCTTTGACGTGCGCGGTGGGCGCTCACTTCGGGCCCCGCAAACGCACGTTGTAACGAAAAATGTTTCTGGTGGGGGAACAAATGACACGTTTGGGTAGCTGGCTAATTCTGAGCCTGGTCGTCGTATCGCTGCTTTCGGTGCCTCTGGTGGCGCAGAAGACATCCGGTACGATCCGGGGCATCGTTACCGACCCGTCTGGTGCTGTTATAGCCAACGTTCCGGTGGTAATCACGAACACCGAAACCGGGCTGGAGCGCACCGTAACCACAAACACTCAGGGCGAATATGTGGCTCCTGAGCTCGCCGTCGGCACGTACAAGGTGGTGGTCAAGGCTCCGAACTTCAAGGAGTCGGTCTCCAGCAATGTCGACCTGCACACATCCAGTACGCAAACGCTGAATATCCAACTGCAGGTCGGTAGCACCTCCGAGCAGGTCACGGTCGCGGCCAGCGAAGTGCAAGTCCAGACCGACAGCGCGGCGCTGGGCGAAGTTGTCACGGGTGAGCAGGTTCGCGAACTGCCGCTGAATGGACGCAGCTTTGTGCAGTTGACGCAGTTGCAGCCGGGCGTATCGGCCGCAGACAACTTCAGCGCCAACAATAAGGGCCTTCTGGCCGGCGTTGATTTCTCGGTCAACGGCAATGCGACCACGAACAACCTGTTCCTGGTCGACGGCGCCAACAACAATGACGTTGGTTCCAACCGCACCATTCTGATCTATCCGTCGATCGAAGCGATCAGCGAATTCAAGATGCTGCGCAATTCCTACGGTCCGGAATACGGCCAGGCCTCGGGGGCGGTCATCAACATCGTGACTCGCAGCGGATCGAACCAGTGGCACGGCGATGTCCTCTACTTCGGCCGCAATGACGCCTTGGACGCCGAGGATTGGTTCTCGCACGCCGCGGGTGTGTCCGCCGCCGCATCTGGCACCCCGCTGCACAACAACGGAAAGAACGAATTGCGACGCAACGATTACGGCTACTCCATCGGCGGGCCAATCAAGAAGGACAAGCTGTTCGTCTTCTGGAGTCAGGAGTGGAACAAGGAAGTCCGTGGCATTACGCGTCAGTCGTGCGTGCCTTCGCAGGCCGAGCGGAACGGTGACTTCAGCAATCCCACCTGCGGCGAGAACCGGCCCACCGGTTTAGTAGCGGCTGGGATGGCGAATCCGGCAACGCCGTACACGTTCATCCCCAGCCAGATCAACCCGTCCGCTACGACGCTTTTACAGTGGCTGCCCTTGCCGAACTTGAGCATACCGCTGACCAGCGGCGCCGACTGGAGCCAGTCGCTGAACACGCCGATCGACTGGTCACAGTGGAACCTCCGTCTGGATTACAACATCAGTCACTCCCAGACGTTGATGTTCCGCATGACCAAGGACAGCTGGACGAACAACTCGCCCAACGGCGGCTCGACACTGGGCCTGTGGGGTGATGCCATCTACCCCGCGCTGAACAGCAACTGGGCGCAGCCGTCGAAGCAGATCATCGCTCGCCTGACGTCGACCATCGGAACCTCTATGGTCAACGACTTGGAGTTTGCCTACTCCGATAACCGCATCAACATTACCCCGGGTGGTACCGACCCGGGCCTGTTGGCGCAATTGACAGCAGCTTTTCCTACCAGTTATCCAGAGGCGCTCAAGACGTCTAAACTCGGCACTCCCAACCTATGGGGCGGCATTGGTGGTTACACCAGCGGTAACACCCTATGGCTTATCGCTCCCTGGCAGAACAGTCTCGACATCTACACGGTGCGCGACGACTTCTCCAAGGTCCTCGGCACGCAGACGTTGCGATTTGGGGCGTTCCTGGGATGGAACGGGAAGAACGAGTATAACGGTTCCACCAGCTCCACCGAGTACCCGCAATTCTCAACCGGAGACGGCGGCACCAACACCCCAACCGGCAACGACTTGGCCAATCTGATGGTCAACAACGCGATCTGGAACAACATGGGCGAGCAGTCCACCAACACGTACGTGCACCTTCGTTGGCGCGACTACGAGTTCTACGCTGCCGACAACTGGAAGGCGCGTCGTAACTTAACCATCGATGCCGGAGTGCGCTATTCGATCCTGACCCCTCCTTTCCAACCCAACAATCAGTTCACCAGCTTCCGTCCTGAGCTCTACAACTACAGCCTGCCGTCCAGCGATGCCTGCAACGGTCTGGTTACGGTGCCTGGTTACAGCCCGTGCCAAAACGCCAACTCGATCTACGGCACCAACTTCACTCAGGCCGTATACGGCCAAAACAAGTACCTGAAGGATGTCAACTATCACTTGTTTGCTCCACGCCTTGGCGTTTCGTACGATCCGACGGGCAACGGCAACATGGCAATCCGAGCCGGATTTGGTATCTTCTACCAACGTGACCGCACCACTCCGGCGTACGTGAACGCAAACAACGCTCCGTTCTCGGTCAGCAACACCTTCACGCGTACGCTCGGCACCCCGCCTACGAACGTTCTGGGTGGCGGCGCGGCGCCGTCGGGCGGCTATGACCCGAACAATCTCGTTTCCAACTCACTGCAGTGGAACCTGGCGTACGAGCTGGCTGTCCCGAAGATGGGCAAGAACACAACCCTGGAGGTGGGATATGTTGGCAACCACGCCGTCCATCAGTTGAACGTCTACGATCTCAATTACGTTCCGCCGGCGCTCTGGGGGCCAGCTTCGTTCACGGGCAACCCCAACAACATGCGTACTTTCCCGGGCTGGGGAACGATGGCATGGTGGCTGAATAACGGGGATGCGAACTACAACTCCCTACAGGTGCTGTTCAAAACTCAGATCCAGAAGTTCCAGTTGCAGGCTGCCTATACCTGGGGTCATTCCATCGGCAACATATCCCAGGAGAATTCGTCGGGTGGTCTCGATTGGCAATCGTACACTTATGGTCCAGATCCCGCCTTGGATCGAGGCAACACCACAATCAACCGGCCGCAGATCTTTGTCGCCAATGCCGTGTACTACCTGCCTGACCTGAAAGGGCAGAGCGGGTGGGTGCAAGCCGTCGCCGGCGGATGGGAGCTGGCGGGCATCACACAGTACGCCTCCGGCGCCTCGCTGTCCTTCTATCAGAACGGTATCAGTGAGAACACGTCGTTGCTCGCGAATCCCAACGCGCCTGGCGCTGGCTCACTGGCCCAACTGGTTGGGATCGGAGGCAATGGCAACCCACCACTACGGCCGCTGCTCTCGGGACAAAGCTGCTACTCGAATCTTAGCGGTTCGCAGGTGCTCAATCCTGGAGTGGTGACCCTGATCGGCTACCCGATCGGAACCTATCCGGCGGGTGTTGAGGGGCGCGGCTATTGCCGCGGGCCTGGTAACGTCAATACCGACTTCTCCGTGGACAAGAACTGGCGAGTATGGGGTGAAAGAATCCGTATCCAGTTCCGCATGGATTTCTTCAACCTCTTCAATCATCCCAACTTCCGTGGCGATCAGATCAACGGCATAGCTTGGAATGGCACGAACACAACCTTCCAGAACGTCAACTGCGGGGCGCCGAATTCTGCTGGACTGTACCAGCCCTGCACCCTGAGCAACAACATCATCACCCGACAGACGTACAACCAGGGCCAGGGGCAGGCAACAAGCGTGAAAAATGCCCGGGAACTGCAGTACGGCATGAAGATCATCTTCTAACTGTACTCGACCACAACTCTTAACCTTGACCGGCGGTGCCTGCTACAATCAGGTACTGCCGGTTGTATTTTGGAACGGATTGCGGCCTTTGCATGGAGTGTTCTCGGGTCTGCTCCGTTACAACCTTGGATGCCGTGATCACCCCAGATTCTCCTCTTCGTTGTCGGTCAACTTCCCTCTGCCTGTTGTTGATTTTGGCATTATTGGCCTCCACCTTGCCGTTGCAGGCGCAAACCAGCCGGAAGCAGCCGCAAAGCCAACAGACTCGAAGTCCGAAGCAGCAACCCCTCGAAGCCAGCCAGGCTTCTCCGTATCAGGAATTGCAAAGGCGGTTAGAGGCACAACGAGCTGCCATTCAATTGGGTGATTCGGCGGAGATAGAGGCCACGAGCCGGGCACTGGTTGCATTCGCCCTGCGCGGAATCGCCCAGATCCGGTCGGCAGAAGCCGCGTGGCCCCAGGCAGTTGAGCTCTACAGGCAGTCGCTGGCTCTCCAGGACGAAGCGGCTACGCGTCTCGGACTGGCGACGGCGTGTATCGCCTCCGACAACTACGAAGACGGACTAAACGAGGTCAACAGAGTACTCGGGGTTGACCAGAATAACGCCCAGGCTTGGCAAATAAAGGGCAAGCTCTTAACGGCCAAGGGGGATTACCGCGGTGCCGTCGAGGCATTCACTCGATCCCTCGAGCTTCATCGCAGTGCCAATGTTCAGCTGCTTTTGGCTCTCGCCTATCTCAACTTGAAGGAAAAGTCGAAGGCCGATGCCGTTTTCCAGCGCATGTTGCAGGATTATGGCGATCGGGCGATCTGGCATTTCGTGTTCGGCGGCGCTTACAGTGAGACCACCTACCAATCCGAGGCGATCAGTGAATTCAGGAGGGCTCTTGCGCTCGATCCAAATCTTCCTCATGTCCACTACTTTTTGGGTATGACGCTGCTGGCGATGAACAATAACGAGAGTTCGCCGGAAATTTTCCACGAATTTGAAGAAGAGGTGCGGCAGTTCCCGGACGACTTCTTTGGGAACTATACCCTGGGCGGCCTCGAGTCTCGGGGCTCCGATCTGGACACGTCAAATAAGCATCTTCTGGTAGCGGCAAAAGCCGACCCCAACAATCCCGACCCGTATCTGTATTTGGGCCTCAACGCCTACAGGCAACGAGACAACGCCGCGGCCGAGACCTACCTGCGTAAGGCAATCCTGCTGACCGGCGACGATGTGTCCCACAATGGCTACCACATACGCCGGGGATACATTGCACTGGCCCGTATCCTGTCCAGCGAGGGCAAGAAAGAAGAGGCCCAGACTTACTTCGACAAGGCAAAGGCGCTGAGCGACCAATCGTTGCAGTCAAGCACCGATTCGATGACCGACCTGGCAACGAGTCAGGACACGGCTCCGGGTGTCCTCACCTCCAAGCCCGCGCCCAAGCCGCTGTTGCCGAACGCCGAAGCCAAGCCAGTCGATTTCACCGCCGACATCGGCACCGTTCAACTGGGGAAGACACGGCTTTCTCAAGCTCAGCTAGACGAGGCCGAGAAGCGCGTCAAGGCGCTGCGCGCGCTCCTGGGCACCAGCTACAACGACTGGGGCACCTCGGAAGCCAAACGCGGGCAGTACGGCATGGCGCTGACCCATTTCCAGGACGCTGAGAAGTGGGACGACTCTACACCCGGCCTCATGCGCAATATCGGGCTGGCTGCGCTCAAGCTGGGGAACAACGACGAGGCGGTGCGGGCGTTCCGCGTGGCCGTTGACAAAGATCCGAACGACATCCAGGCGCGGTCGATGCTGGCCATCTCGCTGTTTTCCGCCCACCAGTTCGCCGAGGCTGCCAGGGCGTTTGGCGCCATGGGCGACGCCGTTTACCGCGATTCGCGCATGACGTATGCCTACGCATTTTCTCTCGCCAGAATCAACGATCCGCAAAAAACGGTTGAAGTGCTGAATCGGCTCACTTCGCAGCCGCTGTCCAAGGAGATGTGGATGACGGCCGGCGACGTCTACACCCAAGCCGATGATTACGAAGACGCTCTGCGCTGTTTCCGCAAGGCAATCGAACTCGATCCGAACATGTACCGTGCCCATCACTTTGCGGGGGTGGCACTGATCCGGCTGGGCAGGCCGTCCGAGGCGATTCCCGAGTTGGAAGCTGAGCTGAAGCTGGCCCCTAACGATCCGGACACGCAATACAATCTCGCCTACGCCATGCTCGAAACCTCCCAGAAAGACCAGGCATTGGCGATTTTGCGGACCTTGACCACGGAGCATCCCGATCATGCGCAGGCCCAGTACCAGCTAGGCAAGGAGATGCTGAACGCGGGCGACAAGTCCGAGGCCATCCAGCATCTGGAGGCGGCAGCACGGCTGGAGCCGAACGTGGACTACATCGCCTACCAACTGCAGGCCGCCTATCGCAAGGCAGGACGCACCG
>Ga0335083_10011274_pt1 | contig 10749 bp, 10 predicted proteins | sample Lox_Sample_42_FD_206716 | JGI IMG/M metagenome (GOLD analysis project Ga0335083, IMG submission 206716) | Soil microbial communities from Loxahatchee National Wildlife Refuge, Florida, United States - Lox_Sample_4.2 | ecosystem: Environmental > Terrestrial > Soil > Wetlands | place: USA... | reverse complement strand
CCACTGATTCCTCTCGCCCCAACCCGTCCGGCGGTGCAACGACGAAGGCCCCGGCCGAGATAACAGAGCAACCAATACGGCCCGGCTCATCTTGTTGGTATGAGAATCCGGGCCCCAGTTCAGGCTGATCTTGTAGGTGAAACAGTCGCCCATGCGAAGCGATAGGGAAGCGCTACAATGGGGAGAACCGCTACAGCGATATTGCAGAGAGCTGTTGTTAAGTATCGGTGATTCAATGAGTTGCGGATGTGGCGAAACTGGCAGACGCGCTGGATTTAGGTTCCAGTTCCCGCAAGGGAGTGTAGGTTCAAGTCCTATCATCCGCACCAATTCCAAGCGAATCGTTCCGGACCAGACCCGCCGCCGGTTGAAAACTTGCCCCACATGATCCGACGGCCCTGAAATATTTGTTAAATCGCCAAAAAGACGCGGCCGAAATGGCCTCGATCCGCGCACTATTGGTTGAAACGACAACCGGTCACAGCATCCTTGGAGGGAAAGATGACTCTGAAATCGACTGTGCGCATGTTCGGCGCGTTTGTCCTGGCGGCCGTCCTGGTATCCGGGGTGGCATCGGCTCAATCCGGAACGGATGAGGCCTGGTACAAGCGCTTTATCAACAGCGTAGGCAAGACGCTGTTTTTCTGCGCGTGGCCGACCGACACGTTCGACCACCTGGAACTCAATGACGTTGAATTGAAGCCCAACGGCGCGGACGTCACCGTCCGGCTGTACGGCAACAGTTGGCTGGAAGGCAAGCTATGGACCGACGTCGTGGTTGAAATCCGCGGCGGCGACGTGAAGCATCTGCGATGGGGCCGCTATAACGCGTTGATTCCGCCCGGGACCACGCTCACGAAGATGGGCGAAGTGCTGGACCAGATGAACGAGGACTACAAGCGCCAGCAGAATACGCAGCCGGTCGCGGTGCTCTGTCTGAGCAATCGCACGGCGGACTCCGTGGTCTACTCATTGCCTACGGAGGGCGTATCGTCCCAGACCCTCGCCGCGGGTCAGACGTGGATGTTCTGGCATGCGGGTCCGGCCGGTTTCACGGTCTCTTTCCGCGATGCGAAGTCTTTCGGCTCGCAAAAATCGACTTTCGTGAAGGGCATCCTGCAAGGGTCGAAGCCGGCTTCCTGCGACGCCACGATGATTTACGACTTCGTGGCGAACGATCAGCGGATCGGGTTGACGCCAAGGACGTGGATCCCGGGAACCGAGGATCCATTCAAGCCGCACCTGCTTCGGGGATCCGAGGAAGGGAAGTGGGTCTGCGCCGACGGCTACAAGTGGGCCTCGCCGGACGATGTGAACGACACCACCTGTATCTCGAATGATACCGGCTTGCTGGGCGTGAGTTTGCAAATCGACCCCGGCGATTCGTATCCGAAGATCGTCGGCGTCCGCGCCGGCGGACCCGCCAGCCGGGCATCTGTACCGGTTGGATCCTACCTGGTGGAGGTCAATGGACAATCGATGCGAGGCCTGTCGATCGACGACGTCGTCAGCCGGACTCGTGGCCAGGTTGGCACGGCGGTGCGAATCGGAATTATGGTTCCGGGCGGCGATCAGGTGCAACTCTTGAACTTGAGGCGCGAATAATAGGGAGAGGCAAGCGGTAGTGATCCGACGTTGCACCGATGGCGATTTTGCCGAAATTGAAGCGATCATCAACGAGGCGGCCGCGGCGTATCGCGGCGTCATCCCGGCCGATTGCTGGCACGAACCCTACATGGGTGATGAATCGCTAAGGGCGGAAATTGAGGCCGGAGTGGACTTTTGGGGTTGGGACGAAGCAGGCGTCCTGGCGGGAGTGATGGGACTGCAGCAGGTACGTGGCGCTACATTGATCCGCCATGCGTATGTGCGGAAGGCTCATCAGGGAAAGGGAATCGGCGGCGCGCTTTTGAACTCGCTGGCGGGTCGCGCAGCCGGGCCGTTGCTGGTAGGCACGTGGTCGGCGGCAGCTTGGGCGATTCGCTTTTATGAGCGGCACGGATTCCGGATGGTGTCACCGGAGGAGAAAGACCGGCTGCTCTCCACCCACTGGACGATACCCGACCGGCAACGGGAGACGTCGGTGGTTCTGGTCAGAAATCGGTTGCCGGATTGAAGTTCTTGGTCGGAAAGGTCGCGGCGATTGCAGGCGGGTGAATCAGCGGATTCGTGCGGCCGGGTTGGGTGACATCAAAGACGATGAAGCCGACACCGGGTGAGGACTTGAGCGAGAAATCGTCGGCCGGGTAGATGGGATTGTTGAAGCCGGGATTCTGGACCACGCTCGAAGCGTCCTCGCTGAAGTTCTGTTGCCAGGCGCCGAACGAGTAGAACGTTCATTTAGCTGAATTCGTCACGCAAAGCGAGTTGGGACCGGGGGCGGGCTGCACATGGAATGCCTGCGCGTCTTTGGCGAACGCGCCATCGGTGCGCCAGTAGAGGTTGCTGCTCCACTGCTGCATCGCCGTATAGGGGAATGTCGCGGGGTAGGTGCAGCCGCGCTGTACGTAAAAGGACGGCGACGACGCGGCAGTGCGATCGAAATAAAGGAGATTATTGGACGCGGTGAAAACCTGAATTGCGGCCGACGGCACGCTTCCGGGTGGCGTAGGGATTGTTGTTGTCGATCATGCCCATCCGGGCGTATGCCAGGATATTGTTCCTGATGGTGTTGGCCATGCCCGGCGCCCAGGGCGACTTGGGAAGCTCGACGGCATGGCTCGCCGAGATCGTAAAAGGCGCTGTTGCTCACGGTGTCGTTGGCGGTGGTGTTGTTGGCGTTCACGGCGGCACAACGAACGATCAACGTGTTGGTGCACGGAATAATCTCCAGGCCGGCGCCGGACGTCTGGGTGACGATGCCGGAATCGAAGACGACATTCTGCACGGCTTGCAGGGATACGGTGGCGCAGACTTTGCAGACTGCGCTATACGCCTTTCGAATCGGCGCCGTCCAGGCCGATTGAAAAATCGGCCGCAGGTTGAAACCTGTTGAAAACCTGCCCCACAACTTCTGCCGGATCCATTGCGGAACGGGGCGCCAGCGCCACGAGGGCGCTGTGGTAGAGTCGAATTCCCTATGGACGCCAATCATCCGAAACCTGACCATTCGTCGATTCTGAGGCCGATGTATGCGCGGCATTGGCTGCTCGGACCGAGTCCGTGCCACGCCATCCCGGAGCAGGGAATGCCGCCGGGCACGGCCTATCATCTGATTCACGACGAGCTCATCGTCGACGGCAGCTCGCGCTTCAACCTGGCGACGTTTTGCGGCACATGGATGGAACCGGAGGCCGCGCGCCTGATGACGGAAACGTTCGACAAGAACATGATCGACAAGGACGAATATCCGCAGACGGCCGAGATCGAGATGCGCTGCGTCCACATGCTGGCCGAGCTGTGGCACGCGCCGGAGGCGAAGCAGGCGCCGGGAACGTCGACGATCGGGTCGAGCGAGGCGTGTATGCTGGGCGGCCTGGCGCTGAAGTGGCGATGGCGGGAGAAAATGCGCAAGGCCGGAAAACCGGCGGACCGGCCGAACCTGGTATTGGGGACGAATACGCAGGTCTGCTGGCACAAATTCTGCCGGTACTGGGACATCGAGGAGCGATCGGTGCCGCTGGAGGGCGAGAGATGGGTGACCGATCCGGAGCGCGCCGCGGCGGTGTGTGATGCGAACACAATCGGCGTGGTGGCGGTTTTGGGCAGCACGTTCACCGGCGACTATGAAGACGTAGAGGCGCTGAGCGCCGCGCTGGACCGGCTTCAGGAACGGAGCGGCCTGGATATTCCGATTCACGTGGACGGCGCGAGCGGGGCGTTCGTCGCGCCGTTTCTGCAAGCAGAACTGCGATGGGATTTCCGGCTGCCGCGGGTGAAATCGATCAACACGTCGGGACACAAGTACGGACTGGTGTATCCGGGAGTGGGCTGGGTGTTGTGGCGCGAGCCGGCGGATTTGCATCCCGACCTGATTTTCAACGTGGACTATCTTGGCGGGACGATGCCCACGCTGGCGATTAATTTCTCGCGTCCGGCGAGCCAGGTGGTCGCGCAATATTACAACCTGATCCGGCTGGGACGCTCCGGTTACCAGGCGATTCACCAGGCGTGCCAGGATGTGGCGGTGCATCTGGCGCGCGAAATTGCGGCGATCGGGCCGTTTGAGCTGATGAGTCACGGGACGGATCTGCCGGTGTTCGCGTGGAAGCTGAAACAGGAGATGCACTGGTCGCTGTACGATCTTGCGGATCGGTTGCGGGATCGGGGCTGGCAGGTGCCGGCGTACCGCATGCCGGCAAATCGCGACGATCTGGTCGTGCAGCGCGTGGTGGTGCGCAACGGCTTCACGCGGGAGATGGCGGATCTGCTGGTGCGGGATGTGAGGCGGCACTTGCAGTGGTTCGAATCGCAGCCGGGATTGCGGGCGAAGGTGCAGGGTGCGGGGTTTCATCACTGAGCGGGACCACTATTTTTTGAACCACTCCAAGACCCTGGCGCTGTACTCCTCCGGGTGGGAGCCGAATGCGGCGATATGCGGCGTTTCGGGGACCAGCCACAATTCGGTCGCTGTGGGATTCAGTTCGTGCAATCGGCGGCTGTGAGTAGGCGGAATGTTGACGTCGCGGGCGCCGTGGATGAGGAGAATCGGGACATGCGTCGCGGCGATGGCGGCCTCGGGGGATGCCTGCTTGAGATTCACGCCGTAGCGGCAGAGGACATATAGGAATCCAGCCTGAGCAGTGGGCCAGGATGCCCATCGGCCGAGGTGCGAGATGTGTTCCAGCCGGTAATAGGCGATGTCTTCGAAGCTGTCGAAGGCGCTGTCGGCCACTATCGAACGGAAACGCGGCTCCTTCGCGAGCGATTGGATCAGAATCGCCGCGCCCATGGACGCGCCCAGTCCGTAGAGGCGCTGTGTGCGGGAATCGCGGAACACTTCGCCGGCCCAGGTATGAACGTCGTCCGATTCCAGAATGCCGTAGGTCATCAGCGTGCCGCCACTCGATCCGTGACCGCGGCTGTCGGGCATGAGGACGGTGAAGCCGGCACGGAGAAGGTACGGCGCGTGGCCGATCATACCGAGACGGCTGTCATTGACGCCGTGGAGGAGGATCACGGCGGCGCCATTGGGAGCGGCCGGAGTGAACAGCCAGGCGTCCAGCCGCGCGCCATCGGAGGCGGTGGCTTGAATCGATTTCCATTGGGCGCCGGTCTGCCCGGTCACCCAGTCGGCATAGGTGGCGTCTGGCAGGCGCTGGCGGAGGGCATGCACCGAGCCTTCGGCGATGAGGATTGGCACCAAAGCCGCGATGATTGCGGCCAGGGTGAGGAGGACGATCGCGCGGATGCGGCGGCGCTGCACGACTAAACTTACGATAAATCACAGAACGGCGTTCTGTAACGGACGGAAGCGCCGGCGTGAGTGCCGCCGCTGCACGCTCGAAGAGCGCCACGAACCGTAACGGCGGCCTTCGGCAATACGCCATAATCGTTCTATGAGGATCCGCCTGGCAGTCGTGCTGGTGTTGGCGATGGCGGCGTCGTTGCCTGTCCGGGCCGCCACCAATACGGTCGATGAGGTGGTGGCGATCGTCCGGGATGGCGTGAAGCAGAACCAATCCGATCAGGAGATGGCGCACGCGCTGCATCGGATGAATCTCAAGACCCGTTTGGACAATCGCACGGCGGAGGAACTGGAGAGCCTGGCGCCCGGGCCGAAGTCGATCGCTGAATTGGAGCGGCTGCGGGAGATCACGCGCGACCTGTCGGCGCCGGCGGAACCGCCCTCGTTCGCGTCGCCTCCGGAGCCCACGCCGGAGGAACTGCGCGACGTGATCGCCAAGGCGCGTCTGAAGGCGCTCAATTATACGGTCGACCTGCCCGATTTCATTTGCACGGAGACGGTGCGGCGGTACCAAGGATCGAGCAACAAAGGTCCGTGGAATCAGAACGACGCGCTGACTCTGCAGTTGACTTACTTCGACCATGAGGAGAACTACAAACTGGTCCTGCTGAACGGCCGTAAGACGGAGCGGACGTACGACGAGATGGGCGGGGCGTTATCGAAGGGGGAGTTCGGGAGCCTGCTGCTTTCGGTCTTCGTGCCGACGTCGAGGACGAAATTCCGATGGCTCAACTGGACCACGTTGCGGAAGCACACGGCGTATGTGATCGGTTTCCGGATCGACGCCAAGGATTCCAACTACGTGCTGCGGGTGGGACAGTATGGCGGCCGGGAAGTGTCGGCGGTTCCCGGGCAGCACGGATTCGTCTATATCGACCGCGAAAGCAAGGACGTGCTGCGAGTCGACAGCGAGTCGGATTCGATCCCCATCGACTTTCCCTTGGAGAACGCCACACGGCTTCTGGACTACGGAGAGACGGAGGTGGGAGGCAGGATGTACCTCCTGCCGCTGCACGCGGAGGTCCGGATGATGCCGCGATTCCGGGATCTGGTGACCCGGAATGAGGTGGAGTTTTCGGCGTTCCGCAAGTTCACGGGCGAATCGACCATATCGTTCGGGGATGCCCCGGACGTCAAGCCCGCCGAGGGTAAAACCGGGGATGACAAAACGAAGCCAATTCCGGTTAAAAAGTAGAGCCGCGGAGACGAAGAAACAGCGAAAACGGGATTTCCGCCGCGGCGCGTGCATTTACCATTAAATTCTTGGTAAAATAACTACTTACCTCACATCTAGGAGATTACTTGGCAGATCAGGAAAACCCACCGCAAGGTCCGCCCGCGGGAGGCACACCGCCACCGCCTGGAGGCAACCTTTCGCTGCCCGGAACGCCGGGCGCGGACGGCAACAAAAACCTGCTTCCGACGAATATCGAAGACGAAATGAAGCGGTCGTACCTCGACTACGCGATGAGCGTGATCGTGGGGCGGGCGCTGCCGGATATTCGCGACGGGTTGAAGCCGGTGCATCGAAGGATTCTCTATTCGATGCAGCAGATGGGGTTGGGTCCGAACCGGCCGACGCGCAAGTGCGCGCGCATCGTAGGCGACGTGATGGGAAAGTACCACCCGCACGGCGACCTGGCGGTGTACGACGCGTTGGTGCGGCTGGCACAGGACTTTTCGATGCGCTACCCGCTGGTTTCCGGGCAGGGGAATTTCGGATCGGTGGATGGCGATTCGCCGGCGGCGCAGCGGTACACCGAAGCGCGGCTGTCCTGGATTGCGACGACGCTGCTGGAGGATCTCGACAAGGAGACGGTCGATTTCCGGCCCAACTACGACGACAGTGAAGTGGAGCCGGAAGTATTGCCGGCGCGGATTCCGAATCTGCTGTTGAACGGGTCGGCGGGCATCGCCGTGGGAATGGCGACCAACATTCCGCCGCACAACCTGCGGGAGGTAGTGGACGCGGCGATTTACCTGATCCAGCACCCGACCGCGCAGCTTCCGAAGATTCTGGAATTCGTGCAGGGACCGGATTTCCCGACCGGCGGCTACATTCTGGGCCGGCTGGGGATTCTGGACGCGTACACGCGCGGCCGCGGACAACTGAAGATCCGCGCCAAGGCGGCGATCGAGCGGGTGGGAAAGGACCGCGAACAGATTGTCGTCACCGAGATTCCCTACCAGGTCAACAAGGCGAAGCTGATCGAGCAGATCGCCACGGCGGTGAACGAGAAGCGCATTGAAGGCATCGTCGATGTGCCGGACCACAGCGACCGCGACGGCATGCGTATCGTCATCGAGCTGAAGCGCGACGCGCAAGCGGAAGTGGTGCTGAACAACCTGTATAAGCACACGCAGATGCAGGTGGGCTTCGGCGTGATCATGCTGTCCATCGTCAACGGCCAGCCGCGCGAGCTGGGCCTGTTGGACATGCTGCGCTACTTCATCGAGCACCGCGTGGATGTGGTGCGGCGGCGCACGGAATACGAACTACGCAAAGCGCGCGACCGCGAGCACATCTTGCTCGGTTTCCAGAAGGCGCTGCAAAATCTCGACGAAGTGATCCGGATTATTCGCGCGGCCAAGCAACCGAAAGAAGCGCGCGACAATTTGATTGCGCGGTTCGAGTTCACCGAGAAGCAGGCGCAGGCCATCATCGAGCTGCAATTGCAGCGGCTGACCGGGATGGAGCAGCAGAAGATTCTGGATGAACTGGCGGAAATCCAGAAGCGCATTGCCGAATACCTGGAGATTCTGGGGTCGGACAAGGTGCTGCGCGACGTCATCATCAAAGAGCTGCGCGATGTGCAGAAGGAATACGGCGACGACCGGCGGACGCAGATTATCGAAGACACCGGCGAAATCAAGCTGGAAGACCTGGTGGCGGTGGAAGATGTCGCGATCACGGTGACGCGCGGCGGCTATCTCAAGCGCACCTCGGTGGACACGTACCGGCGGCAGGTGCGCGGCGGCAAGGGCCGGATCGGCATGGGGACGCGGGCGGAGGATTTCGTCGAGCATCTGCTGGTGGCGTCGACCCATACCTATCTGCTGGTCTTCACCACGCGCGGGCGGGTGTACTGGCTGAAGGCGTACGAGATCCCGGATGCCACGACGACCGGGAAGGGCAAGCACATCTCGAACCTCATCAACCTGCAGGGCGATGAGAGCGCCAAGGCGTTTCTGGCGGTGAAGGATTTCGAAGTGCCGGACCGCTTCATCGTGATGGTGACGCGGCACGGAGTCATCAAGAAATCGGAGCTTTCGGAGTTCGACAATCCGATGTCACGCGGGATCATCGCGGTGACGCTGGACGAAGGTGACGAATTGATCGGCGCGAAGATCACCAACGGGGAGAACTTCATGTTCCTCGGTTCGCGTCAGGGCCAGGCGATTCGGTTCGCGGAATCGCAGGTTCGGCCGATGGGGCGGCAGGCCCGTGGCGTCCGCGCCATGGAACTGGAGGAGGGCGATTACCTGGTCGGAATGGAGGTGGTGGAGAAGGAGGGACTGATCCTCTCCATTGCCGAGAACGGCTATGGCAAGCGCACGCCGCTGGAGGATTATCGCTTGACGGGTCGCGGCGGAAAGGGCGTCATCAATATGAAGACGACCAACAAGACCGGCGACGTGGTGGCGGTGCTCTCGGTGAAGGAAGATTCCGACCTCTTCATCGTCAGCCAGAACGGCAAGATCATCCGCATCGAATCGTCGACCATCCGGCAGGTGGGACGGTCGACGCAGGGCGTTCGGCTGGTAAGCCTGGAGGACGGCGATAAGGTGGCGGCCGCTTCGGTGATTCCGGATGCTGAAAACGGCAACGGATCGTCGCAGGAGGATCTGCCGCTGCAGTAGGGCGGGGCCACAGCGGCAGGCGGCAGGCGACTAAAAAGATCGCCTGCCCACTGCGGACCTGCCGCTGAGAGTAGGGCGGCGGTAAAGGGTTGCGCGTTGTAGTGCGGCGAACTGGCCGAGAAGTGTGCCTGGGCGGCCACAAGCGCCGACGAGTTTCGGCGCGGCACGCAGGAGTGCGTGCGCCACGGGCTAGAATGTTAATAGATGATCCCCCTGGTGGAACTTTCCGATTCGGCGCGCTTGCGCGAAAAGCAGGAGGACCTGCTTTCGCGGCTGCGCGGGATGGGGCGCGTGATTGTCGCGTTTTCGGGCGGTGCCGATTCGGCCTACCTGGCATGGGCGGCGAAGCAGGCGCTGGGCGCAAACGCGCTTGCGATCACGGCGGATTCGGAGTCGCTTCCGGAATCGCACAAGCGCGATGCCGAATCCTTCGTGGCGCAGTTCCGGATCGAGCATGAGTACGTCCGGACGCTGGAATTCGAGAATCCGGATTATGTGAAGAATGACGCCAACCGCTGTTTCCACTGCAAGGACGAGTTATTTACTCGCCTGGAACAGGTGGGCCGGGAGCGCGGCTACGAGCACATCATCTATGGCGTAAACCTGGACGACCTGGGCGATTACCGGCCGGGGCAGAACGCGGCCAAAGCGCACCGGGTAGCGGCGCCGCTGGCGGACGCACGGATGTCGAAGGCGGATATTCGCGAACTGTCGCGGGTGGCCGGACTTCCCACGTGGGACCGGCCGGCGTCGGCGTGCCTGAGTTCGCGCGTGCCGTATGGCACGCCGGTGACGCCGCAGACGTTGAAGACGGTCGAGGCGGGCGAGGAACAACTGAAGGAACTGGGATTCCGCCAGTTTCGCGTGCGGTTTCATGGCGAGATCGTGCGCATCGAGATCGCACCGGAGGAACTGCCGCGCGCGCTGGACGTGGAAATGGCCCGGCGTTTTACGGCGATTTTCCGAAGCCTGGGTTTCCGCTACATCACCCTCGATCTGGAGGGTTACCGTCAGGGTTCGCTAAATGAAGTGCTGAGCGAAAGGGCGCGCGGCGGCGCCGCTCTGCAAGCCTAAAAGTCGTCTTCCTCGGTTTTCTTGCCTTTCGACTTGCGGCGCAGCAGGATGATCACGATGACGATCACCAGCAGGACGCCGGCAACCACCCTCACGGTCGTCTCGGTCATAGCAGTGGAGTATAGAACATTTCACACACTCGCCGCTACTTGCGGCTGATCCCGACCCTCCCGATCATGACGCCCGGCGACTTTTTACGCGGCACGTGTCGCGGGGCGGCGCGGGGGGCGTAGTTCCTGCACGCGAGGGGCTGACCGAAGTCCGCCGGGGTATACAAACGGCGACGCTTGGCTTGATGGAGCGCGACGTGCTCGGTGACGCCCAAGCGCCATTCAACAATTTCTGCAGTGAGGAAGGTAAACTATGTCGAGGATTTTGAGTTTGTGCGCCCTGTTAACCGCGTTCGT
>Ga0335083_10011272_pt1 | contig 10749 bp, 6 predicted proteins | sample Lox_Sample_42_FD_206716 | JGI IMG/M metagenome (GOLD analysis project Ga0335083, IMG submission 206716) | Soil microbial communities from Loxahatchee National Wildlife Refuge, Florida, United States - Lox_Sample_4.2 | ecosystem: Environmental > Terrestrial > Soil > Wetlands | place: USA: Florida... | reverse complement strand
AAGGCGGAGGCAGGTAATAATTGTGCATGTAGTTGCCGCCCGTCTTGGCCGCAGGAAAATCTACCACCTGTTGGGCCTGGCAGGGCGGGAGCAACAGCAGTGCAAGAATCGAAGCAGCCGCACCATGGAACTTCGGGCTCATCGGGTCGTCCAAATTGGAGGTCTTCTCTGATTCACCTATACGCCAGTCATTCTAGTCGACCATGAGGCGCTGTATTGCACGGACTTCCACAAACACCGTCCTTACGCGATCGCGGCTTGCATTACGGACACATCTTCAGCTCCAACAACGTCCGAATGAAAAACGGATGTCCCTCGCTGACAGCGTTTCGCAACCTCTCTGCTTCGTTCCGACAGCGAGGTTCTACAGTAACCTGGTGCCGTATCTGTCGAGCGTTTTCTGGTCAAACTCCACACCCAAGCCCGGAGTATCATCCAGATAAAGCACGCTCTTCTCGATCTTGGGCCTGCGAGTGTAAAGTTCGAACCACAAGGGATCACGCTCGGGGTTAGCGAACGACTCGAGGATGTACCCGTTCGGGACTGAAGCAAGCAGATGGCCGTGAATATGGGGTTCGTGGTGCGGCGCCATCCAGACGTGCATCATCGACGCCATACCCGCCAACTTGCGCCACTCGGTGATGCCCCCGTTGGCATTCGCATCGAATTGCAGGAAGTCAATCGCGTCTGTCTCCAACAGGCGCCGCGCTCCCCAACGAGTGATCTCACTTTCGCCCGAAGCGAGCGGGATGCGAGTGTTGACCTTCAGCCGCTTAAGCGGTTCCACGTCGTCGTACCAGTGCAGCGGCTCTTCCAGCCAGGTGATGTCCAGATCGTACATCTTGTTGGAAGCGTGAATTGCTGTGCTCACGTCCCAGCCCTGGTTCGCGTCGAGCATCAGCTTAACCTTGGGGCCGACTGCGTCGCGCACGGCCTTGACCCGCTGGTAGTCGTCCTCGACGGTGTAACCGGCACTTATACCACCGACCTTCAACTTGATTGCGTTGTAGCCTTGCTCGACATAGCCTTGCACCTCTTTGACGAGCTCAGGGATACCCCGGCCCTCTCGGTAGTAGCCACCCGTGACATAAGCCGGCACGGTTGTTCGATAGCCGCCAAGAAACTTGTAAAGCGGCTGACCAGCAGACTTGGACATGACGTCGTATAGTGCGGCGTCGATCGCGGCCATCGCTGAAATGAGGTCGGGTCTTGACCAACCACGCGTCGCCAGTTCTCGACTGTAAGTGATGGCAAACAGCTTTTCCCATACTTTTCCTACCATGAAGGGATCTTCGCCGATGACGAGATCGGCCAAACCCTGCCGAAACAACCCTGCCCCACCACCGGTTCCCTCTCCGTACCCCACCACCCCGGCATCGGTATACACTTTCAAAATCAAACGCCTGGCAACCGGCTTCATGCCTCCGATTGGAAAGATCGACATCCAGAAACGGTCGGTCAGCGGCGTTTCCAGGAGAAGAGCCTCGATCCTCGTTACTTTCATCTGCTGCACGCGATGCCCATTTCGGTCGGATTGCGCGGGGATTGCGAGAACACTTGCCGGCAGGCCTAGCGCTGCCGAGCCTAGAAACTGACGACGGGGAATTGTTGACATCATCCCTCCTTGAACGACCTGCTCGGAAAGTCGCCCGGCGCGTATGAACATCGCGTGCCCGGACCGATGATACCGGTGATCAACGGCGCGCCCTTCTAATTTCCGCTCCCTGGCAAGCCGCTACTCGGACGTGGCTCAACGCTACGGCTGCCACTTGGGAATGACGAAGCAGTAGGCGCTGTAACGGATCTCGCTCCGGGCCGTCTTCGGAGGCTCGGCGCCCGGGAACAATGGGATCCGGACAGGGGTGAAACGAATTTGTATGCGGACCGCAGATCGACCCCGGGTTAGGCGGACTGGAATCAAGAATTCGTCATCGCGGAAACGCCGATTCGATGTCTCGCTGATGTGTTCGGTGGCGCCGAGTTCGTCCTTGGGGTTCGAATAAACACAGGTATTGGAGCCAGCTAGATACCACACTCCGGCTCGGCCCCACTGAGGCTCGTGAGAGTTTGCACGGGCCGGGCTCAGGTCAGCAACGTACACCTCCGCGCGTTGGTTTGGAAGCGAGTAGTCCAGCGTACGGCGGAGGAGCACACCGAAGTTGCTGGGGATAAGCTTCAGCGTGAACTCAGAAGTGCCAGTTGTATAGCGGCCGCGTTCTAAATGAGCCGGATAGATTTCCTTACCGTTCAGGGTGTCGACGCCCCACTCGTAACGAGACATGATTTCTACCGGCCGCGAGGCTTGCGGCGACACATAATGATGCGACCTTTCGCTCTCGGGACGTCCCACGTCCAACTCGTCTGTCTTCATGAGTGATGGGGCCGGGGCTCCATACCAATAGGTGACAGCTTCATAGTGCTCGGTTGATTCGTCTTCACCTCCGTGCTCGAGCCCGATGACTGCGTTCTTGCCGAAAGGCATGAGGTCACCCAGCAAAAAGCGATAGGCAGATTCGATTTTATCTTCGTCGTTCAGAGCAGTTTTCTCGCTCGGTGCACCGACAGGGTGTCCCACAAAGGGAAGGGTCATGTTGCGCTCGCCCCAGTAGTCGCCGCCCCCACCCCATTCCTCGGTGCCCGTGCCCTGCGCCTGCGGCGTTTGGCTATCGTCAAAAAAGAAGCGCGGGTCACCCTCAAGCGTCGTGAACTCCGCACGGTGCGAGAAGATCCAGGAAGTACCGACCAGTTGGCCGGACCAGTCCCCACCTCCCTCCGTGTCGCGTGTGTCGAGTAGCACCAGGTCCTTGCCGAGTTCGGGATGAGGGTAATCGCGATAGGTCGCATGAAAATACCCAACGTCGGAGATTGCATCGTTGTAAGGTTGATACCGTAAACTCCACCGGACGCCGGCGATAGGAATCGGTCCGTCCCCCTTCAGTTCCACGCGCGCCGAGCGGAAGAAAGGCATAGGAAAGTAGCAGGCGAGGTAGACGCGCTGGGCATCGTACCGTACGCTGACGGGAAATGCCTTGACGAGATATTCTCTGCCGTCACGGTTATAAAGCGTGCCGGCTCCATAGAACAACGCCACCGGTGCATCGACAGACGGGTCCCTCCGACCATCCCACGTGATGCGCAGCCGGGCGCGGCCGAACGACACTGCGCTCTCCCGCGGAACCGAAAGCGCGAGCACCCGCAACATCGAAGGCGCGCCGGTGAGGTTGGCCAGATTGACCATGCCGTGCGAAGGCACAGTAACCTCGCCGTGCTCCTCACGCATGCCCGCTTTATTCCCGTCCGATTCCTCCGCCGGCACGATATCGGTGCCGGCCCGTTCGATGAGGTTTAGCACGTCGGGAGCGGGCGAGCTGTTGGAGTCCCACGAGCGAATGGGTTGTGAGAGCCGCGCGCCGGGTACATACTGCTGGTAAATGTAGTAGCCCGTTCCATAGTGCGTGCGTGAATAGGCCATTTGGAGCGAACGCTCAAAACCGATGGGTACCCAGCTCAGATCGGCTCCTTGAGTGACCGACCACGTGAGCGCCAGCGGACTAGGAAAGAGCCGCTGGGGCAGGAATACCGAGTTCGCCACCGGCTGGTTCGGGTTGGCCGTGCTGCTCTCCTGTACCAGTTGGTCGGTACCGTCAACCACGAAGTGCCAGGGGCTGCCGTGCCAATGGTTGTAGCGCGCGAAGCAAAGGACGCCCTGGCCTTCCAGATCGAGCGTCACGTTAAAGTCATCGCGAAGCTGGTAAAGGAAATGGCTCGCGTCCGCCCCCTCATTGCCGCCCCGGCGGTCGTAGGTGCTCCGCAAATGGGCGCGAGCACCGATACGCTGATAAGGCCAGCGGTCCCACATGCGGTACGCGTCTAGGCCCACGGGAATCACGGGCGGCTGCTGGGCGAGAATGCCTTTCGAAGTGAGCGCGAGCAGTACCGCGGCAAGCTGGCCGTAAGCAACCAGATGTGGTGTGTAGCTCTTCATGATCCCAGTAAGCACGCGTCCAACTTGGATTGCTCTGGCACCTCCCTTTCGACGGAAAAGCGGCAAGGCGGCGAGAACGGAACGTAACGCAAGAGCGATAGTCCGACAGTACAAGGTCGCTGGGCGTGACACGGACTGCGATTATATCGCTGGGACACAAAAGCAATTGAGCGTTTCCTTGCTGGTTCGCGGATCTTGTCAGCCACGTAGGGAGAGATCGCATCTGGCTGATTGAGAAAAGAACGCATCGATGATGCCTCGTATCAACTCGAGCTTGGCGGGGACGCGCTGGGAGCTTGGCTGTGTCACCGAACTTGTCCGTCAAGGTATGTGAGCACGGCGTGCGCTAGATCTTCACCCGCTTCTTCGGTGAAAGGCGATGTGTTCGGCTCATAGCCTCCATACTCGAACTCGGCCTTCGTGGGTAGATAGCCCAGCCAGCCGTTCGTGTAGCCAAAGTAGAAGGTGTATGGGAAAGGCGAATGATCCCGCACGTTCATGGAGATCTCGCAGAACAGCTCCACGGGCGCGGCCCAGATGGCGATGTCTTTGTTGATTCGCAGAAAGCGCACGGGAAGTCGAACCATCGTAGCGCCAGTGTTTGAAGTTCGCAGGTAGTTTACCAGGTCCGGGACCCAACCCAGGCCTGGCTTGCGCGGCGTCTCCACGATGGTTTCACCGAGAGTGAGTTCGACATCGGAGGTCGTGGGGCCCAGCCGCCCATTGGCAGCTACGATCGGATCTCCCACCAGCACTTCGAACTGCTTCAGATGCCCGCTCTCGAAGTCGGGATACACTGTATAAATCGGCGCCTGATTGCCGGCGGCTCCGTTGATGTAGAGCATTGGCGCGCCGAGTTTCTCCTCCACGTAGTCGGCCACCGTGCCGGGCGCGTCGCCGGTGATGAGGGTATTCTTGGGGCCGAGAACCGTGCCGTGCATCCCGTAGTTGGCAATCAAGGCAAGCAGCTTTCCGTCGGCCTTCTCCAGACGGAGGAGTCCGACTCGGTGATCGACAGGTCCATCGGGATTGAGACCCAGGAACGCTGGTCCCTCTTCGTTCCGTGCCCGGCGGTTGATGGTAGCGTTGGCGTATCCCCAGCCCACGCCCAGCCGCGCCGGCTCCAACTTCTCCCGCGCTTCCTTGATCCCCTCGAGCAGCTGCCTTTTCACCTGGGCTGTGTATTCGGTATTGTGGTCGTGCTCGTATCGCCCCTTCAGGAAGGCCTCTCCCAAACCCGGCGGCCCCACCTCCGGAGCGGAATGCGTGTGGGTAACAGTCCACCAGACTTGGATAGGCTTGATGCCCATCTGCGTATACAGGTCTTTTGCGATTTCGTCATAGACTGCCGGTGAGTACAGGCAGATGTCCGTCGAGATCAGGAAGAATTGAGTCTTCCCGTCGTCCATCGCCACAATGCGGTGAAAGATGTGATCGTGTACACCAGTGGATTGCCGCGGATCGTAGCCCAACAGCCATTGCGGTTTGTCAGGTGTGATGTCGATCTTAATCACCGAAGCGCGAAACTGCCCCGCGATGGCGCTCGATGAACTCACTGCGAAGAGAAATAAGAGAACACAACCGTTCAAACGGCCGCGACTACCACGCCACTTTTCTCTGACACGCTTCGCCGCAGTTGCGTCACCTATCTGCTGGAAGCGCGAGCTGATCTTTGGAGCGCTCAGTTTTTGCTGGGCCACTCCAAACTGGGACACACCCTCGTCTATTCGCATCTCTCGCCCTTGGGGTTTCTTGATCTATTCCAAAATATCCCTCTTACTGCGCACTCCTTTTCGGTCAGTAGTTTCGACCTGCACGCCCTGCCCTTCGTGCAGCAACGAATTTCGGAATTCTTGTACAGTCATAAGAAATGGACTACGGTAGCTTGTGCCTGTACCCTCTCAACGACTGTGGTTACCAACTCAATCTCGCTACTGAAGCCCTCACGGCTGACCGCCGGATGCTGATCCGGCCGCAGGCTTGACCAGAGTCACAACCACCTGCGACGGATACTGCTGGGAGTGATGGATCGAGTTGTGCGCGAGCATGCCTTTATCTTCGTCGTAGTTGTTGCCGCCGGTATTCAGATTGCGATCGAAGCGCGGGAAATTGCTGCTCGAGATTTCGATGCGCAGCCGGTGACCGGCATCAAAGTAATTGCTCGTGTTGAGCGGCTGCAGGCTGACCTTGTACACCTTTCCCGGCTCCATCCACACCAGCGGCTTATCGTATCCATCGCGATACCGGAGGCGCTGAATCGATTCGTCCAGGTTGTAGGCCCGCCCATCCGGACACACGTCGACCAGCTTCACCGTGATGTCGGTGTCCTTCGCGTCGGACGAGACATACAGTGTGGGCACGACCGGCCCGCTTAACTCGAGGCCTTGCTCGAAGGGTGCCGACGTGTAGACGAGGACATCGGCCCGCGCTTCCATCCCGCGCTGGTCGAACGCGCCCGGTTGAATGGCGCCACCGATACAACAAACGTTCCCCCCGTAAGAGAGCACCGGGTTCATCGGATCGTAGGTGAAGTTGTCGGGTTGGTCGGCTTGCGGCGGAGTTGTTCCGAGCGCACCATCTCCCGTCAAGGAGTTGGCGTACCCGCCGCTTGAGAGATACATCGTCATGGGCTGCGCTCCCGCCGGAGGCCACGTTTCCGATGTCCGCCACTTGTTGGCGCCCATGGTGAAATAGGTGACCTTCGGCAAGGCGTCGAGCCGAGGGCTCTTCTCGCCTTTGAGGAACCGGTCGAAAAAACCGTATTCAATTTCCTGATAATCGAGGCGCGCATCGCCCATGCTTCGTTCGCCCACCACTGTGTCCTCAGTCGCTCGTGTATAAGCGCAGTGCGAGACGGGCGCGATAATCGCCCACTGCTCATCGGCGATCCCCGGCTTCGCGGTCTGGCGAACGTGGTTGTACAGCGCGAGGTTCGGCCCAATCGACACGTCGTACCAGGACATGAACCAAAGGCCGGGAACATTGAGCGGCATGTCATCGTGATACAAGCCGCCCTTATACCAGGCGGGATCGTTGGGAGTGCGCTGAACCATGCGCCCACCGGTGTCCACCGGCATGGCGTCGGCGAAAATCCCACGCGGCGCGTCCACGGCTTTGAGAATATCCTGCACCGGAAGGTGCCACAGCGCCTTCGTCCAGTCGACCGGCGGGAGTTGCTGGGCGAGATCAAACGACTTCGAGGCGCGAATCAGATCATCCTGGGAGGTGTCGCGTGGGAACATCGGCCTCACTTGATTCTGCTCACCATAAATCCAGGAGATGAAGAGCATTTGCACGGCGCCGCCGCGGTACCAGTTGCCTTGTTCGTAGTAGGGGGCCACCCTTCCCACGCCTGCGCCGAATCCCTGGACGTTCATCGCCGCATAGGCGGGATTGCCCATCGCGGCGATGCCCATCTGATATTCCGCCGTGGAGGAGCAGCCCGTGGTGCCGACTTTTCCGTTCGACCAGGGCTGAGACGAAAGCCACGAGAGCGCGTCGTAGCCGTCGGTGCGCGGTGCTCCGAGAATGTCGTAGTTGCCCTCGGAAAAGAAATGGCCGCGCTCGTTCTGGATCACGTATGCGTATCCACGCTTGATTGCGGTCAGCACCGTGTTCATGTCGGCGGGCACGCCATTTCGAACGTCCCAGAAGTTAAAGTTGTAAGGCGTGCGCACCCAAATGATCGGTACCTTACCGCTGGCGTTCGTCGGCCTGTAAATATCGGTAGCAAGACGAACGCCGTCGCGCATCGGCATCATTACTTTGCGTTCAATGATGGCGACCGATTCGAGTTCTTTCTCGGTCCGCAATCGCTGATCTCGCTGTTCCTGCGTGAGCGTCCCCTGCTGCGCACGAACGACTACAATCGCTAAGGACCAGACAACAGCACTTGCCCAGATTGTCTGGCTGATTGGTTTCTTCATCGCATGGCCGCCCTCCCGATGACGGCAGGTGATGCTCCCTTGATCCTCGTACGGACCGAGATTCTACAAGACATCGGTCAAAATCTCTATGCCGTTTGTTGCCTATGTGGGAATTCAACGAGCGCCCGAAGCTACACGGTATGATCTGTAGCTGATTCCGGCGCCCGACATCGCGGGAAGTGAACACCGAACGTGTGAAGATGCGCCACAGCAAGGACGAGGACGCCGCGACGCCGCTGCACTTTGTGGCTTCCATGGGCCACAGGGCGGCGCCAGAACTGCTGCTCGCCGGGTTGGAATTGGTGTAGGCAATCCTTCCGGTGTACACTCCAGTCGCCTAGTGACGGTGTCCGTCTTGATCTGATGCCGGGATCAGCGCAGTAAACGAGGTGCTCAATGCCACAAGCCGACCGCAAGTCCCCTTCTCAGCTCGTAGTGATGCTCGCCGGTTTCGGGCTTGCCTGGTTTGTGATCGCGGCGGCCCGTGCGGATTCGGGCCGCAGCCAAAGCCCTGAGCAGGGACCGAGAAGGCCGATGCCAAGTGAGGCTGATTCGAAAGGCCTCGCGGCGGTAGCCCAGGCTGCGTCGGATGCTCCTCGGATGGAGCAGGTGGTCCAGTCCTTTGTCTCCACCAACCATTTCATGGGGTCCGTACTTGTGGCTAGGGGAAGCGAAATCATCCTCGACAAGGGCTATGGCTTCGCGAACCTGGAATGGGAGATTCCCAACTCGCCATCGACAAAATTCCGGTTGGGCTCGATCACCAAGCAGTTCACGGCGGCTTCGATCCTGCTCCTGGAAGAGCGCGGAAAGCTGAGCGTCGGCGACCCAGTGAAGAAATATATGCCGGACGCCCCGGCAGCGTGGGACAAGATCACGATCTACAATCTACTGACACACACCTCGGGAATCCCCAGCTTTACGAGCTTTCCTGAGTACGCGTCGCTAGAGCCCTTTCCGACAACCCCCGAACAACTGGTAAGACGGTTTCGCGACAAACCTCTGGATTTCCAGCCTGGCGAAAAATGGAGCTATAGCAATTCAGGATACGTCCTGCTGGGCTATCTGATCGAAAAGATCAGCGGGGAGAGTTATGAAAGGTTCATGCAGGACAACGTTTTCGTGCTCCTCGGCATGAAGGACTCGGCCTACGATTCGAACTCAGCCATTATCCGGCGTCGTGCGGCAGGATATTCTCCGGGTCCGAACGGGCCAGAAAACGCTGGCTACATCAATATGACGGTTCCCTTATCAGCTGGCGGCCTGTATTCCACGACCGACGATCTGCTGCGCTGGGAGCAAGGGCTTTTTGGAGGAAAACTGTTGTCGTCTGCATCGCTCCAGAAGATGACTACGCCGTTCAAGAACGATTATGCGTGCGGATTGGGCGTGCACGCAGCGAACGGACACAAGGTCATCGAGCATGGCGGCGGAATCGAAGGCTTCAACACGATGCTCTCCTACTATCCCGACGACCAGTTGACGGTCGTCGTGCTCAGCAATATCAATGGTCCGGACACCGGGGACATTGCGTCGAAGCTGGCGGCCGTGGCCCACGGTGAGAAAATCGTCCTGCTCTCCGAGCGGAAGGAGGTGACGGTCGACTCTAAGTTGTTGGACGGGTATGTCGGGAACTACGAACTGGCCCCGAAGCTTATCCTGACCGTGACACGCGAGGGCGATAAGCTCATCACCCAAGCCACCGGGCAGCCCAAGGTCCCGATTTTTGCCGAGAATGAGCGCGACTTCTTCGCCAAGGTTGTCGATGCTCAAATCACGTTCGTAACCGACGCACACGGTCGGGCGAGGGAACTGATTCTGCACCAGGGAGGCCAAGACCTACACGCCAAACGGGTCGAAGGCGAGGTACCGCCGCCCAAGTAGCACAAGCTACTGTCAACCCGGTGCTGATCGACTGGGGCATTATCAACTGCCGGGCCGGAAGGTTGTGGCTGGCGGCATGATCATGTTTCCTCGTTCACCAGCAGCTTGGAACCTTGTCCACGAGTGATGCGATCAGGATCTCGCGCAGTCCGTCGTTATTGAGCACGATGGGGTTGCTCTTCGTGCTGCTTGCTCTGGACGCTGCTTCTACAAGGGTCGGGACCTCTTCCTCTCCAATTCCGTAAGATCTGAGCGGCACAATGTTCAGCTCCCGGCACAACTCGCTCACCCATCGGACTCCGTCTTCGGGCAAAGCGCCCGACTTGCCTGTGAGAACGCGAGCGATTGCTTGGTGGCGGCCCAAAGACCCACTTTCAGGCGCACGCCCGCGGCGAGTTTGATCTTGGGCACTCTAGACCACCAGTCAGTCTACAAGCCCCGAGCCGGGCGGCCGAGGGTAATCTGGCCCTTTGCTTGCGAAGTACATTAGAGACGGCTTCGCACGGGCACTCTGTCATTCATTGAACAGTCTGGCGCGGGCGCTGTACGCAAGTTGTTGGTTGCCGTTCTCCCATTCTTCGCGGATGAGGGTGACCGCCTCACGTTGACGGAGCCGGAACTTCGTAATGTCAAGGGATGAGAAGGCGGACCTGGACAGCGTGAGGGATGGAAGCCCGCCCGCGACGGACCGTGAGGTCCGGCTCTTAAGGCAGGCTGCCGATCGAAGCCGGACCCGGTGGTGCAACCCGATCAGTCGCAAACCCCCTTCGGCACGACTGTCATAGGCGTGAAATAGCCTGAGAAGGCCAAGCTGCCGAAAAATGCTCGATATGGCCAGCACACGAGCTAAGACGCCTGTGACAATTGTTCCGAGAGCCCCTCGCCGCAGGCTGCGACCCCAGCTAGTCCTTCACCGTGTATCACCGCATCGAGCCGAGCCTTCGCGCGTCCTGC
>Ga0335083_10011270_pt1 | contig 10751 bp, 6 predicted proteins | sample Lox_Sample_42_FD_206716 | JGI IMG/M metagenome (GOLD analysis project Ga0335083, IMG submission 206716) | Soil microbial communities from Loxahatchee National Wildlife Refuge, Florida, United States - Lox_Sample_4.2 | ecosystem: Environmental > Terrestrial > Soil > Wetlands | place: USA: Florida... | reverse complement strand
TCCGCACATAACTTCCGGATTGAGTTCTTGATCTCGCCGCTCATGGTTCTCCTGGTGCATTTCTATTAGTTAGGGTGGGCGGAGTTGTAAGGAAACGCGGTCCGCACAGATCCGTCGGGTTTTACTACGACCCTGGCCATGTCTGGCTGCAATTCTGTACCATTTGGCAGAAAACTCCTACCCATCCTTGCAGGAACAGGAACGTCGTATGTTCCAGGACCTTTCTGGGCAACGTCAGCGATGAACTGCGCTGCCGCATTATCATCCAGCCATTGTCCGATCTGATGACCTTTAGCGGTAGCTCGATCGATCAATTGCTGAGGCTTAAGCCTCTGGGTGTGATCAAGAAACGTGTGTCCATACGTGGGCCCACTCTTTGGGTTTCCCCATTTGAACTTCGCGTCTGTCTCGATGAGGTCCTGAAGTCCCTTTTCCAGGGATCCTTGACCTCTCCTTTCGAGGGCGTCCATGAAATCCCGGAGGCTGTCGAACTGCTGCGGCGTTGGATGTGCCGGATCTGTGAAGATCCCCGATGCCTTTTGGTCGAGGCGAGCACGCCCCTCCGGGCTGAGTCCGGCCCGCTTTGTCATCAGGTCCGCAGGCACGCCAGGCACCGTGTCGCAAACGCGACAGATAACCAGCTTGTCCGGATTATCGGCGATCTTCGGGGCTTGTTTTTCCGCTGGGTCGCTTTCCTTTGGCTTCTCCCCGGTTCCTTTAACAGGCTCACCCGCTTCACCCGCCCCCGCCCTCCTTGCTTTGAACGCCTTTGCCAGACGCGACGCGATGGCGCCGATTAGGACAAGGATGATCACGATTGCAGTGGAGATGGCACTGCTGGAGAACATGGACAAGTAGGTTTCGCGCGTCTTGGTCGAGATGCCGTCGTGTGTGGCGCTGTACCAGGCCTTGCCCATCTCCGCGAGGCCAACAACGATGTCCGCGGCGATCACTCCAGCGCTGATGGCCTCGTAGGCGGGGACCACAACGATCTCGGCGGGGGGGAACAAGAGGGCGATGATGAACGCCCAGATGCCTGTTGTGGCGACGAGCCCCGCAATGATGTTGACCAAATGGCGCAGGACGCCCAAAACATGGTCAAAGCGATCGACACCCCCGCCACCGTAGATGACCCCCTTGCACTCCTCCCAGAGTTTTGGCCCCTCCTGCAGCAGCACGGGATAAAACAGCAGAAGCGAGTACACAAGATTGATGAGCGTTGTCACCCAGTTCTGCAGGAAGTGATTGCCTGCCGCCTTCATATGGCGCCAGACCCCACCCCAGAACCCCTCGCCGGGCGCGGCCGCAGGGACTTTCATCTCACCCTGTTTAATGTGCCCTTCAAGAATGAGGTCGGCAGCCTTATCACCGATAGATTGCTGTGGTGGAGCGCTCTGCCGCTGGACGGTCGTCCGCCGTCCCGAGGAGGAAGCCGGCTCCGGAGTCCCCACCTCCTGACCCTTCTGCACGGCGAGTTGGTCGGCCTTGGGCGGCACCTGGCCCGCCAATGGTTCGACCTTGGCGACAATGAGCTGGGCCACCTTCTTCGGGTCCTTGGCGAGTTCGAAAAGCCTCTCGAGGAAGCCGCTCTTCAGGAGCTTCATGATTTCCCAGAAGGTTTCGAGCGCCGATGCAATTTTGAACGGCAACAACGCGACATTCTCAAGTACATCGATCGCTTTGTTGAGCGCCGCCTGCAGGATGTCAAGAGCCGCGTCGATGGCTTTTCCGATCCGGTCGAGAATCGCGTCAGCAGCCTTCTCCAGCGCTTTTGCGGCACGGTTCACCACATCGGTCGCGCTTTTCACCCGATCGTCTACCCACGCCCTCGCCTTCGCCGCCGCATTGGGGAAGGCCGCTAGGGCGATTGTTACCAGCCCCTTGACGAAGGCGCCGAACGCCTGGATCATCCCGACGATCGCGGAGCGTGCCGCCTCGATGAGCGAATGCACCGCCTTCTTGGCTGTATCAATAATGGTTTTGACCGCTGCACGCAGCTTGTCGAAGATCGCGGTGATCGCTCCGCGGATCGCGTTGAATGCGTCCGAAACCGCGCCTTTTACGCGGTCCCACCAACTGCGCGGCTTGTTCTCTTCCTCTTTCTTCTTGGCCTCCGCGTCCGCTTCGGCCTTGGCCTTCTCAGCCTCGGCCTTCTTCTCCGCCTCATCGTATGCGGCGTCCGCGTCGCGATGGGTGGCATCGACTTTCTGACTTATCTGGCGATCGACCTCCTGCCGCTTGGCGCTTGACTTGTCGTCGAAGTCGGCCGCGATCTTGCGGTTCTCCTCGCTCCATTGCTTTCGGGCCCCGCCCACGTCGGCTTTTGCGGCGTCGCGCAAGGCCACTTGTTCGGCGCGCGTGCGCGCGTTCTCGTCAGCCAGTTGGCGCGCGCCGTCGTCCTCTGCTTGCTTGACTGCCCGTTGATAGATCGCCTGCTGCCGCTGGTAGCCGGCATCTTGCTCAGCGACAGGGCCGGCAATCATCGGTGCGGCCCGCTCGTCGAACATGGCGCGTTCGTCCGCCGCCAGCTTCGGAGGTGCCTTCACAGGCGGACTCGCGGCGGGCATCCGCCCCGGCGCCGGCCGGTATGTGGCCTTTGACTTGCTTGGCGGGACGGTGGGCGCGATGGCGTCCTCGCCGAAGTGGGCGGGGATGGCGGAATCGGCCTGAGAGCGGCGGGCCTGCACCGATTGGCCGGAGGCTTCCTGTTCCCTGGCGTTTTGGCCAGGATCGGCGTCGCCATCGAGCGCGATGCGCTGATGCTCACCCGCCGAAGTGGATAGGTTTGGGTCGCTGGTAGGCAGCGAACCGAAGAAGTTACGCAGGCGATCGGTCAGCCAGCTCCACCAGCCGCCAGAGTCATCTGTGGTGGCGGGCTCGTCCTTGGGCAGCGGTACCTGGCTGCCGGGAACGGGCCCTGCGGTCTGCGGCGTTGGCGGAGGCGGAGTAACTTTGCTGCTGGCCGCAACCGGCGCCGCCGGTGTTTGGATCGGCGGAAATGCCGCGCGCGCAGGGAGGGGCGGCGCGGCCACTGCCGGCAATCCCGTCGGCGTATCGATCACCGGTACTGTTTCCTGTGCCTCACGCTTTTCGCGCGACTGCACCCCCGGCAATTTCCCCTTCGCGGCAGTCAAAGCGGCAGCGAATCCGCTTGCCGGAACGCGGGTGAGCGATTCTAAAATGGCGCTCGAACTGCTTTCGTCAATCTGAGCCGCAGGCGCTGTCGGCGCCTCGTTCCCGAGAGCACGCCCTGCCGGCGCGCCGGGTTCGATTCCTCCCGACCCGGCCACGGGTCCGCTGGTTGCATGGGTAGGTTCAGCAGTGGTTGCAGGCACCTTGGGGCCGGCAGTTGGATCGGCCGAAGCAGTGACGGGCCGGGAGGTGAGTTGACCGGTTGCAGGTGCTGCTCCACTGGATGTCGCAGGGTGAGTCGGACTGGACGGCACCGTAGCAGTTGGAGTAGCTCCGGATGAGTCTGGCGCAGCGCCCACTGCCCGCGCTGGAGGAGGTGATCCTGGCGGATTCGTCACTTCAGGTTGGCTAGATTGCGGAGCGGTTCCCGCGAACAGCAGCGTCCGACCGCCAGGAGCCGGGCCCGGCGACGTTGGCGTGGCGGCCGGCGCACTCGAGGGCGCCGATGGGCTGATGGGCTTCGGCGCGGGGGTTGCATCTGGGTCGAAGCCGTTGTCGCCATCTTGGCTCGGCTGGCGCCGAAACGATCCCTCGCCCGCTTTCAATTCAACCTTCGTGTCTTCCACGGGCTCGGAACTACTGATCGAAGTGACCCGTGCCGAAGGATTTGCCGAACTACCACTGCCATTCTTTCGTTCTGAAGGAGCGAGTGAGATCTCTGCGTTGGGTGCGTCTACGACTTGTTTCGCAACCTGCTTCGCTTCCGGCTCGTATTGATCGTCGGACGCGCCTACGCGGAGCTCTTTCTGGATGGGAAGCAGTCGGCCGTCCCGAGTAATTTGTCCGCTGTTGATGAGCTGCGCAACACGGCGATTCCCCATGACGCGTTGCAGCTGGAGGATGCGGCCGTCCGCCCCCTGGCGCGACTCGGGCGACTGCTCGAGCCCTTCACGAGCCTTCGAAGATTCGGCCTGCTTCTGAACCGGCTCCGCCAGGGCGTCCTTCGACAAGCGACATCTCCTTCTTGTGACGCTCCTTCTAGCGATTTCCTCTGATGGATGGCTCACCCATCCAGCGAGTTAGCGTATGTGCGTGAATCAGGGAACCGAAACTGTAAACTCGCCGGGCTCGACGACTTGAATCACGCCAGCCCAAGTGCACATAAGGCTGCTGGTGCTGTCCAGTGTGGGATTCCCGCCCAACATCACAGTGGGCGCTCCTGGAACCCAGGGCGAGGTTGTCACGGGGATGCACGGCATCGGGGTCAGCACACCGAACGCGGCTGCCGTCGCCGCTGCCACTTCCGGATTTGCGGGCGACATACACATGCCGAAGGGCATTATGTTTACCAACGGCACATGATCCATGATGTTGGCATCGGGCTGCTCGGTAGTGTTCACTCGGTTGATAGGAAGAACCGTCAGACTGCTTGGCGCCATTCCCATACTGCATTGAAGTAAAGCTCCGTTACATACCTGCTGTGGCATCAGATATCACCTCAATTGACGTTCTCCCTTTACGCTGTTCGCCTAAAAAACTCGAGTTGTACGACGTGGATTGTTGACGGGGGTCACAAAGAGGCGTGCTCTCACGCGCGTCGATCGCGCGCAAGGTCACCTTAGACACGAATTCGCAGTGGGGCCCAAAGAAACTGATCATCGGTGTTTCCAACAGAGCCGACGAGAATTCCCGAGTCAGCAGCTCTTCGGCAGTCCTGTCCAGATCGTCGATCATTCCTTATGGCCCTTCAACCTCGGGTACTGGCTTGGACAAAACGGAGTCGGCGACCCTAAGAACGCCCTGCCGTCGATCGCCTTCTCCGCGCTCTTCGAGCCACTGGCCTCCCGACCGCGAATCGGTGAGGTCAAGTATCCCTTCCTGACTTTCTGGTATTCCGATCCTCATTCTTCGCCCCCCTGTGGGGCCGTCGGCGACGATGGGTAGATGGAGTTCTCCCGCCTTTTTTCCTGTTAGTCCATTACGCACTTCTTCGCTCAGCCCAGAAATCTGGGCACCTGTCAGATCCTCGCCCTTGCCATCCAAATGAGGGAACAAGCGAATTTCAAGTACTCCCGGCGGAATATCAGCATCTCCCTTGAGCGGAGCGAGGTTTGTATCCTTGATATCTTCTTCTGCTTTTCCCAGTTGACTTTGCGCGATTTGGGAAGACCATGCGCGCCGTGCCGTGTCGTAGTGAATATCGAATGCCTTTTCAGCCTGACTATGAATTGCGTCGACGGTTTCCCATGCCACATCAACGCGGGGATCACCAGACTGATTGCGCTTGTCATGTGCCTGCCCGGCGACGGGCATACGGAAAGTTGCTTTGTGTAATTCGAATTCGTCAATTGCTCTGGATCCCTGAGCTGTCACTTGGGCGAGTTGCCGATCGCAAAACTTTGCAAGTAGGTGTTCTAAGGTCTTGATAGATGGATTTCCCATGCTCTCAATTTGTTGTTGCCCCACCTGCTGCATGACACTCGCGAGCTGGCTGAATCCCTCGTCTATATCTTTCACTCTTTCCTGGTGAGGTTTGAGCGCGTCATCCAGCGCCTTGGAGATCGCCTGACGAATTGCTCCCTCTCCGACGCCCCACTCAAATGTAAGAAGTACGATCAACATGTCTTTCAGCATTTGCAACCCTGCAGGTTCCTGAGGTTTATCTAAGTGGCTCAAGTCGCGGCAAAGCGCCAAAACCCCGTCACGCTGGCGCGTGAGTAGCAACTGATAGGCATTAGATATAACGTTCAGGACCGCCTCGAGTTCCTGATTGTCAACGGGAGTCGGTGATGGTGGTACCGGTTTGGGTGGTACAGGTTCAGGTGGGACGGGCTTAGGCGGTATGGGGCCAAACAACTTGTCCAGGCGGCGCATTGTGCCAGGGCCAACATCTCCGAACTGCGTACTACCGAGCTGTTCGTCGCGTTTAAATTTACGAATTGCGTCGGCTGTTTTTGGCCCATAAAGACCATCTACTTCCAGGTCATACCGATTACCAGTGATCCCTCGCAGATCATTCAATGCTTGCTGGATTCTCTTTACGGCGTCCGTGTCCGGATCGTTTTCCCCGAGTCGATCCTTATTCTCAAAACATCGCTCCAGTTTGGCAGAGTCTGCGAAGCGAGCGGACTGGAGGTGAGCCGAGGCCGCGTCCGCTGACTGTCGCCGAAGCGGATCGAGCGCACGTTGTCGTCTGGCCACGACCGGCTCATCTTGAGAACAGCTAATGCGTCCAATAGTCGATTGATCGGAGCCTCCTGGGACCGACGTCATTAGCTTTCGCATGATCTCTGATTCTTCCAGAACGCGCTGTACATAGCGATTTCCATACTGCCTCTGAAGTTGCAACAGTGATTGTTGTGCGCGAAACGGCCTCAACGCGGTGGTGCGATTCAATCTGGTAGCATGCGCGAGAGCCCAGGAATTGCCTCCTGCCCGAGGGGCGAGATCATCGAATACATCACTTTCCTTCAGCCGGAGTTCTTCTGATTCCGCGCTGACTCGATGGGCAGGTTTCACCTTGTTCTGCATCACGTCCATTTCCCGCTCAGGCATGATGGCGATTCCTCCCATCCCTAAAAAGCTTCGCCAGACAGCTCGTCCCGGCTAATTCCCAGATTCCTGGAGTAGCGAGTCTTTGTTCGTATGGGTTGACATGTTGCTTCTCCATTACACCTTGCGCATATTACCTGCCGCCTCGAGAGTGGCGGCCAAAACTCTGGGGTAGGTGCCGCAGCGACAGAGATTGCCTGCGACAGCGCGTCGCAAATTGGTTCTCTATGATTTCCTTTGTCCATCTTCTGAAAAACTTCGACCTCGGGTTCGCTAACAACGCTACTGTTCATATCTCCGTTCGAGGATAGCTCCCGTCTTGGCGGAAATAACGTAGTGGGGACCGCCGCCGGCCATCGCCTCTCCCTTCAATTCGTAATCGACGTGCCAGCTTCCGTCTTTGAGCTCCGCTTTGACCTGATAGATACTCAGGTCTCGATACACATGTTTCGCATCTTCCTCTGCGATTGCACGTGCTGCCGCCTCACTGATCGCCGCGCCGCCGTTTGGCATCATTTCTCCTCGCTGATCCGGCCGGTTTTTACCGGGCCGCATGCATCCTGACAAAAGGACCGAAATTACAACAAGCGTCAGCCACGATGTTCTCCGAAGCGTATTCCATCGCAGTCTCCTCTGGGGTGAGTTAGACCTCATCGAACTTCCCTTCAATGGTTGCCTGCGGGGCATCGCCGCCCGAGGCACCCGGGAATCCTCGATTACCCGCCAGGTGAAGCCTTTGTCCAGGCCCCGTATTTGTGGTCTCAATCGTGGCAACGTTCGGAAATGCCCCGATGATCAGCCACGGAACACCCGTGTTGTTGGCGGAATTGGTATCGGTCCCACTAGGAAATACGTGTCCCCAGCACGGGCCGACATTCGGGTGCGTGTGGAACGTTCCGACGACGATCGAATCGGCGACGTCAGGAGGTCCTCCCAGGTTTATGTTCGCCTGTCCGCCGCCCGCAGCGCGCCGGGTGTCCAAAGTGCCGGTAATCAGGTTCATGTAGATCCATCCGCCCTCTTCATGGACACCCGCTGGTGGCGGCGTTCCCGCCGGAGGGTTACACGGTCCAACTGGCTGCGAGGGATCGTGCGGGGGCAGGGTGACGGCAGGCGAAGATGCAGTGAATGCCGCTCTCATCGCGGCCGAGACGGTTGCATCCCCCAGCATCGTGCCTGCCCCGGGTGCAGTCCGGCCAAGCAACTCGACGACCTTGGCGAAATCGTTGCGTGACAGTTGCCCCTGAATGCTTCTGAGCAGCGCGGGGTTGCCTAGAACTGCGTTGCGGTCAGCCACACTGGCCGCAACGATCTTGGCTTTATAGTGTGCGTAATCCGAGTCGTGGGCATTCACCAGTGTCTGCAGGTCATTTGTAAGACTTGGGGCGGGCGGAGCTGGCCCAGGCCCCGGTGGGACTGGCGCCGGCCCGGGCGGCACGGGACCCGGTGGGACTGGTCCGGGCGGCACAGGCGCTGGTCCCGGTGGCACTGGTGCTGGTCCCGGCGGTACAGGGGCCGGTCCGGGCGGCACAGGCGCTGGTCCCGGTGGCACTGGTGCTGGTCCTGGCGGTACAGGGGCTGGTCCTGGCGGCACTGGTGCTGGTCCTGGTGGCACTGGTGCTGGTCCGGGTGCAGCAAAGAGCGCATCGAGACTCCCCATCGTGAGCGGGCCGACGATACCGTCCGGAGCCAGCCCATGCCCCGACTGGTAATGTCGCACCGCACCCTGTGTTTCCGGTCCAAACTTCCCATCGACTCCAAAATGAGGCAGAGGAAATCCGGCGTCGATCAAGGCCTGCTGGATCTTCGCCACTGCCGGCCCTCGACTTCCAACTTGCAGAAGGGACTCGTTATCGAAACAAGCCTCGAGGACAGGGTCTCCCGCGAAGCGAGGCGCGCGCAGATCGTGACCATCACCGATAGTCCGTTGTAGTTCCGTTGAAGCGCGACGTTTCTCGTTCTCGGTCTCCAAGCCGGCGGAGCTATTAGTTCGCGATCCGGCCCCTGTCTCAAGCATTCCCATCACCGCGGGCGCGACGCGCTCGGCTTCGACCTCATACGGATCGTCCGGCTGGCTCACGGTCAGCTTCCCCTGAATCTTTTTTTCCTCTTCTTTCTCGCACTCTGAGCACAACCGTTGAACTTCGAACCTCTGCGCAGCGCCGGGAGATGGAGGGGCACCACCCTGCTGTACCACGTGTGTGAGTTCGTGTGCCAGAAGCTTTTGACCTTCGGAGTTGGCGGGACTGTACGCACCGTCGCGGAAGAAAATGTCTCGCCCGGTTGTGAAGGCAACCGCATTCACAGACTTGTTTAGTTCGTGCGCCTCACTGCCGGTATGAACGTGAACTCCGCTGAAATCAGATCCGAAGGCAGACTCCATCTCACCACGTATTCCGGTGTCCAGCGGCTGACCACTTCCGCGTGAGTTTTCAATCGCTGTCTCAACTTCCGGAGCTACTTCCCCTTCGCCTTCGCCCTTTCGAGTGAGTGCGAGTACGCGCTGTACATAGCGATTTCCATATTGCTTCTGGAGTTGTAACAACGATTGTTCTGCCTGAGACGCGCTGGATGATGTCGCGCGATTTAACGTGGAGGCATGGGCTTTCGCGCAGGAGTCGTCTCCAGCACGGCAGGTCACATGATCCATCGGTCCGGAGTCGGCCGCGGGGGCTGCCGTGAGCTGGAGTTCTCCTGGTTCCTCCCTAACTAACCGGGCAAGTCTCACCTTGTCCTCAGCCATGTCGGTTTCCCGCTCAGCCATTACGTCGATTCCTCCCTTTCCTACAAAGCTTCGCCAGACTCCTCTTCGTGGCCAAATTCGCTCTCTATGATTACATTGCCCATCTTCTGGTATTCCTGCCAGGTGGCGCGCATTACCTGTTTCATCGTGACGCGGTTGCCGTCCTCCGCTCCAAGGAACGCTGCCGACAGTGCAATATTTCGAATATTGCCGCCTGCAACCTCGAACCGCCGTGCCATCAACTCCAGGTCCAGATTTTCGCGGGGGGTTGCCGCGGGCCAGACTTTTTGCCAGATCGCCAGGCGCTGCTCAAATCCCGGAAAAGGGAATTCTATGGTGAACTGGATCCGCCGGACGAAAGCATCGTCCATGTTCTTGCGCAGGTTAGTAGCCAAAATGACGGTGCCCTCATACTGTTCCATTTTTTGCAGAAGATAGTTGATCTCGATGTTCGCATATCGGTCATGGGAGTCACGCACTTCGCTCCTCTTTCCGAACAGGGCGTCGGCTTCGTCGAAGAACAGCACCGCGTTGGCGGTTGCTGCTTCATCGAAAATGCGCGACAAGTTCTTCTCGGTTTCTCCGATGTATTTACTGATGACGGTCGAGAGGTCGATCTTGTAGAGATCAAGGCCGAGCTCATGCGCCATCACCTCGGCTGCCATGGTCTTGCCAGTGCCGGATGGTCCTGCAAAGAGCACGCTCAAGCCTTTGCCCAGCGAAAGTTTCGCGTCGAAGCCCCACTCATCATAGACAACCGAACGGTACTCCATGGCGCTACAGATTTCGCGTAGCTGGCGCAGACGATCCGCAGGCAAAACGATGTCGCTCCAGGTGTAGTGAGGCGTGATGCGCCTCGCGAGTGCGCTCAGTTTGCGATTTGACTGGAGACGGCACGCCTCAAGCAGGTCGCTCATGGTTGGCGCTGGATTCTCGGGTGTGCGTCTGTGCGCCAGATTTTGCGCGGTGATGGTGGCGTCCTCGATCTGGCCGCCCGTGAATCGGAATTTGTTGGCCAATCCCGCGACTTCGGATGCTGCCAGCTTTGATTCCCCGAGCGCCCGGTTCCAGAGGCTCAGCCTGTCTGCATATGCCGGACGAGAGAACTCCACGCAGACAAGCGAAGGAAAGTTGGGCAGGCCGGCCGGTTTCCAGTCGGCTTCGCCGCTCAGGAAGATGAGATCTGAATACTCGAGAATGTCATGCAGCAGACGTATCGCGGTCGTGCGATGGTCATCGGTAAGCAGAGCGTCGAATCCCTGCCAGTACATCGCAGCATTTTGGAGGGCAGCCTCCCTGCGAAGTATCTGGGCTAGAAGTGGTA
>Ga0335083_10011269_pt1 | contig 10751 bp, 10 predicted proteins | sample Lox_Sample_42_FD_206716 | JGI IMG/M metagenome (GOLD analysis project Ga0335083, IMG submission 206716) | Soil microbial communities from Loxahatchee National Wildlife Refuge, Florida, United States - Lox_Sample_4.2 | ecosystem: Environmental > Terrestrial > Soil > Wetlands | place: USA... | reverse complement strand
CGGAGAAGTTGAACGCCTGGACCTACGACTCGTCCCGGCAACTCGGCAAGCGGGCGGATGAGATCCGGTTCAACGACGACGTTCGGGTGGTGGTGCTCCGCGCCGAGGGTCGGGCGTTCTGCGCCGGGATCGACCTCGGACTTCCCGAGGATCGGATCGTCGGAAGGTCGCACGCCGAGAAGGCGCGCAACTTCTACGAGAACCTGCGCTGGGTGCACGAACGGTTCGCCGCGTTCGCCAACCTCCCGCAACCGGTGGTGGCCGCCGTTCACGGCTACTGCCTCGGCTTCGGCTTCGAGCTCGCCCTCATGGCCGACATCCGCATCGCTGCCGACGACGCGGTCTTCGGGTTGCCCGAGGCGCAGGTGGGCGCCTCGATCGACGCCGGCGGCGACCTTCGGCTCGCCCGCGACATCGGGGCCGGCTGGGCGAAGCTGCTCGCGCTGACCGGACGTCGACTCGACGCCAGGGCCGCCGAGCGCCTCGGTGTTGTCCAGCAGGTCGTCCCGCGTGAGCAGCTCGACGCCACCGCAATGCAGATCGCCCGCGAGATCCGTGACAACGCCCCACTCGCCGTTCAGAGCATCAAGCGCACGATCAACGAGTTCGCCGATCGCGGTCTTGCCGACGCCCTTCGGTTCGAGGCACTGTCGGCGTCGACCCAGTTCATCTCCGACGACCTGCCCAAGGGCTACGCCGCCAAGGCCGCCCGCACCGCACCGGAATTCGAGGGAATGTGACGACACCACCGACCGTACAGCCACCCGGCCCGATGCTGCCGGCCGGCACCTACGACGGTGACGTCGTGATCGTCACCGGAGGAGGCACCGGTCTGGGCAAGGCGATCGCGGTCGAATTCGCCCGCGCCGGCGCGGCGGTGGCGATCGTCAGCCGATCCGCCGAGCACCGCGAGAAGGGGATCGCGGCGGTCGACGAGGTCGGCGGCACCTCGCTCGGGGTCGAGCTCGACGTCCGCGAGCCGGAATCCGTGGCGGCGGCGTTCGACACCGTCGAAGCCACCCTGGGTCCGGTCTCGGTGCTGGTCAACAACGCGGCCGCGAACTTCCCGATCCCGGCCGCGAACCTCTCGGCCAACGGCTGGCGAGCAGTTGAGCGGATCGTGCTCGATGGCACCTTCTTCTGCTCCACGGAGCTCCACCAGCGAATCAGGGCTCGCCGCGGCTCCGGATCGATCCTCAACATCGTCTCGACCGCGGCCGAGACCGGCGGGCCGGGCATGGTGCACTCCGCCTCGGCCAAGGCCGGCGTCGTCGCGATGACGAAGACGCTCGCGGTGGAGTGGGCGCCGCACGTGCGGGTCAACGCGATCGCGCCCGGCATGTTCCCCCACGAAGACATGCCGGAAGCGATCCGCGCCGTGCGCGACGAGTCGCTCGACGCGTCCCGTCAGCCCGCGGGTCGGGTCGGACACCCCTACGAGCTCGGCTGGGCGGCGACCTACCTGTGCTCGTCGTACGCGTCGTTCATCACCGGGCACCTGCTCGTCGTGGACGGCGGCAACTGGCTGCGCCGTGACTTCGCGATGCCACCCTTCCGATCGATCGAGGAGCAACTCAGCCGATGACCGCCACCGCCATCTACCCGGTTCCCTCGGCCGCCGGCATCGCGGAGACGCAACTGCCGGACGAGCTGCTCGCCCGCCTTCCCGACCGGGTCGCGCCCGCACCGTGGCACACGACCGACTGCCGGGTGACGACCTGGATGCACGAGCTGGACCCTGCGGCGCTCGCGGCCTATCCCGAGGTAATCCGGCCGAAATCCGTCGCGCTGGTGGCGTGGGCGTTGGTGCAGTACGGCGACACCCCGGTCGGGCCCTACTCCGAGCTCGCCGCCACCCTCGTCGGCGGCGACAGCGACTACGCGCACATTCCCTTCATCGTGGTCGACTCCCTGGCGAGCATCGTCGGCGGGCGAGCCAACTGGCTGCTGCCGAAGGCGCTCGCGCGATTCGTCTGGACCGACGACACGCTCGGAGTCTCGATCGTCAACGAGGTGCCGGCGCTCCCGGCGTGGTCGGCCCGGGTCACGATCACGCCCGGCCCGGACGCGAACAGGCTCACCGTGCCCAACCACCTGGAGCAGGTGAGCACCGACGGTGCGGTCCGCCGGTTCGACGGCGAGATCACCGGCATGGTGCGGGGCGCCACCATCGACGTCGACGCCGAAGCGCACGCAACCCTGGCGGTCTTGCTGCGCTCCGGCCGGTACGACGGCACCATCATCACCGACTGCGACTTCCGGATGGGTCCGCTGCACCCATGACCGGTGACGCGCGAGACCCGGTCGAGGATCTTCGGCGGATCGCCTACCTCCTGGAGCGCGCGCACGAGTCAACCCGCCGGGTGCAGGCGTTCCGCAACGCCGCGGCCGTCCTCGCCGGTCTCGATCCCGACGAGATCCGCACCCGGGCCCGCAACAACACGTTGACCAACCTCCCGGGCATCGGCGACAGCACGGCCGCGGCGATCTCCGACTCGGTAGCCGGCAGGGTGCCCGACTACCTCTCCAAGGTCGAGGCTCGACTCCCGCCGTCGCCACCGCCGAGCGCACTACGCGAGGCACTGCGCGGCGACCTGCATTCCCACAGTGACTGGAGCGATGGCGGGTCGCCGATCGCGGAGATGATGCAGGCCGCCCGCGACCTCGGTCATGACTACATCGCCCTCACCGACCACTCCCCCCGGCTGACGGTGGCGAGAGGCCTGTCAGCCGAGCGGTTGCGGGAGCAACTCGAGGTGGTCCGGGCGCTGAACGAGGACATGGCGCCGTTTCGCATCCTGTCCGGGATTGAGGTGGACATCCTCGACGACGGCACGCTCGACCAGGATCCGGACCTGCTCGACGAGCTCGACATCGTCGTCGCGTCGGTTCATTCCAAGCTGCGGATGCCACGAACGGAGATGACCCGACGGATGGTCGCCGCCGTGACCAACCCGAGGGTCGACATCCTCGGGCATTGCACCGGGCGGCTGCTCGAGGGTCGCGGGCGACCGGAGTCCCAGTTCGACGCCGAGACGGTGTTCACGGCCTGCCGGGACACCGGGGTGGCGGTGGAGATCAACTCCCGACCGGAACGGCTCGACCCGCCACGGCGACTCCTGAGGCTCGCACACGACCTCGGCTGCGTCTTCTCGATCGACACCGACGCCCATGCGCCCGGCCAGCTCGAGTGGCAGACGAACGGGTGCGCCCGCGCGCAGGAGATCGGGGTGGAACCCGAGCGCGTCATCAACGCCTTGCGGGTGGACGAGCTACTCGCTCGTCCCCGCTAGCCTCCCCGGCGAACCAGCCAGCGCGATCCGAGACCACCGGAGGCGACACCGTCCGTCGAGCCCCGGTTGTCCTGGCGGTGCCGGCCGATTCGGCGGCGCTGCAGCGCGCTGTCCCGCACGTCGACCGTCGGCACCGGCGTCGCCGCCGGCTTGCGAACCGCCTGGACCTTCGCGAGGTAACCGCGGGCCTCGTCCTCGACCGCAGCCAGTGAACGCATCCAGTCGGAGGCGAGCGAGCCGGCGTCGAGGGTCACCATCGACCGCGCCACCTGCACGCAACGCAGCACCTGCTCGCGCGGCGCACCCGGGAACTCGGCGTGCAGGCGCCTGATCACGCTGGCGAGCGACTGCGGTGGCGCCGAAGCGGGGGAATCGAGGCTCATCGCGGTCTCCACGTCGTCGGTACGGCGACCCGGAACGGATCGGCGGTCGGTTGCTCCATCCAGACCAGTTGACCGTAGCGACGGATGGGCTAAGCCGATATCCCGCATCCGGGTGAATGCGAGGCGGGTGAGCTCCGAGGATCAGCTGGTGGCGACGGTGACCGTGTCGCGACCGCTGCGCAGCACCGTGCCGGGCCGAGCACCGGTTGCCGTGCCGTCGCGGATCGTCTCGATCCCGTTGACGAGCACCCGCTTGATCCCGACCGCACCGGCGGTCAGGCGCGGAGCGCCTCCAGGAAGGTCGAAGTGCAACGAGGCGTCCTCGGCCGCCACCTCGGTCGGGTCGAAGACGACCAGATCGGCGTGATAGCCCGCGCGAAGGTAGCCGCGGTCGAGGAGTCCGAAGACATCGGCCTGAGCGCCGCTGATCATCCGGACCGCGCTCTCGAGCGGAACCAGCCGGCGCCCGCGGATCATGTCGCCGAGGAACCGGGTCGGGAACGGCGCGCCGGCCATCCGGTCGAGGTGCGCACCGGCGTCCGACCCGCCGAGCATGACGTCCTCCTCCGCCCAGGCCGTCTGGCGCAACGCCCAGGTGTCGGGGTCGTTGTCGTTCGGCATCGGCCACAGGATCGTGCGCAGTTCGTCGTTGATGCAGATCTCGATCAGGGTGTCGAACGCGTCCTGCCCGCGCTCGGCCGCGATGTCTTTCACCACCCGGCCTTTGAGACCGGCGTTGGCGTCGCTGTAGGTGTCCCCGATGACGTAGCGAGCGAAGTTGCCGAGCCTGCGGAACACCCCGGCTTCCTTGCTGTTCACCCGCTCCACCATGTGCGCCCTGGTCGACGGGTCGCGGAGCCGCTCGATTCGTTCCGGGACCGGGCAGGCCAAGATGTCGTTCCAGCCGGGGATCAACCACAGCCCGCAGAAGTTGAGCAGGCTCATGTTCATCGGCACGAGCACGGGCATGGTCAGCGCGATGACCCGACCGCCCAGCTCGCGGGCCCGCGCCGAGGCCTCGAGCTGCCGGGGGATCCGGTCGGGCTCCCGGGAGTCGATCGTCAACAGGTTCCAGTTCAGTGAGCGTCTCGCCGCCGCGGACATGTGAGCGAGCAGCTCGATCTCGTCGTCGCTGAACTTGTCGAGGCAACCGGAGGTGATGCCCTCGAGGAACGTCCCGTCGTGCTCGCCGACCGCAGTACACAACGCCAGCAGCTCGTCCCGGTCCGCGATCCGAGAGGCAACGGGTCTGCCCTCGCCGTCAGAGTGGGTGTTGGACAGCGTGGTCGAGAAGCCGAGGCCGCCCGCGTCGATCGACTCGTGCAGCAACGCCACGATCGCCTTGATCTCCTCCTCGGACGCCACCCGGTCGGTCGCCTCCACACCCATCACGTAGCGGCGAATCGCGCAGTGGCCGACCAGGAACCCGGCGTTCACGGCCAGCTGCGCGTTCTCGACCGCATCGAGATACTCCGCGAAGGTCTCCCACCCCCACTCAACCCCGCTCTCGAGCGCCTCGAGGGGCATGCCCTCGACCTTCTGCATCATCCGCCGGGTGTAGTCGGCGTCGTCGGGCCGCAGCGGAGCGAGGGTGAAGCCGCAGTTTCCGCCGAGAACCGTGGTCACCCCGTGCTCGTTCGAGGGCGTGACATAGGGATCCCAGAACAGCTGCGCGTCGTAGTGGGTGTGGTTGTCGATGAAGCCCGGCGCGACCACCAATCCGGTCGCGTCCATCACCTCGACGGCGTCCTCATTGATCGAGCCGAGTGCCACGATCCGGCCGTCGCGGACGCCGACGTCACCGACGTAGGACGCGCCGCCGCTCCCGTCGACGATGGTTGCACCCTTGACGAGGTAGTCGAGCATCTGCGCTCAGCCCTTCCAGCGGCCTTCGGGAGTGAGGTCGTAGACCCGGATCGCGTTGCCGCGCACGATCTTCTCGACGACGTCGCGGTCGAGGTGTTTCATCTGCTCCTCGGCCACTGCCCGGGTGTTCGGCCAGGTCGAGTCCGAGTGCGGATAGTCGCTTTCGTAGGCGACGTTGTTGACCCCGATCGCATCGAGGTTGAGCAGGCCATTGGGGTCGTCGAAGAAGCAGCCGAGCACGTGCTCGAAGTACAGCTCGCTCGGCGGGCGCTTGACGGTGTCGGCGACACCACCCCAACCGCGGTTCTCCTCCCACACGACATCGGCTCGGTGCAGCACGTAGGGGATCCAGCCGATCGAGCCTTCGGAATAGGCGATCTGGAGCTTCGGGAAGCGCTCGAGGGCGCCGCACATCAGCCAGTCGACGAGGGAGTAGCAGGAATTGGCGAAGGTCAACGTCGATCCGACCGCGGCAGGCGCGTCCGCGGAGGTCGAGGGCATCTTCGACGACGAACCGATGTGCATGTTGATGACCGTTCCGGTCTGCTCGCAGGCGGCGAAGAACGGGTCCCAATAGCGGTTCGCGTCGTGCACGCTCGGCAGCCCGAGGAACGGGGGGATCTCGCTGAAGCAGGTCGCACGGACCCCGCGGGCGGCGTTACGGCGTACCTCGTCGGCCGCGAGCCGGGCGTCCCACAGCGGCACGATGATCAGCGGGATCATCCGGCCGTCGGCCGTCCCGCACCATTCCTCGACCTGGAAATCGTTATAGGCCTTGACGCATTCGAGCGCGACGTCCTTGTCCTGTGCCTCGAGGAAGGTCTGGCCGCAGAACCGGGGGAACGTCGGGAAGCACATCTGGGTGTCGGTCCAGTTGGCGTCCATGTCCGCGAGTCGGTCCGTCATCGACCACGCGCCCGGCCGCATGTCGTCGTACCCGACGAGCCGGAGGTCGACCTCGTCCCGGTCGTAGCCGACCGAGGCGTCGAGACGCATGAGTGGCCGCTTGAGGTCCTCATAGACCCACCACGCGACGTCCGGGCCGCTGCCGGGCTCCCCCATCGCGACCGACAGCTTGCCGCCGACGAACGTCACGTCGCCCTTCGGTGCGAACACGACCCTCGGAGCCCGCTCCTTCATCGCCGCCGGTACCCGGTCCTGCCAGAGGTTCGGCGGCTCGACCACATGGTCGTCGACCGAGATGATCTTCGGGAACTCGTCCATGGCGGCAACTGTACGCCGTCATCTGACGCCGCGTCAGATGTCGGCCTCACGACCGGGTTGGATCAGTCCCGTCTCGTAAGCGAGGACCACCGCCTGCACTCGATCACGCAGATTCAGCTTGCGCAGCACCCGGTTGACGTGGGTCTTGACTGTTGCCTCGCCGAGCACGAGTTCGGCGGCGATCTCGGCGTTGGATCGTCCCCGTCCGATCAGCCTCAGGACGTCGACCTCTCGGACGGTGAGACCGTCGAGTTCCGGCGGCGTGGCGTGACCGGGAGGGGGGCGACGGACGAACTCCTCGATGAGTCGGCTGGTCAACCGCGGATCGAGCATCGCTTCGCCACCGGCAATCGTGCGGATCGCCTCCGCGAGTCGCGCCGGCGGGGCGCTTTTGAGCAAGAATCCGCTGGCCCCTGCGCGCATCGCGTCGTAGACGAGCGCGTCGTCGTCGAACGTCGTCAGGACCAGCACGCGGCTCACGATCTCGGACTCGACGATGCGGCGGGTGGCCGCGATCCCATCAAGCAGCGGCATCCGAACGTCCATCAAGACGACGTCGGGGCACAGTGCGCGAGCCTGCGCGACGGCCTCGACACCGTTGTCGGCCTCGCCGAGAACTGCCAGATCCTCGGTCGCTTCGAGGATCATCCGAAATCCGCCGCGGACAAGAGCCTGGTCGTCGGCGAGCAGGACCGAGATCATCCAACGCCGATCGGGATGCGTGCGACCACGGCGAAGCCGCCGTCCGGGCGCGGCCCGGCATGCAAGTCGCCCCCGACGACGTGGACTCGCTCACGCATCCCGACCAGGCCGTGTCCACCGCGGTGGCCGCCGGATTCGCCTTCGCCATCGTCGCGTACGGCAACCTCGAGGTCGCTGGTGCCGTAGCGCAGGCACACCTCCGCCCGGGCGCCGCCCGCGTGCTTCAGCGCATTGGTGAGGGCCTCCTGAACGATCCGGTAGGCGGACAGGTCGACGATCGGCGAGAGCGTTCGCGGCTGGCCCTCGACGCAGAGGATTACCGGCAGTCCCGCATCGCGCATCTGCTCGACCAACGCGTCCAGATCGGCGAGCCCGGGCTGGGGAGCGAGGCGGTGCTCGTCATCACGAAGCAGCCCGACCAGACGGGACATCTCAGCAAGCGCCTGCCTGCCGGTCGCCTGCACCGCCTCGAGCGGCTCAAGCGCGCGCTGCGCATCGTGGCTGAGCACCGCCTGAGCGGCGCCGGCCTGCACCACCATCACCGAGACGCAGTGCCCGACGACGTCGTGCAACTCCCGGGCGATCCGCCCGCGCTCCTCGGCGATCGCGACCGCGTTCTCAGCGGCGAGCCGATCCGCGCGACGCGCCTGGTCGACCGCGGCATGCGTGCGGACCCGGACCAGCCGACCCGCCGTCCACGCGCCGCCGCCGATCACCATCACAAACAGCAGGTTGCCAAGCTTGACCGTCGACGCCCCGCTGATGTGCCAGGTGGCGATCGCCAAACCGGGCACGACGACGAGCGGACCGAGCAGTGCCCGGCGCACCGGCATCTCGACCGCGACGGTGTACAGGCTGACGACCAGGCAGATCAGCGGAGCCACCGGCTGGTCGACCGGAACGCCCAACGACGCCTCGAGGCCAGTCGAGGCGGCCGCGACCGCCACGGTAGTGAGCGGGTAGCGGCGACGCCAGATCAGCATGATGACCGCCGGAAGCTCAGTGACGGCGGCGGCCCACCTCGGGCGGACGCCTGAGTTGAGCATCAGGTCGACGACAACCGCGACCAGCGCGGCGGCAACCGCGACGGCGACGTCGGCGCGCGACGGTGGCTGCCGCCGGGCGAGGTCAGGTTGCACCGCGTGATCGTAGGCCGCGCAAGCTCACGATTCGTCCCCGCACCGGATGACCCGGGTCCCTCCCAGGGTGGAGATCGACCCGTCCCGGTTCAACCCGCAGCGATCGGCGGTCAACGTCGGTGTGGACGCCGACGTGGGACGCCGTACCTAACGTCGGGAGCCGAACCGTAACCGTCATCCCCACCCACCGAGGAGATGCCATGACCGCTCAGTCAGTCCGTGCCGCAAGTGTTGCCCTTGTCGCCTCCGCACTACTCGCAATCGCGGCCCCGGTGGTCGCCCGCGGGTCGAGCCCGAGCGCCGAGAAGACGACCACGCTGCGCTTCACCGTGCCGACGGCCGCCGTCAAGGCACACGCCACCAACGTCGGACCGCACGCGATGTCACCCGGAGACGGGTTCCAGGAAAGCTACCGTCCGAGGAACACCGGCCCGCTCCGGCGGCAGGACGCGATCGGCATCGCGACCTACGGACGCGGCATGTTCCTCGGCAGCATCAGTGTCACCGGTGGTCAAATCCTTTACGCGGGCGCCACCGACAACCAGGACCACACGAGCTACGCGATCCTCGGCGGCACCGGCCGCTACGCCCGCGCGTCGGGAACGGTGCAGCTTCGCCCGATCTCCTCGACGAGGGTCCGGATCACCCTCACGGTTACCGGCTGAGCGCTCCCCCGGAACCTCGGGCTGACGACCCGTCAGAAACGTCGTACCGTGCTCCAATGACGACCACCCACGACCTGCCACTCGCGATCCACGTCGGCGCCGACGACCTCCCCTTCGTCGACATCGGTGACGGCAACAAGCTCAAGGTGATCTGCGTCGACATCGCCGAAGGACTGTGGATCGTGGAGAACATCTTCCAGGCGAACTTCGAGGTCCAGACCCACCGCCACACCGGACCGGTCTTCGGCTACACGACGTCGGGCGCGTGGAAGTACAAGGAGTACGACTACGTGAACCGCGCGGGGTCGTTCCTCTACGAACCGGCGGGCTCTGTGCACACGCTCACCGTGCTGGAGGACAACACCCAGGTCTGGTTCCAGATGTACGGCTCGAACCTCAACCTCCGTGAGGACGGCACGGTGGAATCGATCACCGACGGAGCCGGAACGCTTGCCGCGTACTACGCCCTCGCCGATATGCAGGGGCTCGGCCGGCCGAACGTCGTCGAGAAGTAGTCGATGCTCGATCTCTGCGACCCGGACACCTACCTCGACGGGCCGCCGCACGAGTACTTCACCGAACTGCGGGCGACCGACCCCGTGCACTGGCAGGACATGACGGGTGAGCCCGGCTACTGGGCGGTGCTCCGTCACGCCGACGTGGAGCGTGTGGCCCGCGCACCGAAGCTGTTCTCCTCGGAGGTCGGCGGGGTCGTGCTCGAAGACCTCGCGCCCACCCAACTCGAGCAGATGCAGGGGATGTTGCTCGCGATGGACCCGCCCCGCCACCGCAGCGTCCGCAAGCCGTTGACCCCACGGCTCACCCCGCGGTCGGTGGCGACCCTGGAGGACGACATTCGTCGGATCTGCCGGGAGGCGTTCGCCGACGCGGAGCAAGCCGGTGAGACCGAGTTCGTCCACGAGGTGGCGGCCCGCCTGCCCACCCGGGTCATCGGCAAGATGATGGGCCTGCCGCGCGCCGACTGGGAGCGCGTTCACCAGATGGCCGAACGCGTGACCCACGGGCAGGACCCGGAGTACGCCATACCGGGCACCGACGCCGGGGAGGCGAGCACCGCGATGGGGCTCTACGCCTACCAGTTCGCGGTCGACCGGCTCGCCGAAACGCCGCAGGACGATCTCACCGACGTGTTGCTGGCGGAGATGGACGCGGTCGCCTTCGCGATGATCTTCATCCAGCTCGTGACGGCCGGCCAGGACACCACCCAGACGATGCTGTCGTCCGGGTTGCTCGCGCTGCTCGAGCATCCCGACCAGCTGGCCGCACTGCGCGCGGATCCGTCCGCCGTACCGCTCGCCGTCGAGGAGATCCTGCGCTGGGCGAACCCGCTGCACTACTTCCGCCGCACCGCCACTGCCGACACCGAGCTGGGCGGCAAGCGGATCGAGGCGGGCCAGAAGGTCGCGATGTACTACACCTCGGCGAACCGGGACGAGGCCGTGTTCGTCCAGCCGCAGG
>Ga0335083_10011268_pt1 | contig 10752 bp, 8 predicted proteins | sample Lox_Sample_42_FD_206716 | JGI IMG/M metagenome (GOLD analysis project Ga0335083, IMG submission 206716) | Soil microbial communities from Loxahatchee National Wildlife Refuge, Florida, United States - Lox_Sample_4.2 | ecosystem: Environmental > Terrestrial > Soil > Wetlands | place: USA: Florida... | reverse complement strand
TGTCGAGCCGCTGCCGACGCCGAGGATCAGCCGGTTGTTCGACATTGCCATCAGTGACTGCACCCGGTGCGCGAGCTCGACTGGGTTACGCAGCGGCAGCTGCAATACGCTGATGCCGATCTCGATCTTCGAGGTCACCGCGGCGACCGCTGTCAGCACCTGGAGCGAATCGAGCGCCGGGCGGCCGCGCCCCAGAGAATCGCCGATCCACAAGCCCGGAAAGCCACGAGCCTCGACCTCGCGCGCAAAACGGGTGATGCGATCCATCAGCCCCGGCTGTGAGTTGATGCGGATCATCGTGCTGACGCGCATGCGTTTTGTTCCTCGGGATGTTGGTCGGCGTGTCAGTTATAGACGGCCTTGACGCCGGGGACCGGCGAATGGCCGAAGCTGCCGAGTTGCAGGATTTTCTCACGGCCCCCATAGGCGGCGATGCGCGCGTGCTGATCGGCCTTGGCGAGCGCGTCGGCCGCGTCTGGATCGACCACCGCGCGCAGCTCCTTGTGGCAATCGGCGACCAGCCCGGCATAGCCCGGCTCCTGCGCCAGGTCGCGGGTCTCCTGCGGGTCCGCCGCGAGATCGAACAACTGCGCGGGCATCCCGGCATAGTAGACGTATTTGAACGGCCCCTTGCGGATCAGAAACGCGCCGGTCGCCGCGCCCGCCGCATGGTATTCGCACAGCACGGTGCGCCGCGGCGCCGATAATGCGACCTCGTCGAGCGGCAGGCCCGGGAGGTCGCGATCGGCCGGGTTGGACGCGACGCCGACCCACTTCAGCACTGTCGGGAAGACATCGACCAGCGATACCGGCTCCCGGCACGCTTGACCCAAGGGCAGTTCGGGCCCGGCGACGATTATCGGCACGCCCGCCGATTCCTCATACATTGTCGATTTGCCCCAGAGGCCGCGCGTACCGAGATTGTCACCGTGATCGCTCGAATAGATGATCCGCGTTGTGTCGGCGAGGCCGCTTGCCTCCAGCGCATCCATCAGCCGACCGACATTGTGATCGACGTAGGTAACAAGGCCGAAATAAGCCGCCAGCGCGCGCTGCAGGCTGCCGGGATGCTGCGCAAATCCGCGCTGATAGACTTGGCAGTCACGGATCGCCCGGACATAGGGGTGGTCGGGCCAGTCGCCCGGATCGTAGAGCGCGGGCGTCGGCACCTCGCCCTCGGGGTAGAGCTCGTACCATTCCCGTCGCGCGATCAGCGGGAAATGCGGGCAGACCAGCGACACGAAGAGTGCCCATGGTTTTTCGCCTTGTTTTTCGGCACGCGCCTTGAGCCAATCTACGGCCGCATCGGTAATGCGGCCGTCATAGCCCTGGTAGTCGCTATTACCTGGCCCCGCGTCGCGTGCCAGGCGCAGCGCCGCCCGCCGCTCGACCAGTGGCTCGCGCAGCCAGCCGGCCGGGTCGCCGATCCCTCCGACGACATGCAGCGGCATCATCTCCTCGGTGAAGCCGTTCTCGTCATCGATGCTGCGGAAATGGAGCTTGCCGATCGACACGACCTCGTGCCCCGCCTCCTTGAGCCGGTGATGCCACGAGGGAACGCTGCCGTCATAGGGGATGCCGTTGTCCCAGAAGCGGATTTTGTGAACGTACTGCCCCGTCGCCAGGCTCGCGCGTGACGGCACGCAGATCGGCGAGTTGCAATAGGCATCGGTGAAGCGGATGCCGTTCGCCGTCAGCCGGTCGAAGTTCGGTGTGCGGATCATCGGATGCCCATAGCAGCCGAGCACCCGCCGGCTGTGCTCGTCCGACAGGATGAAGAGGACATTCGAGGGTTTCATGACGGGTTTCCGCGCCTAAAGGCTAGAGATCTTACTGCGTTGCCGCCCAATTCCGACAGCTCACTCTTTGACACCCCCCGCCGTGAGTCCGCTTACGAGGTAGCGCCGCACCAGGACGCTGAACGCGACGACCGGCAGCATGACGAGCGTCCCGCCCGCAGCGATCTTGCCCCACTCCCAACCCTGATACTGCATGAAATTGACGATCGCGACCGGCGCGGTCATCGCCTGCGTTCGGGTGAGGATCAGCGCGTAGAAAAAATCGTTCCACGACAAGATGAAACAGAGGACGCCGGTGGCCGCCAAGCCGGGTGCGGCGAGCGGCACGGCAATCAAGCGGAACGCAGCCCACACGCCGCAGCCGTCAATCCAAGCCGCTTCCTCGAGCGCGGGCGGCACCCCGTCGAAAAAATTGCGCATCATCCATACGACCAGGGCGAGGTTGAAGGTCAGGTAGATGATGATCAGCCCGGCCAGCGTGTCGATCAGCCCGACAAATCTGTACGCCAAGAAGAACGGGATCGTGTAGGCGACCGGCGGCGCCATGCGGCTCGCAAGTATCCATAGTGCGATCGGTCGCCGCGAGCGAAACCGCCAGCGCGACAACGCGTAAGCCGCGGGCGTCCCGATGACCAGCGACAACGCTGTGGCCCCGAGGCTGACGACCGCGCTGTGGCCGAGCGAGCCCGGAAACAGGCCCGACCACAGCGACCGGTAGTTCGCCAGCGACGGTGTAAAGACGAATCGCATGTCGAAAATATTGCCGCCGGCGCGGAAGGAAAGCTGCAGCATCCACAGCGCCGGGAGCAACGCCACGGCTAGCAGGATACAGACAGAGCCGTGACGGAGAAGGCGTGTGCTACTCATCGAGCGCCTCCTCCGGGTTCAGCCGGTCCACAAGCCAGCTCAACAGCAGGACCCCGGTGACCATCAAGGTCGCGATTGCGGCGCCGTAGCCCCAGTAGGAGAAGTTAAAGGCCTCGACAAACGCGTAGTAATTCGTGACCTCCGTTGCCGTGCCGGGACCGCCGTTGGTCAGTACATAGATCAGTGGGAATGCCTTGATGCTGTCGATCAGCCGAAACAGCGCAGCGACGACCAAGGTAGGGCGGATATACGGAAACAGAATATAGCGGAACAGCGCAAACGGCCCCGCCCCGTCGATCCGGCCTGCCTCGATCGGCTCGCTCGGCACCATCTGCAGCGCCGCCAGCACCATCAGCATGGTAAACGGGAACCATTCCCAGGTGTCGGCGACGACAATCGCCCAGAGCGCAAGGTCGGGATTGGCGATCAGCGAGTGTACCGGCATGCCCGCGGCGGCCAGCGCGTGGTGGAGCGGGCTGATATCGGGGGTGAAGAGGATTTTCCAGATCACCGCGACGACAATCGGCGGCAGCACCATCGGCAGCATGAAGGCGGTGCGCACTGCCTCGAGAAAACGAGAGGGGGCGTTCAACAGCAACGCGACGCCAAGCCCGACTGCAAGCTGTGCAACGACGGTCACGACCGACAGCTTTGCCTGCACCCATAGCGAGTTCAGAAACTCGCCGTCGCCTATCATCGCCCGGTAGTTACCAAGAGGATCGCCGAAATCCGTGAGGCTTTTTGGGTGTACCGGGCTGGCTGGCGTCAGGCTGGTGACCAGCAGGTAAAGCGTGGGCCCGATCGTGATCACCGCGAGCACGACGAGAGCCGGTGCCAATCCTATGGCAAATATCCGGGCACGCTGCCGCCGCCAGGGCTTCGGCCGCGCGTGCGCCAGCGACGGGGCCAGCCACTCGAACGACGCGCGCGCGAAGGCCAAGACGTCGATGCCTACAGCTTCACGCCGGCGCGCTTCAGCTCCTGAATCGAATTCTGTTGGGCCAGCTGCATCGCCTGCTTGGCGCTCATCTGCTGCGACGCGATGTTCTGGATCGCGATGTCGAGCTGCTTGTCAACCTGAGGATAGACCGGGACTGTGCGATACTTCATGTAACCCTTGGTTCCGTAGGCTACCGTATCGACGTAGATCTTCGCGATGTCGTGGCCATTGAGCGTCATCTTGCCTTTGAATTCCGGGCTGTCGATGATCGAGCGGCGGGTAACCGAGCTGTAGCCGCGCTCGACCATCTGCTTGAGAACCGGTTTCGACATTGCCCAGACGATGAATTGCCACGCGGCGTCCTTTTTCTTGGATCCCACTGGAATACCCCAGCCATGCGTCGCAACCCCGGGGAAGCGGCCTTTCGGTCCTGCGGGGCAAATTGAAAAATTACTGGTGTGGGCCGCTTGGCTGTCCGGCGCGGCCAACTGCACGACAAAGATCTGGCCGTTGGGACAATAATTGGCGCGGCCGGCTTTCAGCGCCGCCACCATCATGTCGTAAGTATACGAGATGGCCCCGTCCGGACCGTAATCCCGCAACAGATTGGAGAAGAATTCCGCACCCGCGATCGCGTCCGGCGTGTCCAGCACCGGCATCAAATCGTCCGGCGCGTTGCGGAACACATCACCGCCAAATCCCTGAAGGAACGGCACGAAGCTCCAGCCGTAATGGTTGTCGGTCAGGAACCCGGCGACGCCGTCCTTTTTGTTGACCGCCTTCATCGCGGCCGACAAGGCGTCGAACGTGTCGGGCATTGTTGTCAGGCCTGCCTGTTCAAACAGGTCGAAGCGGCCGGCGCCCGCCATGTAAATGTCACCGGTCCATGGGATGGCGTAGAGTTTCCCGGCTGTGTCCTTGAACGCGACGGTCACCCCGGGCAGGAGGTCGGCGGGATCCCAATCGGCCGGGGTCTTCTTTGGGTCCTTTAGGTAGTCGTCGAGTGGCACAAACCAACCGGCCTCGATCCAGCGTCCAATATAGATGAAGGTGACGTTCAGTACATCGTAAGCCGAACCACCCGTCGACAATTCGATATCGATACGCTGGTTATAGATCGGAAAGGATGGCGTCTCGTAATTGACCTTGGCGCCGCTTTCTTCTTCAAATTGCGGAATGAGATCGGTCAGCAGCTTGGCGTAGGGGTGATTCCAGCAGCTGACATTGAGCGTGGTGCCGGCGAGCGGCTTTGAACCGCTCTGTGCAGGCGCTTTACCAGGCAGCAGCAGCGATCCCGCGACGGCAGCGCCCGTCACCAAAAGGCGACGCCGCTTGATCTTCTCGACCATTTATATTTCCTCCCTGTTCGACGATCCTGGCATGGTAGCAATCGATACTCAAGCTGCCGCCCAGGTGGGTCGGAAGGGTGTCACGATGGTCCTCCCTCGCGGGCTTCTTGCACAACTCGACACGCTTTTGCGCGAGGAACTCGGCGATCCGGCTACGGTGGCCGCGCTCGTTCGGAATCTCGGCGAGGACGTACTGTCGTGGCGGGCTCCCGAAATAGCGCCCGAGCGGACAACGACGATCCTGGCCTTCACCTTTGGCAATCGGATGCAGCCCAATGGCAACCGCACGCCCGGCGCAGTCAATGAGGCGCTCGCCGACCTTACGGCGCGACTTCATGCGGAGACTAACGCGCCGGTCTTTGCCCAATGGGAAATTGCAGAGGCAGTCGGCGGCCGCGTGCCGCAGGATAAACTCACCGCAATTTTCCCCGCGCGGGACGCACGAGCGGAGCCGCTCTATCTCAGCACGTCGGGGGTGGTCGAAGCGGTCATCGGCCGTGTTGGCGACCCCGCTTTGCTCGGAACGGTCGGCATCGTCGCTTTTGCCGATCACGCGTGGCGCTGCGTCGCCACCGCGCGCCGCTTCGGTCTGCTCGATGCCGCGATGCCGGCGGGTTATACTATGCCCGACCAGTACGACCCGCTATCGGGGCAACCCTGGTGCCGTAGCCGCCTCGCTTACCTGTTGCACGATATCGCGATACGGATCACCGAACGTCGCGACGCGGCCATTTCTGCTCAAGCCAATTGACGTGCGCCGTCTGCTACCAAGCACTAGGTCAGTCTGTCGCCGGCGCAACAAAAGCTGATGGCCGCGCAGGGTGACGCCGTTGCGCCGCCCATCGCCGGGGTGCCTCGAGTTGGCTCAGTGCCGACCCTTTATTAGTTGAGACGGCTCCCTGGGTCATTTCGCTGGTTCGAGCGCGCCTCGCAGTATCTCGTGCGCCGCCGGGTTACCGTCGAGTGATCTTATTGTCCGACGCTTGATCTTCCAGCCACGCTCAGTACGTGCAAACTCCCAGCGGTTCGCCGCGACGCGGTGCACGTGAAAACCCCGCGACGAGCCGTGATTGGGAACCTCAAATACGGGGCCGACACGGTCGGGCACGAGGATCTGGATATACGAAACCGCGAATGCCGTATCTCCTGTAATCCGGACATAGGGTAGTCCGGCAAAATGCGCGATCCCTTGGTCGATCGCTCGGCGGTGTTCGGCACTCGATGATAACGCGCCTATCGCAGCCGCTCCGGTTGGCCGTGCGAATTCCGCACCCCGATCGAATACGCCGTCGTCGGTCCACACCGAGGCGGTGTATTCCCCTGCGCCGGTATCCGCGCTCGGCGGATGGGCTGCGATAAGGTTGTATATCTCGATGCGATCCTCAATCGCACGAAGCCGCTGCTCAAGAGTCTTGTCGTCGCCGGCATCGGTAGCCATTCCGATCCTTTCCTCCGCCGAACTCGGGATGCCATCTGTTGGTCTCTCGGCTGAAGACAGGGTGATTTTTTCTGGCGCTAGCATATTCGGCAAGGGCTGCGTCTATCCTGTGTCTGAGATAGCCGCAACCGAACGCGGTCAACTCTATGCCCAAGTGCGAAAATTGGCTTTGAGGCCAGGTGGATGCTCAGCGCATGCGCTTACGGCGTTTGCCGTCGGTCGTTGCCGCACAGCCGAAGGTCAGTGAATTGGACCGGTAGGCGGCATCGGCCGGCCAAACCGCCCAACCGCGGTCTCGATGCTGCTGCGATAAACCGCTTATCCCCTACGGGGTTACACCGCTTGGTAGCCGGCCGCCGCGACGACCTTGCGGCAATGTGTGGAGCTTCAGCGGCACCGGATTGCCAAGCCAAATGGCGTAGCCTCGATGGTCCTCAACCGCATCCGTCGTTAGCGGATGGACTAGCACGTCGAGTCCATCGCGGTTCAGCATTAACCACGGCACGACGTGCTCGAACTGATCGGGCTTGAAGATGACGAGAACGTTGGCGGTCGGATGCGGTCCAACCGGCTGGTCGCGAAACCCATCGTTCTCGACCGAGAAATTCCTTTCAAGTGCGGAGCAAACCCGCTCGGCGACGCCCCGGCTCGTTGCCGGTTCGTAGTAGATGTGGGCGTGATATCCCAGATTCACGACTGATTCCGCGGTCCTCTCGGTCATCGCGCGCACTCCCTGATAGCGAAGCGATCCAAGCACTCTTCCACATTTAGCGGGAATTTGCCTATCCAATCGCCGAGGTATGAAACGCGCTGACCGCTCTTCTGAGCGAGTCGGCAGAAGATCGCGCGAGGTCAACCCCAACTGGCGGACCATCGTAAAGGGAGTGACTGGTTTCGGCGCTGGTCCGTGGCCCTTTACTCTGTGGCGACCGTCTTCTATCTGATTTCACAGTAGCCCCGTCTCCGGAGCGGGCCGGCCGGACCACCCCTGCCCATGACTGTTATTGGCATCGAACGGGGTGACCAACGAAGGAGCACTCATAAAGTCGCGCCTGAATATGACTCGCCAGATTAGCAAACCGACATTGCTGCGAGTTCAGCTGCGGCACGGCGGCGGAACGCTTCAGATCCTTGTTGCGCTGCTATCTCCGCGGCGCGCCTTAGCACCTCGCGAACTGCTTCGTTGCCGCCACCCTCGGCGTCGATCACGCTCGCGCCAATGCGGTGCAATTCGGCATCCCACCAGGAAAGGCCCGTGCTGGCGCTCATAGCAAGTGCACGATCGATGACCTCGCGCGCTTCTGAAATTCGGCCAAGCCGCAGCAGCGCTTCAGCCCGGAAACATAAAAAAGTCGGGTGGAATAGCAGCCACTGCATTGCTTCGAGTTTTTCCAGCGCGGCGCCGATCACGGCTGCACTGCGATCAGGGTCGAGCATGAGTGCCGCTGTACCCTGCATCATCTGACCGTTTGCGGCCCATATCCGGATGCCGTGCTCGGTAGCAAGAGCAACGGCGCGATCGGCCGAGGCGCCTGCTCGGGCAAAGTCACGCTCGATCAAACAGGTAAGGGCTACCCAGACCAACGCCCAGCAGAGCGTCCCGATCTGCCGTTGCGCTTCGGCCAAGCGAATGACTTCGTCCATGTGCCGATTTGCGCCGACGCTGTCGCCGTCGATCGAACACCCCAACATAGAATTCATGGGAATGTGAATCCCAAGGTCGAGACCGGAAAGCAGGAACGAGGCCGAGTGCGCATCGCTGCGATAATATCGCGTCGCCTCTCTGAGCGATTGAATATTGGCGGCCCGTCTTCCCGTGTAATTGTAAAGATTGGCAAAAATCATATGGGCGACACAAAAACCCGCCGCATCGTCGGCTTGCCGAGCGCGATCCATCGTCTCGTCCGCAATAGCGGCGTATGCGACCATATTGGCGCGGGTCGAATACGTCGCAGACAGACCGCGTCGCGCCCAGAAATTTCTCGGGTCCTTCGGCTCGCTCCGCAATAGCTCGATCGCGCGCAGCCAAGCTTGTTCGCTATCGTCGCCCGAAAAACCGCTGGTCACGGTGCAGGCGGACCCTCGGCCGATCTGCAAATCCAGTTCAATAGCGTCGCGTTCTGCGCCTGGCTCCATGCCCTGCAGTATTTGGATACCGCGGGCGAATTGCGCGGCCGCCTCATGAGGCGCCGAACGCGAGGTGGCGAGACGACCAGCCGCCAGCCAGGCCCGGGCGGAGCGTTCGGCAAAGCCGGCATCGGCATAATGCTGTGCCAGCAATTGCGGCTGCATGCCCGCCGTATCGGGATGATGCAGCTCGATCGCGGCCGCGATGCGGGCATGCAGCTGCTGCCGTCGGCTCTTCAGCAGACTCTCATGCGCGGCATCCTGCACCAACGCGTGTTTGAACGTGTAGTCGGCGTCGGGCGGGCTGCCCCGGCGGAACAACAGCCCGGCGGCTTCCAGCTCAAGGAGTGCGGACTGCAGCCTGGCCTCCGGCAGATCGGTGACCGCGGTCAGCAACCGGTAGCCGAATTGTCGACCGATCGCAGCACCGAGCTGAGCCACCTCACGAGCGCCTCCCAGACGATCGAGCCGCGCCAACAGCGACGCCTGCAGCGTCGTCGGAATCGCCAGCAGCGGCGCGGCTCCGGCCAGCGAAAAGCCGCCATCCTCCGCGTCGCGCAGCAGGCCCGATTCAACAACCGATTTGGTCAGCTCCTCAAGGAATAGCGGTACGCCATCGGCCCGCGACGCAAGTGTTTGGACGATCGCATCCGGCAGGCTACGACCGGCCACGCCGGTGACGAGCGCAGCCGATTGCCGTCGACCGAGCCGCGTCAGCGGCAGGCTGGTGACATGCGCATAATGGCTCCACGGGTTAACGAAATCGGGGCGGCCCGTCACCAACAGCATTACGCGCTGCAGGCCGATCGGTTCGATCAGCGAGTCAAGCAATTCCCGCGTCGTCGGGTCGATCCAATGCGCGTCTTCGACCAGCACCAATACCGGCGATCGCTGTGCCAGCGCGAATAGCTGCTCTGTCAAGACCCGCAAGGTGCGCATTTTCCGCAATTCCGGGCTCATCGTCGTTGCCGGATAGCGCTGCCCGGTCGGGATCGCCAACAAATCGGCAATCAGTGCGGCCGCAAATTCAGGCGTGATTTCAGCGGGCAGGATCAAGCGCTCCAGCTTTTCGAGTTTGCTGGCGGGTGGCTCGTCCGGCTCGATACCGGCCGCGACAGCGAGATGCCTGATCGCGGGATAGAGGGCGGTATCGGTATGGTAAGGCGAGCACTGATAGCGGATGCGGACGGCGTTGCCCTCGACGCTATCCCGCAACATCTCGGCGATGCGTGACTTGCCGATCCCCGCTTCGCCTGACAGCAGTACCACCTGTCCTTCGCCATCAGCCGCCATTTGCCAGCGATCGAGCAGCAGGCCCATCTCCTGCTCGCGGCCGACGAAAGGCGTTAGTGCCGCCGGATGGACCGCCGCAAAGCGACTTTGGGGAGCGTGCTCGCCAAGGATTTGCGCAATCGCGACCGGCTCTGCGATGCCTTTGAGCCGGCGTGGCCCAAGATCGCGGTAACGGAACCACGAGCCGCTCAGTCGCCGCGTCGCCGGGTCGATGACCACCGCGCCGGGGGGCGCTTCGGATTGTAGCCGCGCCGCCAGATTTGGGGTCTCGCCGACCACGGCGTTGGTGTCGCCGCCCGCCAGATCGCCAGCCACGACCAACCCGGTCGCGATGCCGACGCGTGCTCGCAGCCGCGATCCGCGACCATCTAAATCGGGCACCGTCTCGGTGATCGCTAGACCCGCACGGACCGCTCGCTCGGCATCGTCCTCATGAGCGATCGGGAACCCAAAATAGCACAGCACGCCGTCGCCCATGTACTTGGCAACGAATCCATTCAACCGCCCGATCACATCTGCGACACGGCGATGGTAGGCAGCGATAACATCATGCAGTTCTTCGGGGTCAAGGCGCCCCGACAGCTCAGTCGACCCAACGAGATCGCAAAATAGGATCGTTACAAGTCGCCTTTCAGCACCCTGGGTGTCGCTGCGAGCCGGCGGAGGAGGCGGCACCGGCTCCGGCGCAGGTGCATCAGGCGCTTCACGCAGCGCGGCAATTGCCGCAAGGAGTTTTCGTCGGTGACCGATTGATGCGACGCCGAGCCCCGTCAAATCCTCAGCGGTCAGCTCCGGTAGGATGTCGCCGTCGATATCGTTCTCGCGAAAGGCCAGCGCGTATTGCTCAAGTCCCAGACCGCGCAGCCAATCTTGAATGTCCATTGGCATGCAGCCAATCGTAGACTAACAGCGCGGGAAGTTCGACTGAATGCAAGGCCC
>Ga0335083_10011267_pt1 | contig 10752 bp, 6 predicted proteins | sample Lox_Sample_42_FD_206716 | JGI IMG/M metagenome (GOLD analysis project Ga0335083, IMG submission 206716) | Soil microbial communities from Loxahatchee National Wildlife Refuge, Florida, United States - Lox_Sample_4.2 | ecosystem: Environmental > Terrestrial > Soil > Wetlands | place: USA: Florida... | reverse complement strand
GCCAAACGTAGTCGAGGTGTCCCCGTGACGGGGACTCCAGAAGGCAAACCGCCATCGCCCGAAGAGCATACCATCAGCGAGCCGACGGTGATGCCAGCCGACAGGTCGGGCAGCCAGTGACCGCGGCAAGTGATTGGAGGTGCGCGGGCCATTCGGTCCGCTGCTCCACCTGATCGGGGAAGGCATCCGACCAGCGGCTGCGCTCACCGAGCCAGCCGCTGACCCAGGAGGAAGTGCCGAACGCTTCCGGATCCGCGCCGAGTGGAGGCGGGAAGAGCAGATCCATCTCCAACGACGCGTGCCCCCAACGGGATTCGAACCCGTGCCGCCGCCTTGAAAGGGCGGTGTCCTAGGCCGCTAGACGATGGGGGCGTCGCCGGCTTCGGCCGCCGCGGACGGCATCAGCCCGCCGTCGGGACGGCCCCAGCATAGGGGAAGACATCAAGATCCAGCAAAGCGGATCGACCGCAGCCAATCCGACCAGATTCACGACCATACCTCTTGCCAGGATCAGCCACATCGGACACGGAAAGCGATATGAGGATTACACAATGATGACAGCGTGCCGATGATCCAGGCGCAGCGGGCCGCGGCGCAGGCAGCGGACGCGGAGCAAGGACAACTACGAACGCCGCTTGCTGACGAAGCTCTCGGCAATCGAGCTGCCGTCACCGCCTTCTTCCGGGATCACGATCCAGGCGCACAGGTAGAGCAGGATGCCAGCCCCGCCGAAGACCGTGATCAAGGCGAACGCCAGACGCACCAGGGTCGGGTCAATGCCGAAGTAGGCGGCTATACCAGCGCACACCCCCGCGACAATGCGCCCCTCGCGCAACCGGTACAGGCGTTTGGTTCCGTTTCTGCGTGGTTCATTCATGGCTAGATCATGCCCACTCCGGGGGCGGGCTGACATCAGCAACACCCCGGTTAATACCCTGATCTCGAGCCAGACGAGAGGAGCCGGCCATGTCCACGGGCACGCCGAGCACGGACCTGCTGCAGATCGACGACCAGTTGACCGACGAGGAGCGGCTCATCCGTGACACCGTGCGCGCCTTCACCAGTGACCGGGTCCTGCCACACATGGAGGACTGGTTCGAAGAGGGCCTGCTGCCCCGCGACATCATGCCGGAGCTCGGCAAGCTGGGGGTGCTCGGCATGCACCTGACCGGCTATGGCTGCGCCGGCGCCGGGGCGATCGCTTACGGTGTCGCGTGCCGGGAACTCGAGGCGTGCGACTCGGGCCTGCGCAGCGCGGCGTCGGTCCAGGGCTCGCTGTCCATGTTCCCCATCTGGCGGTACGGGTCGGAAGAGCAGAAGAACGAGTGGCTGCCCCGGATGGCCAGCGGAGATGCGGTCGGCTGCTTCGGCCTCACCGAGCCCGATCACGGTTCGGACCCGGGCGGCATGCGGACCCTCGCCCGGAAAGACGGCTCCGACTGGGTACTGTCGGGCACCAAGATGTGGATCACCAACGGGAGCATCGCCGACATCGCCGTGGTCTGGGCTAGGACCGAGGACGGCATCCGCGGGTTCCTGGTGCCGCGGGGCACGGCCGGCTTCAGCGCCCGGGACATCCACAAGAAGCTTTCGCTGCGCGCCTCCATCACCTCCGAACTCCACCTGGATGAAGTGCGGCTGCCTGCCGGCGCCGTGCTTCCCGGCGTCACCGGGCTCAAGGGACCGCTGTCATGCCTGACCGAGGCCAGGTTCGGCATCGCCTGGGGGGTCACCGGCGCGGCGCGCGCCTGTCTTGAGAGCGCTATCGAATACGCCAAGACCCGGGAGCAGTTCGGCAAGCCCATCGCGTCCTTCCAGCTGACTCAGGCCAAACTCAGCTGGATGGCGGCGGATCTGTACCGTTCCGAGTTGCTCGCGCTGCACCTCGGCCGACTCAAGGAAGCGGGTTCGGTGAGCCCGGTGCAGGTCAGTATCGCCAAGATGACCAACGTGCGCTCGGCCCTCGACATCGCCAGGCAGGCCCGGACGGTGCTCGGAGCCAGCGGCGTGACGCTGGAATACCCGCCGATCCGGCACGCGAACAACCTGGAGGCCGTGCTTACCTACGAGGGCACCGAGGAGATCCACGCGCTTGCCATCGGCCAGGCGCTCACCGGCATCTCCGCCTACCGTTAGTGCCCGAAGAAGCGACCGGCCCGCGAAGTCGGTACGCTTCGTCTCTAGACGCCGGCTCCACCGGCGCGGCGGGGCGTTAGCTCAATGGCAGAGCAGTGGGCTTTTAACCCATTGGTTCAGGGTTCGACCCCCTGGCGCCCCACCAGGCAAAACATACCGTAGGGACGACCAGGCGTGGCACGGGTTGTGGCACGGATAGGCCTGGCCGAGTTATCGTGCCGTCATGGCCACGGCCACAGGCGGTTACATCCAGCAACTCCCCAGCGGTTCGTTCCGCGTTAGTGTCTACGCCGGGACTGATCCGCTGACGGGTCGCCAGATCCGCCTGCGAAAGACTTGCAAGACCGAACGGGCCGCGCAGATCGAGCTCGGCAGGCTGCTCGAGCAGGCCGCGGCGGGCCGCCAGCCCGAGACGGACGCCACCGTGGCGCAGCTGATGGACCGGTATGTCGAGGTCGCCGACTGGGACCTGTCGACCAGGAAGGCGAACGAGGTCTACATCCGGCGGTGATCAAGCCCGCCCTCGGGCATCTGCAGGTCCGGAAGATCCGCGGGCCCCTGCTCGACCTCCTGTACGCGCAGCTGAGGCGGTGCAGCAATCCTGGGTGCACCGGGAAGCGGTTCATCGAGCACCGGAACGTGCCGCACCTCGCTGTTGACCTGGATAGTCGTCGACCTGCCTGGCAGCAGGTTGTGGAGGCAATCGGCGACGAGATCAGGTCTGGGATGCTCGCCGCGGGCGAGCCGCTGACTGGGCCACGCACAAGGCCAGCGACCTGGCCGCCGCAGCCGGCGTCAAGCTCAACATCAAAGGGCTGCGGCACTACACGGCAAGCCAGCTGCTCGCGGCCCGGTTCGACCTGCGTAACACCGCGGCGCGTCTTGGCCACGGCAGCGGCGGAGCGACCACACTGCGACACTACGCCGACCCGGTGTCTGAAGTCGACCGGCGAGCTGCCGCCTACCTCGCACAGCTCACCGCCGGATCCGCAACCAAGGGTGACTAACGTCTGCGGGCATGAGACGCAGCGGCACCAGCGCGTAAATCTAGCGCCGACCAGCTGCTTACAAGAAGTACGGCCTCGCGCACCGTACGTTCTAACTGCACTGATGGCACAGGTCATCGCACTGACAGCACTCGCTGCGCTGGGACAATCCGGCGAACCGTTCCACGCGGACGGCAGGCAGCGACCTATGACGGTGACCGAGCGTAGTGGACACGACCCACTGCAGCGGCGCCGCAATTTGACGATATGGTCCGAGGGCGCACAAATCGAACAGGTCCTGCACTGCCGAATCATGCCGTACTGGAAATCAAGGCGGCGGCTAGCGGCGCGGCTGGCCCGGCGTCAGCGGCGGCCTGTGCCTTGGGAGGCCCGCCCGCACGCCGGGCCGCATGCGCCAGGGCAGCGCAGATCAGTACGGCTAATACGCCGCCGCAGACCCGCTGCAGTGCGCAGCTGTCTTTCTGATCGCACCACAGCGAATGTCTATCGCATGAGCGCCTATGTACCGTCGCCCGGCTCGATGCCGTGCTCGCGCAAGGTCGCCCGCAGCCTTGCCAGTTCGGTGTTCAGCCGGTCCAGTTCCCTGGCCACCGTCCTGCGGCCAGCGGTGGACCCTGCCCACTCCTTCTCCCGGTCAGCCCGATCGGCGAGCAACTGCTTCTCCTTGTCGCGCAACGCCGTGGCGGCCTGGGAATCCTGCCGGTCGACAGCGGCTCCTTGTCCCGGCGTACCTGCGCGATCTCCTGGTCCAGGTCTTCCAGGTCAGGCTGCATGCTCACCCAGCGTTCGAGCGCCGTCAGGCGCCGGTCCAGCGCGTCGAACCGCGCGAGAGCGTCATCAGGCAGCCCGGCACGTGCCCGCTCACCCAGGCGAGAACCCGCACTCCCCCACGTCCTTCCCCTGATACCCGTGCAGCAACTGGATCACCTGCTCGCGCACCCGGTTCAGGTCCGCGCCCAGCCTCACCAGCACCTGCGCGGCCACCCCGTCGCCCTCGCGGAGCAGCCCGAGCAGGATGTGCTCGGTGCCGATGTAGCCATGGCCGAGTTGCAGTGACTCGCGCAGCGAGAGCTCAGCCTTCGTCGTTCAGCTTTGGTGTCATGAGTGAGCGCAGAGTGCCGGAGCGGTGCAGCGTCGCGACGTCGGAGGGCCTCGGAGATCAGCGTCTCGGCCGGCTGGCAGCTAAGCCGGGTGCGCGGCGGGCAGCGGCACCGGAGCTTCCGATCGCCGACATACCGGGCCCGGCTTGCGGCCCTTCAACCTGGAGATCGTGCTGGCCTTGCGCCCGGGCGGCTCAAGTGCCGACAGGTACCAGGAGATACCTTCGCCGCTAATGAACGCAGGACGGTTTGTACGGCAGTTGGGGAATGTACTGGTTCCACTGCCGGGGTGTGAGGTCTCCGGCTGTCGCGCAAATCCGCTGGATGGCGTACTCGACGTTCAGGTTCCACAGCCGGATGGTGTCGTCGAGGCTGCCACTGGCCAGCGTGTGTCCGTCCGGGCTGAACGCCACTGATGCCACGACGGCGGTGCTGCCCGTCAGGGGCGAGCCGAGCGAGCGGGGGCGCGCGGGGTTAGCCACGTCCCACAGCCGGACCGTACCATCAGCGCTGCCGCTGGCCAGCGTGTGCCCATCAGGGCCAAACGCCACCGCCGCGATGGCAGCGCTGCCGGTCAGGGGCTCGGCGAGCGGGCGGGGGCGCGCAGGATCGGCCACATCCCACAGCCGGACCGTACCGCCTGCACCGCCGCTGGCCAGCGTGTGCCCGCCCGGGCTGAACGCCACCGCCCTGACCACAGCGCTGCCGGTCAGGGGCTCGGCGAGCGGGCGGGGGCGCGCAGGATCGGCCACATCCCACAGCCGGACCGTACCGCCTGCACCGCCGCTGGCCAGCGTGTGCCCGCCCGGGCTGAACGCCACCGAGTACACGGCGGCGGCGCCGCCGGTCAGAGGCCGGCCAAGCGGGCGGGGCTGCGCGGGATCGGCCACGTCCCACAGCCGGATCGCGGCGTCGGCGCTGCTGCTGGCCAGCGTGTGGCCGCCCGGGCTGAACGCCACCGCCACGACGGCAGCGCTGCCCGGCAGGGGCGAGCCGAGCGGGCGGGGGCGCGCAGGATCGGCCACATCCCACAGCCGGACCGTACCATCAGCGCTGCCGCTGGCCAGCGTGTGCCCATCAGGGCCGAACGCCACCGCCGCGACGGCAGCACCGCCGGTCAGAGGCCGGCCAAGCGGGCGGGGCTGCGCGGGATCGGCCACGTCCCACAGCCGGATCGCGGCGTCGGAGCTGCTGCTGGCCAGCGTGTGCCCGCCCGGGCTGAACGCCACCGCCGCCGCCACGACGCTGGCGCGGCTGGTCAGGACAGTTTGTGGGAGGCTCCAGAGCCGGATGGTGCCGTCGAGGCTGCCGCTGGCCAGCGTGTGTCCGTCGGGGCTGAACGCCACTGATGCTACGACGGCGGTGCTGCCCGTCAGGGGCGAGCCGAGCGAGCGGGGGCGCGCGGGGTTAGCCACGTCCCACAGCCGGACCGTACCATCGGCGCTGCCGCTGGCCAGCGTGTGCCCATCAGGGCCGAACGCCACCGCCGCGACGGCAGTGCCGCCGGTCAGGGGCGAGCCGAGCGAGCGGGGGCGCGCAGGATCGGCCACATCCCACAGCCGGACCGTACCGTCGAGGCTGCCGCTGGCCAGCGTGTGCCCATCAGGGCCGAACGCCACCGACCACACGGCGGCGGCGCCGCCGGTCAGGGGCCGGCCAAGCGGGCGGGGCTGCGCAGGATCGGCGACGTCCCACAGCCGGATCACGGCGTCGGAGTCGCTGCCGGCCAGAGTGTGCCCGTCGGGGCTGAACGCCACCGCCAAGACGGCGGTGCCGCCGGCCTGGGGCTGGCCGAGCGGGCGGGGGTGCACGGGGTCGGCGATGCCCCACAGCCGGACCGTGCCGTCAGCGCTGCTGCTGACCAGCGTGTGCCCGCCGGGAGCGAACCCCACTGAGTACACGATCTTGGTGCTGGCGATCAGGGGCCGGCCGAGCGGGCGGGAGCGCGCTGGATCGGTGACGTCCCACAGCCGGACCGTGCCGTCATCGTCGCTGCTGGCCAGCATGTGCCCATCAGGGCTGAATGCCAGCGTTTCGACGGGGCCGGTGCCACCGGTCAGAGGCCGACCGAGCGGGCGGGGGTGCGTGGGATCGGCGACGTCCCACAGCCGGATCGTGCCGCCGTAATTAACGCTGGCCAGCGTGTGCCCTGCCACGCTGAACGTCACCTGGTTGACGCCCCCCGCGCCCGCGGCCAAGGGCGCGGACAGGGGAGTGTTCTCGGTGTTCAGCAGGCGCGAGGCGAGATCTTGTGTTGGCCGGATGCGATAGGCGGCGAGGGTGAGCTGCGCTGCCAGCGGTGTATTGCTCGTACCGAACTGGAGGGCCTCAGCGATCACCTGATTGTAGATGGCCTGGTCACGTTGCCGGACCGCTGCCGCCTGCCGCGAGAAGGCCAAGGCCGATGCCGTCACCGCTAGCGCGGTCAGCAGGGCAAGGAGGGCGAAGGCGCTGCGCCGGCGGCGGCTGCCGCGGGCAGCGGCCCGCTGGCTGGCGTGCAGGAAGCCGCGTTGCGTGCCGGTCAGGGCCGGGGAGCGCGCCGGGTCGGCGGACCACCGGGTCACCGCCTGCTGGAGGGTGGTCAGCTGCGCTCCCCGGTACAGGAAGGACGGGTCGTCGTTGCTGTTGTGCCAGGCGGCGGCCGCGTCGGCGAGCTGGCCGTGCACGATCCAGCTGGCCTGATCCTCCTCCAGCCAACCGCGCAGCCGGGGCCAGGCCCGCAGCAGCACGTCATGCGAGAGCTGCACCGTATCGCCATCCAGGACGGCCAGGCGCTCGGCGGCAAACGCGTCTAGCACGGCGTCGATGCCGGAGCGGGCCGCGCCCGGCAGCCCGGCGTACAGGTCCTGCCGGGTGACCGGGCGGCGGGCCAGCCCGCCGCCGCGGCTGGCCACCGTCATGCGGCGCAGCACCTCCCGGGCCAGCGCCTGCTGCCCGGCCGGCAGGGTCTCGTAGGCCCGGTCGGCGCCGGTCTGCACCGCGTGGCTGACCCCGCCGGCCTGCGCGTAGCCGCGGCTGGTCAGCCGGTCCCCCTCGCGCTGCTCCCAGGTCAGCGCCATCGCCTGGGACAGCAGCGGCAGCACCCCGGCCGAGCGCTCCCCGCCCGCCACCCGCAGATCCCCCAAGATGGTCTCGGTCAGCGCCGGATCGATGCGGAGCCCGGCCGCCTGCGCCGGGCCGGTGATCGCCATCCGGAGCTCGGATTCGGTCATCGGCACGACTACGAACAGGCCATCTTGCAGCGCGCCGGCCAGCTCGGGATAGGCGGCGCACCGGTCACAGAAATCCCCGCGCACCGCGAGCACCACCAGCGCGGGCGGCACCTGCCCCGGGCCGACCGGGTTGGCGGCGGCTGCGCACAACGCGGTGATGAACGCCTGCCGGGCCGCCTCCCCGCCGACCTCGGGGCTCAGGGTGAAGACCTGCTCGAACTGGTCGACGATCAGCACCAGCCGCGCGCCGCCGTCATCGGATGCCGGCAGCTCCTCATCAGAGCGGGCCGCGGCGGCCAGCACCGCGGACCGGATGGCCAGGTGCGCATGGTCCGGGTGCCGGGCCAGCCCGTCGCGAACCGTCAGGGCGTCCGGGCCGCCGACAGCGGCCAGCCGGGTAGCCAGCTCGGTGAGCGGGTCCTTGGTCGGTGTCATGACGATGCGGGGCCACCAGTCCGACCCGGGGACCTGCTGGCCGCGGGCCAGGATGGGCAGCAGCCCGGCGCGCAGTAGCGAGGACTTCCCCGCCCCCGAGGCCCCGGTGACCACCACCAGCCCGCCGCGGCTAGCCCGGGCGGCCAGCTTCGCTGCCAGCTCGGCGGACAGTCGCTCCCGCCCGTAGAACACCTCCGCATCGGACTCGCCGAACGGCAGCAGCCCCCGGTACGGGGGCGCCCGCTGCGCGACCTGGTGACCTGTGCCAGGTGCCATGCCTTCCCGGGCCGCCAGCACGTCCCCGGCTGGGACGCGGCCGCGGGCAGCCGCCACGAACAGCTCCCGCACCGGCCCGGCCAGGTCCAGCGCCCCGGCCAGCAAAAGCGCGGTGTCCTTGCGGGCGGTGCGGCTGATGCCGCGTTCCAGGTCGCTGATCGACCGCGGGCTCAGTTGCGCCGCCACGGCCAGCTCCTCCTGGGTCAGATTCGCCTCGGCCCGCAGCTGCCGCAGCAGGCCTCCGAAACTCAGCACCGCCTGCTCCGCCATGGCCGACACCCCCAGGCCCGCACCCTGCCGTCCGGCACGGTGCGCAGAACCTACCCCACGATAAGCCCGGCCCGGCCATCCCGGCCAGATCCCGCTATCCCAAGGCCGGCCGGGGATGGCCGCCGACCGTGCCCGGGGCCGGTCACCGCGAGCACGGCCACCCGCCGCCAGGATCTGGGTTGCCGTCGTGGGGGACAGCAATCTCCGCCCGCGGCCGGTCCCAGGCTGCGCCATGCGCCCCCCTGTGCCGGTTGAGGGGACCGGCGCTGACCTGTCCGTCACGCCCTTAACGCCTGAACAGGGCCTTGGAACACCGGCGGGCGTTCGCCTACCGGCTCTTGCGTTTGCGCTGCTCAGCTGCTCAGGAGCGCCCGGCGCCGTAATCCCGTGGCTCGTTCCGTGGGCTTCCCGTGGGCTTCCCGTATGGTGACCGGCCAGGCCTCCGGTCACCGTGAAACCAGCACACAGCCCGGCATCCCGGCCAGTTCCGAGCAGGCAGGAGCACAGGCGGCTGTCCGCTGCCGACCGGCTCCGACATGAGGGCAGTCCGGTTCCGTACGCATAGGGCCCGTCGACCGAATGAAGACCGGCCACCACCATCAAGGAGGCATCAGATGACCGCAACAGAGATCCCAGTCGACAACGGCGTCAACGTCGAAGCGCTACTCGGCGTACGCGGCGCCCTGGCCGAGACGCCGGAGATCGCACAGTTCCAGTGGCGCTCCACGGTCTCCTGGGTGAACGGCACGCACAGCCGTTCAGATGTCGAGGCGTTCTACGGCTTCGGTGAGGAGCAGCAGCACCATGCGAGGTTCAGCTACGACATCGACCACCCGCTGCAGTTCGCCGCGCAGGACAACGGGGTCACGCCGGTGGAGTATGTCCTGGTGGCCCTCGGCGGCTGCCTGACCGCGGGCGTCGCCGCCGTCGCCCAGCAGAGGTCGATCCAGCTACGGTCGGTGCGGGCCACCCTGGCTGCGGAGATGGACCTGCACGGGATTTTGGGCGCGGACCCCGATGTCCGCAACGGCTTCAGCGGCGTGTCGGTCAGCTACCAGATCGACGCCGACGCCACTCCTGAGGAGATCAGGGCGCTGGTCGCGCAGTCGCAGAAGCGCTCCGCCGTCTACGACATCCTCACCAACCCGACCAGCGTCACCGTCGACGTCTCCTGATCCGGCCCGGGCGAGCGGGGAGGCACGCCATGCCGAAGACGACAACCGTGATCATCGGGGCCGGTCACTGCGGGCTGGCCATGAGCCGCTGCCTGGCTACCCGTTCGATCGACCACGTCGTCCTCGAACACGGAGAGGTGGCGAACTCCTGGCGCACCCAGCGGTGGGACTCGCTGCGGCTGCTCACCCCGAACTGGATGACCCGGCTGCCCGGTTACGCCTACCGCGGCCCGGACCCGGACGGTTACCTCACCGCCCGGCAGGTCACGGCGATGCTCGAGGACTACGCCGCGGCATCCGCGGCGCCGGTGCTGACCGGGGTGACGGTGACCTCGGTCCAGGCCACCGAGGGCGGATACGTCGTGCGGACCGGCCAGGGCACCTGGCGGGCGCCGACGGTGGTGCTGGCCTGCGGGGCGGCCACGGTACCTGAGGTCCCGGCGGTGGCGCGGCTGGTGCCGGGCGGAATCACCCAGGTGACCCCGGCGGGCTACCGCAACCCGGGCGAGCTGCCGGGGGGCGGCGTGCTGGTGGTCGGCGCGTCGGCCAGTGGGGTCCAGCTGGCTGATGAGCTGGCTCGCTCGGGGCGGCCGGTCACCCTGGCCGTCGGCGAGCACGTCCGGATGCCGCGGACCTACCGTGGCCGGGACATCTTGTGGTGGCTGGATGCCTCGGGGGTGCTGGACCAGCGCTGGGACGAGGTCGACGATCTGGTGCGGGCACGGAACGTGCCATCTATGCAGCTGGTCGGCTCGCCGGGCCGGACCGTCGACCTGAACGCATTGAGCGCGGCCGGGGTGCGGCTGGCCGGCCGCCTGGCCGGGATCTCCGGCGGGGTCGCCCAGTTCTCCGGCTCCCTGCGAGGCGTGTGCGCGCTGGCGGACCTGAAGCTGAGGCGGCTGCTGAACACCATCGACGCCTGGGCGGGGACAGCCGGGGAGCGGCCCGGGCCGACGATCGTGCGCTCCGCGCCGCTGGGCCTGGACCTGCGGTCCGGCCAGATCGCCGCGATCGTCTGGGCGACGGGATACCGGCCCGACCTGTCCTGGCTCGACGTCCCGGTCCTTGACTGGAAGGGCCGGATCATCCACGACGGCGGCGTGACGGCCTGCCCGGGCCTGTACCTGATCGGCACGCCGTT
>Ga0335083_10011266_pt1 | contig 10753 bp, 8 predicted proteins | sample Lox_Sample_42_FD_206716 | JGI IMG/M metagenome (GOLD analysis project Ga0335083, IMG submission 206716) | Soil microbial communities from Loxahatchee National Wildlife Refuge, Florida, United States - Lox_Sample_4.2 | ecosystem: Environmental > Terrestrial > Soil > Wetlands | place: USA: Florida... | reverse complement strand
ATCCTGCCAGCCGGCGAAGCCGGTGACGAGGTCGCCCGCCTTGAACTCCGGATGGCGCGAAACCTCGACCCGGCTCACGGTGCCGCCGACCATCACCGCCCCCAGCCCGACCGCGGGCGCGTAGGATGGGCCTTCATTCATGCGCCCGCGCATATAGGGATCGAGGGACAGGTAGAGCGTGCGGAGCAAAAGCTGCCCTTCGCCCGGTTCGGGGACCGGCTGCTCCTCCAGCCGGAAATCGCTGAGCTGCGGCACCCCGACAGGGCGCTTGGCGAGCAGAATGCGATGATTGACGGCGCTGGTCATGGTCGGGTCTCCATTGGGTGAAAGATGGTCGTCACAGCCTGGCTTCAAGCCCCGTGCGCGCCGGGCGATGGCCTGTTTGCCGCGCCGTTCATGGGGCTGGTCGTCTCAGGCCAGGGCAAAGCCCGGCGCTTTCCGGGAATGCCGCCGCAAGCGGGGCGCGGCCTATGCCGCCGGGCTGAGCCCGAGGCTGCGCCGGGTGGCGGCGAGCGCGCTCAACAAGGGGTCGGCGTTGCGCGTGATCTTGGCGCGCAGGCTGGCGCCGAGCCATGTCTGGTAGAGGGTCTCCGCCACGTGCGGCGCCTGCGCGTCCACCACCACCGACCCATCTGCCACGCCGCGTTCGATGGCTTGCGCCAGCCGTTCGATCACGCCCGCCGTGCCGCGCACCAGCGCGCCGCGCATCGCCTCGGACAGATCGGCAACCTCGGCGCCCAGCTTCACCGCCAGGCATTTGCCCTCGGGATCGCTGGTGGCCTGGGTGTCCGCCCATCTCTGCCAGTAGAGCATCAGCCGCTCGGCCCCGTTGAGGCCCGGCCTTTGCAGCATGGCGTCGAGCGCTTCCAGGTAATGTCTGAAATAGCTCTCCAGCAGCGCCTCGCCAAAGGCGTCCTTGGAGCTGAAATAATGATAGAACGAGCCTTTCGGAATCCGCGCGGCGGCAAGAATTTCGTTCAACCCGACAGCCGAGAACCCCTTGCCGCTGATGATGGTCTGGGCGGTATCAAGAATCTGCTGCCGGACGTCACGGGCCGGCGTGGCCTGCTGCATGGACATGGTCCGCGGAGGGTATATGAAACTAGACCGGTCGTCTAGAAGCGCGGGCTGATCGCGCCCCGGCGTGAACAACCTGCGGCTGCAGGCGTTCATGCCCGCCCGCGTCATTCGTTCTGGCCACGGACCGGAAATTGCGGCAAGCTGCCCCCGGAATGACCGCTGACCTGAATGTCTCGACCGGGCGCATCGTCATGCAGGGATCGCTGACGGCGCGCGAGCTTGGGTCCCTTTGGGGGCGGGCCATGCACGCCAGCGCGGCGGCGGCCGGGGCGGGGCTGGCCATCGACCTGTCCGCCGTGCAGCGGCTGGACAGTTCCGGCGCGGCGCTGATCCTGGCGATGGAGCGCCGCCATGGCGGGGCGGTGGAGATCACCGGCGCCGATGCGCCCGCCCAGGCGCTGCTGACGCAGCTGCGCGCCGTGCCGCGCCCGGCGCCAGCCCCGCCCGCCAAGCGCAAACGCGCGCCCATTCTGGCGGGGGTCGGGAAAAGCTGGCGCACCAGAGTCGCGTTTTTCGGCGAGGCGCTGCTGGCGCTCAGCGCGCTGCCCGCCAATCTGCGCCTGCTCCGGCGGTCGGATTTCGGCGTCATCGCCGAGCGCGCCGGGCAGCAGGCGCTGCTGCTGGTACTGGGGCTGGGCTATCTCATCGGCATGATCCTGGCCTTCCAGTCCGCGGTGCCGATGCGCCAGTTCGGGGCGGATCTGTACGTGGCCGATCTCGTCACCATCGCCCTCTGCCGGGAGCTGGGGCCGCTGCTGGTGGCGGTGATCCTGGCCGGGCGCACCGGCTCGGCCTATGCCGCGGAGCTGGGCACCATGCGGGTGAATGACGAGATCTCCGCCCTGGTGACCATGGGCATCAACCCGTCGATCATGCTGGTGCTGCCGCGCATCGCCGCCGCGATGCTGGTGATGCCCGCCCTCACCGTCGCCATGGATGCCGCCGGGCTGGCGGGCATGGCCTCGGTGCTGATGGCGTTCGGCTATCCGGTCGTGGCCATCAAGTCGCATATCGCCATCGCCTCCGCCCCGGGGGATTTTGTGCAGGGCCTGGCCAAGGGCGTCGTGTTCGCCGGCGCCGTCGCGCTTATCGGCTGCCGGGCGGGGCTTACCGCCAGCGGCGGGCCGCGCGCGGTGGGGCAGGCGGCCACGGCGGCGGTGGTGGGCGGCATTGTCGCCACCGTGGCGCTGGACGGTCTTTTCGCCGTCATTCTCTACAGGCTGCATCTGTGAGCGCGGTGATCCAGGTGCTGGGCGCCACGCAAATCTTCGGTTCGCGCACGATCTTCCGCGATGTCAGGTTCGACATCGAGGCGGGCGAGGTGTTCGTGATTCTGGGCGGCTCGGGCTGCGGCAAATCCACGCTGTTGAAGCAGATGATCGGCCTGCTGCCCCCCACGGCGGGGGACATCACCGTGGCGGGCCACAGCGTGAGCCGGGAGACGCAGGCCGTGCGCCGGCAGATCGGCGTGATGTTCCAGTCCGGCGCGCTGTTCGGCTCGATGAACCTGCTGGAGAATGTTTCCTTGCCGCTCTCGGTGTTCACGGATCTTCCGGCCGATGCCTGCGCCGAGATCGCCCGGCTGAAGCTCGGCCTTGTCGGGCTGGGGGATGCCGCCCTGCGCCTGCCCGCGGAGATTTCCGGCGGCATGGTCAAGCGCGCTGCCATCGCCCGCGCCTTGGCGCTGGACCCGCCGATCTTGATGCTGGACGAGCCCTCCGCCGGGTTGGACCCGGTGACCTCCGCCGGGCTGGACAAGCTGATCCTCAGCCTGCGCGACACGCTGGGCACCAGTTGCGTGGTGGTGACGCATGAGCTGGCCTCGATCATGGCCATCGCCGACCGCTGCGCCATGCTGGATGCCAAGGCGCAGGGGCTGATTGCGCTGGGCAGCCCGCAGGCCTTGAAGCAGGATGCCACCAACCCCACGGTCAGGGCCTTTTTTCACCGGGAGACGCTGTAATGGAGCTGAATTCCGCGAGCTTTCGGGTTGGCGCCTTTGTGCTGGCGGGCCTGGCCTGCCTGGTGGCGCTGCTGCTCTTCCTCTCAGGCGGGGTCTTCCAGAGCGGCACGGTCTATGAGAGCTATTTCAGCGAGTCCGTGCAGGGGCTGGATGTCGGCACCGCGGTCAAATACCGGGGCGTGCAGCTTGGCAGCGTGACGGACCTTGAGCTGGCTTCGGCGGCATATGCGCCGGAGGCGTATTTGGCGGCGCAGGCGGCCCCCTACCGGCAGGTGGTGGTGCGCTTCCGGCTGGATACGGCCAGGGCGGGCCATGGTGTGAACATCAGCCAGGCCGTCACCGCCGGGCTGCGCGCGCAGATCAAGCCCCAGGGCATCACCGGGCTTTCCTATATCGATCTCAGCTTCGTGAATCCCGCGGCGCATCCGGTCACGCCTGTGCCCTGGACGCCGGATTATCCCGTCATCCCCTCCATGCCGAGCACGCTGACCCAGGTGCAGGACGCGGCGGAAAAGTTCATCAATTCCTTCAGCCAGGTCGATATCGGGCAGATCAGCGATAACCTCGACCAGCTTCTCGCCACGCTGAACCAGGAGATATCCGCCGGCGATGCCCGCAAGGCCGTTGCCAACGCGCAGACGCTGCTGGCCAATCTCAACCAGATTCTGCAACAGAGCGACCTGCCCGGCACCGCCGCCAGCATCCGCAACCTGGCGGGCGGGCAGCAGACGCAGCAGATTCTCGCCCAGCTCAACCAGACCACGGCGCAGCTTGCCAAGGCCAGTGCCCAGCTGCCGGCGCTGATTGCCGCCTCGCAGGCGACGGTTAACCAGGCCAATGAAACCACGGCCGATGTGCAGGCGCAGCTTCTGCCCATCCTGCAATCGATGAACGCCACCATGAATAATCTGCGTGACCTGTCATCCAGTCTTGCGGCCAATCCTGGCCAGGTGATCCTGGGGCCGCCGCCGCCGCCGGAAGGGAGCAAGTAAATGCCGCATCGCCGTCTTCTCCTCGCCGCGCCGCTCGGCCTTGCCGCCTGCGGCTCGCTGCTGCCGGCGCAGAAATATACGCCCCGCACAATCTGGCCCTTGCAGCCGCCCCCGCCAGAAGCCACGGCCGCCACCGGCAGCGGGAAGGTGCTGCTGGTGCGCGCCATCACCGCCGCGCCGGGGCTGGAGGCGCGGGGGCTGCAAAGCCTGGCCGCCGATCGCAGCCTGAACGTGGATTATTACAATCTCTGGGCCGTGCCCCCGGCCGAGGCGCTGACGCAGAACCTGATCACCTGGGCGCAGGCCAGTGGCCTGTTCTCCGCCGTGATCACACCCGGCAGCAGGCTGACCCCCGGCCTGATGATCGAAGGCGAGCTGACGCAATTGCTCGTGGATCTCCCCGCCAACACGGCGCGCGCGCAAATGTCTCTGCTGGTCATCAAACCCTCCGGGTCGATCGGCGGGTTCGCCCAGCCCTTGGCGCAGGCGAACCTGACGGCCAATGAACCCCTGCAGGGCAGCGGCCCGGCCGCGCAGGCCGATGCGCAGACCAAGGCGATGGCCGGTCTGCTCTCCCAGGCCGTGGCGCAGCTCGCGCGGTTCGCACGCTAGATGACCATCAAATCGAATGCGTCCCTTTGATCGGATTTTGCCCTAAAAGATAGATTCAAGGCCGGATTGAACTTTTTGAGCCTGATGGCATCAAAATGACGTATAGACAGCGTTGGTGAAGTGTTTTTTGCACGCCTGCGGCGCAGACGAGGGCGGCGTGCCCTTTTCTTCGCCGGGCGAAACGCGACATCCCGTCCCGTTCGGGGGGCGGTGACGCCAGGATCGATCCGGTTTTGCCGGGGTTAATTGTTTTGTGCTAGACCGTAACAGACCGCATTAACAACAGAGGCAAACCTCGGGCGGCTTCGCAATCCATGCTTCCGGCGAATTTCCTGGCCTGCGCATGCAGATTTGGGCCATCAAGGGGTATCGCGGACAGCGACGAGGGGAGATAGACGATGAGCGACAAGCCGTTCTCCGAACCAGACGATTCAGACCGCACCTTCCTCAGGCCGATACCGGGCGGCAAGAGCCTCGCCACGCCGCCGCCAGCCTCGTCCGCGCTGTTCCATGGCGGCTTTGGCTCCTCGCATCCCGGCCTGGCGCCCGGCGCCAGCGCCGCTGTTGCCAGCCTGCCCGACGATGCGCCGGAGGTGATCGGCATGGGCGGCTCAACGCTGGTGAGCGCCGCCGGGCCGCTGCTGCAATTGCTGGCCCGCCTGCGCGACACGCTGAACACGCCGGATGCCGGTGAGTTGCGCGAGGGCGCGGTGCGCGAGATCCGCCGGTTTGAGGCCACCGCCCAGGCGAGCAACATTCCGATGGAGTATATCTTCCCAGCCCATTACGCCCTCTGCGCCAGCCTGGATGATGTGGTGCTGGCCACGCCTTGGGGCAGCCAGGGCGCCTGGGCGCAGCGCCCGCTGGTGTCCACCTTCCATCCGGAGGTGAGCTCGAGCGATCGTTTCTTCGGCGTGCTGATGCAGGTTCGCCAAAACGCCTCGAATTTCAAGCCGGTTCTGGAATTGATGTATTTCTGCCTGTCGCTGGGCTTTATGGGGCGCTACCGGTTCTCGCCGCAAGGCCCGGCGGAAATCAAGCTGCTGCGCGAGGAAGCCTACGCCGCCCTGCGCCAGCAGATGCCGCAAGGAGACCTTGCCCTCTCGCCGCATTGGCAGGGTGTGGCCGCCCCGTACACGCCGCGCCGCCTTGGCGTGCCGGTCTGGGTGGTGGGCGTTGTGGCGCTGGGGCTTCTGGGGCTGGTTTATGGCGCCTGCCTGTTCTCGCTGAACAGCAAGTCGGACGCCGCCTTCCAGGCGCAGGCCACGGCGCCGCTGGCCACGATGCCGCAGATCCTGCGTGCCCAGCCGGTGGCGGCACCCGCCGCGGCGGCGCCTGTGGTGCCGACCATTCCCGTGGAGCCTACCATTCTGGACCGTCTCTCGGGCGTCCTGAAGCCGGAGATTGCGGCCGGCAAGGTGAGCGTGCTGGGCACCACGGGCCAGCCGATCCTGCGCCTCAACAACCAGGGCCTGTTTGGCGCCGGCAGCGCCACGGTTGAAAGCGCCGATGTCGCGCTCTTGCAGAAAATCGGCACGGCTTTGGCCAAGGAAACCGGCACCGTGGTGGTGACCGGCTATACCGACAACCGGCCCAGCCATTGGACGCATTTCCGCTCCAATGTCGAGCTGTCACAGGCGCGTGCCCAGGCGGTGGCCGTGATCCTCGACCAGACGATCGGCGATCAAGGCCGGGTTACGGCGATGGGCCTGGGCGGCGCCAACCCGGTGGCAGACAACGCCACCGCCGCCGGCCGGGCGCAGAACCGGCGCATTGAAATCGTGCTGAACCATTCTTCAGGAAACTGAGCCTGTTATGAAAATGATCCTCGGTTTTTTTGTCTCGCGCTGGGTGGTGAGCTGCATCGCCGCCGCCGTGCTGGTGGCCCTGGTGTGGGATTTCGCGCCGTTCATCGGACTTGGCGGCCTCATCGTCAGGCTGGTCGTCATCCTCGTGACCCTGCTCGTCCTCCTTGTTCTCCTGGCCGCCTGGAGCGGTGCCAATTTTTTGCTGGACAGGCGCCAACAACAACGTGACGCCGCCCTGGCGGCGGGGGTTGCCGGTGGCGGTGGCGCCATGCAGGCCAGGGCGGTGGCGCAAGAGCGGGCGGCGCTGAGCGCGAAGCTGAGAACCTCGCTCTCCTTGCTGCGCAAGGCCAGCGGCTCGCGCGGCTATCTGCATGAGCAGCCCTGGTACGTGATCATCGGCCCGCCGGGGGCGGGCAAGACCACGGCTTTGCTGAATGCCGGGCTGACATTCCCGCTGGCGGCGGAGCTGGGGCAGGGGGCGGTGGCGGGCGTGGGCGGCACGCGTTTGTGCGATTGGTGGTTCATCGAGCAGGCGGTGCTGATCGACACCGCCGGGCGCTACACCACACAGGATTCCGACGCCGCGACCGACAAGGCGGGCTGGGAAGGGTTTCTGGACCTTTTGAAGCGCACCCGCCGGCCCCAGGCGTTGAATGGGGTGATCGTCGCGATTTCGCTGGCCGACATCGCCGCCGCCCCGCGTGAGGAGCGCCTCGCCCATGCCCGCGCCATCCGCAAGCGCGTCAGGGAGCTGACCACCCGGCTGGGCCTGAAGCTGCCGGTCTATGCATTGCTGACCAAGGCGGACCTGCTCGCCGGGTTCACCGAATTCTTCGACGATCTGGACCAGGAACAACGCGGCCAGGTCTGGGGCGCCACCTTCCCGGCGGAGGATGCCAACCCGGTCGCCACATTCGAAGCCGAATTCAAGCTGCTGGTGCAACGGCTGGATGAGCGGCTGATCGACGCGATGCAGCGCGAGCGCAGCCCGGAGCGGCGCTCGCTCATCGTCGGTTTCCCGGCCCAGGTGGCGAGCCTGGAAGCCCCGCTGAATGAATTCGTGGCGGAGGCCTTTGGCGGCTCGCCGTTGGACCCCGCCCCCTATCTGCGCGGCGTGTACATGACTTCCGGCACGCAGGAAGGCACGCCGGTGGACAGGCTCACCGGCGCGCTCTCGCGCACGTTCGGCATCGACCAGCGCCGCTTCCCCGCCCCGCGCCCCGCGACCGGGCGCAGCTATTTCCTGACGCGGCTGTTGAAGGATGTGATTTTCGGCGAGGCCATGCTGGCCGGGCAGACCGCGGCGCAGCGCCGCCGCTTCATGGTGCGGCAATTCGCTGGCTATGCGGCCGTGGCATTGGTGTTTCTGCTGAGCGCAGGCGGGTTGCTGCTCAGCCGCGCGCAGGACGCCGCCGCCATCGCCGCCAGCAATGCGGCCGTGGCCAATTATGCGGCTTCCGCCAAGGGGCTGGCGCTGGACCCGGTGCAGGAGGCCAACCTGCTCGCCGTGCTGCCGATGCTGGACGCGGCGCGGGCGATGCCCTTTGGCCCGGACGACAATGCCGGCTACAGCCATCTGGGGCTGGGGCTGGATCAGGGGCAAAAACTCGCCGCCGGAGCCAGGATGCTCTACACCCACGCGCTCGATAACGTGTTCCTGCCAAGGCTGATTTTGCAGCTTGAGGCGGAGATGCGCGGCGGGTTCGACCGGCCGGACGATCTCTACCAGGCCACGCGCGTCTATCTGATGCTGGGCGGCCAGGGGCCGATGGATAAGGCGCTTGTCGAAGCCTGGATGGACCGGGACTGGCAACGCCTCTATCCCGGCCTTGCCGCGCAGCCGGTGCGTGATGACCTGATGCAGCATCTGGTGGCCATGCTGAACGCGAAGCTGCCGCCAGTGCCGCTGGACTTTGCGCTGGTGGAGGCCGCGCGCGCCAGTTTCAGCCATGTTCCGGTGGCGGAGCGGGTATATTCGCGCATCCGTGATTCCGCCGCCGCCGCCGCCATTCCCGCCTGGGTTCCGGCGGAGGCGATGGGCGCGGCGGGCGTGCCGCTGTTCACCCGCGCTTCCGGTAAACCGCTGACGGAGGGGATTCCCGGCTTCTACACCGTGAAGGGCTTCCAGCTCGTGCTGCTGCCCGCGCTCAGCCATGCGGCGAAGGATGCGGCGGCTGAACGCTGGGTGCTCGGGCCGGGCCAGCGGGTCGATCCCTCAAGCCCTGACATGCAAAATCTGGAGCAGAACCTCCTCAAGCTCTATGAGGCTGATTACGAGGCCCAGTGGAACGCCATGCTGGGCGATTTGAACCTCAAGCCCGTCACCGATGCCGGCCAGGCGGCGCAGACTCTCGGGATCCTTGGCGCGCCGCAATCGCCGATGCAGCGGCTGCTTGCCAGCATCACCGCGCAGTTGCAGCTCTCCCAGGGCGTCACCGCGTTTGCCGGCGCCACTTCGGTGAGTGCCGAGGCCACCGCCCTGCAAGGGCTGATGGGGACTGCCACCGCGCCCAATGGCGGGGCGCCGCTGGGCGCGGAGGTGGATGCCTATTACGCGCCGCTGATCGATTATGTCGGCAACGGGCCCGGTGCGCCGATGAGCCTGACGCTGAATCTGATGCACGGGCTGCAACAGCAGCTGGCCACTCTGGCGCCCGGCGCGCCGGGCAGCGTTGCCCCGGCGGCGGGCGCGGGCCCGGCCGCTCTGCTGCAAGCCGAGGCGGTGACGCAACCTCAGCCCGTTTCGCGCTGGCTGCAGGCGCTGGTGGTCAATGCCAATGGTCTGCGCGGCGGCAATGCGGCGAGGGCGGCGGCGGCGTTCAATGGCGCCGCTGGCCCCGCCAAGTTCTGCCAGCAGGCGGTGGCCGGGCGCTACCCGTTCGTGCCCACCTCCGGCACCGATATTTCGCTGGAGGATTTCGCCCAGCTCTTCGCCCCCAACGGGCGGCTGGATAGCTTCTTCACCCAGCAGGTGCAGCCTTTTGTCGATAAGTCAGGCTCCATTTGGCAGGTGCAGGCGGTGAACGGCGCCCCCCCGCCGATCAGCCAGGAGGCGCTGGCGCAATTCCAGCGCGCGGAGACGATCAAGCAGCTCTTCTTCGCCGATGGCACCTCGCCCAGCGTGCAGTTCAGCCTCACCCCCGTTGCGCTGGATGAGGGCGCGGCGCAGGCGGTGCTGGAGCTGGGGGCGTTGAACGTCACTTACGCCCATGGCCTGCAATTGCCGACGATCATCGCCTGGCCCAGTGCTGACGGCATCCAGACGGCCCGGCTGACCATCACCCCCGCCGGCGGCGGCAACCCGGCGGAGATCGACGCCTCCGGCCCCTGGGCGCTGTTCCATCTCCTCTCGCAAGGCATGCTGGCCCGGACCGGGTCGTCCGACACGTACACGCTCACCTTCACTGTCGGCGGGCATAGCGTCAGCTACAGCATCGGCGCCAACGCGGCGCTCAACCCCTTCGCGCCCGGCCTGCTGGCGGATTTCCGCTGCCCCAGCCTGCGGGGATGAAACGCTTCCGGCCCGCTCTGAAGGGGTTTTTCGGCAAATTGCCGGCGCGCGGGGATTTCGTGCGCGCCGGCCTGCCCGAGGAGGTGGTGGCGCCGCTGGATCTCTGGTGCCGCAAATGCATCATCGCCTCCCGCGCGGCGCTGGGGGCGGATTGGGAGCAGGCCTGGATGACGGCGCCGATCTGGCGCTTTCTCCTGCCGCGCGGGGCCTGCGGGGCGTCTGCGCTGCTGGGCGTCTGGCTGCCCAGCATGGACAAGACAGGGCGGCATTACCCGTTCGTGCTGTGCGCCGTGGCGGATGATGTGTCTGTGCTCGCGGCCGGCGGCAACTGGCTTGCCCTGGCGGAAGCGGAGGGTTTGGCGGGCGTGGTGGCGGACAAGCCGCACGCCACCATTGCCAGCGCCTTGCAGGCGCCAGTGACGCCAGCGCCCTTGCCAGCGCCGGGATGGTGGACGCAGGGCAACAAGCTGGTCCAGCCCCAGCGCCTCGATATCCCGGCCTTGCTGCCCGCCGCGACCCATGCCCGGGTGATGCTGCGCGACACCCAGGCGGCGGAGAAAACCTGCTGATGCCACGCCCCTGGGCGCTGGCCGATGCCGGCGCGGTGCGCAAGCACATCAAGCGGGACGACATCACAACGATGCTAACATGCTGTCGCGCCCCGGCCTTGGGCTATAAGCGCACCCGCCCCCACCCGCCAGTCTCGTCACCCGCGCCTTGCGAATGGCAATGTCACTGCGTGGCGGTGGAAGTTTAACAGGGAACCGATTTTGCCTGTTCACCAAAA
>Ga0335083_10011265_pt1 | contig 10753 bp, 13 predicted proteins | sample Lox_Sample_42_FD_206716 | JGI IMG/M metagenome (GOLD analysis project Ga0335083, IMG submission 206716) | Soil microbial communities from Loxahatchee National Wildlife Refuge, Florida, United States - Lox_Sample_4.2 | ecosystem: Environmental > Terrestrial > Soil > Wetlands | place: USA... | reverse complement strand
GATCTACACGCCGGCCGAGGCGCGAATGCACCGGTCGCTCAAGCTCGATCACGACTTCATCGGCCGCGCCGCGGTGGAGGCGGAGCTGGCGCGCGGCCCGGCCCGGACGCTCGGCTACTTCGAGATCACCCCCGATCCGGCGGAACCGGCCGACGTCGTCGGCGACGAGCCGATCTGGCATGGCGGGGCGGTGGTGGGCTGGGTGACGTCCGGCGCGTACGCGCACTACAGCCGCTGCTCGCTGGCGTTCGGCTACGTGCCGAGCGAGCTCGCGGTGCCCGGCGCGATGTTCGAGGTGGAGATCATCGGCCAGCGCCGTCCGGCGAGATTGCTCTCCGAACCCGTGCTCGACCCGGCGGGCCATCGCATGCGCGCCTAATGGGACGACGCTGATGGGACGCCATCCTGACCCCGAACGACGGGCCGAGCTGCTGGATCAGGTGGTCGGCTACCTCGGCCGGCACGGTATCGCCGGAGTGTCGCTGCGGCCAGTTGCCCGCGCGCTGGGCGTGTCGGTCAACGCGCTGGTGCATCACTTCGGCAGCAAGGACGAACTGGTGGTCGCCGCCTTGCGGCGGGCCGCTGAGATTCAGCGAGGAGTCGAAGGGCGGTGGCGGCGGCAGGTACCGCACCTTTCCACGGTGGAGCTGCAGCGGCGCTGGTGGCGGTGGATCAACCGCAGCCCGGAGCACCTGGCGCTGGTGCGCCTGGGTCTCGAAGCCGCCACGCTGGACGCCACGGTCAGCGGCCTGCCCGGTGATGTGCGTGCGGAGCAGATCTCGTTCTGGCGCGAGGGCATCGCCGACGGCCTGATCGCTGACGGCATCAGGCCCGAGGACGCCGAACGCGAGGCGTCGCTGGTCAAGGCGACGTTCACCGGCCTGGTGCTCGACCTGCTGGCCACCGGTCATCGCAAGCGGCTCACCGACGCGCTTGAATGCGCCCTCAGCCGCCTCGACGACCTGATGCGGACGGCCCCGTGATCATCGACCCGCGCTCACCGGCACCGGACGCCGGTGAGGAACTCGCGGAACGCCACACGATCGGGGTTATGGCTGGAGTGACTGGATGAAGAGGTCGAGGTGGTTGGGAACGGCCGTGCTCTGCGACCAGGCGACCCGCCAGCGGCCGTCGTGCCGCTCGAACAGGTCGGTCGTCCACCCCTCATGCTGGACCGTCACGCCACCGGCGACCACCTTGAACTGCAGCTTGACGCGGGCGACCGCGCTGTCGCCGTGCACGCGCACGCTGATCGGCTCGATCGGCTTGAGGGTCACGAAATCGACTCCGCCGCCGATGGTGGCCAGGTAGTCCGCACGCGTGTTGGCGGTGCCGGTCACGTTGATCTGCTGCAAATCGGGGGCGAGCAGGGTGCCGGCGGTGCGGGTGTCGCCATCAACGGCGGCACGGAGCAGGGTCCTTTCGGCCGAACGAACCTGATCGGCCGCCGTTCTTCCCGTGCCCGCGTTTGCATTCGCGGCCGCGACCCCCGCTCCGGCAAGCACCAGGACCGCGGCGGGCAACGCGATGAGGTACGTGATTCTCGCGCGTTTCATGGATTCTCTCCTTCGTCCAAGACACAGACCGCCACTGAGATCCGCTCGAACGGAACGTCCGCCCGTCGGTACACGTCGGACACGACCTCCTCAGCGGCTGCTTCGATGAGGCAGTAGAACGACTCGTCGCCGGGCACAATCGTGGCGCTCAGGTAACGGACTGGCTCCCCGGCCCGCTCCATCTCCGCGACGATCTCCCGGATGCGCGGGGTGCAGTGCGCGGCGGCGTGCCTGCGACACCGACGCGTAAACAGCCGACGCGAGAAGCGGATGGGCGAAACGGATGCGCCCGTGCTCGGTCACGAGCACACCCGCGTCCTCGGCCTCGGCTATCGCCGCCCCTCCGTCCTCCGCGATCCGCGCGATCACCGGGCGCGCCGGCGACCTGCCGAGGCGTCCGCGCACGATGTGATGCAACGACGCGAGCGAAAGCGAGCCCACGAGCCCCGGCCAGGCGAACAGCCTCGAACCAGACCCTCGACTTCCCGATCCCAGCCTCGCCGTCAACCAGCAGCGCTCGCGGACCGCTCGGCACGGAATCAAGGAATGCCGAAACCACCGCGATCTCCCGTTCGCGGCCGATCACCCCCTAGATGGGAGATCGCGCCAGTCACGAGAGCAGGTTACGTGCGCCGCTCGTCCCCGTCCACCTGCAAATCTGCCCAGCGGGCAGGCCGAGTCTGAGAGGCCGGACGACTTCATCATGGCTTCAGGCCGGGAAGCAGGTTCAGCCGGACAGCGTTGATCGTGGCGCGGGGCCAGCCGGCGTTCACGCTGACGGCGCGGCACCGCTGCCGCCTCTGGCACACGAGAACCGAGCGGAAAGGGATGGCCGTCTGATGGCTGACGCACTGCAGGAATCGGATCGCGCGGAACTGGACGATCCGTTCGCGCAGCTGACCGGGCCGCTGGCCAGCACGACCCGGCTGGACTTCGAGGTCGTCGACTCAGCGCTGCTCACCCCGCACATGCAGCGGCTCAGGCTGACCGCCCCGCAGCTCGACGGGTTCGGCTACCTGCCCGGCCAGGATGTGATGCTCCTGGTGGCGGCCGAAGGTAACCGGCCGGTACGACGTCGCTACACCATCCGGCAGCTCGACACGGCCGCACGGCTGCTCACGCTCGACATCGTGCTGCACGGCGACGGTCCCGGCGAGCGCTGGGTGCGGTCGGCCCGGCCCGGCGACAGGATCGAGGGCATCGGGCCGCGCGGGAAGATCACGACGTCGGCCACGGCCGACTGGCACCTGTTCATCGGCGACGAGTCGGCGCTGCCCGCGGTGTTCGCGATGACCGAGGCGCTGCCGCCCGACCGCCCGGCCACGCTCGTGCTCGAGATCCCCGAGCAGAGCGACGAACAGGACCTGGCTGCCGCAACCACCATCCGCGTCTCCTGGCTGCACCGTCTCGGCGCGCCCGCCGGCGACCCGTCGGCTCTGGCCGCCGAGGCAGCCGAGATCGAACTGCCGCCCGGCCGCGGCCACGCCTACCTGTTCGGCGAGGCGAAGGTCGTATTCCGGCTGCGGGAGGTCCTAGCCGAGCGGGGGTTCGGCCAGGACCAGATGTCACCCAAGGCCTACTGGGGCCGCGGCCGCGCCAACGCCAGCCACGGCGAGCCCGCCCGGGACGCCTAAGCCAACGGCAGTGATAACGAGCCGGCGCGGCCGGCAGAGTTCGCGGCCAACTGCGGTTGCCGCCAGTCAGATCGACTATGTGCCGGGCGCGGGTGGCTGACGCGAGCTGCCGGCCGTGCTCAGGACATCCTGTTCTGAGCGGCCTGTTCGCAGTGTGTCAGTGGCCGTGCGGAACCGATGTCAGCTATCGACTAATATCTTGTTTTCCAATATATTGGCGGGATGGCGGTCAGGTCCATGACGGGGCAGGCGTTCTTCGTGCTCACCGCGCTGGCAGGCGGCCCGCGGCACGGGTACGGCATCGTGCGCGAGGTGGCCGAGCTGTCGCAGGGCCGGGTCCAGCTGAAGATCGGCAGCCTGTACGGGGTGCTGGACCGGCTCGCCGCCGAGGCGCTGATCGAGCCTGACCATGAGGAGGCGCGCGACGGCCGGCTCCGCCGCTACTTCCGGCTGACCCGGGACGGGCGCCGGGCGCTGGCTGAGGAGGCCGAACTGCGAGCCGCCACCGCCCGGGTGGTGCGGACGAGGCTCGGCCTGACCGGTGCGGAGGCGGCCGGATGAGCGGCGGCCTGGATCTGGAGCAGCGGTACCGGCGGGTCCTGCGGCTGCTGCCCGGCTACTACCGGGATACGTGGGAAGAGGACATGGTCGCGGCGTTCCTGGACAGCTGGATGACCGGCGACCCGGACGAAGACTCGGTCACCATGGAGTTCGGCCGGCCCAGCCGGCCGGAGGTCGCCAGCGTGATCGGCCTGGCCGGCCGGCTGTACCTGGGTGGCGCGGGTGCCCCGCGCCGTTACCTCGCCTGGGGACAGGCCGTACGGGGCGCGGTGCTCGCCGTGCTGCTGGTCCACGCCGCAGCCGGCCTTGACGGGCTGGTGTCGGTGTTCCTGCCCGGGAGCCACCGGATCGTCCCCGCGCCGCCCGCGACCATCGTGACTGCCTCCCCTGGCGGTGTCTGGCCGCCCACCGTGTGGTACGTGACCGGCTACGTCTGGATCGTGATCTACGTGGCGCTAGTCCTGGGACATTACCGCGTGGCCCGCGTTGCCGCGGTGCTGGCCATCGTCCCGGCCCTGGCCTGGCTGCTGCAAGGGCAGCTCACCGGTAGCCTGCAGTCGCCCTTCGGGTCGTGGGCCTTCTGGTTCCTGATCGACCTGGCCCCGATCCTGGCCATGGCCGCGTTCCACCGGGATGCCCCGCCGGCCGCGCGCCGGCCCTGGCTGCTGGCCCTGCCCGCCTACTACCTCCTGGTGTCCGTGCCGGTGCTGGCCGCCGAGCTGACCGGTCACCGCGACTGGGTGCCGGACACGCCCGGGCTGTGCTGCATCCTGGTCGCCGTCCTCTGCCTAGTCCACGTGCCGCGGGCCTGGTCCGGCCGGGCCGGTACGGGTGTGTGGTCGCTGACCCTGGTGATGCTGGCTGCCGTCGCCGGGGTGTACCGCATCATCTCGCTCGGCGACTATCTGCGAGACCCCCACCTGATTTATTACCTGCAAGCCGACGCGTGCTACCGCAAGCTCGGCCAGCCGGTAACCTTCACCTCCGCGGCGGTCACCATGGCCTACCAGCCCGCCGCAAACCAGCAGCCCGCCCTGTACGGACTCAACTTCACCCTGTCCGCGGCCGGGGCGGCAGCCCTGACGGCAATCACCACGAAGGCATTCGACTCCCGGGACCAGATGGCCGTCAGCACCGCCGGCAAGACCTGGGGCGTCTTCATGACGGCGGGACCCTTCACCAACGGGCAGTTCGGAATCCTCGTGCAGAGCGAGAATCAGGCTCTCCAGCTCCAGCGCGTACTGATCCCGCGGGACTGACCGCGGCTGCACAGATCTCAGGCGATGCGGCGGACCGGGTTAACGCTTAGGCCAGCGTCGTCGAGGAGGTCGCCCATCTTGGCGGCGAAGTCGACGAGGTGCGGAGCGGCGAGGTGCGCGTCGAGCTTCTCACCCGAGCCCCAGTTCTCGTAGAAGGTGAAGAAGTCGGGATCCTCCACGCCCTGGTGCAGGTCGTAGTTGACGTGCCCGTCCTCCCGCTTGGTCGGCTCGATCAGAGCCTCGAGCGCCGCCTTCAGTTCCTCGCGCTTGCCAAGGGCGGCGCGCATGAAGGCGATGACGGTCAGCAGCTCGCGGTTGCCGTCGGTGGGCGTGGGCACGGGTCCTCCCGGGATACGTCGTGGACGGAAGTGGTTGCATCAGCGAAGCTAGGGGATGTGACCACACCCCGCCAGACCGCGACGAAGATGGCCGAGGCTGCGCAGGCCTGGCTCGAGCGGCTGGACGATGAGCAGCGGCCGGTCGCGCAGTGGGCAGGCCCGGCCGACGACGTCAGCGAGGCCGAACGCAGGCGGTGGTTCTACACGCCGACGGATCACGGCGGGCTTACCGTGCATTAGCAGCGGCCCGCGCAGCAACGCGCGGCGATGACGCTCGTCGCCGCCGGGCTTTCCGTGGCCGGGTACGTCACGGTCGCCACGATCATGGGGCTCGAGAACGTACTGGACCGGGTCGAGGGCTTTGCCGCCCGGTTCGACCGCGAGCGCGGCCGCGATCCCGGCCTCTACTACTTGCGCGTCTTCGGCACCCCCGTCGACACCGGCGCCTGGGGCTACCGCTTCGGCGGCCACCACGTATCGCTCAACAACCTCGTGGTCGACGGCGAGCTGGTTGCCACCACACCGTGCTTCATGGGTGCCGACCCGGCCGCCTCGCCGCTTCTCGGCGGCGCGCTGAACCGGCCGCTGGCCCGGGTCGAGGATCTGGCCCGCGAGCTCGTGCGGTCGCTCTCGCCCGAGCTCGGGCAGCAAGCGGTGCTGCTGCCGAAGGCGCCATCCGATTTGGTCACTGCCAACCGCGCCGCTATCGGTGAAGGGGACCAGATGATTCCGCTCGCAGGCATCTGGCGGGACGAGCGGTTCCCCGACGACACCGAGCAGGACAAGCTCCAGGCGCTGAGCGACTCCATCGATGACGCGGCGGGATATACCGACGCGGACCACGAGGTGGTGGCGTATTTCGCCGCGCCCAAGGGTGTGCCGGGCAGCGAGCTCGACGGCGGCCAGCGCGATCTCCTGCGGTCGCTGCTCGACACCTACTTCGGCCGCGTGCCTGAGAGCGTGTCTCCGATGGCGGCATACGACGATGCTGCGCTCGACGCCGTGTTTTTCGCGTGGGCCGGCCCGCTTGAGCCGGGCGCGCCCCACTACTACCGGCTGCAGGGGCCGCGGCTGCTCATCGAGTGGGACAACACTCAGCGCGGCGCGAATCACGCCCACTCGGTCTGGCGGGACCCGAAGTCTGACTTCGGCCTCGACGTGCTGACCCGACACCGGGCCGACCACCACTAGAGCCGCTTCGGCTGACTCTCGGGGAGCAGTCCGAGGTCGATCGGAGGGAACAACACTTGTGGTTAGATAGACAACAAATGTAGTCTGCCGGTGTGCTGAATCGCAGACAGACGCTGCTGGACGCCGCGATCCAGGTACTCGGCGAGCGCGGAATGCGGGCGCTCACGCACCGGGCGGTCGATGCCGAGGCGGGCGTGACGGCCGGCTCGACAGCGAACTACTTCCCGACCCGCGAGGCACTGCTCGAGGCGATCACCGAGCGGGTCTCGGCGACGGAACGAGACCGTTTCGACGAGATGGCGGCGAAGGTTTGCCCGATGACTCCCGCGGAGCTCGGCCGTTCGGTGGCCGGGTGGGTCCAGGAGGCCACCGGCGCCCGCCGGGCCCTGACCCTGTCGCGGTACGCCATCTTGGCCGAGGCCGGGCACAACGCCCAGATCCGGCGCCAGCTCGCCGAGACCGGAAGCCGGGTCAATGCCTGGTTCGCGAATTGGCTGCGGCTGATCGGGTCGGGCGACACCGACCGCGACGTCCACGTGCTCGGAAACTACCTCACCGGGCTGATGCTGCACCAGCTCGCCATCCCCGACCCGGGGTTCGACCCCGCGGACACGATCACCGCCCTGCTGGAATCCCTGGTCCAGCCCGCCGGCTCGCCCGCACGGGTCTCCGCACGCCACGGCAGGACTGAGCCGGCGCGGAGCAATACCCCGTGACCAGCGCCAGGAAGGGGCAGGTTGCGGGCCGGAAACGGAGGAACCGATGGAACCCAGCGAGGCGTGGACCGCGATCGACGATCAGCGGCGCGCCCTAGTGCACCTGCTCGAGGACCTATCGGAGAAGGAGTGGCACCAGCCGTCGCTGTGCGCGGGCTGGACGGTCCGGCAGGTGGCGGCGCACCTGGCCCTGCAGAACACGACCTGGGCGGCGATGCCCCGCGTCATGCTCGGCATCGTCCGCCACGGCGGCATGAACGGCGCGATCCAGGCGATGGCGTGCCGCCACGCCGAACTGCCCACCGGGGCCATCATCCGCGAGATCCGCGACCGGATCGGGGTATGGCGGCCGCTGCCGGCCGTCACCTTCCGCGAGACGGCCATCGACTACCTGGTGCACGGCCAGGACATCGCCGTCCCGCTCGGCCGGACCCTGACGATGCCCTCCGGCCTGGCCGTCCTCGCCGCGGACCGGGTCTGGGCCAGCCCCCGGATGTTCCACGCCCGCACGAAGCTAGCCGGCTACCGGCTCGTGGCCAGCGACGCCCCGTGGGCCGCCGGGCAGGGCCATGAGATCTGCGGGCCGATCGGCGCGCTGCTCCTGTTCCTGACCGGCCGCCCGGCCGCACTGCCGCAGCTGTCGGGCCCGGGAGCCGCCGACCTGCGCGAGCTCCTCACGCCCTTACCAGCGGCGTGATCAATCCGCCTGCAGCTGGAGTCGCTGTCATCGATGTGGCGCCGCTGGGAGCTGCGGGGGCGTCTGCGGTGTCCTCAGCGCCGTGGTTGCGGGGGAACGCCCCGGCGCGGAGGGCGGCCTCGGTCCGGTCAGCGGCCTGGAGCTTGTCCAGGATTCGGGAGACGTGGTTTTGACGGTCTTCAGGGAGATGCCAAGGGAGCGGGCAATCTGCTGGTTGCTGGCACCTTCGGCCAGCAGGTCGAGTACCTCCGGAGTCGCGGTATTGCCCAGCGAGCCGCGTAACCACCACGACGGAACCGAGGCCAAGTCATGGCCCGCTCGCTCCGGACATCTGGGCATGTGCTGGGCCGGGATGGGAGATCGGGCGGACCTGGTGGCCGGCGGCGTGCGGGCCCGGGACGGGCGGGGTCCCCTTAGCCGCGGGAGCGCAGGCGGACAGTGGGCAGCTCGGGTGCGGGGAGCGTGTGCTGCCACGCGTCCGGGAACGTGCCGTAACGCCCGGGAGCGCCGGCCGTCCGGCCGGCGCGCTGGCGCTGCCAATCCTCGCGGAAAGCGGCGACTTCCTCGTGGCTGCGGCCGATGAAGTTCCACCACATGACGATCTGCTCGCCGAACGGCTTACCCCCCAGGACCAGGATCCGGGTGGGCTCGGACGGGCTCGCCTGGAGCGTGATCGCCGGGGCGCCCGCGGGCTGGAACACGATCTCACCCGGCCGGGCCACGGCGCCGCCCGCGGCCAGGCGGCCGGTGTCGCACAAGAACCCGTGCTCGTAGCCCGCGTCGAGCTGGACGTCCAGCCGGTGCCCGGCCGGCAGGGTCACCTCCGCCCCGGCCAGAGCCGAGTAGGCCGGCACCGGCGACCTCTGCCCGAACAGGCTGCCGAGGAAGACCACGACCTTGGCCCCGCCGACGCCGGTGACCGGCGGCTCATAGTGCGTGAACCCGGGAGCGGCGAACCGGTCCGCTCCGGGCAGCGCGATCCACAGCTGCACGCCGTGCAGCACCGTAGTGGCTGGCGTGGAGTACTCCGAGTGGGCGATGCCCGACCCGGCGGTCATGAGGTTCAGCTGCCCAGGGCGGACCAGCGCGCGGGTGCCGGCCGTGTCGCGGTGCTCGATCTCGCCGGTGAACAGCCAGGAGGCGGTCTGCAGGCCGGTGTGCGGGTGACCGGGCACCGCCATCCCGCCGGTCAGCGACACGTCGCCGGGCCCGTAATGGTCCGCGAAGCACCACGCCCCGATGAGCGACCGCCCCCGTTGCGGCAAGCTGCGCCGCACCGTCATCGCCCGCGGACCGCCGAGCGGCACTTCCCGGTAAGGCAGCACGACAGGACCGGTCGGAACAACCTGACCCGGCCCGCACAGGACCTCGGCCGGAGACCGGTCCAGGTTGCTCACTGCCACAGCCTAACCCCGGGGGTGCCGGCGTCACGCCCGCCGCGCCCGCGCCGGCCGCGCCCGCGCCTGGCCGCCGGGGCCAGCACCAGCGCGGAGAACCCAGGCACGTCCACGGTCTCGCTCACAAGCGCACCAGCGCAGGCCGCGGCGCATACCCAGCGTTGCGCGATGGGCATTACCGGACATCGCCGCCCGGCCCGCGGCCAGGGCAATCCCGGGCCGGCCGCCCGGTTTCTCATCAAGCGGGTCAGTGACCGCCAGGCCGGGACGCGCGCGCTCTCGGGCGGCATGCGCGGTAAATCTGTCGAGCCGCCGTGCCGACTCGTTTACGGTGGCAGATATAGGCAGCGGCGGAGGGTACCGGGCGATGCAGGTTTTCCTGAAGACGCAGCGGCTGGTGCTTCGCCGGTTCACCTTGGCCGATGCGGACGACCTGGTAAGCCTGGATGCTGAGCCCGATGTCATGCGTTTTGTCACTGGCGGGGTGCCCACGTCTCGCGACGAGATCGAGAACGAGGTCCTGCCCGCCTTCCTCGGCTATTACCAGCGGTACGAGGGCTTCGGCTTCTGGGCGGCCGCGGAGAAGGCGACCGGGGAGTTCCTGGGCTGGTTTCATTTTCGGCCGCGCCAGGACGCGGACCCGGGCGAGGTCGTACTTGGTTCCCGGCGGCGCAAGTCAGCCTGGGCAAGGGGTACGCCACCGAGGGGTCGCGCGCGTTGATCTGCAAGGGCTTCACCGAGTTCGGCGTGGAGCGCGTGGTCGCGGAGGCGATGGCGGTCAATATGGCCTCGCGGCGGGTGATGGAGAAATCCGGGCTGAAGCTGGTGCGGACCTTTCATCAGCCCTGGCCGTATCGGATTGAAGGCGACCAGTTCGGGGACGTGGAGTATGCGCTAGACAAGGCCGGCTGGCGGCAAGATCAGGCCAGCGCTCCCGGCTGCCCGCCGACCTAAGGCGGCCGCGGCCGGGCCGCCCGTGCTCTCCTGAGTTAACGGGCCTTCAGCAAGCTCGCCATCAACAGGCCAGACCCTGGCGTTCATGGTGTCAGCAGCCCATAGAAACGACAATCATCGCGGCATGAGCGGATCTCAGCACGAAACCTGAGTTCGCTCCGCGGCAGTGATGGCGCGGGTGCCGGTGCGGAGGGTTGCTATGGTTCGTCTATGGGCGACGACTGGCGCGTCCGCATTGCGCTCGTTGACCTGCCGCGCGAGCTGACCGACGACGACCAGGTGTACGCCCGGGGGTACCCGGCCAGTCCGCAGGAGATCGCCGCTGTCGCCGCTGTCCACGCCGAGATGGAGTCCTACCGGCAGGCGCTTATCCCTGAATTGGGCAGCCGCCTCGGCGATCAGGTAGCAGTCGGCTCGAGCGGTACCGACATCTTCTTGTACGCCCCTAAC
>Ga0335083_10011264_pt1 | contig 10754 bp, 6 predicted proteins | sample Lox_Sample_42_FD_206716 | JGI IMG/M metagenome (GOLD analysis project Ga0335083, IMG submission 206716) | Soil microbial communities from Loxahatchee National Wildlife Refuge, Florida, United States - Lox_Sample_4.2 | ecosystem: Environmental > Terrestrial > Soil > Wetlands | place: USA: Florida... | reverse complement strand
CCTTCCAGGCCGCGGCGGCGCTGCCGCCGGCGACGACCGCGCGTTTGCCGTCGAGGGCGAAAAACACCGGCATCCGCGCCAGCGGACCCATGCGCGCCGGGCGCGTTTCCTTCGCTTTCCTTTCGCTGACGCTCATGCAGCGCCTTGCTTGCCGGTATTGGCGTGGAAATCGCGGCCATTGCCGGTAGCCGCAACAAGGCCGGCGCGGATCGTGAAATCGCCAAAGCGCTCGCCATGCCGTCGATCCCTCGCATAAGCCGAGAAGATCGGATCGAGCGCCGGGATAATCGCTTCGTGTTCGATGTCCTCGGCGTAGAGCTTGTTGAGGCGGGAGCCGTCGAAAGCGCCGCCAAGATAGAGATTGTAGCGCCCGGGCCCTTTGCCGACCAAGCCGATCTCGGCGAGATAGGGCCGCGCGCAGCCGTTCGGGCAGCCGGTCATGCGGATCACGATGTCGTCGGCGGACAAGCCGTGCGCCGCGAGCCGTTCATCCAGCGCGCCCAGCAGGTCGGGCAGATAGCGCTCGCTTTCGGCCAGAGCCAGGCCGCAGGTCGGCAGCGCCACGCAGGCCATCGAATTGCGGCGCAGCCCCGACAAGGGCGCCAGCAGGCCGTTTTCGCCGGCAATGTGTGAAAACCGGGCCTGCCGGTCGGCGGGCACGTTGGCGATGATGAGGTTCTGGTTCGGTGTAATGCGGAAGTCGCCGTCGTGACTCTCGGCAATCTGCCGCAACGCCGAAAGCTGCTGCGCTCCCGGCCCGGCATCGCGCAGGCGCCCGTTCTGAACGAACAGCGTAAGATGCGCGCGGCCGCTGTCGCCTTCGCTCCAGCCGTAACGGTCGCCGGTCGAGGTAAAGACAAAGGCGCGGGCGCGGCCGAGCTTGACGCCGGCACGCTTCTCGACCTCGGCGCGAAAACGATCGAGGCCGCGGTCCTCGATGGTGTATTTGAGCCGCGCGTGTTTGCGGTTGAGGCGGTCACCCCAATCGCGCTGCACGGTGACCACCGCTTCGGCGATGGCCAGAGCATCGGGCGTCGTGCAAAAGCCCATGACGTCGGCGGTGCGCGGATAAGTATCCGGTTCGCCGTGAGTCATGCCCATGCCGCCGCCAACCGTCACATTCCATCCGGCGATATCGCCGTTGCCATCGACGACTGCGATAAAACCGAGATCATGCGCAAATACGTCGACGTCGTTCGAAGGCGGCACCGCCACGACGGTCTTGAATTTGCGCGGCAAATAGGTCTTGCCGTAGATCGGCTCGACGACTTCTTCCTCGCCGCCGGCAATTCTCTCGCCTTCCAGCCAGATCTCCCGGTAGGCTGGCGTGCGCGGCGTCAGGCGATCGGAAACCGCCTGCGCAAGCGCGAGCGCCGCCACGTGCGCGCGCGACTGATCGGGATTGGCGCCGCACATGACGTTGCGGTTGACGTCGCCGCACGCGGCGATGGAGTTGAGCAGGGCGGCGTCGATCTGCTTCAGGGTCGACTTCAGGTTCGATTTGATCACGCCGTGCAGTTGGACGGTTTGCCGCGTGGTCAGCCGCATGGTGTGATTGCCGTAGTCGCGCGCCACGCGATCAAGAGCGAGCCACTGCGCGGGCTTGAGCTCGCCGCCAGGCACGCGTACGCGAATCATGAAAGAAAAGGCCTTCTCCATCTTCTTGCGCGTGCGCTCGGGGCGCAGGTCGCGGTCGTCTTGCAGATACATGCCGTGGAACTTCACCAATTGCTGATCGTCCTCAACGATCGCTCCGGTGATTTCCTCGCGCAGACCCTCGGCCAGCGTGCCGCGCAGGTAATTGCTCGCTTCCTTGATACGCTCGTTGCGCGAAACGTCGTCAGCCATGGCGTGCTGCCGTCTTTGCGGCTACTAGTAAGTATCTTGCAGATAGCGCTTGTCGCGCTCCAGGCCAATCACAGCCTGTTCCGCCGCCTCCGCCGTGAGCGACTTCACGTCGGCATAGGCGCGCACCAGCGTCGCGCGCACGTCTTTGGCCATCGCTTTGGCCTCGCCGCAGACATAGAAATAGGCGCCGCCGTCGAGCCATTCGACCAACTCGCGGCGTTTCTCCCACAGGCGATCCTGCACGTATCGCTTTTCCGGCTGGTCGCGCGAAAACGCCACATCCATACGCGTCAGCGATCCGTCCTCGAGCGCGTCCTGCCACTCGAGCTGGTAAAGGAAATCGTGGGTGAATTGCCGGTCGCCGAAGAACAGCCAACTGCGGCCTTTCGCCGCGGTGGCGCGGCGCTCCTGCACGAAGGCCCGGAACGGGGCAATGCCGGTTCCGGGGCCGACCATGACGATGTCCTTGTCTGGCGCCGGCAGCGCGAAATGCCGGTTCGGCCGCAGCTTCACGCGCACACGCTCGCCGCGCCGGCGCCGCTCGGCGATGTAATTTGAGGCGACGCCTTTGCGCGACCGGCCGTGGCTGTCGTATCGCACCGCGGAGACGAGAAGGTGCGCCTCATTTCCGACCTCTCGGCGCGAGGACGCGATTGAATAGGCCCGCGGTGCCAGCGGCCGCGTCAGCGCCCGCAGGTGTTCCGCCGTGAGTGCGATTGGATAGGACGTGACCAGATCGATGAGCTGGCGGCCGGCGATCCAGGCCTGCGCCTCGCCTTTCTCGATCATGGCCTTGACGTCGCGGTGGCCGACGACATTGCCGTAGGTTTCCAGCGTTTTCATCGACAAGGTGTTGATGTCGCGCGATTTGACGAACTCAGCGCGTAACGCGGCCTCGCCGGACAACCCCCCTGCGCTGAGCAATTCGTCGACCGCGGCCGGATCGTTCTCGGCATAGACGTCGAGCGAATCTCCCGGCTCATACAGGGGCGCGGCGCCATCGAAGGACAGAACGAGATGGACCGTCTCTTTATCGGATCGCGACGAGTTCAGGTTCACGTGCTCGGTAATTTCCGCTTCGACGACGTCGACCTTCGGCGCCGTCACGGCCTTGCCGAAATCAACCTCGATCACCGTGCCGCGGCCGGCCTCCGGCGGCGCCAGCGCCTTAACCGCCTTGCCGATCCAGTCGCCCGCAGGCAACTCGAAATCGAGGTCGCAATCGATGCGATCAACCACGCGTTTGCCGCCGAGCGCTTCAAGTCGCTCGTCGATTGCCCTGCCGATGGCGCAGAATTCGACATAGGCGGTATCGCCCAGCGCCAGCACGCCGAATTCGACGCCGTCGAGACGCGGCGCCTTGTCGCTCATCAATTCGGCATAGGCGCGCGCGGCGCGCGCCGGCGGCTCGCCCTCGCCCCAGGTCGCGGCGATAACTACGAGACGTGTGCCGGCGGCAAGCGTCGCAACGTCGAGATCGGCCATGTCGACGATGGTCGGCTTGAGGCCATTCTTGCGGGCGCTTTTCGCCAGATCGCCGGCAAGGCGTTTTGAATTTCCCGACTCGCTCGCATAGACAATCGTGAGCGGCTCCGCCGGAACCGGCGCCGATGCCGCCTGCGGCGGCGCGGACGATGCTTCCAGGCCAGCCAAGAACCCTGCGAGCCACGCCCTCTGGATCGGCGTGGCCGGACCGACGACGCGATTGAGGAGCTCGATTTCCTCTTCGGGAAACGGCGCAGTCTTCGGAATGGGCGACATCGGCTTTCGGCGGCATGACCCGAGTGAATGGACCCCCAATAAATGCGCCGCAGCCTAACGAAGCAATGAAAGCGCGAAAATAAAAAGGAAATTCCAGTTCGCCGCACGGACGCACGCAAAATATTTTTCATTTGCGGCCCTCGTCAGTTCGAAGCTGCTAGCCCCGATCGACGACAAGGATGCTTTGCCGCCGGCAATCGCAAACTTTTGAGTAGTTTGAGTTCGGTGCGGATCCGTGCGCGCCGACGACGGCATTTGCCAGTATCACGACCGCTATCTGAGTGCCCGCGGCGGTTGCCCGGCATTCCGTTCACGTCGATCCTGCCGCTGGGACGCGGGCAGCGCCGGCATCGCGCGGCCGTCGACCAGGCCGATTTTGGTGGGCGATGACGGACTCGAACCGCCGACATCCTCCGTGTAAAGGAGGCGCTCTACCAACTGAGCTAATCGCCCTTAAACCCCTTCCCGGTGAGATCGCGCGCAACAGAAGAAGGCTTCAATATCGCCGGTCGCACCGGCGATGCAAGCGCCGCCCGCCAGGAGTTTGACGGTCAAATGAAAACGGCGCCTTGCGGCGCCGTTTTCTATTCGCGATGTGGTTGACCCGCACTTAATGCGCGGTCAGGCCGGAGCCGTCTTCCTCGGCCGCCGTTTCCGCAGCCGCGGTTTCTGCCGGGACGGCGACCTTGGTCTCGTCCCATTCGATGGGTTCCGGCTTGCGCACCAGCGCCCTGGCAAGCACTTCGTCCATGCGCGACACGGGCACGATCTCGAGGTTCTTCTTGATCGTGTCGGAGATTTCCGTGAGGTCCTTGGCGTTCTCCTCCGGGATCAGCACGGTCTTCATGCCGCCGCGCGCGGCGGCCAGCAGCTTCTCCTTCAACCCGCCGATCGGCAGCACGCGGCCGCGCAGCGTGATCTCGCCGGTCATGGCGACGTCGCGGCGCACCGGGATGCCGGTCATTACCGATACGATGGCGGTGACCATGGCGACGCCGGCCGACGGACCATCCTTGGGCGTTGCGCCTTCCGGCACGTGCACGTGGATGTCGCGCTTGTCGAACAGCGGCGGCTCGATGCCGAAGGCAACCGCCCGCGAGCGGACGTAAGACGCCGCCGCCGAGATCGACTCCTTCATCACATCGCGCAGGTTGCCGGTGACCGTCATGCGCCCCTTGCCGGGCATCGACGTGCCTTCGATGGTGAGCAGCTCGCCGCCCACATCGGTCCAGGCCAGACCGGTGACCATGCCGACGAGGTCCTCCGCCTCGATCTCGCCATAGCGGTATTTTGCCACGCCGAGATAGTCGCCGAGGTTCGCCGCGGTGACCGTGATCGTCTTTTTCTTCGACGTCATCAGTTCCTTGACCGCCTTGCGGATCAGCGTGGACAGTTCGCGCTCGAGATTGCGCACGCCCGCTTCCCGCGTGTAACGGCGGATCAGCGTCAGCAGGCCCTCATCGTCGATCGACCATTCCTTCGGATCGAGGCCGTGCTTGGCGATCGCGTGCGGGATCAGGTGCTTGCGCGCGATCTCGACCTTTTCATCCTCGGTGTAGCCGGCGATGCGGATGATCTCCATGCGGTCCATCAGCGGCGGCGGGATATTGAGCGTGTTCGCCGTGGTGATGAACATCACGTTGGACAGATCGTAGTCGACCTCGAGGTAGTGGTCGTTGAAGGTGTGGTTCTGCTCGGGGTCGAGGACCTCGAGCAGCGCCGAGGACGGATCGCCGCGGAAATCGGCGCCCATCTTGTCCACCTCGTCGAGCAGGAACAGCGGGTTCGAGGTTTTCGCCTTCCTCATCGACTGGATGATCTTGCCGGGCATCGAGCCGATATAGGTGCGGCGGTGACCGCGGATCTCGGCTTCGTCACGCACGCCGCCGAGCGACACGCGCACGAATTCGCGGCCGGTCGCCTTCGCGATCGACTTGCCGAGCGAGGTCTTGCCGACGCCCGGAGGCCCGACCAGGCAGAGGATCGGCCCGGTCAGCTTGTTGGCGCGCTGCTGCACGGCGAGATACTCGACGATGCGCTCCTTGACCTTCTCCAGGCCATAGTGATCGGCATCGAGGATTTGCTCGGCCAGCGTGAGATCCTTCTTGACCTTGCTTTTCTTGTTCCACGGGATCGACAGCAGCCAATCCAGATAGTTGCGCACGACGGTGGCCTCCGCCGACATCGGCGACATCTGGCGCAGCTTCTTGAGCTCGTGGGTGGCCTTTTCGCGGGCCTCCTTCGACAGCTTGGTCTTCTTGATCTTCTCTTCCAGTTCGGCGAGCTCGTCCTTGCCTTCCTCGTCGCCGAGCTCCTTCTGGATCGCCTTCATCTGCTCGTTGAGGTAGTACTCGCGCTGCGTCTTCTCCATCTGCCGCTTGACGCGGGTGCGGATGCGCTTTTCCACCTGCAGCACGGAGATTTCGCTCTCCATCAGCCCGAGAACCTTCTCCAGGCGCTGGGTGACGACGGGCGTCTCCAGGATGTCCTGCTTGTCGGGAATCTTGACGGCGAGATGCGAAGCCACGGTGTCGGCGACCTTGGCGTAGTCCTCGATTTGCTGAACCACGCCAACGACTTCCGGCGACACTTTCTTGTTGAGCTTCACATAGCTCTCGAATTCGGTGACCACCGAACGCGCCATGGCTTCGGCCTCGACACGGTCGCCCATGTCGTCGGCCAGCACGGTGGCGTCGGCTTCGTAATATTCGACGCGGTCGGTGTACTTGCGCACCTTGGCGCGCTCGGCGCCCTCAACCAGCACTTTAACGGTGCCGTCGGGCAGCTTGAGCAACTGCAGGACGCTCGCCAGCGTGCCGACCTCGAAAATCGCGTCGGTCGCCGGATCGTCGTCGGAAGCATTCTTCTGCGTCGCCAGGAGGATGAAGGTGTCAGAGCGCATGACTTCTTCCAGCGCCTTGATCGACTTTTCACGGCCGACAAAGAGCGGGACGATCATGTGCGGGAACACCACGATGTCGCGCAGCGGCAGAACGGGATAGGCCCGGGTTTCGCCGGGCTGCAGCGGGGGTCGTGGCTTGGTGGTCATGGAACGAGTCCTTTTTGTTGTGCCCCTGCGCCTCGACCCGCGAATGCGGCGTCTCGGCTCAGTGCCAGGTCGAAAAACTACGAAACTTCGTAGCCCAGTCGTCTTCTGACGCTATACGTAGGATGGACGTACAACGTCTGCAAGTAAGGCCCGTTTCTTCGGTAAAAACGGACCGAACACTCCTCAGCACGCCATTAACGGCGCGATTCGACAAGCTGTTCCCCCGCCACAAGGGGTCGAGAATTTAGGCGCTGGCGCCGCCGGACTCGGCCGTGCGATCGCTGCGGTCGGCATAGATGTAAAGCGGACGCGCGGTTCCCTCGACGACCTCCTTGGAGATCACCACCTCTTCCACCCCTTCCAGGCTGGGGAGGTCGAACATGGTGTCGAGCAGGATGCCCTCCATGATGGAGCGCAGGCCGCGCGCGCCGGTCTTGCGGTCGATCGCCTTGCGGGCGATGGCGCCGAGCGCCTCTTCCGCAAGCGTGAGATCGATCGATTCCATCTCGAACAGCCGCTGGTACTGTTTCACCAGCGCATTCTTCGGCTGCGTGAGGATGAGCTTGAGCGAGGGCTCGTCCAGGTCCTCGAGCGTCGCGACCACCGGCAGACGACCGACGAATTCGGGGATCAAGCCGTACTTCAACAGGTCTTCCGGCTCGACCTCGCGGAAGATTTCTCCGGTTTTGCGATCCTCCGGCGCGAGCACCTTGGCGCTGAAGCCGATCGAAGTGGAGCGGCCGCGCGCCGAGATGATCTTGTCGAGGCCGGCGAAGGCGCCGCCGCAGACGAAGAGGATATTGGTGGTGTCGACCTGCAGGAATTCCTGCTGCGGATGCTTGCGGCCGCCCTGCGGGGGCACCGAAGCGATGGTGCCTTCCATGATCTTGAGCAGCGCCTGCTGCACGCCTTCGCCCGAGACGTCGCGGGTGATCGACGGGTTGTCGGACTTGCGCGAGATCTTGTCGATCTCGTCGATGTAGACGATGCCGCGCTGCGCGCGCTCGACATTGTAGTCGGCGGCCTGCAGCAGCTTGAGGATGATGTTCTCGACGTCCTCGCCGACGTAACCGGCCTCGGTGAGCGTCGTCGCATCCGCCATCGTGAACGGCACGTCGAGGATGCGCGCCAGCGTCTGCGCCAGCAGCGTCTTGCCCGAGCCGGTCGGCCCGATCAGCAGGATGTTCGATTTCGCCAGTTCGACGTCGTTGTGCTTGGTCTGGTGGTTGAGCCGCTTGTAGTGATTGTGGACGGCGACCGAGAGCACTTTCTTGGCATGATCCTGGCCGATCACGTAGTCGTCGAGGACCTTGCGGATTTCCTTCGGCGTCGGAATGCCGTCGCGCGACTTCACCAGCGAGGATTTGTTCTCCTCACGGATGATGTCCATGCACAGTTCGACGCATTCATCGCAGATGAAAACCGTCGGTCCGGCGATAAGCTTGCGGACTTCGTGCTGGCTCTTGCCGCAGAACGAGCAGTAAAGAGTGTTTTTGGAATCGCTACCGCCGACTTTGCTCATTCCAGTCTTCTCCGTCACACTCGTCCCGTACTGCCTATTCGGTGATGGCCGGCGCCTGCCACCTTCTCCTCTAGCGCCTTCAGGCGATCACCGCGATGCGACAGCACGAGCCAAGCAAGTTTCGCGCCGGACATTCCGGCGCGGCGGCCCGAGTCCTGGGCGGCCGCGATCCCGTACCACTCCCCCGCAGCATAAGCGAAGCATGCTAACGGCTCGATAATCAAGATTCCATTAACGATAACACCGCCTCAATCACAGCCGCGAGAGCGGCCGAATTTTGGGCTGCGCGCAAAGTTCCGGCCTACCCGGCGGGGCCGCTATGCGCCTCAGGCGGGCTTGGGAACGAGTTCTTCAGGACGTTTCTCGATTACTTTGTCGACCAGGCCGAAGTCCTTGGCCGCGTCGGCGGTGAGGAAATAGTCGCGCTCGAGCGCGTCCTCGATCTTCTTCAGGGACTGGCCGGTGTGCTTGACGTAGATTTCGTTCAGCCGCTTTTTCAGGTTCAGAATCTCCTGAGCGTGCAGCATGATGTCGGTGGCCTGGCCCTGGAAACCGCCGGACGGCTGATGCACCATGATCCGGGCATTGGGCAGCGCAAAGCGCAGGTCCTTGGCGCCCGAAGTGAGCAGAAGCGAGCCCATCGAGGCCGCCTGGCCGACGCAAAGGGTGGATACCGGCGGCCGCACGAACTGCATGGTGTCGTAGATCGCCATGCCCGACGTCACCACCCCGCCCGGCGAGTTGATGTACATCGAGATTTCCTTCTTCGGATTTTCGGCTTCGAGGAACAGAAGCTGCGCCACCACGAGAGTGGACATCCCGTCCTCAATGGGGCCGGTGATGAAGATGATCCGCTCCTTCAGCATGCGCGAATAGATGTCGTAGGCGCGCTCGCCACGGTTGGTCTGCTCGACCACCATGGGCACCAGGTAATTCATGTAGGTATCGACAGGGTCTCTCATTTCGGCTCCTGAACGCGAATCACGCGACCCATAGTCTAGCCGGATCGCGGGCCGCGTATCTATTTTCGCATCGGACCCGGCGCAAGATGCCGGGGCGGATCAGGTCTTGGCCGTCTCTTCGTCCTGCTTGTAGAGCTCTTCGCGGGAAACCTTCTTCTCGCTGACCTGCGCGAGCTCGAGCAGGAAATCGACCACTTTTTCCTCGTAGATCGGCGCGCGCAGACCGGCGAGCGCCTGCGGGTTCTGCCGGTAATAGTCGAAGACCCGCTGCTCCTGGCCGGCAAATTGCCGCGCCTGCTCCATCACCGCGCGGTTCAATTCATCGTCAGCGACGCTCATCTTGTTCTTCTCGCCAATCTCGGCAAGCACGAGACCAAGGCGCACCCGCCGCTCGGCGATGGCCTGATATTCGGCCTTGGCTTTTTCCTCGGTGGTATCCTCATCGGCGAAGGTCTTCTTCTCGGCCTCTAGTTCGCCGAGCACCGACTTCCAGACGCGGTTGAATTCCTCCTCCACCAGCGTCGGCGGCGGGTCGAATTTATGCAGACCATCGAGCTGGTCGAACAGCGCGCGCTTGAGCTTCTGCCGCGAGGCGCCGGCATGTTCGCGGGCAATGCTGTCCTTGACCACCTCGCGCAGCTTGGCGAGGGATTCAAGGCCGAGCGACTTGGCGAAGGCATCGTCGATAGTCACCGTTCCCGGCGCTTCGATCGACTTGGCGGTGACGGCGAATTCGGCATTCTTGCCGGCCAGCACCGGACTGCCGTAATGCTCCGGGAAGGTCACCTTGACGGTACGGTTTTCGCCGGCGCCGAGGCCGACGAGCTGATCCTCGAAGCCGGGGATGAACGTATTGGAGCCGATGAGCACAACTGAATCATCGGCGCTGCCGCCCTCGAACGGCGTGCCGTCGATCGTGCCGACAAACGAGATGACGACGCGGTCGCCCTTGGCCGCTTTCTCGCCGGCGGCCTTGGCCGCGAAAGGTTTGTTCTGCTCGGCGATACGGGCGATGCCTTCGTCCACCTCGGCGTCGGTGACGTCGGCGGTCAATCGATCGAGCTTGATGTCCTTGAAATTGGCAAGCGTAATCGGCGGCACGATCTCCAGCGCCATGGTGTAGGCAAGATCGGTCTTGCCGGCGATCAATTGCTCGACCGCGCCCTCCTCCGTCGGCAGCGTCACTTTCGGATCGGCCGCCAGCTTGAAGCCGCGCTCGCTGACGATCTGGTTGTTGGTGTCGCGGACGGTTGCCTCGATCACTTCGGCCATCGCCGAGCGGCCGTAGACCCGCTTGAGGTGCGAGACCGGCACCTTGCCCGGGCGGAAGCCGTTGATGCGGACGCGGTCCTTGAGTTCGCCGAGGCGCTCGTTGACTTTGGCATCGAGCTCGGCGGCCGGGACCACCACCTTGAATTCGCGCTTGAGGCCTTCGGACAAAGTTTCGGTGACTTGCATGAGCTTTTTCTTCGTTGACTGAGCTTATGATTTCCAAGAGCCCTCGCGTGGTGCGGGCGGAGGGACTCGAACCCCCACGACTTTCGTCACGGGAACCTAAATCCCGCGCGTCTACCAATTCCGCCACGCCCGCAAAGGGCCGTCAAAACACGCT
>Ga0335083_10011263_pt1 | contig 10755 bp, 5 predicted proteins | sample Lox_Sample_42_FD_206716 | JGI IMG/M metagenome (GOLD analysis project Ga0335083, IMG submission 206716) | Soil microbial communities from Loxahatchee National Wildlife Refuge, Florida, United States - Lox_Sample_4.2 | ecosystem: Environmental > Terrestrial > Soil > Wetlands | place: USA: Florida... | reverse complement strand
TGCATCCTCGAGATCGAGGGCCCGCGCATCACCGGCGCCATCGAGATCGGCAACGACGAGCTGCGCGACGGTATCCTGCTCGGCCGCTACGAGCGCTGCGCGAACGCCGCGCTGGCCGACGACAACTCGCTGTCGCGCGTGCACGCGCTGATGATCCAGATCGACGACCGCCTGCTCGTGGTCGACACCTGCAGCATCAACGGGACGCGGATCCCGGGCCAGCACCGGGGCCGTGTTTTCGAGCTGGGTGGCGATACGGAGTTGCAGCTGGGCAAGGCAACTCGGATGCGTTGGCGCTACGTTTCGTAGGTGGCAACCCAGGAAGCCCCGTCCGAAGCTCCGACTCCTCCCGAGGCGCCGCAAGTCGCCGGCATCAAGCGCAAGAATCTGATCATCATCGCGGTGGTCGGGATCGCGGCGTGGGGATTCGCGATCCACACCGGCAGCACGGCCCTGTTGATCGTGGTCGGCGTGCTGACGCTGCTCGTCACCGGCGTCCTGCTGTGGGCGTTCCGCATGCTGAAGAAGCAGCGCGGCCTGGTGTCGATGCTGCAAGGCGCGACCGAGTCGCCGGAAGCGCGCCGCGAAGCGCTCGCCAAGCTGAACGCGCAGAAGGATGCGGGCACGCCTGTCAACGTGTTCGCGCGCGCGCAGCTGCTCGCGGCCGACGATCCGAAGGCCGCGCTCGAGCTCTTGACCGCGATCGAGCTCAGCAAGTACCCGGCGGCGATGCAGGACGACGTCGCGCTGCTCGAGACCCAGCTGTACCTCGGCACCGGCCGCACCGCCGACGCGCGCAAGACCGCCGACCACATGAACCTCGACAACCCCGAGCGCAAGAAGATGCGGCCGCTCGCCGCGTCGCTCGTTGCCGAGGCGTGGGCGCGCACCGGCAAGCCGAAGGAGGCGCTCGCGCTGCTCGATTCGATCGAGGTGCCGTCGGAGAATCGCGAGCAGATCCAGGTCCAGATGCGGGTCGCACGCGTGTTCGCGAAGTTCGCGGCGAACCAGCGCGGTCAGGCGCGCAGCGAGCTGCTCGCGCTCGCCGACGTCGATCCCAACCATCTCGGCCGGTTCGTGATGCCGCAGTTCCGCGTGCATCCCGAGCTCCAGAAGCTCGCGCGCTCCGTCGCCCAGCAGCACCCGGGCGTGCGCAAGCAGGTCATCAAGGGCAGCGCGAAGCCGGCGCGCCGATGAGCGGGCGATGACGCAGGCGCCCGAGGCTCCGGCCGCGGCGGTGCGCCGTCTCGAGCGCGCGGTGGCGAGCCGGCCGCGCGAGGTCGCGCTCCACCAGCAGCTCGCGCAGGCGCTCGATCGCCTGGTCGCGGGCGAAGGCGGGCAGGCCGAGCTCGCCGCGATCTGCCGCGAGCAGCCGGCCGCGTTCACGAGCCAGCTGTACCTCGCCCGCTACGCCGATCGCGGTGACGACCTGCACGCGGCGGTCGTCGCGTTCACGCGCGCGATCCGCGCCGCCCAGGAGCGCGGGTTCTGGTTCGACGACAACTCGACGCCGGCGTGGCTGCGCGACTCGGTCCGCGCCGGCATGGCGGTCGCGCATCGCGGCCGCATCGAAGTGTTCACGCGGTGGATCCAGCCCTATGTCGCGCGCTACGGCGCGGACGAGCTCGTGCGGGTCGGCAAGTGCCTCGGGATCTGGCTCGGCATCGAGCCGCTCGTGCTCGCCGACCCGCGCCAGCGCCCGAGCTTCCTCTACATGCCCGGGCTGCCGGTCGAGCCCGTGTTCGCGCGCTCGGCCCTTCCGTTCGCGGACTGGTACGAGGCCGAGACCGAGGCGATCGCCGCCGAGGCGCGCGCGGTGCTCGCCGCGCCGGCCGAGATCCAGCCGTTTCACTACGACGTGCCGGAGGCCGAGCGCGGCAAGCTCACCCGCGGCGCGTGGGACGCCTACTTCTTCTACGCCGACGGCGAGCGCTTCGACGCCCACCACGCCGCGTGCCCGGTCACGTCCGCCGGGCTCGCGCGCCTACCCCTCGATCACGTGCGCGATCACGGCCCCGAGTGCTGCTTCTCGATCATGCGGCCGGGCTCGCACATCCTCCCGCACCGCGGCGTGACGAACATGCGCGCCGTGCTCCACCTCGGGCTCGAGATCCCGGAGGGCTGCGCGCTGAGCCTGGTCGGCGTGCTCGAGCAGCACTGGCAGCGCGGCAAGTGCTTCGCGTTCGACGACACGTTCGAGCACGAAGCCTGGAACCGAAGCGACACGACGCGCGTCGTCCTGCTCGGCGACATCTGGAACCCGCACCTGCGGCAAGCGGAGCGCGAGGTGCTCGCCGAAATGGTCGCGACCATCGGCGACTTCAACCGCGCGATCGAAGTCACGACCACTCCGACTCCGAAATGACGAAGGGCGCGCCGGTGAAGGCGCGCCCTCTAGAACGACGTCAGCTCGCGACTAGAACAGGTGGCTGAGGCGGACGTAGAAGTAGCGACCCATGAAGTCATAGGCCGACTCGTCCGCGTTCAGCGCCTGGCCGTTGTAGATGACCGGCGGCTGGATGTCGGTCAAGTTGTTCACGCCGACCGTGATCTTCGTCGTACCGGCACCGCTCTTGAGCATGTAGTCGAGGTACAGGTCCGCGGTCAGGTACTGGCCGATCGAGTGCGTGCCGTTCTCCGGCGTGGTCGGACCCTGCGGCTGGCAGTCGTCCGAGTCGCACTCGGTGTAGCCACCGACGTAACGGCCGGTGACGCCGGCGCCGAAGCCCGACGGATGCACCCACGACGCGAACACCAGGAACCGCAGCGCCGGGAGGACGCCGAGATCGTAGTAGTTGCGGCCGTGGATGATGACGTCCTTGCCGGTGGTCGGATCGACCTGGCCGGTGTCCTCGTTGTACTTGAACAGGTACGTCGCATCCGCACCGACGCGGATGTTGCCGGCGTTCGGCACCTTCGTCGTGTACGAACCGCCGATATCGAGACCGGAGGTCACGATGCCACCGACGTTGGTCTCGAGGTCGTAGACCGTCGTGATGTGGTGGGTGGTCGGATCGCGCTGGATCAGGTTACAGAACTTGTCGAGACCGCCCTCGTAGCAGTTCGCGAACACGGCCTGCGGGGGCAGCGCGGTGATCGCGTTCGTGATGTTGATGTTCCAGTAGTCGAGCGTGAACGCGAGGCCCTTGATCGGCTCGAGCACGACGCCGACCGTGGCGGTGTTCGCCGTCTCGGGCTGCAGGTTCGGGTTACCACCGACCTTGAACCGCTGCTGCGGCGCGCCGTTGCCCTTGTAGGTCAGGTACCCGTTGTTGCCGGGGCTGATCTGCTCCTGGCACTTCTTCGCGAGGGGCGTGCCCGGAGTGATCGGCATCGGACCGCTCGGCGGGTTCGTGTCGCACGGGTCGTTGATGTCGACGTAGTCGTCGGTCTGGCCGGAGTACAGGTCGGCGACGTTCGGCGCGCGGAACGAGTTGCCGTACGTGCCGCGGAACGAGATTCCGCCGGCGGTCTTCCACAACGCCGCCACCTTGCCGGTGACGCCGGTCGTGTTGTTACCGTTGACGTCCTTGATGTTGTAGTCGTACGCGCGGCCGGCAGCGTCGAGCTGCACCCACTGCGCGGCGTTGAGGCCCGACACCGGAACGATCGAGAGCTCGCTGAAGCCCTCGAACACGTGGTACGCGCCCTCGGTCGGCGCCTGCGCATTGCCGGTCGTATCGCCGGTCGACGTCAGCGGGTCGGGCTGGACGCCGCCCTGCTCGTGCCGGTAGTCGCCGCCGATCGCGAACGACACGTCACCGTGGTTCGGGAGGTCGACGATCTTGCCGTGCGCCTGAGCGAGCGCGGTGTGCTGCTCGTTGAAGCCCGACTGGATGCCGGTGAACGTCAGGTAGTTGATCATGTCCGGCGTGACTTTGCCGGGCGTGATCACGTTGAGCGGGACGCAGCCCGGGATCGCGGTCGTGAACGTGTTGTCCGTGTAGCAAGTCGGCTGACCCGAGACGGGGTCCGCCGTGCTCGGTCCGAGCGCGTTCTGCACGTGGCTGAGGATCAGGTCACCGCGGCTCGTAGACGTCGCGTCGACGCGGCCGTAGTTGTACGAGACCTCCCACTTCCAGTCCTTGAGCGGGCCGGCTTCCGCAGGCAGCTTGCCGTCGAGACCGACGACGAGGCGACCGGTGTTGACGTCCTGCGAGTAAAAACGGTTGCCGAACTCGTTGAGGCGGCGGTTGTAGTCGTCGAGCTCGACGCCCGCGCCGCCCGGCTGCATCGCGCCGAACTGGCCCTGGTTGCCGAACGGGTTGTACATGCTGTCGGCGCTGATCACGAGGCCGAACTGCGCCAGGAACAGCGGCTCGGGCGCGAGCTGCTGCGCCGAGTGGCGCCCGTTGAACGAGCCCTCGAAGAACGCCCGCGTGTTCTCGGTGATGTCGTAGTGGCCCTGACCGAACACGTTGATGCGGTCCGACGGCGTGAACAGGTAGTTCTGCGGCTGGTAGTTGTACGAGTCGTTGAAGTGCGTCGCATCGCCGAAGACGAAGTTCTTGTACCCGCCGGTGGCCGGGTTGAACGTGCAGCCGCCCGTCGCCGGCGTGCCGACCGTCAACCCGCCGGTGGAGTAGCTGTTGGTGCAGCCCGGGACGTTGAGGATGTCGGTCATGCCGTCGCCGGTCGGGTCCGGATCGATGAAGCCGGTCGGCGTCGCGCTCGAGCCCGAGAGCGAAGCGCACGACATCTCGCCGGCCTTGCCGCACGTGCCGGCCTTGGCGCCCGCGAAGTCGTAGACCGACGTCGTCTTGGAGAAGTCACGATCGCCGGCCATCACCGCGTCCTGGTGCTGGTAGCCAGCCGAGAACGTGATGTTGCCCTTCTTCGACGAGTGACCGGTGACGAAGCTGAGGTCGTAGTTGTTGCCGTCACCGCGCTGCGAGGTGGCGGTGTAGATCGTCGCCTCGGTGCCGTTGAAGTCCTGGCGCGTGATGATGTTCACGACACCGGCGATCGCGTCCGAGCCGTACGTCGCCGAGGCGCCGTCCTTCAGCACCTCGACGCGATCGATCATCGCGAGCGGGATCGTGCCGAGGTCGACGGAGTCGTCGGCGCCCAGGCCGCTCGGGACCATGCGGCGGCCGTTCATCAAGACCAGCGTACGGCCCGTGTCGAGGCTGCGGAGGTTGATGCGGACCGAGCCATCGCCACCGTTGTTGTTCTGCTCGTTGAGCGCGTTGCCCTGAGCGGGGATCTGCTGGAGGATGTCGCCGACGTTCGTGATACCGGCGGCCAGCAGCTTCTCGCGGTCGACGACGGTGATCGGGGCCGGCGTCGTGAGCTCGCGACGCTCGACGAGAGAGCCGGTCACGGTGATGACTTCTTCGCTCTGCGTCTTGGCCTCGGCTTCGGCCATCTTCGCGAGCTCTTCGTCGGTCAGATCGCCGGTGCCGGCCGCGCTACCGGCTCCCGCGCCACCTGGAGGAGGCGGCGGAGGCGGCTGCGGCTGCGTGCCGCCCGCGTTCTGGTCGGGAGGCGGAGGAGGCGGCGGAGTGCCTCCGTTATCCGGAGGCGGCTGCGGCGGCGTACCGCCGTTATCGGGCGGAGGCGTACCACCGTTATCCGGCGGGTTCTGCGCGGTACGCACCGGCGCGTTGGCCGATGTCGTCGCACGCTTCCCACGCATGTGGAGTGATTTCGGTAGGGAGTCTGCTTGAGCAGCGCTCGATCCGAGAAACACCAGGGCAGCACTATAGAGAAAGGCTTTGGTCCTAGGCATGTGCGCGTTTGCGACACTTACACAGGTCCCTGACAAGTTGCCTGTTCCGGGCTAACTTTTTCTCACGGAATCGTCACACTCTTGCGCTGGGAATCCGTTCAGTGAGCGAATCGTGAGCGAACCACAACGCAAGAACCTGCTCGTACCGGACGTGGACCGCTGGCCACTCGATCCGGACCATCCGGTGATCGATCTCGACGACGTTTCGATCTCTTTCGGCGAGAAGCAGGTGCTGCGCGGGCTCTCGCTGCGCATCGTGCCTGGGAAAACCACTGTCATCGTCGGTCGCAGCGGATCGGGAAAATCCGTACTGCTCAAATTGATGATGGGACTTCTCAGCCCGAGCAGCGGACGCGTGACGCTGTTCGGAAAAAACGTCGCCGAGGCAACCCAGGTCGAGTTGCTGGAATTGCGGAAGCGCATGGGCATGCTGTTCCAGAACTACGCGCTGTTCGACGCGCTGCCGCTCGAGGAGAACGTCGGGTTCTCGCTCCTCGAGAACACGCACATGAAGCGCAGCGAGATCATGCCGATCGCGCACGAGCTGATCCGCATCCTCGGGCTCGGCGGCAGCGAGCTGCTGTTGCCGTCGGAGCTGTCGGGCGGCATGAAGAAGCGCGTCGCGCTCGCGCGCGCGCTGTGCAGCAACCCGGAGGTCGTGCTGTTCGACGAGCCGACGACCGGTCTCGATCCGATCATGATCGAGAAGGTCGACGAGATGATCGCGCTGGCAGTCCGCCAGTACCAGATCACGAGCGTGATCATCAGCCACGACATGGCGAGCACGAAGCGGCTCGCCGATCACGTCGCGTTCCTGCACGACGGCAAGATCATCTTCTACGGCACGTACGACGAGCTGATGACGAGCGAGCTGCCGCCGATCCGGTCGTTCGTCGAGGGCGCGCGCACGTCGCGGCTCGCGCGCGGCAGCGAGATCACCGGCGGCGAGCCGGTCCCGGCCCCGGTCGACGCGCCGATCACGGACGAGCCGATCATCGAGCTCGTCGACGTCTACAAGACGTTCGGCCAGAAGCACGTGCTGCGGGGCGTGAACCTGCCGATCTATCCCAAGCGCACGACGGTGCTGATCGGCGCGTCGGGCTCGGGCAAGAGCGTCATCATCAAGCACATCATGGGCCTGTTCAAACCGACGAGCGGGCAGATCAAGGTGTTCGGCAAGGACATCGTGCCGATGAACGACATCGAGCTGAACGAGGTGCGCAGCCATTTCGGCCTGTTGTTCCAGCACGCGGCGCTGCTCGACTGGCTCAGCGTCGAGGACAACGTCGCGTTTCCGCTGCGCGAGCGCACGAAGCTGCCGGCCGGCGAGATCCGCCAGCGCGTCACCGAGATCCTCGAGCGCTTGAACCTCGCCGACATCCGCAGGCGCATGCCGGCCGAGATCTCGGAAGGTCAGAAGAAACGCGTGGGCCTGGCGCGCGCGATCGTGATGAAGCCCGAGATCATGATCTACGACGAGCCCACGACCGGTCAGGATCCGCTGCGCACGCGCGATGTCGACGACATGATCGAGCGCACGCAGCGCGAGTTCGAGATCACGAGCATCGTGATCAGCCACGACATGGCGTCGACGTTTCGCATCGCCCACATGATCGCGATGCTGTACGAGGGCGAGATCGCGGCGTACGGGACGCCGGCGCAGGTGCGCGCGTCGAAGAACGAGCACGTGCAGCACTTCATCCACGCGGGTTCGGTATAATTCGGGTCCGTGCGCGCGCGTCGAGGGGTCAAGGCCATCGCGGGGATGTCGGGTGCGCAGGCGGCTGCGGCCGACCTCGCGCGGATGCGTGCGCCGGAAGATGCGCCGGCGATCGACGAGGCGATGCTCGAGTCGGCGCGCGGCGTGCTCGCGTCGTTCGACACCTACTTCAAGTCGTCGCGCACGTATCCCGAAGGCTACCCCGCGCGCGAACGGTTCCTCACCACGCTCGACGAGAAGCTGCGCGCGCATCACGAACGCTACGGCGACCTCGTCGCCGAGCTCACGCCGAAAGGCGCGGCGGTCGAAGGCCAGCCGGTGTTCGAGACCGAGCGCGCCGAGCAGAACCTGTGGTACCCGCTGTATCGCGACGGCATTCGCGAGCTCACGCTCGAGCCAGGCATGCCGCGCGACGAGGCCGTCGAGCTGGTCAAGGCGCTCGTGACGCTCGGGACCACCGCGGTCGGGGACGGCGACGACGGCGAGGACGACGCGGTCACGCTGCTCTGGGACTACGACTTCGAGCACGTCAGCTACGTCGCGATCGACACGTTCGTGTCGGGCGGCGGCGGCGATACCGAGGCCGTGGCGCGCCTCGAGCGCATCCGCGACATCGTCACCGTCGGCATGATGAAGGATTTCGCGATCGCGAATCTCGCGGGGTCAGGCCTCAACCGCGAGATCGGCATCGCGCGCAAGCTCAAGAGCATCGCGCTCAACAAGGCCGACCTCACGTTCCTGCAGACCGAGAACCTCGGCGCGCTCGCCGAGCTGCCGGCGCGGGTCGAGAGCGCGGGCGAGGCGCTGTTCGCGATCTCGCCGGCCGAGCGCGATGCGTTCGCGGCGGCGCTGCAGGGCGACGACGAGCTGCTCGACAAGTTTCTCGAGGCCGCGATCCGCGCGCTCGTCACCGAAGGCGGCAGCGGTGACGTCGGCGCGCTGTGCGCGCGCATCGAGCAGTTCTTCACGTCGACGGTCGTCGGCGGTCAGTTCCAGCGCGCGACCGGGCTGCGCCGCCGCGCCCAGGCCGTGCTCGAGAATCGCGGTGGCACGCCGGTGCGCGCCGAGATCGTCGACGCGGTGGACCGTGCGATGTCGTCGGACGCGGCGATCGCCGCGATCCTCGGCGCGCTCGCGAAGCGCGGCGACGGCGAGCTCGCGGAGCTGTACGCGTTGATCGAGGCGCTACCCGCGCGCGCGGCACCCGGGCTCGTGCGCGCGCTCGAGCAGGTCGCCGAACGCCCGCGCCGCCGCGCCGTGTGCGACGTGGTCGCGAAGTGGGGGCCGCGCGCGCTCGACGCGGCAACCGCGGTGCTGCCGCAGAGCGGCGAGGACTACGCGATCGACATCCTGTACCTGATCCGCAAGATCGGCAGCGAGCGCGCGATCGCGGTGCTCGAGGAGGCGACGCGCCACGGTGCGGCTGCGGTGCGCGCCGGCGCGGTGCGCTTGTACGTCGAGGTCGCGCCGCGCGAGCCAGCCGGCAAGCGTGCGCGCACGGCGTTGCGCGATCCCGACTCGCTCGTGCGCGCCGTCGCGGTCGAAGCGATCCTGCGGCTCGCGCCGAGCGGCGCGGGCGCCTGGATCGAGGAATTGATCCACGCCGACGGCTTCGCGAAAGCCGACGCGACCGAGAAGGCGCGCTTGTTCCTCGCGTACGCGCGCCTCGGCGGCGACGAGGCGGCCGCCGAGCTGATGGAGCGGCTCGGCCAGCGGAACTTGCTGATGTCGGCGCGCGTCGACGAGGAGCGCGCGGCCGCGGCGCGCGCGCTCGCGCAGATCGGCCACGAGCCGGCGCGCGCCGTGATCGAGAAGCTCGCGAAGGCAAAGATGGCGCGATCCGCGTTGAGCGAGGCGTGCACCGAGGCACTCGCGGTGTTCGGGCAGGCGGCGCCGGTCGAGCCCGCGCCGGCGCCGGTCGAGCCCGCGCCGGCACCGGTCGCCGCGCCGGTCGCCGCCGCGCCGAAGCCACCCGATACGTTCGTCTCGTTCAAGCCGAAGGGCGGCAAGAATGGCTGACCCCAGCGACGACACGCGCGATGTCGAGGCGATGCCCGTCTATCGCGACTACCTGCGCGCGATCTACGTGATGTTCAAGTCGGCGTTCGTCTACGAGACGAACAACGACACGTTGCGCGTCTCGTGCGAGCGGGTCGCCGCGGTCGCGAACAAGATCCGCACGCACCTCGACGATGTCGCGAGCCTCGAGCTGATCGCGGAAGGCGCGTACGTCAACCGCGCGCTGGTCAAGCTCGACACGACGCTGTTCGATCAGAGCGATTACCTGTACGCGATCTTCGCCACGCTCGGCATCACCGCGATCGCGGCGGTCGACGAGACGAGCGCCGCCGACTGGGTCGAGCTCGTGAGCGCGTTCAAGCGCTGCGTCGGGCCGGGCGGCGATTTTCGCGACTTCGCGAACACGACGCTGGAGAACATTCGCATCAGCGCGGCCGAAGGCGCCGCGGCGCGCGGCGGCATGGCGGTGACGGCGCGGTTCCGCGCGCTGCGCGCCTACGCGACGACGGTCATCTCGATCAACGAGGTGATCGACGCGCTGCGCGGCGGCCGCCAGCTCCGGCCGATGTGGATCAAGCGCCCGCTGCAGGAGATGGTGTCGCTCGTCGACGAGGCGAGCGCGCTCCTGCTCGCGCTCGCGCACCTGAAGCGCCACAAGCTGTCGATCGCGCATCATCTGACGAACACGGCCGTGTTCGCGATGTGCGCGGCTCGGCCGCTCGGCTTGCCACGCCGGTTCGTCGCGCAGCTCGCGATGGAGGCGGCGCTGCACGACATCGGCCGCGCGTTCGCCGTCGAGAGCCAGCAGCTCGTGCACTCGGCCGCCGAGCGGACGTTCGCGCTCGAGACCGTGCGTCGGCTCGTCACGGCCGGCCACTTCAACGACCGGATGATGGCGCGCGCGGTGTGCTGTTACGAGGTGCGGCGGTGGGCGTCGCGGCGCGCCGAGCCGGCGGGCGACACGCCGTATCCGTTCTCGCTCGCCGGCCGCACCAAGCTCGTCGCGGTCGCGCACGCTTACAGCTTGCTGACGACGCCTCTGCGCGAGCGCTCGTCGCTCTTGCCCGACGAGGCGCTGCGCGTGATCGTCGCCGACTCCGGGCGCCGCTACGACGAGGTCGCGGTCAAGCTGCTGGTCAACGCGCTCGGCGTGTATCCGGTCGGTTCGACGATCGCGCTGTCCGACGGCCGGCTCGCGGTCGTGCTCGAGGCCACCTCGGCCGCGGCCGGCCGGCCGCGCGTCAAGGTCGTGCGCGAGACCGACGGCACCGTCGTCGATGGCGCG
>Ga0335083_10011262_pt1 | contig 10757 bp, 8 predicted proteins | sample Lox_Sample_42_FD_206716 | JGI IMG/M metagenome (GOLD analysis project Ga0335083, IMG submission 206716) | Soil microbial communities from Loxahatchee National Wildlife Refuge, Florida, United States - Lox_Sample_4.2 | ecosystem: Environmental > Terrestrial > Soil > Wetlands | place: USA: Florida... | reverse complement strand
CCGCCGCCTCCAGCGGCTCGCCCGCCCGCACTGCGAGAAACGCGCCCGTGATCGCCGTCGACATGCACCCGGTGCCGGTGATCGACGCGAGCAGCGGGTGCCCGTTCTCGACCGCGACGACACGTGCGCCGTCCGACACGTGGTCGACGCTCCCCGTCACGGCGGCGACGACCCCGAGGGTGGACGCCGCGCCGCGCGCGACCTCCGCCGCCGGGCCGGCGGCGCCGATCGACTCGACACCGCGCACCTCGGCGTCGACGCCGGCCAGCGTCGCGATCTCACCCGCGTTGCCGCGCAGGACGGCCACGTCGACCTCGTCGAGAATGCGCTTCGCGGTGTCGGTCCGATACCGCGTTGCGCCGACGCCGACAGGATCGAGCACGACGGGGACGCCTGCAACGTTCGCTGCACGGCCTGCGAGGAGCATTGCGTCGATCCACGACGACGACAGCGTCCCGATGTTCAGGACCAGCGCGCCGGCGAGCCCGACCATCTCCTCGACCTCCTCGGGCGCGTGCGCCATCACCGGCAGCGCGCCGATCGCCAGCGTCGCGTTCGCCGTCTCGTTCATGACGACGTAGTTCGTGATCTGGTGGACGAGGGGCCGCGTCTCGCGCAGCCGCCGCAGGGTGTCGCCGGGGTTCATCGTGCTCCTCTCAGGTGAAGGACATCGACCGGGCCGTCGCCCGCGCCGAGCTCGGCGAGCCCGTTGCGCACGGCGCCGGTCGCAGCGGACGAAGCACCACGTGCAGCGTCCGCGAGCGTCAGCCCGCGGGCGAGCAGCGCGGCGAGCGTGGCCGAGTGCGTGCAGCCGGCACCGTGGGTCGCACCGGTGTCGAGCCGCTCGACCGGGATCTCGATGTGCTCCCGGCCGTCGTACAGATGGTCGACCGGCACGCCGTGCCCGCCCGTGACGAGGGCCGCCGGAGCGCCGAGCGCAACGATGTGCTCGGCCAGCTCGCCCTTCGCGGCGAGCTCCGGTTCCCCGGCCAGCCGCTGCGCCTCCGCCAGGTTCGGCGTCACGACCGTCGCCAGCGGGAAGAGCAGCGAGACGAGCGCCTCGACGGCGTCGTCCTCGAGCAGCTTCGCCCCGGACGAGGCGACCATCACCGGATCGACGACGAGCGGGACGCGATGGGCGCCGAGGTAGCCGGCGACTGCTTCGATGACCGGGCGCGAGAAGAGCATTCCGGTCTTCGCCGCGTCGACGCCGACGTCGGAGAAGACCGCATCGAGCTGCGCGACCACGAACGCCGGCGGCACGGGGTGCACGTCCGTCACGCCGACCGTGTTCTGGGCGGTGAGCGCGACGATCGCCGTGGTGCCGAAGGCGCCTGCCGCCGCGAACGCCTTCAGATCGGCCTGGATGCCCGCGCCGCCGCCGGAGTCCGACCCCGCGATCGTCAACACCCTCGGAATCGTCAAGCCGCCTCCACTCCCTACGCCGGTGCGAACCGGGTCAGGTTCGACGGGTGTGTTCTCAGCCCCAGCGGGGCACCCCGGTAGGGCGAGGCTAGCATCGGCCGGGTGCTCGCCTCTCAAGCCTTCGACGGGCTGCTCCAGGGCGAAGAGCTCGCCTACCTCGGGTCGGAGGCCGAACGGGACGGGACGTACGCCGGACTCCCGGGCTCGCTGGCCTCGGCCGCCCGCTCCGCGATCGGCGTCGACCGGCTCTACGTGCACCAGCGTTCGGCCTGGGATGCGGCCGGGCGCGGCGAGCACGTCTGCATCGCGACCGGAACCGCCTCCGGAAAGACGCTCGCATTCAACCTGCCGGTCCTCGATGCGCTCGCCCGCGACCCGAAGAACCGGGCGCTCTACCTCTATCCGACGAAGGCTCTGGCGCAGGACCAGTTCCGGACGCTCAGCGCGCTCGCGCTTCCACGGCTGCGGCCGGCGATCTACGACGGCGACACCCCGGTCGAGCACCGCCGCGAGATCCGCCGCGCCGCGAACGTCGTGCTCACGAACCCCGACATGGTGCACGTCGGCGTGCTGCCCAATCACGATCGGTGGGGCGACTTCCTCGCCAACCTGCGCTACGTGGTGGTCGACGAGGCGCACGTCTATCGCGGTGTCTTCGGGTCGCACGTCGCGAATGTCCTGCGGCGGCTGCGCCGGATCGCGCACGTCTACGGGGCGAGCCCCCAGGTGCTGCTCGCATCGGCGACGATCGCCAACCCCGGCGAGCTCGGCGCCGCGCTCGTGGGCGACCCGGTCACGGTGGTACGCGAGGACGGCGCACCGCACTCGGAGCGCACGATCGTCCTGTGGAACCCCCCGCTCGTCGACGCGGAGCTCGGCCTCCGTGGGTCGGCGCTCGCCGAGGCGGCGAAGCTGCAGGCGACGTTCGTCGAGCACGGCCTCCGGACGCTCACGTTCGCGAAGAGCCGCAAGGCGGCGGAGCTGATCCATCGCTTCACGGCCGAGCGGATCGGCGACGACGCGCGGCTGTCCCCGTATCGCGCGGGCTACACGGCCGCGCAGCGGCGCGACATCGAGCGCCGGCTGGCCGACGGCGACCTGCTCGGGGTGAGCGCGACCAACGCGCTCGAGCTCGGGATCGACATCGGGCTGCTCGACTGCGTGATCTCGGTCGGCTTCCCGGGGACCGTCTCGTCGCTGCGGCAGCAGTGGGGCCGCGCCGGCCGCCGTGACAGCGGGCTCGCGGTGCTCGTCGCCTCCGAGGACGCGCTCGACCAGTTCTTCATGCGCGACCCCGAGAAGCTCCTCGGCCGCCGAGTCGAGGCGGCGATCCTCGATCACGAGAACCCACGCGTTCTCGGCGGGCACGTCCGCGCCTCGGCCTACGAGGCGCCGCTGACCGCCGATGACGCGCGCTTCCTCGGACGTGCGGCGCTCGAGCTCGCCGCCGCCGATCCGGAGCTCCGCTCGACGGCGTCGGGGATCGTGTGGGGCGGCCGCGACCATCCGGCGGCACGCGTTCCGCTCCGCTCGGCGGACGCCGACATCATCACGATCGTCGACTCGGCGACCGGCTCGATCCTCGGCCAGATCGAGCGCGCCCGCGCCTACGGCACCGTCCATCCGGGCGCCGTCTACCTGCACCTCGGCGAGCCCTACCTCGTGCACGAGCTCGACCTGACGGCAATGCACGCGGTCGTCGAGCCGTTCGCCGGCGACTGGTACACGCAGACGAAGAAGGAGACGGAGACGGCGATCGTCGCGGCGCGGCGCAGCGAGGAGCGGCTGGGGCTGACCCTCCACTTCGGCGACCTCGAGGTGACCGAGCAGGTCGTCGCCTACGAGCGCCGGACGATCTCGTCGCAGGAGCGGATCGAGCTCGTCCCCCTCGACCTGCCGGCGACGCGCTTCGCCACGGAGGCAGTCTGGTTCTGCCCGGAGCCGGGCCAGCTCGCCGGTCTCGACGAGATGCCGAAGCTGCTCGGGACGCTGCACGCGGCCGAGCACGCGCTGATCGCGCTCCTGCCGCTGTGGGCGATGTGCGACCGGTGGGACATCGGCGGGCTCTCGACGAACATCCACCCGCAGACGCTGCGGCCGACCGTCTTCGTCTACGACGGCCATCCGGGAGGCGTCGGGATCACGGAGCGCGGCTTCGACGAATTCGAGGGCTGGGCCGGCGACACGGCCGAGCTGCTCCGCACCTGCCCGTGCCCGGGTGGGTGCCCTTCGTGCGTGCAGAGCCCCAAGTGCGGGAACCTGAACGAGATGCTCGACAAGGGAGGCGCGTCCACGTTTCTCGGCCGACTTGTCGATTTCCGGAGAGCCCGTTCGTCGTAGAACGACACCATCGATCAGAAGGAGGCGAGAGCGATGAAGTACGCACTCTTGATCCACTCGAACGACGAGCAGTGGGAGGAGCGCCCGGAAGCGGAGCAGCAGGCGATCACCGGCGAGTACATGGCAATCTCCGAGCTGCCGGGGATGTTCGGCGGCGCGCAGCTCGAGCCCGGGACGGCGACGACCACGGTGCGCGTCGCGGATGGCCGGACGCTCACGACCGACGGCCCGTTCGCCGAGACCAAGGAGGCTCTGGGCGGCTTCTACCTGTTCGAGGCGCCGAACCTCGACGACGCGATCGAGGTCGCCTCCCGCATCCCGGCGGCGAGGTTCGGAGGCGCGGTCGAGGTGCGCCCGCTCGTGGAGCGCTGACATCCTCGAACAGGCCTTTCGCGACGAGTGGGGGCGCGTCGTCGCGTCCCTGATCGGCTTCCTCGGCGACTTCGACCTCGCCGAGGAAGCCGCCCAGGAGGCGTTCGCGATCGCGGCCGAGCGGTGGCCGCGCGACGGCGAGCCGGCGAGTCCCGGCGCCTGGCTGCTGACGACCGCGCGGAACCGTGCGATCGACCGGATCCGCCGCGACCGGACGCTCCTGGCGAAGACGCACCTGCTCGACGTCCCCGAGCCGGTTCCAGACCCGATGGACGACACCCCGATCCCCGACGAGCGCCTCGAGCTGATCTTCACGTGCTGCCACCCGGCGCTCGCGCTCGACGCCCAGATCGCGCTGACGCTCCGAACGCTGGGCGGCCTGTCGACGGAGCAGATCGCCCGCGCCTTCCTCGTGCCGGAGCCGACGATGGCGCAGCGGCTCGTCCGGGCGAAGCGGAAGATCCGGACCGCCGGCGTCCCCTTCCGCGTGCCGCCCGAGCACCTGCTGCCCGACCGGCTTGCGGCAGTTCTCGCCGTCGTCTACCTGATCTTCAACGAGGGCTACGGCGGCGACGGGACGCTCGCGCGTGAGGCGATTCGCCTCGGACGCGCGCTCTGCGAGCTCATGCCGGACGAGGCCGAGACGCACGGGCTGCTGGCCCTGATGCTCCTGCACGACGCCCGTCGCGGCGCGCGGTTTCGGGGCGGCGAGCTCGTGCTCCTCGACGACCAGGACCGCGAGCTCTGGGACGCCGCGGAGCTGGACGAGGGACGCGTGGAGCTCGAGCGGGCGACGGCGCTCGGAGGTGTCGACGCGTACGTCCTGCAGGCCGCGATCGCGTCGCTCCACTCGGCCGAGACGCGCGACTGGCGCGCGATCGCCGACCTGTACGACGAGCTGTCGGCGCGAACCGGCTCGTCCGTCGTCGAGCTCAACCGCGCCGTCGCGATCGCCGAGCTCGACGGCCCACAGGCCGCGCTCGAGCTGGTCGACGGCCTCGATCTCCACGGCTACCGGTACCTGCACTCGACCCGCGCCGACTTCCTGCGCCGGCTCGGACGGCTGGACGAGGCGCGCGCCGCCTATCTCCGCGCGCTCGAGCTGGCAACCGCCGAGCCGGAGCGGCGATTCCTCGAGCGCAGGGTGCGGGAGTGCAGCAGCGGCGGCCGGGGCTTATGATCGCCCGGTAGTCGAGGAAGGAGGGCAGGCCATGACGATGCGGCTGCCCCGCCCGCGGCACGGGGATCCTTTGCAGACGACGCAGGAGCTGCGCGAGCTGGCTGCGGCGATCCTGCAGGACGACGTCCAGACGCTCGCGCGCACGACCGCGTACCTCCGACGGTCGTATCGCGTCGTGTTCGTCGGATACGTCGCAATGATGGTGTTCGGAGTCGCCGCGATCGTGGCGGCGTTCGTGAAGGGGATGGCCGCATCGAGCCCCGGGGAGGCGGCGGCAGCCGTCGGCCTCGCGGGGCTCACCGTCGGCATCTTCATCGCGTTCTTCGTGCAGCGTCCGTCGGCGGCGCTCGAGCGCAATGCGATCTTCATGCCGTGGGTCTCGATCGTCCTGACGACGTTCTGGACGCGGATGCTCTACCTGGACGACCCGGCCACCCTCGACGCGAAGCTCGGCCACGCCGCCCGCGAGGCGTCCGACGAGCTCAGCGCGATCGCGCTCAGGTACGCCGCGATCGACGGCAAGGAGCTGACCGTCGCGAAGCAGGCGGCGCGCACCCACCCGGTGAAGCCGACGTAGCTAGCCGCCGAACTTCCGCAGCGCCTTCGAGAGCGACTGGCGCGTCGTCAGAACGCCCGCGTACAGATCTCCGTGAGCGCGGATGCGCTCGAGCACGGCCTCCATCGTGAAGCGCCCCGGTTCGATCGAGCCGTCGACCTCGTCCCAGCGGAGGGGCGTCGAGACTGGAGCGCCGGGATGCGGCCGCACCGAGTAGGCCGAGGCGATCGTCTTTCCCTCACCGTTCTGGTTGGCGTCGATCAGCACGCCGCGCCGGCGCGACTTCGACCACTCGGTGGTGGCGAGCTTCGGATGCGCACGCACGATCGCCCCGGCGACAACCTCTGCGAAGCGCCGGGTGTCGGCGTACGTCGCGCGGCGCTCGACGGGGACCAGGACGTGAAAGCCCTTCCCGCCCGATGTCTTCGGGAAGGACTGCAGCTCGAGCGCGTCGAGCAGCTCACGCAGCACGAGCGCCACCTCGATCGTCTGCGACCAGGGGACCTCCGGTGTCGGATCGAGATCGAAGAGCACGAAGTCCGGGCGGTCGGGGCGGTCGACCCGCGAGTACCAGGCGTTCATGTCGATGCAGCCCATGTTCACCATCCAGAGGAGTGCGAGCTCGTCGTCGACGAGCGGGAACCGCACCACCTTCCCCGGCGAGACGGTCGCCTCGAATGTCTTGATCCACTCCGGCATGTGCTTCGGCGCGTCCTTCTGGAAGAAGGCCTTGCCGCCGGCGCCGTCGGGATAGCGCCGCATCGTGAACGGACGGTCGCGCAGGTGCGGGAGGAGGACGGGCGAGACATCGCGGTAGTAGGCGAGCAGGTCGCCCTTGGTGATCCCCTCGTCGGGCCAGAAGAGCTTGTCGAGGTTCGACAGCCGGAGCTCGCGCGACCCGCGGCGGATCACGTCGGCTAGTAACAGACCGTTACTTGCGGGTCGTTCCGCGACGACCTCGGCAGCGGGCTTGTCGTCGCGCAGGCCGAGATAGGCCGGATGCCGGAGGTGGCCGTCGTGGGTCCACTCCCCGAACCGCACCTCGGCGACGAGCACCGGCTCGACCCAGTGCACGTCGCTTCGACGGACGCGCGGCATCTTCGGGATCTCGGGAAACGGCGAGTCGTCGCGATGCAGCGGCTCGAGCAGGGCGAGCAGCTTCCTGATCTCGGCGTCGTCGAACCCGGTCCCGACGTTGCCGACGTAGCGGAGCTCCTCATCGTCGTGCACGGCGAGCACGAGCGACCCGAACGTCCCTGCACGGCGCCCCGCGCCGCGCGTGTACCCCGCGACGACGAACTCCTGCTCGCGCTGCACCTTTATCTTCAGCCACTCACGCGTGCGCCTGCCGGGGAGGTAGCGCGAGTCGGGGCGCTTGGCGATCACGCCCTCGAGGCCCTGCTCGTTCGCGGCCTGCAGGAGCGCGCGGCCGTCGTCGAAGTCCTCCGACCAGAGCACGGTGCGGTTCCGCCCGTCGAGGAGGCCGCGCAGGCGCTCGCGACGCTCGGTGAGGGGGAGATCGACGAGCGGGACGCCGTCCTCCTCGAGCAGGTCGAACACGTAGTAGACGAGCGGGCCGGTGCCGCGTTGCAGCTCGGAGAAGCTCGAGCGGCCCGACGGATCGAGCCGGCACACCTCGCCGTCGAGCACTGCGTTCGGAGTCCTGACCGCGTGCGTCACCTGCGCCGCGACGCTCGCGAAGCGCTCGGTGAGGTCGTTGCCGTTCCGCGAACGCAGCACGACGTCGCCGCCGGTGACGTGCGCGAGCGCCCGGTAGCCGTCGAACTTGACCTCGAAGAGCCAGTCCGAGCCGCCCGGCACGTCGTCGGCGGGGGTCGCGAGCATCGGTTCGTACTCGCCGTGACGCGGCTGCGCCTCGAGGCCGCCGGAACGCCTGATCAGCAGCCAGTTCTGCTCCTTGCCGTCCAGCCTGGCCGGGACGAGCGTCCACTCGCCGTTCAGCCGCCGCCCGTGCAGGCGCACGGTCAGCTGCCCGTTCGGCTTCTCCTCGACGAGGTCGTAGGTGCCGCTGTCCCAAATCTCGACCGTGCCGGCGCCGTACTCGCCGCTCGGAATCTCGCCGGCGAATCCTGCGTATTCGAGCGGGTGGTCCTCGACGTGGACGGCGAGCGCCCGGCCACCCGGCTCGAGCGGGACGCCCTTCGGGACCGCCCAGGAGGCGAGCGCACCGCCCCGCTCGAGGCGAAAGTCGTAGTGGAGGCGCCGGGCGTCGTGCCTCTGGACGACGAAGATCGGTGCGCCGGCCGCCCGGTCGCCGCCCGGGAACGGCTCGGGGGTGCGGGCCGGATCCCGCTTGCGCCGGTACTCGCGCAGGCTCACGGAGGGACTTTTCCACAGGGACCGGGGCGCCGCGGACCGGTCTCCCACGACCCGGTGTTTCCACCGTTGAAAACCCTGTGGATCGTGTGGAAAGGGCTGGTCTGGAGCGTTTTCCTAGGCGAAGACGCCCATCCCGCGGAACTTGGCGCGCCGGCGGCGCCGGAGCTCCTCCCCGGGGATGTCGTCGACCTCGGACAGGGCCTCGACGAGCCCCGCTTCGAGCAGCCGCGCCGCCGCGTCGTGGTCCGAGTGCGCCCCTCCTTCGGGCTCCTGGACGACCGCGTCGATCACGCCGAGGTCGAGGCAGTGCAGCGCGTCCGGCTTGAACGCCGCGGCCGCCTTCTTCGCCTCTCCGGCGTCCCGCCAGAGGATCGCCGCGCAGCCCTCCGGCGTGATCACCGAGTAGATCGCGTTCTCCTGCATCAGCACCCGATCCGAGACGGCGATCGCGACCGCCCCGCCGGAACCGCCCTCGCCGATGATGCACGCGACCGTCGGCACGGTCAGGCGGGACATCGCCGCCTGCGATCGCGCGATCGCACCGCCCTGACCGTGCTGCTCGGCGGCGACACCGGGATACGCGCCCGGCGTGTCGACGAGGGAGACGACCGGGAACCCGAAGCGCTCCGCGATCTCCATCGCGCGCATGGCCTTCACGTAGCCCTCCGGGTACGCCATGCCGAACTGCCGGTCGAGGCGCTCCTTCACGTCGCGGCCTTTCTGGTGCCCGATCAGCACGATCGTGCGGCCGTCGAGCCGGCCGATCCCGGTCACGAGCGCACCGTCATCGGCGCGCCCGCGATCGCCGTGCAGCTCGACCCAGTCGTCGATGATGCGCGCGACGTAATCCAGCGTGTACGGACGGTCGGGATGGCGTGCGAGCTCGACCGAACGCCAGATCGCCTCGTCGCTCGAGTCCGACTGCAGACGGTCGAGCTGCTGCTGCAGCCGCTCGGCCTCGCCCGAAACCTTCGCACCCCGAAGCAGCGGAAGGCGCGAGAGGCCCGACAGCCGCTGCCGAAGATTGATCTCCTGGTCCTCGGTGCTCACCGGTCGGCTCCGGCGAACAGGCGGAGCAGCCGCGCCAGATAGCCGCGCTGCTCACCGCGCGGCACGATCGCGTCGACGTGGCCGAAGCGCAGGTTCTGCTCGGCGAGGCCGAAGTCGTCGGGCAGCTTCTCCTTCGTCGTCTGCTGCACGACGCGAGGACCAGTGAATGCGATCAACGCGCCGGGCTCGGCGATCGTCACGTCGCCGAGCGATGCGAACGACGCAAGCACTCCGGCCGTCGTCGGATGCGTCATCACGGTGATGAGAGGCAGATGCGCGTCATGCAGATCCTCGACGGCGCACACGGTCTTCGGCAGCTGCATGAGCGAGAGGATCCCCTCCTGCATGCGCGCGCCGCCCGACGAGGTCACCGCCAGGAGCGGCGCGCCGCGCTCGACCGCCGAGTCGCACGCACGCGAGAACTTCTCGCCGACAGCGCTTCCCATCGAACCGCCCATGAACGAGAAGTCCATGACGGCGAGCTCGACGGGATGACGGTCGATCGTCGCCTGCCCGATCAGGATCGCCTCGCCCAGCCCGGTGTTGAGCTCGGCCTCGGCGAGGCGCTCCGCATACGGGCGCAGGTCGAAGAAGCCGAGCGGGTCGTCCGACCGGACGTCGGCCGCCTCCTCGCTGAACGAGTCCGCGTCGGAGTACCAGGCGATTCGCGTGCGGGCGTCCATCGGAAAGTGGTGGCCGCAGTGGCCGCACACCCACAGCGCCGCGTCGAGCTCGTCGTCGCGATAGTGCGAGCCGCACTTCGGGCACGTATTCGGGTGGTGCTCCTCGGCCGCGGCCGGCGTGTTGCGGTGCTCGACCTGGACGTCGATCCTGGCCTCTGACATCACCAGATGTTAGACGGGGGCGGCGGAGGGTCGGTTACAGACCGAGCGCGTGGCCTAGTCGCGCGAGGGTCGCTTCGTTCCGCTCCGAGCGGGCGAAGCCGGTCAGTCCCGCGCCGGCGACGGCCGGCAGCCCCGCCAGGAGCACCTCGAGCCGCTCGAGCGGGATCCCGTCCGGCTCCGGCATGAAGACGTCGGCATCGGGAGGATCGATCACGTCGCCGTCGACCGCCACATAGAGACGATCCGGCAGCTCACCGAGCTCCTGTCGGACACCGGCCTCCGCGATGAACTCCACTTCGGGCGGGTCCAGGTTGCGCGTACCGAGGAGCGTGACATCCTCCGGCCGGACGTCGCCGCCGTCGACCAGCATCCGCAACGGCATCCCCCACGCGTTGCCGGACGGGGACGACTCGGGCGTGTTCAGGTCTCCGTGCGCGTCGAGCCATACGATGCCGAGGCGGCCGTGCCGGCGTGCGAGCTCGCGCACCGCACCGACGTGCGAGCAGCAGCAGCCACCGAGGACGAGCGGCCGCTCGGGCAGGACGCGTCCCATCGCAGCGATTTGCTCATCGAGCGTGTCCTCCTCGATCGTCGCCGCCTCCGGCCACGGCAGGCGCATCGCCGCAGCCTCCTTCATCGCCTCGCCGCC
>Ga0335083_10011261_pt1 | contig 10758 bp, 6 predicted proteins | sample Lox_Sample_42_FD_206716 | JGI IMG/M metagenome (GOLD analysis project Ga0335083, IMG submission 206716) | Soil microbial communities from Loxahatchee National Wildlife Refuge, Florida, United States - Lox_Sample_4.2 | ecosystem: Environmental > Terrestrial > Soil > Wetlands | place: USA: Florida... | reverse complement strand
GCAGCAAGCTTTTTGCGGTTGCCCTTCTCTTCGCTGGTGCATCGACTCCTGGTCGGGCGCAAGAGCAAGTGGCGACATCCCAGAATATAACTTTGCAGGAGGCCGTTCAGCTCGCACTGAAACACAATCACGTTGTACGCATGGCGGAATTTCAGGTGGAGGAAAAGCAACATGCGAAGGATGTCGCCAGAAGTGGATACTTTCCAACCTTGCGAAACCAGAGCGCGGCGTTCAGGGTGACTGACACGCAGTTCATCCAAATTGCTGAGGGCAGCCTTGGCACTGTAAATGGCGCCCCTATTCCTGCACAGTCGGAGACTCTCAATCAGGGCGGCCACACATTTGTGACAAGCGGCACCTCCTTGGAACAGCCACTCACGCAATTGTTCACAAAGGTCAAGCCGTCGAATGACATCGCCCGCGCGGATTTGAATGCGACCCGAGCGAATGCAAACGAGACAGAAAATGAAGTTGCGCTGAAGGTTCATGAGCTTTACTACCGCGTCTTGGTAGCGCAGTTACGCCGCATCGCCACCGAGGCCAGGATCAAGGCGACCGATGACCTCAAGAATGAGCGCGTTCAAGAAGTGAAGTATGGCAGCGTTTTGGAGGAGGCCTTGACCGAAAGCAAGGCCGAAGCCCTTCAAGCGAAACAGGATCTGCTGACCACCGAGTTGCAGGTCTCGGATCTCACGATGCAGCTCGATGATGTCATTGGGCTCCCGCTGACGACCGTGCTGGAACTCGATCCGACAGTTCCGGCAGTTCAGGCCGGCTGCGAGCGGGAAGAATGCATAAAGGTTGCTCTGCAATCGCACCCGGAAATCATCGCGGCCCGCGAAGAGGTGCAGAAAGCTTCCGCCGCCGTAAAACTGAGCAAGGCTGACTATGTACCGGATGTTTCGGCCTTTGCCCGTTACAGTTACCAGAACAACATTCCATTCCTGGCCCGCAACTTCGGCTCGTTCGGTGTTCAGCTTAGCTATGACCTTTTCGATGGCGGGCGAAGACGGGGGGCCCTCCGCGAAAGTGACGACCAACTTGCGCAAGCCAAAGAGAACCTCGCTCGCGTAACGGATCAGGTGGAACTCGCCGTTCAGGTTGCCTATAACAAGCTGCAACGCACTCGAGAGATGATGAGTGTTTCGGAACAATTGCTTGTTTTACGCACGGAATCGAGCCGAGTCGCCGGGCAACAGCTTCAGGGCGGCACAGCCCTCAGATCGCAAGCGGACAATGCTGTCGCTCAGGAATTTGATGCCAAGACACAATTTCTCCAGTCGCAACTTGATTACATTCAAGCCAGCGACGAGTTAACTCAGGCCATGGGACTCACGCCTCAGTAGACTGGCTTCTAGTTTGTAGAGGCTGATGAAATGGACGAGGCGCGAAGGATAAATGACCAATGTCGTCAGGGCGTAGCAACGACTCTTAGTTGAAGAGGGCTGCTTGACCAATATTGGAGGCTGAAAGCGCTTTCTGTTCTGACTTAGCCAAGGAGGTCACGATTGTGAGTGGAACATTCGATGCGGTCACGGGGAAAATCACTGCACCCGGTATCCTTGCACGCAAGTTCGCTTCAGCGTCCAATGGTTCTTCTAGGAAGATCGTCGCTCTGGCGGCTTACGATTATCCCACCGCACAACTAATCGATGACGCTGGTGTTGACATTGTGCTGGTGGGCGATTCGCTCGGCATGGTGGTGTTGGGATCTAAAAACACCCTATCGGTGACCGTGGATGAAACCGTGTACCACACCCGCGCAGTGCGCCGCGGGATATGGCGCGCGCTGCTAGTCGCGGACATGCCCTATGGAAGCTATCATTTGGGCGACGCGGATGCGGTGCGGAACGCACTCCGTCTGGTCAAAGAAGCCGGCGCCGAAGCGGTAAAGGTTGAAGGAGGCGAACGGCGCGTCGATCGTATCGCGCGACTGGTTGAGGCAGACATTCCGGTGATGGGGCATATCGGCCTCACGCCGCAGTCGGTTCACTCCATGGGCGGATTCCGCGTGCAGGGAAAAACGATTGATGCCGCAGAGCGGCTTCTTCGCGACGCGCGCGCAGTAGAGGCTGCCGGTGCATTCTCGATTGTCCTAGAGTGCATCCCGCGCGAACTAGCTGCGGAAATCACGCGCGAGCTGCGCATCCCGACAATCGGCATTGGAGCGGGACGAGATTGCGATGGCCAGATCCTGGTCTTGCACGATCTCATCGGGCTAAGCTTAGGCCGGGCGCCCAGATTCGCACGCCGCTACGCGAATGTGGCAGAAACGATCTCCCGCGCGGTCGGCGAATACGTCCAAGACGTTCGCATTGGGGCGTTTCCTACCGACGCCGAGTCCTACGAACTCCCGGCGGATGTGCGCGAAGTGTTATCGGCCGGCCGATTCGAAAAGAATATCTGCGTGTAAGGAAGTTCGTGCTTCCGAACGCCGTGATAGCTTCTGTCGCAAGAAGATCGCCTCTAGAGCCGTGTCTTCTGCCGCACCAAGCGAAACTTGACCGAAGTGCTTCTCGGGATCGATCCATTTAAAGCATTTGCAGGTGCTCGGATGTGTTCGGGAAGGATGTCAGACTCTCCCCAAATGCGGGCATTTTAACACTCCCTTCTAAGATCGAATCTGTGCCTATCACGTAAGGCATTTTTCTTCCGCAATTTCGCAGTAGCGCCTATTTGGATCGCCAAGTGCTCTTATCCGTACGTGCGGGTGTTGTACGCCAAAGCACGCGGAAAAAGAGATTGCATCATTCTACCGAGCGGATGATTTGGTTGACCGAGTGGAATATGTGGAGACGCGATTACTCCACATTCCTTCGTCAGCATGGTGAGACTCACATTGTGTTGGACAGAGGACAGACATGGCAAAGAGAGTGGCTGATCTGCTTGTAGATGTTTTGTTAGAGGAAGGAGTTGAGCGCGTTTACGGCGTCAGCGGCGATTCCCTAAACGGAATTACGGATTCGATCCGCACTCGAACGGAGATCCAGTGGGTTCATACGCGTCATGAAGAGGCGGCGGCGTTCGCGGCCGGCGCCGAAGCGCATCTCACCGGGAAGTTGGCCGTGTGCGCCGGGAGCTGCGGGCCGGGGAATTTACATTTGATCAATGGCCTCTACGACTGCCATCGGAGCCGCGTTCCCGTTCTTGCCATTGCAGCTCAGATTCCGAGCAACGAAATCGGCAGCGGATACTTTCAAGAGACTCGTCCCGAGCATCTCTTCGCCCAGTGCAGCCACTATTGTGAGCTGGTCTCCCATCCGGATCAGATGCCCCGCGTTCTCGAGATTGCGATGCAAACGGCAATTTCACGCCGCGGCGTTGCGGTCGTTGCGATCCCAGGCGATGTGGCCATGCGAGATGCCGTCGAGCAAGTACCGAGGTTGCATTTTCCCGAACCACGGCCTTCCGTGTGCCCTTCCGACGACGAGCTCAATATCCTGGCTAAAGTGCTAAATCGGTCGAGGAGAATAACAATCCTTGGTGGCGCTGGATGTGCCGGAGCCCACAAAGAGCTGATTGAACTTGCGGGTAAGTTACAAGCCCCCATTGTGCACGCGATGCGCGGGAAAGAGTTCATCGAGTACGACAATCCTTTCGATGTGGGCATGACCGGTCTTCTTGGATTTTCTTCCGGCTTTCACGCCATGATGAACTGCGAGACGCTGTTGATGATTGGCACTGACTTCCCATATCAACAATTTTTTCCTCAGGACGCCACCATTGTGCAGATCGACCTTCGCGGTGAACAGCTCGGACGCCGCAGCAAGCTTGACTTCGGTTTCGTGGGGGATACAAAAACAACGCTCCGTGCGCTGTTACCCAAGCTGAAGCAAAACGAATACGAAGTGCATTTGAACGAATCACTGGAGCACTACCAGAAGGCACGCAAGGACCTGGACGAGCTGGCAACGGAACATTCCAGCAAGAAACCGATCCATCCTCAATACGTGGCACGTCTGCTCAACCAGTTTGCGGCCGAGGACGCGATTTTTACTTGCGATGTGGGGACGCCGACGATTTGGGCTGCCCGATATCTCACTATGAATGGAAAGAGAAGGATCATCGGTTCCTTTACACACGGGTCGATGGCTAACGCTCTGCCTCAAGCCATTGGCGCGCAGGCAAGTCATCGGGGCCGACAAGTGATCTCAATGTCTGGCGATGGTGGTCTGGCGATGCTCATGGGGGATCTGCTCACACTTCGCCAACACCAATTGCCGATCAAGTTGATCGTGTTCAAAAACGATTCCCTGGCGTTTGTCGAACTGGAAATGAAGGCGGCAGGCATCCTGGATTTTGGCACGCACCTGCGGAATCCGGATTTTACGAAAATCGCGGAGGGAGCGGGCCTTCTTGGCCTCCGAGCGGAAACTCCAGACCAGTTACAACCAATGATTGCACAGGCTCTCAGTCACGACGGACCGGCGTTGGTCGAGGTCCTTGTTTCCCGCCAGGAACTCTCCATGCCTCCAACCATCATCTACGAACAGGCGAAAGGGTTCAGCCTTTTCATGCTCAAAGCAGTGCTCAATGGACGCGGCGACGAAATCATTGATCTCGCACGAGTCAATCTGCTCCGCTAGCAAATCGGTACAAGAGAAAGGAAAAGACGGGCAAATGGCTACACTACAACCATTCACGCAGTCAGCACAGCCGAAATTTCCTCGTGGGATGGATCTCCTTGACAGCCCATCGCTGAACAGAGGCACAGCCTTCACTGAGGAGGAACGCGCAAGGTTCGGCTTGGACGGCCTTCTTCCGCTCCGCGTTGAGATACTTCAAGATCAAGTCGACCGCACATATGAGGCTTACTCGAAAAAAGATAACGATCTGGAGCGGCACATCTACTTACGCGCCCTACAGGATACAAACGAAGTCCTCTTCTACAGACTTCTCCTCGACCACATAGAAGAAATGACGCCGATCGTTTACACGCCAACCGTTGCACTTGCGTGTGAACAGTTCAGCCATATTTATCGGCGGCCTCGTGGACTATTCGTTTCTTATCCTCTTCGCGACTCTATCCCCGAACTGCTACGAAATCGACCGAATAAGGACGTCGACGTAATAGTCGTGACTGACGGCGAGCGCATTCTTGGAATCGGTGACCAGGGCGCAGGGGGACTTGGTATCCCCATCGGCAAACTCTCGCTGTACACGCTGATTGGAGGCATTCGTCCGGAGCGAACGTTACCGATCGTGTTGGATGTGGGAACTAGCAACGAGGAGAGAATCAAGGATCCTGAGTACCTCGGCTGGCGTCATGAACGGATCACTGGCCCCGATTACTTCGAATTTGTCGATCAGTTTGTGCGGGCTGTAAAACAGGAGCTTCCCGGAACCTGCCTGCAGTGGGAAGATTTTGCCACTCCCCATGCGTGGCCCATTCTCCAGCGTTATCGTGACGAACTGCTCACCTTTAATGACGACATCCAGGGAACAGCGGCGGTCGCTCTCGGAGCCATATTGGGGGCGGTCAAGGTGAGTGGAAAGAGTCTGAAAGAGCAACAGATCGTCATGTTGGGGGCAGGGTCAGCGGGCATTGGTGTTGCCGATGGGCTGCGTGAAGCAATGAAAGGAGAAGGCCTTTCCGGTGAAGAGGCGCGCAGCCGCTTCTGGGTAATTGACAAAGATGGGCTTCTGCATTCAGACCGGAAGGACCTTACGGTTGAGCAGAGCACGTATGCCCAGCCGGAGAGCCGTGTTGCCGGGTGGCCAAGAACCTCCAACGGCAGTATTGGCCTTGCCGACGCAATTGAAAACATCAATGCGACCGTTTTGATTGGCCTCTCCACCGTTGGCGGAGCTTTTTCGGAACCAATTGTTCGCGAAATGGCTCGAAAGGTCGAGCGGCCCATTATTTTTCCGCTCTCGAACCCCACTTCAAAATCGGAAGCGAACGCCGAGGACTTGATCCGCTGGACTGACGGGCGCGCGTTGGTGGCGTCCGGCTCTCCGTTTGCCCCTGTCAGCTACGGAGGGCGCAAGATTCCCATAGCACAATGCAATAATGTTTACATATTCCCTGCGATGGGACTGGGCGTCGTTGCTTCAGCGGCACGTCGCGTTACGGAGCCGATGATGCTGGCAGCAGCTCGGGCGCTTGCCGCAAATTCGCCGGCCCTCAAAAATTCTTCCGCCTCCTTGCTTCCTCCCCTGATTGAAATCAGGAGAGTGGCAGCGGAGATTGCGTTTGCAGCCGGCAAGCAGGCACAGAAGGATGGCGTTGCCCCAAAGATCAGTGAGGATGAGCTGCGTCAGCGAGTGCTCGATACGCAGTGGACGCCCGCTTATGCCGCATTGGCATAGCAAAGCAAATACGGGGTTATCTGTTACGAACCGCGGAAAGTGGTCATCGCGGACGGCAGTCATGGCATGTCACTTTAAGCAGCGCTCGGCGCTATCGCGTATTGGCGGAATCATCGCGTTCCTCGTGTTGCAGTTCGCGAGGGGCGTCTTGGCCCAGAGCGCGCCCGTGTCCGCGGATCGTCCTTGGCATTCACCTTCGGAACAAAGCATCGAAGCTGAAGCTAGAAATGTCCATGACCTGCGATTCGCCGTGGATCTGGCCAAGACGTATTCTTTGCCGGACCTGATTGATTTGGCCGAGTCGCATAATCCCGAAACCCAGGTTGCTTGGCAACGTGCGCGCTCGCAAGCGGCGGCTTTGGGCGTTGCAAAGAGCGAGCTGTATCCTACGCTAGCGGCTGCGGCACTTTCACAAACGGGTCGCTCCGAAGCCTTTTTCGGAGGTCAGTTCTACAAGCAGGTCACACAAAACTTTGGTTTGGCACTGGAACTCAACTACACAATATTTGACTTCGGCGCTCGCTCTGGCCGAATCGATACCTCAACAGCGCAACTCTTGGCGGCTAATTTCGCGTTCAACGACACTCACCGCACCCTCATCTACCAGGTGCAGCTAGCTTACTACCGCTTATTGAGCGCAATCGGGCAGGAGGACGCTGCGCATGCAAGTCTCGCCAATGCGCAGGCTGTACAACAAGCAGCTGAAGAGCGCTTAGCGAATGGTCTGGCGACTCTGCCGGATGTACTGGAAGCGCGAAGCGCGACTGCGCAAGCCAAATATGATTTGGAAGCGATCATTGGGGCTGAGGAGGTTGCCAGGGGGGATCTCGCAACCGCAGTGGGAGCCTCCGCAACGGCGGAAATCAGTGTCCAGCCACTGGATGAACTACCCACTCCCGAGTCGATCGGCGATACGGTCGGTCAAGTGATCAGCCGGGCACTCGTGCAGCGCCCTGACCTATTGCAACAGGTGGCGCGAATTCGATCCGCACAGGGGAAAGTCAAGGAAGAGAAGGCGGAATATTATCCTTCCTTGAGACTTACAGTTAGCCCATCAGTACCTTTTTTATACGGCCTTCAGCAACCGAGCCCATGGGCATTTACGAGTGATCTGACGGGCGGAGTGAGTCTCAATCTTAACTGGACCGTCTTTGACGGAGGCGCACGAAAGAGTCGGCTGGCACAAGCGGAGGCCAATGTTCACGCGGAAGAAGCAGATGAAAAAGCCAAACGCAATCAGATTACGGATGAGATTTGGGCGGCTTACTCGAATCTGAATACCGCTTTTCGGCAGCGTCAGGCAGCGATGGTTCTGCTCGAATCGGCCACCCAATCTTATAGCGCGGCTCTTGAATCGTACAACTACGGGTTGCGCAATCTGTTGGATGTTACTGCTGGGCAGCGCACGCTCGCACAAGCGCGTTCGGCTGAAGTACTGGCTCGTACGCAGGTGCTAAGCGCACTGGCGGAGCTGGCATTCAGAACTGGAGATTCCATTCGAACCAGCAACATGGGGCCAAGACCATGACTGCGCGCGAAGCGCACGGATTCTTGCTGAGAGCGCTCCTGCCCCTGCTGGTATGTCTGACGGGATGCGGTCGGGCTCCTTCTTTCGATATTCTCGGCTCATTCTTCCCCGCGTGGCTAATCTGCCTGGTGCCTGCCATTATCCTTACGGTGATTTCGCGAGCGCTATTGCACCGTTACGTTGAGATAGCCTGGCCGGTGCTTGTGTACCCAAGTTTGACGGCCCTTTTTGCATTTGCGTTATGGCTGGTTCTCTTCCGCTGAAAAGGAGCGACCGGTATGGACAGAGATACGAATTCCCAATCGCGCCGGCTTCTCGGCCGCTGGATCAGTATCACCGCTGTGGGAGCCGCAGTGATACTTGGACTCATCGTGCTTTACCACGAGAACTCATATCCGCGGACCGAAGATGCGGAAGTTTTTGCGAATTTCATCGGGATAGCGCCTCAAGTCGACGGCCCTCTAGTCCGGCTGAATGTGGCAGACAATCAGTTTGTAAGGAAAGGCGAACTACTGTACGAAATCGACGAACGTCCGTATCGATACGCCCTTGAGACTGCCAATTCCGACCAGGCCGCGCTAGAAGGACAGATCATGGATGAGCAGCGCAAGATTGCCGCACAACACAGCGCTGTCTCGGTCGCGCAAGAGAACATTCACAGTGCCGAAGCCGAAGTGACGGACGCGGAGCGGGGCGTCAGCCGGGCGCGCGCCGAGTGGACTTACGCGAACAACAACTTGCATCGCATTGAACCGCTGTTGACGAAACAGTTTGTCACAGTAGATCAGGTTGATCGAGCGAGAACCTCGGAAACCTCAATGGCAGAGGCGCTGAGTCAGGCTGAATCGCAACTGGATGTGTCTCAGGCAAAACTGAAATCGGTGTCGGCGCAACACGATCAGGCCATGCATGCGGTCACCACCCTTGAACCGCTCATCAACCAGCGGGGAGCAAGGGCAGCGGCCGTTAAAATCGCACAATATAACTTGGATAACTGCCGCGTTTACGCTCCGTTTGATGCCCGCGTGACCAACCTCACGATTTCAGAAGGTGCATATGCCCACATCGGTCGGCAAGTGTTCACGTTGATCGACGCACGAACATGGTGGGCAGTCGGGAACTTCCGGGAGGGCCAGCTCAACCACATTGCTCCCGGAATGCGAGCTGACATTTATGTGATGTCCAGGCCGAATCTGCGCTTCTCTGGAATAGTGGAAAGCATCGGGTTTGGAGTCACCCCGGATCCCGATGAAACTGGCCATTTGGAATCCAGCCTTCCCGATGTGCAGCGCACCTTGCGGTGGGTGCATCTGGCGTCACGATACCCGGTGCGCGTACGCGTCGAGAATCCAACCCCAGACCTGTTTCGCATTGGCGAGTCAGCTGTGGTCACCATTCGTGGGAATTGATAATGGCAACGATCGCCCAAAGCCTGCCTCAGTCACCTGGTCCGCTGACCTGGGCAAGGGAATTTCTCACAGAGGAACTCGCCCCGTACCCCGGCCGAACCGCCATGGTAGCGCGGATGACGCTCGCGGCTACTCTAATCATGATCGTAGGGATGACTTTCAGCATTCCGTACACTTGGCAAGGCGCGATTTATGCGCTCTTGGTTTCTCGTGAAAGTACTCGAGCTACGTTGCATTCCGTGGTAACCATATTCGTTGTTACTGGAATTGGTGCTGCCTACATTTTGATATCGGTCTGGCTTGTTATCAATTTTCCTCTGCTTCATTTTCTGTGGATCATCGGCTCTTTCCTCCTGGCTTTCTACGCGGTCAGCGTCCTGACCAACTACCTTGCCGCTGTGGCCTTCATCAACCTGATCTCCATAGCGATCCCGTTATGGGATCGCATTGTGCCAGCGGACACCAATGTAGACGATACACTTTGGCTATGTTTGGCAGTTTTAGTTGCGGTCGTGATTACCGCGGCGGTGGAGCTGGCTTTTGTGCGGCTGCGGCCTGGAGATGAAGTTATCTTGCCAATTACAGAGCGACTGGCTGCAATCGAGAATCTGCTCACCTTTTACGCTGAGGGACGCACAGGTGATCCAAGTGTCGAGCAAAAAGTCATCCGGCTTGAGACGCTTGGAACATCATCATTGCGACGTACATTGCGGCGCTCGGGCTATTCAACCCAGTACTCCGGCGAGGTCGGTGGCGTTGCGGTCCTTGTCGGCAGGCTCATCGACCTGGCAGCAAGTCTGACGCAGCTCAGCCTCGAACTATCAGTTAGAGATCAGGCGCGGTTACGGAACTTAGCCTCGACTTTCGCAATCATTCGCGATGACTTGAAGAACAGGCGAATTCCGGACTCGGTCGAGTTCAATAACGATGGAAGACCGCCGAATCTCGTCCCCTTACTTAGCGAGATGGAGCACACAGTTATTCTCATTCCCCAGGCGTTTTCGGAATCTCGATCGATCCAAGCGTACTTGCCGTCAGCCGATGACACGCAACTGGCGATGCTCGTCCCAGACGCGTTCGTTAACCCTGAGCATCTTCAGTTCGCGCTGAAGGGTTGCCTTGCCGCGAGTACTTGCTACGTGGTCTACAATGCGGCCGCTTGGCCCGGCATTAGCACAGCAGTGACAACATGCCTGCTGACAGCGCTTTCCACAATTGGTTCATCCCGCCAAAAGCAGGCTCTTCGAATTGCAGGAGCCGTTGTTGGAGGCTTTCTACTCGGGATGGGCTCGCAAATCTTCGTGCTGCCGCACATCGATTCAATTGCAGGATTCACAGTTCTTTTCGTAGCTGTCACAGTTTTCTCTTCCTGGTTTATGTCCTCTAGCCCTCGATTGTCATACTTCGGAATTCAGGCTGCTCTGGCCTTTTACCTGATCAACCTCAACGAATTCAAAATGCAGACCTCACTCGCAGTCGCACGAGATCGCGTCGTCGGCATTTTGCTGG
>Ga0335083_10011260_pt1 | contig 10758 bp, 13 predicted proteins | sample Lox_Sample_42_FD_206716 | JGI IMG/M metagenome (GOLD analysis project Ga0335083, IMG submission 206716) | Soil microbial communities from Loxahatchee National Wildlife Refuge, Florida, United States - Lox_Sample_4.2 | ecosystem: Environmental > Terrestrial > Soil > Wetlands | place: USA... | reverse complement strand
AACGGGCATCGGCAAGCTGCATGCGCTGATCGCTGAGGGCCCGGCGGCATCCGAAGTTCAGTCCGGCCGGGTGGTCTGGGTTGATCGCGCGAACCATCGGTTCTCGCTACGCCGCGGCGCAACCCGTCACGTATTCCAGGTGAGGCGGAGCACCGTGATTCGCATAGGTCATCACCGGGTCGGTTTCCACGCGCTTCACCATGGACAGCACGCGCGCGTGACCTTCCATTGGGGCCGCCACCACCGCGTTGCCGATCGGGTGACGATCCGCCGCTAGCCGGCGGCACGACAGGCGATTGCCGGCGGGAGATCGCCAGAGCCTCTTCAGGCGATCGTCGCTAGGTCACACGGTCGCGACGGGATCGCTCGCGTGGTTTTGCGCGCCGGTGACGAGTCCGTATTTCGCCGGCCAGCGCGCTGCGGGTCCGCCGAAGAATTCCGCGCAGGCTTCGAGTTCCTCGGCGAATTCCGCCACCAGGACGGCCTGCAGCTTTTCGCTGAGCGGAAGTTTGCGCGCTTGCGCCTTCCGGTTGAAGGAAGCCTCGAGCGCACCGCTTCGCTTGCCGGGATCGGCGCCAAGAAATGTCAGGACATCGGTCCGCGCCTTCTCGCCGCCCTGCTCGATGTCGTCGAAGTAGAACCAGCGCAGGTCGAGGTCGGGACCGGCACGCATCCAACGTTGCGCAATCCGCGTCGGGAAGGCGCGGTCTCTCACGAGTTCCGACTGCTGCAGGAAGCCTGCGAGCTGCTTCGGGTCTTCGAGCACGGAGGCGTCGAAATTGTCATTGCGGTTGGCCATCGAAATCTGAGACCACGCGCGCGACACCGGATCGCGGATGAGGAGAACGATCTTCAATCCGGGAAGCGCCTTGTTCACCTCCGCGATCATGTCTTCACCGATGGCGCTGTACCCGGGTGTGATGTCGCCCGAGAGAAGGTTTCCCTTGAACCGGAAAAGATTTGCGTATCGGTTCAGGTCGAGCGGGCCTTCCATCGCGGCCGCCTCCTTCAGAAACGCATAGTCTGTTTCGTCCCAGCGCCTTTTTTTTGCGAAGCGCTTCTCCAGTTTTTTCGGAGACAGATCGAGCAGTTTTTCGGCGCGGCCTATCTTCGGCATGGCGCGGCGATCGAGGTAATGGAACTCCTTGATCGGCGGCATCCAGAAATCGGGATGGTGCAAGAGCTGATCGTAGAGCCAATCCGTCCCGGCCTTCTGCATGCCGATGCACATGAAATCAGGACGCGGATCGGCGTTCACGGATCGCTCCGGCGGGTCGCGAAAATCTCTCCGCGTGTGTGTAAGGAGCATATGCCGTGTTTGCAACAACTAGCCGAATGCGGCCTTCTTCGCAGCAGCCAGGACCTCTTCGAACATCGGAGCGGTCAGCACGCCGGTGTTCGTGTTGAGGCGTGAGCAGTGATAGCTGGACACCAGCGTCAGCGCGCCTGCCTTGTGTCGCGCGCCATGCGCGAAGGCGTGATCCTTGCGCGCCACGTTCAAGGCCGTGCACACACTGTCGTGGGAGATCTTCCCGAGCGAAAGAATGGCGCGCAGCTTCGGCATGCCGGCGATCGTGGCGGAGAGGAACGGACGGCAGGTGTTGATCTCCGCCGGCAGCGGCTTGTTCTCCGGCGGAACGCAGCGCACGGCGTTGGTGATGGCGCAATCGATCAGCGCGAGCCCGTCATTGGCGCGCTCCTCATAGCGCCCGCGCGCGAGCTTCAGTTTCTTCAGCGTGCCATAGAGAAGCTGTCCGGCAAAATCGCCGGTGAACGGACGTCCCGTGCGGTTGGCGCCCTGCAATCCCGGAGCGAGGCCGACGATCAGCAGCCGCGCGTCGCGCGATCCGAATGTCGGCACCGGATCGTTGAAGTAGTCCGGATACTTCGCGCGATTGGCATGCCGGAACGCGGCGAGCCGCGGACACAACGGACAATCCCGCGGCGGTTCGAGTATGGAATCCATCATTGCATGATAGAGAACTGGGAATCCTCCGCGCAATTGACTTGTCCCTGACCTGCTGTAGCGTTCTCCTCGGGAAGGGGCTCACCGAATATGTGGAGAGGATTGTTTCCGGCCGTTGCGCTGGCAGTGGCGTGTCTGACCGAGCCGTGCGTGGCGGGCGGCCTTCGTCCCTTTACGTCGGCTGACGATTCTGTCGCATTTCGCCTGAATCCCGCCCGCACCAACAGCATCAACTTCAGCAGCGGTTTCTCGCCGTCGCTCAAGCTTGCCTGGTCCGTATATGACCCCAATTTCAATTTCTATAACACCATTGTCGCGGGTGGGACTGTTTTCGTGGTCGACCACGGGGCTGGGAAGGAACTGCTTCGGGCATTTCGGCTCTCCGATGGCCGCAACATTTGGAATCGTCAAATCAAATCACCACCCTTGGCGAACGGGGCAGCCGCCTATGACAACGGGTCGCTTTTTGTCGTGGATGTCTTCGCAAAGCTTTGGAGCGTCTCAGCCCAAACCGGCAAAATCAATTGGTCGCTGAAGATCCCGAAGCAGAAGGTTGGGCAGACTGATCCGGTCGCGGTGAATGGAACGATTTTCGGCATGGCGTACACCACAGCCGGCTATTCCGCCATGTACTCCGTGCTTGAATCCACGGGGACACTTCAGTGGCGTACCGAGTTGTACAACGTTTACTATACATGGCTGGCGTATGACGGAAACAATGGTCTCTACGAGAATTCGCCCTGCAACTACTACAAGCTCGATGCAACGACGGGGATGACGATCTGGTTCGACAACCCCGACGGCTGCCATGGTGGCGGAAATACGCCGCCGATCTACATTGACGGACGCATCCTCATTCAGGATCCGGTTGTCGATCCCGCCAGGATCATCCTCTACGACGCCGCGAACGGCAGGCAAATGGGCCGGCATTTGGCGAGCGTCGACTATCCTCCCACGGCCTATACAGATGCCTCCGGTGCGTCGCATGTTGTGTCACTCAGCAGCGATACCAACACGCTGACGGACTGGGATCTTCGCACCCGGAAGGACAACTGGTCGTTCAGTGGCGGCGGTTTCGGGATGCCGGTCGTTGTGAATGGTATCGTGTTCGCGCCGAGCGGAGCGGATGTTTTTGTTTTCGACGGCGCAAACGGGAATTTGCTGAACGATCTACATGTCACTGATTGCGAGCACATCTTTTGCCCACGTCTTTTGCTTAGCGCGGGCGATGGTGCGCTTATCCTGAACGTCGGCCCCGAACTGCTTGCATACGTGCCGCAGTAAGACACTGGCTTCCAGTTCGACCGAAACTACTGCGCGTATTGCGGCGCGGCAGGTGGCGGCGCGGGCTGATGCGTCCGCTCGCCCCCGACCGAGCGGGGACCGCCCTCCCGCATGATCATCGCTTTGAGCTCCTCGAGCTCGATGAAATTGTCGGCCTGACGGCGCAACTCATCGGCCACCATGGGCGGCTGGGTCCGGATGGTCGAGACGACACTGATGCGGCGTCCCTTCTTTTGCACGGCCTCGGCAAGGCGGCGGAAATCGCCGTCGCCGGAGAAGATCACGATGTGGTCCACCATATCGGCGAGCTCCATCACGTCGATGGCGAGTTCGATGTCCATGTTGCCCTTCACGCGCCTGCGCCCCTGCGCATCGGTGAATTCCTTGAGCGGCTTTGTCACCACCGAGAATCCGTTGTAGTCGAGCCAGTCGACCAGCGGGCGCAGCGGCGAGAATTCCTGATCCTCGGCAACCGCTGTATAATAGAAAGCGCGCACGAGCAGACCCTTGCGGGCGAACAACTCGAGCAGGCGCTTGTAGTCGATGTCGAAGCCGAGGCCCTTGGCCGCGCCGTAAAGATTGGCGCCGTCGATAAACAGGGCGAGTTTTTCCTGGGGGTAGAACAGCATGCAAATCCTCCTTCAATCGGTGACAAACAAAAAGTGAAGGCCCCTTCGGCAAAAATCCCCCGATCAGCCAATTTCGGTTCTAGAAGATCGCGATTGGGAAGCAAGAGCAGCGCGCATATTGTGAACGCCCAATGATCCTCATCGCGCTCGGTGCCAACCTTCCTTCCGTTGCGGGGCGCCCCTCGGAAACTTTGCAGGCGGCGCTTTCGGCGCTTCAGGCAAACGGCATCCTGCCGGTGAAAGTTTCACGGTTCCACGAAACGCAAGCCTGGCCCGATCCGTCGGATCCGCCGTATGTGAACGCCGTGGCGCAAATCGAGACAGCGCTCGAGCCGGCGGCGCTGCTGGCGCGCCTGCACGAGATCGAACGGCAGTTCGGGCGCCAGCGGCATGCGCGCAACGCGCCGCGCACGCTCGATCTCGACATCGTCGATTACAATGGCCGCGTGGAGGAGGGCCCGCCGGTCCTGCCGCATCCGCGCATGCAGGATCGCGCCTTCGTGCTGGCGCCGCTGGCTGAGATTGCGCCAGGCTGGCGGCACCCTGTGCTGGGGATGACCGCCGGCAAAATGCTGGCGGGGATCGCCGCTCGGGCCTGACAAAGCATCGCGTTGCGAGAAAGCAGACGGCGTGCGATTGCGCGCCTTCCGTCCCCGTGTTTAACAGTTGGCATGGACTGGCAGCACCTTCTTCCGTATCTCGCGCCGATTATCGTGCTTGCGCTGGTGGCGCGCCGGCTCATCCGCAACGCACCGCGCAAGGTAAAACCATGGCGCGTGTTCGTACCGCCCGCGATCATTGCGGCCTTGGTGACGCTGACCTTCGCAACGATGCCCATGCCGGCGCCGATCTGGATTGCCGGCTTCGTGGCTGCCTTGGCCGCCGGCGGCCTCGTGGGATTTCTGATGACCCATCATCAGGAATTCACAATCGATCGGGATACCGGCGAGATCACCGTCCGCGCCACGCCAATCGGACTCATCCTGGTCGGCGCGTTCTTTGTCATCCGCTATGGCGCCAAATATGTCGTGAGCGGCGGCGATCCTTACGCGGCACAGAACTTCCAGCCGAATGTGCATCCGAGCGCGAGCCTCATCGCGTGGACGGATGTCGGCCTGATGTTTTCCGTCGGGCTCGTGTTCGCCCGCGCGATCACCACGTGGCTGCGCACGCGCCCGTTGATGGCGGCGCACAAGGAAGCGACGGCAAGCGCGGCCGCACTGCCGCCGTCAACGCCGGCCGAGCTCCCGCCAGGACACGAGTAAAGTCGCGATCGCCAGCAGCACGGTCGTGACATTGATGAAGATCTCGAATTTCATCGCATCGCTGGTGCGTGCGAGCGCATACATCCGGTTCTCGACATCGAAGGTGATGTCCATGGCGGCGAGGTAGACGAGGGCGCTGCCGGCCATCAGGCCGAAAAGCGCCCCCCAGTCGCGTCCGCTCCACAGTCCGATGCCGGCAACCAGCATGCACAGCGCCATCCAGCCATCGGCGACGGGAAAGCTTGACTCGAACGCCGTGTACCAGCGCTCGCGGCTCGCCATCACGTCGCCGGCCGTGAAATAGCTCCACCAGTAGTACGCGGTAACCGCTGCGCCGATGATCAGCAGCGCGGCGAGAATTCTGCGGCTCATTTGATGTCGTGCTGCGCCCACGCCCAACCGGTGAGCTTCCAGACGCCGGCGATCTTCTGCAATGCCAGCGTCCACGCCGCGCCGCTTTCCACCACCGGCTTGCCCTTCTGCTTGTAGGTGTAGGTGGTCGGCACCACGACGTAGCCGCGATCGCCCGTGACCGTCACGCGCCACGGCTTGCCGATCGTCACGACGCCGTCCGTCACACCGCCCGCCTTCTCATAGGCGCCGATATCTTTGGTCCATGCGCCGCAGGCATCCGCGCCCTGCCACACATGCGGCGCGAAATCGTCGATGATGATGGCGTTCGGCGCGCACATGGCGTTGGCCGTTTTCATGTCGCCCTTGTTGAAGGCGTCGTCATACGCCTTCACGGCCGCAACAAGATCGGTCTGATCGGATGCGAACGATGGCGAGGCGATCGCCAGCAGCGATGCGGCGGCCATCGCGAATGTCGATGTCTTTCCAAGCAGTGTCATATCAGCCCCCAAAGAGTGAATCTGCGATATCGGGACGACGATAGGTCTTCGGTGCCGATCTCGCAACGCGCGGGAAGTTGTGCGCCAACCTGCTCATCCGATTGCGATTTCGCTCGCTTTGCGAACCATCCGTGCAATGCATATCTATAGGACGGGATTTGGCACGGGAGAATCTCATGGCCTTTCTTGTCGTTCTCGCGATTGTCGCGTTCCTCCTGCTCACCGGATTCCGCATCGCGCAGCAATACGAACGCGCGCTCGTGTTCCGCGTCGGCCGCTACATCGGCATTCGCGGCCCCGGCCTGTTCTGGATCATCCCGCTCGGCATCGAACGCGCCCAGATCGTCGACATGCGGGTGTTCACCGACGGCGTCGAGCAGCAGGAAGCGATGACGCGCGACAACGTTCCGGTGAAGGCCAACGCCGTCATCTGGTATCGCATCGTGAAGCCCGACCTCGCCATCATCGAGGTGCAGAATGTGCGGAATGCCGTGATCCAGGTGGCGCTGACCACCTTGCGCAATCTTATCGGCCAGCATTCGCTGGACGACGTGCTCAAGGAACGCGACCAGCTGGCCGGCATGCTGAAGGCGCGCGTCGATCAGGTGACGGAAGCCTGGGGCGTGGAAATTCTAGCCGTCGAAATGAAGAATGTTGAGATCCCGCCCTCGATGCAGCGGGCCATGGCCCAGGAGGCCGAGGCGCTGCGCGAGAAGCGCGCCCGCATCATCAAGGCGGAGGCCGAAATGGACGCGGCGGTCAAATTGCGCGAAGCGGCTGACGAGATCATGAAGACGCCGGCATCGCTGGAGCTGCGCCGGATGCAGATGCTGACGGAGATCGGCGCCGAGCAGAACACAATGACCGTCGTGATGATGCCGAGCGAATTCGTCGCTGCGGCGCGTGCGTTGGCAAGCAAGTAACACGACCGGTCGGCCATGCATGGCCCGGACGGCGAAAGCGTGGCTAGACTAGCCGCCGGGGAATCGCCGGCGGGCATGCATGCGACCATTCGAGTACGGCCTGGGACTGGTCACCATCCTGATCAGCCTTGCGCTCGCCGACATGGTGATGTGTTTCCACCGGCTGCTACGCGGCGGAAGGCGCGTGACATGGGATGGCCGGGTTGTGGTCGCCACAGCACTCGTCGTGCTGGAGATCGTGCGCTCGTGGTACGCCGAATGGACCATCCGCGACCTCGCGCAGGCGGAAGTGTTCCACGTGTTCCTCTGCCAGTTCGTGTCGATCATCGTGCTGGTGCTGCTGGCGGCGTCGAGCTTGCCGGACGAAGTGGGCGAGCACTGCGATCTTTCCGCCTTCTATGAGTCCAATCGCCGTTATTTCTGGGGCCTCTTCGCGCTGAACCAGCTGATGTATGCATTGCTCGGGCTATTCGTGTTCGGCATTCAGCAGAATTCGGCCGGCGGACCGATCGACATCTTCAACCTGTTCCGCATGTTCGGGCCGCTCGCGCTTTATGTCCTGCTCGCGCTGGTGCGTGTCCGCGTGCTCGACTACGCTATCCCGCTCGTCATTATGGGGTTCTACCTCTACCTCTATTGGAACCAGTCCCTGGTCTGAGACTATTCTGAAGAAACCGACATCTAATCTTCACGCTCGAGGTCTTGCTGCAAGAAATCGTCTCCGGTACTTGTGCATACATCAGGGCGAAGGTTGGGGGACTTTCATGAAGCGATATCTCGTGTTCGGCGCCGCAGTGTTGACGGCTGCTGTGTCCATTTCTGCAGCGAACGCCGCCAAGGATGATTTCAATCGCGATCAGCTCGGTCCAAAATGGAAAGTGGTAGCTGGTTCGCTGTTCATTCAGAACGACGCCCTGCAGGGCTCCGGCGGTGCGCTAGGCTATTTTAAGCCCTCCAAGGCCGCCGTGTCTGCTTCGGTGACCGCCAACCCGACCGGCCCGTTCGCGGCCGTGGCGCTGGGCGACATCGCGCATCTCAACAACATCTATGTTCAGGTGGGCAATGCGGCGGGCCAGTGGGGGTTTGGATCCTTTGCCGAGGGCAACAATTCGAATGGCACGACGTTTCAGATGAAGGCGCTGCTGGCAGGGCCGATCCGCATTACCGTTTCGATGTGCGGCACGGTCGCGACGTTGGCAATCAAGAGCACACTGGGCGGCAAGGCGCAAAAATACACATTCGATTACGGCAAGACTTTCCCGACAGGCGCGGGGCTCGGCATGTCGAGCAACACGGCGCTGGATGACTATCAAAGCAAGACTGCGGGTTGCAAAACCGACCCGACGGCCACGGTAATCCGGCGCGCCTCGCAGTCCAAAGGGAACTAGGGCCGGGGTCGCAGGAATCCAGGGACCATTGGCGTGCCCTTGCCTTCGCTGCCCCGGCTCCTATATGTTCCGCGCCCCTTGAGGCCACTGGCCTCGGTCTGACCCTCCGGATAAGGATCCCTGAATGGCTCGCGTGACTGTTGAAGACTGCGTCGACAAGGTGCCCAACCGGTTCGACCTGGTGCTGCTTTCGGCCTTCCGGGCGCGCCAGCTTTCGGGCGGCACCGAGCCCATCGTCGAGCGCGATCGCGACAAGAACCCTGTCGTGGCCCTGCGCGAAATCGCGGCCAAATCGCTCAAACCCGACGACATGAAGGAAGACCTCATCCGCTCGCTGCAGAAGCATGCCGAGGTGGACGAGCCCGAGGAGACGCCGTCGGACGAGGACATCCGCGAGGACATTCACGCTCGCCAGGTCACCGAGGAGGAGCTGCTCCGCGCGCTCACGTCCGAGGCCCAGCGCCGCGCCGAGCCGCAGCCCGAGCCGGAAGGCGACTACGAGGAGTAGGCTCTGGCAGGAAATCGAACTCCAAGGGCGGTCCATCGGGCCGCCCTTTCGTTTTCTGGCCTCTGCCGGTCGTCGCCGTTGCCAATTGTTAACGGCCTAGGCACGAAGACCCACAAAAAAGGGCGAAAATCCGCCACCGTTCCTCTATATTAGCCATGTCATGTCAGACGTGACTGAGCCGGCCGGACCCAACGGCGCGGCGCAAGGCTCGACTCACCCCTCGGCCGCGCCGCCGTCGGCGCTCGCCCGCTCCGCGGAAATCCTGGGAAAAATCCTGAGCCCGCTCACCCCGCGAGCCCGTCCCAAGCTCATGCGGCAGACCGAGCTGGTCGAACGGGTGAAGGCCTACGATCCGGACGCCGACGAGGCGCTGCTCAACCGAGCCTACGTCTACGCCATGAAGGCGCACGGCAAGCAGTTCCGCGCCTCCGGCGATCCCTATTTCACCCATCCCCTCGAAGTGGCCGCGATCCTGACCGAGCTCAAACTCGACGTGCCGACCATCGTCACCGCGCTGCTGCACGACACGGTGGAGGACACCTACGTCACCATCGACGACGTGAAGGAAAACTTCGGCGAGGAGATCGCCAACCTCGTCGACGGCGTCACCAAGCTGTCACAGCTCGAACTGTTCTCCGAGCGCACCAAGCAGGCGGAGAATTTCCGCAAGCTGATGCTGGCGATGTCGAACGACATCCGCGTGCTGCTGGTGAAACTGGCCGACCGCCTGCACAACATGCGGACGCTTCACTTCGTTGACAAGCCGGAGAAGCGCCGCCGCATCGCGCAGGAAACGCTCGACATCTACGCGCCGCTGGCAGGCCGCATCGGCATGCAGAACATGCGCGAGGAGCTGGAAGACCTCGCCTTCGCCGAGCTCAATCCCGAAGCGCGCAACTCCATCGTCACGCGGCTTGCGCGGCTCGATGCGCAATCCGGCGAACGCATCGGGCGTATCGCCGATCAACTCAAGTCGGCGCTGGACGAAACCGGCATTCATGCTGCGGTGTACGGCCGCGCCAAGCGGCCCTATTCCATCTGGCGCAAGCTCAAGGACAAGCAGCTCAATTTCGAGCAATTGTCGGACATTTTCGGCTTCCGCGTGATCGTGAAGACGACGGACGAATGTTACCGCGCGCTCGGCGTGCTGCATCAGCACTGGCGCATGATTCCGGAGCGCTTCAAGGATTTCATCTCCAACCCGAAGACCAATGGCTATCGCTCGATCCACACCACCGTGATCGGTCCGGAGCAGCAGCGCGTCGAAGTGCAAATCCGCACGCAGGACATGCACGATGTGGCGGAGCGCGGCGTGGCGGCGCATTGGCGCTATCGCGAGCACGTGGAGGACAAGGAGCGCACGGCCGAGAACGCCTATCAGTGGCTGCGCGACATGGTCGATCTGCTCGAACACGGCAATTCCGCGGAGGAATTCCTCGAGCATTCGCGTATGAGCATGTATCAGGATCAGGTCTTCTGCTTCACGCCCAAAGGCGACCTGATCAACCTGCCACGCGGCGCCACGCCGATCGATTTCGCCTACGCAGTGCACACCGATGTCGGAAACACGACGGTCGGGGCCAAGGTGAACGGCGCGCATGTGCCGCTGCACACCAAGCTGCGCAATGGCGACCAGGTGGAGATCATCCGAGCCAAGGAACAGACACCGTCGCCCGTGTGGGAGCAGTTCGCCGTCACCGGCCGCGCGCGCTTCGAGATCCGCCGCTTCCTGCGCCACGCCCAGCGCGACGAGCACATGCGTTTCGGCCGCAAGATCCTCGAACGCGCCTTCACCGACGAGAAGCGCGAGCTGACCGACAAGGCCATCGAGGAAGTGGCGAAGAAATTGCGCCTGCCCAAGCCGGAAGATGTGCTCGTGGATGTCGGGCGCGGGCAGCTTCGCGCGTCCGAAGTGCTGGAGGCGGTGTTCCCCGAGCTGAAGCG
>Ga0335083_10011258_pt1 | contig 10758 bp, 6 predicted proteins | sample Lox_Sample_42_FD_206716 | JGI IMG/M metagenome (GOLD analysis project Ga0335083, IMG submission 206716) | Soil microbial communities from Loxahatchee National Wildlife Refuge, Florida, United States - Lox_Sample_4.2 | ecosystem: Environmental > Terrestrial > Soil > Wetlands | place: USA: Florida... | reverse complement strand
CTGCTGCGGCGCGGACGGCACGAACTTGCCGTGCTTTGCGCTCAGGTGCAGCAAGATGGCGTGCGAATCGAACACGGTGACGCCTTCATCCACAATGGCCGGCACTTTCCCATTCGGATTGATCGCACGATATTCGGGCGTGTGCTGCTCTCCCTTGAAGGTGTCGACGGCAACGACCTCGAACGGCAGTTCGAGTTCTTCGAGCAGGAGTGCCACTTTGGTGGGATTCGGCGTCGGATGAAAATAAAACTGAAGCATGTAGGTTTCCTAAATTTGACATACAAAAAATAGCAGGGATGCCATGTTCTGCGATCGAAAGTGCTGCTGGCTGGCGTCCCGAATGGACGCCAGCCAGGGCCCCCCGTGCCGACCTAGAACATGTCTGTAGCCGCTTGTTGCCCTGCACTTTTACCGCCGGATTGGCGCTCATCCCGCGAAGGGATGAACGGTCCGGTGATCATTTCCGAATAGCTCTGGCCCGGCCCGACCATCGGGAACACGTCGGCATCCTGATCGATCATGACTTCGAGGAACGCCGGTCCCTCGTATTCCACGAAAGCCCTGAGCTTCTCTTCGAGCTCGTTGAGCTTTTCGACACGTTGCGCGAATTCGAACCCGTCGGCCTTTGCGGCCATGACGAAATCCTTTCGATGAAGCGACTTGTCGCTTACGCACAGCCGCCCGTCGTAAAAGAGGCGCTGCCACTGGCGGATCATCCCGTCGCCGACGTTGTTGAGCAGCAGCACTTTGACCGGCACCCCGTAGGTGGTCACCGTCTCCATGTCGCCCATGTTCATGCGGATGCTGCCGTCGCCATCGATGTCGATCACGAGCGCATCGGGTCGCCCCATTTGCGCCCCGATCGCCGCGGGCAGCCCGAACCCCATCGTCCCCATGCTGCCCGACGTGAGAAAGCTGCGCGGCTCGACGAAATCGAAGAACTGTGCGGCCCACATCTGGTGCTGGCCAACGCCCGTGGTGACGATGGCTCGTCCGCCGGTGATTTCACTGAGCTTTTCGACCACGAACTGCGGTTGAATGAGAGGGCTGTTGCGGTCGTAGTTCATGCCGTAGCGCCGCTTCAGCTCCTGGATATGGTCGAACCAGGCCGACGGCGCCTGCACTTGCGCATCGTGCTTCATCAGCGAAATCAAGGTCTCCCTGGCATCGCCCACGTGGGTCCAGTGCGCGCGCTTGACCTTGTTGATCTCAGCCTCGTCGATGTCGATGTGCGCGACGTATTGCGCGCGCGGCGCAAACGCATGCGGGCGGCCACCGGCGACGCGGTCGTCGAATCGCGCGCCCACCGCGATCAGGAAATCGCAATCTTCCACCGCGTAGTTGGCGCAGGCTGCGCCGTGCATGCCCAGCATGCCAAGTCCCAACTCGTGCCGCACTGAGAGGGTGCCGAGCCCCATCAGTGTGCTCACCACGGGAATGCGGTAGCGTTCGGCGAATTCGCGCAGCTCCGCGGTGGCGCCGGCCGTAACGATGCCGCCGCCGACATACAGCAGCGGTCGCTTGCTTTGGGCGAGCAGGCGGAAAAATTCACTGCGCTTGTCGTCGCCGAGACGCGCGCCCTTGGCCACCTTGCGAAGACGGTCGGTGTAGCCGCGAAACGCCAACGTGCCTTGCCCTTGCCAGGCGCCGGTCCAGTTCTGGATGTCTTTGGGCACGTCCACCACAACCGGGCCGGGACGGCCGGTGCGCGCGACTTCGAACGCGGTGCGCAGCGTCTGCTCGAGCTTTTCGGGGTCGGTGACGAGAAACACCTGCTTCGCGCACGCCGACATGATGTTGAATACGGGCGCCTCCTGGAACGCATCGCTGCCAATCGCGGCGCGCGGCACCTGCCCGCTGATGAGGACGACGGGAACCGAATCGCCGTAGCAGTCGGCGATCGGCGTCACGGCGTTCGTCGCCCCGGGCCCCGACGTCACCATGAATACGCCAACCTTGCCGCTCGCGCGCGCATAGCCGGCGGCCATGAAGCCGGCGGTCTGTTCGTTGGCGGGTACCACGAGGTTGATCTGTCGCTCGGGCTGGTCCGCGTGCATTTCGTTGAATCGAAACACGGCGTCGTACGTCGGCAAGATCGCGCCGCCGCTATAGCCGAACACGGTGTCCACGCCCTGCTCGCTCAGTACGCGCAGGATGATGTCGGCACCCGACATCACTTCGCCGGCATGCGGCGGTTTAGGGGAGACATCCACATTGGTTTTCGGATTTCGGGTCATGGCTGGCTCGCATGGAAATGGGCGCCGAAACGATCGGCGGCCACAGTCAAAGGATGGATTTCCCTTCCAACTCGAGAACAGCGTATGTTCCGTACCAGCGTATGGACCAAGGCTCCAACGGGTTCTCCGTAAGGAACACGGCCCAATCAGCACCTTTTTGGTGTGCTGCTGGAAGAATCGTGAGAAATGCTTCCGATGATTCTGACAACGATTGAAGCTGTCTGGCCCGCCAGAAAGGCTGGATATGGGCCAGGATGGGTGACATCTGGGCCACCCCGGCGGCCCACGGCTACGGGTCGACTCTCTCGCGCGTTACCACTCAGCAATGGCGACGTCGAGGTCTTCGTCGTAGAAGGCGACGAGAAACTCCTCGGGCATCAGCCACGAGTCGACGCTCACCGTCTGCGCGCCAACGTCCACCTCGACCTTCGCGTCGGCGTCGACGCTCTTCATCGCATGCTCGATCGTCGAAAGATCGCCCGTGCGGATTTCGGTTTTCATCGAGAATTTCACTTTCGCTTCTCCAGTCAACGACGCTGCGAATCGAGCAGCACTTACCGACTCATCGACACGGCAACGGCCCGCGCCGGTGCATCAAAATCCTGATGCATCATCTGCTTGCATCTAGCTGAAACACTATAAGATCAACCTTCGACGCCACCAACCATGCCAGCCTCAATTCACTCTTTACACCGCGTAATCAGACCTCGCGTCACCCAGGCGCACGCCGGTGCGGCTGTCTGATTCCCTTACCCGTGCTTCAGATCATCTGTGGTCCAGCCACCGCCGAGCGCGCGAATGAGGTCCACATTCGCATCCAGCTGCTGCGTTCGAAGCTCGATCACGCTGCGCTGCGCCTCGAGCGCTGAGGATTGCGCCTCGACCACGTCCAGATAACTCGACGCACCGCGCCGGTAGCGTGAGAGCGCAAGGTTCTCCGAGGTCTGCGCCGCATTGGCTGCGTCCTGCTGCTGATCCGTTGCGGTGCCCAGGTCGTCGAGCAGCGTGAGGTTGTCTTCCACTTCCCTGAACGAGGCCAGCACCACGCTGCGGTAGCGCGCTCCGGCCTCAGCCGTTGCCTCCTTCGCGGAGTCCAGCTGCGCCCGCCGCTTGCCGCCGTCCATCAGGTACACCGCGAGCGAGGGCCCGATCGCCCAGTACGAACTGGGGAGGCTCAGCAGGTCCCCCAGCACCGAGCTTTGCACGCCGCCCTGTGCGCTGAGCGTGAGTGTCGGGAAGTACGCCGCGCGCGCCACCCCAATGCGTGAATTGGCCTCCGCCACGCGCCGCTCGGCTGCGGCGACATCCGGCCGCCTTTGCAGCAGATCCGACGGCACGCCAACCGGGATCGCGGGCAACGGGATGGGTTCGACGCCCGGCGCAATCTGGAACTCCGACGGCGACGCGCCAACCAGCACGGCCACCGCGTGTTCGAGCAATGCTCGCTTCGCCCTGACCTGGGTGAGCTCGGACTGCGCCGACGACAACTGGTTGCTCGCGCGCGCCACGTCGAGACCCGAGACGATGCCCGCGCCATGCCGGCTGCGCGTCAGATCGAGTGCCTTCTGGTACGCCGCTTCAGTGCCTTCGATAAGCTGGATTTGCTGATCGAGGCCGCGCAGGTTGATGTAGCTTCGCGCCAGCTCGATTTCGAGGCTCAACTGCGTGGAGGCGAGATCCGCATGTGCCGCCTGTCCCTCGTCCTTGCTAGCCGCAACGGAATCGCGCACACGCCCCCAAAGGTCGACTTCGTAATCGACTTCGAGGCCGAGCGTCGCCGAGTTGTAGTCGGTCGGCCCCGTAGCGGAGCGCAACGGCCTCGTGTCCGACTCGCGCTCGCGCTGCACGTTGCCGGCGGCGCTGACCTGAGGATACTGTTGCGCGCTGACCTGCCTGATGTACGCCTCGGCCTGCTCGTAGTGGAACAATGCGGCGCGCAGATCGGGATTGTTCGCGATCAGCCGTTGTTCGAGGTCGTCGAGTTCGGGCTGCTGGTACAGCTTCCACCATCCCGCACGGTCGAGCTGGTCGGCCGGGCTGGCCAGTGACCACGGCCCCTGAGACCGGTACTGCGCCGCAACGGGTGCATCCGGCACTTCATAGTGCGGCGCGAGCGAGCACGCAGCGAGCGCCACGGCACTCGCGATCGAAGCCAATGTCCGGTACTTAGCCATGACTTGCAACCTTGGCCGCGGGGCTCACGATCTGAACGCGATCGCCCTCCACGAGGCCATCGGGCGGGGCATCGATCACGCGGTCGTCGCCGGCGAGTCCCGAGCCGATATCGACCGCGTTTCCGAGGTCCTGCAAAATCGCAACCGACTTGAACCGGACCGCGCCGCCGCGATCGACCGTGGCGAGCCGCAGCCCGCGGTTGTCGAATATCAGCGCGCTGGCCGGCACCCGCAGCGCGCCGGCGCGCGCCGGCAGCGTAAAGTGCAGATTCACGAAATCGCCCGGCAGCAGCAGGTGACCGGGATTGTCGACCAGCAACTGCACGAGCGACGTTCCCGACGCCGCGTTCACGGAGTCGGCCAGCCCCACCACCGTGGCCGTGAAGCGCTTGCCGGGATACTCCGGCACGGTGAAGGTCCCCGTCCCGCCAGGTTTGATGACCGGTGCGTATTCCTGCGGCACACGCACGTACACGCGCAGCTTGTCCACGCTCGAAACGGAGAAGAGCTGCGCTCCAGCGCCGCTGCCCGCATTGATCAATGCGCCGACGTCGGTGTCGCGCGCGGTGATCACGCCGTCGAACGGCGCGACGATCTTCGCGAAAGCCTTGGTCGCGACGAGCCTGTCGAGGTTGGCCTGAGCCGCGTCCACGCGCGCCGCCTTCGCCGCGGAGTCCTGCGTGCGCTCATCGACCTCCTGGCGTGACACGGAATCGGAGTCCAGAAGGCTCTGCCAGCGCGCGGCAGTCGTTTTGGCGAGTACGGCATCCGCTTTCGCGCTCGCGAGGTCCGCCTTCGCCTGGACCAACTGCTGATCGAGTTCGGGCGTGTCGATCTCGGCGAGCGTTTGACCGGCCTTCACCTGGCTGCCGATGTCGACACTCCACGATTTCAGGTAGCCGCTCACCCGCGCATAGATGGGCGCGCTCTCGAAGGCCTCCAGCCGGCCAGGCAGGTCCAGCGAGCCGCCTGGCGCCTCGGGAACCGGCACCACGACATTCACCGAGGGGATGGCTTGTGCCTGCGTCCAGTCCTTGAGCTGGTGCTCGTGTCTCACGCGAAGCGTGGTGCCGGCAACGACGATCACGACGGCGAGCGCCCCTCCGACCATCCCTGCAAACGAAAGCTGGCGCTGCGCGTTCGCGCTGCGCGATGTGGGTTCAGACGACATGAATCGAATCTCCGGAAATCGGTGTGGTCGCAGTGCGCCCCGTACGCGAATGGACCATGCAAAAAACGGCGGGCACGAGGAACAGCGTGGCGGCAGTGGCGAACAGCAGTCCACCGATCACTGCCCGGCCCAGCGGCGCGTTCTGCTCTGCGCCCTCGCCAAGACTCAATGCCATGGGCGCCATGCCGATGATCATCGAGAGCGCCGTCATCAGCACCGGACGAAACCGGGTCGCGCCGGCTTCGAGTGCTGCCTTGAACGCGTCGCCGTGTTCGGCCAGACGTTCGCGGCAGAAGCTCACCACCAGGATGGAATTGGCCGTCGCCACGCCCATGCACATGATGGCGCCCGTCAACGCGGGAACCGACAGTGTGGTGTCCGTCGCGAACAGCATCCACACGATGCCGGCCAGCGCGCCGGGCAACGCGGCCACGATCACGAGCGGATCGGCCCACGACTGGAAGTTGACGACGATAAGCAGGTAGATCAGCACGACCGCCCCGAGCAGCCCGAAGGAGAGGCCCGCGAAGGCGTTGTTCATCGTCTGCGCCTGGCCGAGCAGGACGACCTTCGCGCCCTTCGGCGCCCCCTTCGCGTTGGCGGAAACGATGTGCCGGATATCGCCGGCCACCGCACCGAGATCGCGACCTTGGGTCGTGGCGAAAATCTCGACCATCGGCTGCACGTTGTAGTTGCTGACCACTTCGTTGCTGGCCGTGCGGTGAATGCTGGCCACGCCGCCGAGTATCTGCCCGTCGTTTGCCGCGCCACCGCCCGTGACAGGCAGATTCACCAGCGAAGCAAGCGAATCGAGGCTGTATTGCGGCGTCTGGAGAACGATCGAATATTCCACGCCGTTTGCCGCGTTGAGCCAGTACGTCGGGTCGATCTGGCTCGATCCCGCCATGTGCACGACGAGGCTATTGGTGACGTCGCGTTCGGTCAGGCCCTGCAGCGACGCGCGGTCGCGGTCCACATCGATATTGAATTGCGGATTGGCCTGGGATTGCTCGATGCGCGCATCGACCACGCCCGGAACATGGCGGATCTGGCGCAGCAGCAGGTTTGCATACGCGAAGTTGGCCGGCAGATTGTTGCCGCGAATCTGCAGATCGATGGGCGCGGGAGAGCCGAAGTTCAGAATCTGACTGACGATGTCAGCAGGCGGGAACGAGAACGTGACGCCCGGAAACGCGCGCGGCAGCGTTTCGCGCAACTTGCGCACGTAGGCGGCGGTGGGCCCGTGACCCTCCTTGAGCGAGATCTGGATATCGCCGTCCTGCGGGCCGATCGTGCCGGTGTTGTTGTAGGCCGTGTTGATCGAGCTGGTCGAAAGCCCGATGTTGTCGACCACGGTGCCCAGCTCCGATGGCGGAATCGTCGCGCGAACCTGCGCCTGCACCTCGGCGAAAATCTCGGCCGTGCGTTCGACACGCGTGCCAACCGGCGCACGCACGTGCAGCAGGATCTGGCCGGCGTCGACGTCGGGGAAGAAGTTGCGCCCGAGCAGCGGCATCAACGCGAACGACAACGCAACGAATGCGAAGAACCCAATCACGAATCCGCGACGCCGCATCAACACCAGTTCGAGCATGGCACTGTAGTTCGAACGAACGCGTTCGAATCCGCGCTCGAATCCGCGGTGAAAGCGCGCCAACGCACTGGCAGGCTCGCGGCCATGCTGCTCGTCGGCGTGCGCGTGCGGCTTCAGCAGATATTTGGCCATCGTCGGCACGAGCGTGCGCGAGAGGATGAACGAGGAAACCATCGCGAAGATCACCGCTTCCGCCATCGGCACGAAGAGGAACTTCGCCACGCCGTCCAGGAAGAACATCGGCACGAACACGATGCAAATGCAAAGCAGCGAAACGAACGCAGGCGTCACGATTTGCGCGGCGCCGTCGAGAATGGCGCGCTCGACATCCTTGCCTTGCTCCAGGTGCCAGTTGATGTTTTCGATCGTCACCGTGGCGTCGTCGACGAGAATCCCCACCGCGAGCGCGAGCCCCCCGAGCGTCATGATGTTCAGCGTCTCGCCGAGTGCCGCCAGCAGCGAAATCGACCCCAGAATAGCGAGCGGAATGGAGGTCGCGATAATGACGGTAGAGCGCCAGCTGCCGAGGAACAGCAGGATCATCACGCTCGTGAGCACCGCAGCGATCACGCCTTCGCGGGCCACGCCCGTAATGGCCGAACGAACGAAGATGGACTGGTCGCCGATCGGGTCGATCTGAAGCGCGTCCGGCAACGAGGCCTTCGCATCGGCGGCCTTGTGACGGATCCCGTCGATGATGGCCAGCGTGGACGCCGAACCGTTCTTGTACACAGTTAGCAGAACAGAACGCTTGCCTTCCACGTGAACGATGTTCGGCTGGGGAGGACTGCCGTCGGTCACATCGGCGACGTCGCTCATATGAACGACCGTGCCGTTGGCCGATTTGATGGGCAATCTCGCGATGGCCGCGATCGTCGGCGGCGCATCGTTCAACTGCAGCGTGTACTCGTAATTGCCGATCTTTTCGGTGCCAACCGGCGTGACGAGGTTCTGCGCCGCCAGCGCGTTGAGCACATCCTCGGCCGATAACGAGCGCGCTTCGAGCGCGGACGGCTTGACGTTGATCTGAACCTGACGGTCTTTGCCGCCGAACGGAAACGGAATGGCGGCGCCGGCCACCGTGGCCAGAATCGGGCGCAGCTGGTTCTTGCCGAGGTCCGCCAGATTCTGCTCGGAAAGCCCCTTTCCGGAAAGGGCGAGTTGGATGATGGGAACCGTCGACGCGTTGTAATTGATGATGAATGGCGGCGTGGCCGAAGGCGGCAGCTGCTTCAGGATCTGCTGTGAAATCGCAGTCACCTGCGCATTCGCCGTGGCAATATTGGTGCCCGGCTGAAAGAAGATCTTGACGATGCCGTAACCGGTGAGCGAGGTTCCTTCGATGTGTTCAACGCCGTTCACGGTCGTCGTCAACACGCGCTCGTACGGAGCCATGACGCGACCTTCCATCTGGTCGGGCGAAAGCCCCGTGTACTGCCAGACGACACTGATGACCGGGATATTGATCGGAGGAAAAATATCCGTAGGTGTACGAAATGCCGCCAGGAAGCCGACGATCAGGATAAAAACGGCCAGTACAACGAAGGTATAAGGCCTTTTCAGCGCAACGCGCACAATGCCAATCATAACAATTCCAGAATTTCAACGCCGGGGGCCAACCGCGACGCGGCCGCCCCCAGTTGCCAGATTCCCTTGACTCGCTCTAGTCCGGGTTTGAGGAGATCCGGCCCGCCGCGACCGGCGCGTCGGCAAGCTGACTCGAACGCTTGCCGTGGTGGTGATGGCGGGCGCCGATCAAGTGGATTACGGCAGCGAGGAGCCCGAGCACGATACCGAAGGCGACAATGCCCGACCAGCCGAAGCGGGTCATCAGCCAGCCGCTGACCGTCGTTCCGACTGCGCCGCCGAAGAAGGTGGCAGTCATGTAGAGGCTGTTGATGCGGCCCTGCGCTTTCGGATCCACGGAAAAGGCGCGAGTCTGGTTGGAAACGAGGCCGGCCTGCACCCCGATATCGAGCACGATGACGCCGACGACGAGCAAGGTCATCGAAGTACTGGCGCCCGCGAGCACCACGTAGGCAAGCGTCACGACGCCGATGCTGATCCCGATGACGCGGCGGAAGCCGATACGGTCGCAGCCATGGCCACTGAGTGAAGCGGCAAACGCACCGGCTGCGCCGATGAGGCCAAAGCCGCCTGCCCACGCACTGCCGAGGTGCCACGGTCCGCTCGCAAGGAGCGCGGCCAGATTGACCCAGAACGCGTTGAAGCAGGCCCACAGCAACGCCTGGATCATCATCGATTCACGAATCGGACGATTTTGGCGCGCCAGCGGCCACAGCGAAGCGAGCAGGCGCCCATACGAAAGATTCGTGGAGGGCACGCCGCGCGGCAGCAGGCGCGCTGCAGCGAACCACACGGGCACCATGAACGCCGCCTCGGCGCCATAAACCGCGCGCCAGCCATAAGCTGCGCCGATCACGCCGGCAATCGTGCGGCCGACCAGGATGCCCACCATGATCCCGCTCACGACCGTCCCGACCGAACGCCCTCGCTCGCTCGGCAACGACATGACAGCCGCGAAGGGCACGAGCTGCTGTGGAACGCAGCTGACGACGCCAAGCGCGAAGGAAGCCCCGATGAGCGCCCAGATACCGGGCGCAACCGCCGCCGCGCCCGCAAAAACGAAGGCAAGCGCGATCTGGGCGAGTACGAGCTTGCGCCGGTCGTAGCGGTCGCCGAGCGGCAACAACAGCCCGAGACCCGTCGAGAAGCCGAGCAGCGCCGCCGCGGCGACGAGATCGACCGACGTCAGGTTCACGCGCAGACCCGCCGCGATCAACGGCAGGATCGGCTGGGTGCAGTAGATGTTAGTAATCACGGCTCCGGCGACGATCGCCATCATGACGATCCTGCCGCGAGACGCTACCACGGGCGGGGCTGCACTCTCAGAGGTGGTGGTTCGGCCGCTCAAGGTGTTCTCCTTTTATTGAGCTTCCGGTATTGGCAGCGACATGCCGCTCTCCCGGATTCAGGTGGCAACGTTACGCGCTTGCATTTGCGAAGAGAATCCCTCACGATCAAGATTCATCCTTCCACCAATTGGTAAGGTCCATGGATCGCCTCGAAGCCATGTCCATCCTCATCGCCGTCGTCGATGCGGGCAGCCTTTCGGCTGCCGCGCGGCGCCTCGACATGCCGCTGGCAACGGTCAGCCGCAAGGTCGGGGAACTGGAATCGCACCTGAAAACGCGCCTGCTTCACCGCACGACGCGAAAGCTTTCGCTCACGGAATCCGGGGCCTCGTATGTGGCCGCGTGCCGGCGCGTTCTCGAAGAGATTGGCGAGGCCGAGCGCGCCGCGACAGGCGAATACGCCTCGCCCAAGGGCGAACTGATCGTCACCGCGCCCGTCGCTTTCGGGCGCATGCACATCGTGCCGGTGGTTGCGGATTTTCTCGCGCACTATCCCGAGATCGACATCAACCTCGTCCTCACGGATCGCGTCGTGCATCTGATGGACGAGCACACCGACGTCGCGATCCGCATTGGCGAGTTGCCCGACAGCACGTTGGTCGCGACGCGCGTCGGCGCCGTGCGCCGGGTCATCTGCGCAAGCCCC
>Ga0335083_10011257_pt1 | contig 10758 bp, 4 predicted proteins | sample Lox_Sample_42_FD_206716 | JGI IMG/M metagenome (GOLD analysis project Ga0335083, IMG submission 206716) | Soil microbial communities from Loxahatchee National Wildlife Refuge, Florida, United States - Lox_Sample_4.2 | ecosystem: Environmental > Terrestrial > Soil > Wetlands | place: USA: Florida... | reverse complement strand
TTGCCGAAGATACCAAATATCCGGTCGAGAAATCCCTTTTTCTTCTCCGGCTCCTGAGAGGAGTCCTCGTCGCCGGTTTGCCCCGGCTTCGCCTCCGGAGCAGGCTTGGGATTGGGGTGCGGAGCTGGAGCGGAATGCGGCGCGGCAGGAGGTTGTCCCGGCGGGGCCGCCGGAGGAGATGGCTCGGATGATTCTGGTCCTCTGCCGAAAAGGTGTGACAGCCACGATCCCTGGCCGGATTGCGCCACCGATCCGCCGTGAAGCTCGCAATACTGCGTCGGCTCGCTGCCCGCGATGAAGTACTCGCTCGCAGTCTTCGGGCACGAAGTTGTCGCGAGTTGTCCGGTCTGAGGATCGATCATCGCCTCCGAGATTCCCGGCGGGGGATCGAATTCCTGCACGTTGCGGTATTTTGGAAGCGTGACCGCGCGCTTCATGAACTCGCCCCAGATTGGCGCGGCAGCAGCGCCGCCGGCCAACCCGAGATCGCGATTGTCGTCGAAGCCGACCCAGACCACGCACAGTAGGTTCGAGGTGTAACCGGCGAACCAGCCGTCGCGCGAGGTCCCCGTCTTGCCGGCGGCGGGCGCATCGAATCCGAGCGCGCGAACGGGATAGCCCGTGCCGTGATTGATCACGTCCTCCATCAGGCTCGTCGTGAGGTAGGCGACGCGGGGATCGAGCACGGAGCGCGTCGCCGGCGTGCCGGATTCTTCCGTGCCGCCGTCGGCAGCGATGACGCTGCGAACGAAGAAAGGCTCGGCGCGGAAGCCGTTGTTTGCGAACGCCGTGTATCCCGCGGCGACGTCGATCGGCGTCATCTCATATGCGCCCAGGGCCACGGCCGGGGTGGCCTGAATGTTGCCGCCGAGTCCCATTTGCCGCGCCACCTGGACGACGCGCTGGTAGCCGATCATCTCGGCCACTTTCACGGTGGCGACGTTCAGCGAATGGATCAGCGCATCGCGCACCGTGACGGGCCCGAAGAACTCTTCGCCGTAGTTGTCGGGCGTGTACTCCTTGCCGTCGAATTCAAAGGTCGTCGGAGAATCGTCCACCATCGTCGCCGGCGTGACGACCGGCTGCACGCCGTCGACGGCGTTGTCGAACGCCGCGGCGTAGACGAACGGCTTGAACGCCGAGCCCGGCTGGCGGCGCGCCAGCGCGTGATTGAGCTGGCTTTCGCCGTAGTCGCGCCCGCCGACCAGCGCGCGGATTTCTCCCGTGCGCGGATCGAGCGCCACCAGCGCCACCTGCGCTTCGGGAGCCTGTTCGCCTTTCTTCTTCCACTGCGCGTAGCGGCGCGCCAGCAGCTTGTCCAGGTTCTGCACGCCGATCTGAATGGCGTCGGACGCGGCGCGCTCCAGATCCGGATCGAGCGTCGTGTAGATCCGGTAGCTCTGCGTCTCGAGATCGCTTTCGGAGAATTTTTCGAGCAGGTGATCTTTCACCATGTCCACGAAATACGGCGCGGAGCTGCTGCCGAGGCCGCCGTTGGTGAATCTCAGTTTGGTCTTCTTGGCTGCGGCTTCCTCTTCGGCCGTCAGAAAGCCGTCGTCCACCATCTGCGCCAGCACGCGGTCGCGCGCCTCGTCCGCGCGGTCCACGTGCCTCTCCGCCGACGAATAGCGGTTCGGCGCGCGGATGATCCCCGCGAGGAAGGCCGCCTCGCCGGCCGTCAGCTCGCGCACGTCCTTGCCGAAATAGGCGTTGGAGGCTTCGCCAAAACCGCGAATTGAAAAGCTGCCGCGGTTGCCGAGATAGATGTCGTTGGCATACAACTCGAAAATCTGCTGCTTGGAAAAGCGCTCGTTGATCTCGGCGGCCATCAGGATTTCCTTCAGCTTCCGCCGCCACTCGCGTTTGGTGGAGAAAAAGAAAGTCCGGGCCACCTGCATGTCGATCGTGCTGGCGCCCTGAGCCTTCTGCCCGCGCGTCACGTCGTAGAACGCCGCGCCGAACACGCGCACCATGTCGAGCGCCCCGTGCTCGAAGAATCGCTTGTCTTCCGCCGCGAGCACCGCGTGCAGGAGCACGGGCGGCAAATCGTCGAAGCGGACCACGCGGCGCTTCTCGCGCGAGCTGTCGAATAGGTTCGTCAGCAATTCAGGCTCGATCTCCGCCGAATCGAGATCGGAGCCGTCGGAAAGCTGCGTGATGTGCGAAATCTGCACGCCGGAGAAATTCACGCGCAGCGCGTTGCGGCCCTGAAAGTAGGAGCTGGGCGAGGGCAGGACTTCCACGCTCGCTCCGGTGACGCGAAATTGTCCCGGGGAACCGGCGACTGGCCCCTCCTGGTACCCGGCGCGCAGCATGGTGCTGGCAAGATCGTTCGGGCGCATCGTTTCGCCCACGTAAATTCGACCGGGAGCCGAGTAGACGCGAGACGTATTCTGGAACACCTGGCCGGTGAGCCGTTCGTCGATCAGATGGCCGAACTGAACGTAGTAGTAGGCGACGACGCTCGCGCCGGCCAGCATCACCACGAGAATCGCGACCAGCAGCCCAATGCCGAAGCGGGATGTCAGGAAGCCTCTGGCGATTCGAACTCGCAATCTATTTCTCCGCTGAAACCGCTATCGCGTTGTATCGCGTCCCAAGCCGCGGCCGGGCGGCGCGGCGGTCCTGACGGGAACGAGGTTCCAAGCCTCCCGAAAGGCGTCCCACTAGGATAGAACGATATCTTAGATCGTATGGTTGTCTGCGTGGGGATGAAAATCGTGAGTCCACTGATACACGGCCAGATCGAAGGTGACGGTATAGTCGGCGCTGATGTCCAGCGTGCCGGTCGCGGGGTCCATGATCACCTTAATGCTCTCGCGTTTGATCGGGAGGTCGAGCTCCTGCACCTTCTTGAAGCAGTCGTCGCGAACGTCCTCAACGCTCTTCTTTGGGTAGGCGCTCAAAGCGAAGCGCGCCTCGGTCTGGATCGCGTCCTGAAACTGATAATTGGCGAAGTAGACCGGGACGATCTTGACTCCGGCAAATGCCATCGCTCCCAGGACCACAATCGTTATCAGGAAGTTGATCTTGGAGCCGCCGCGTTCGCCGATCTGGTTGGATCGAATCATTGCGATTCCGGCGCCTCCCCGCACCCCACGCCGTTGTCACTAACCTAGCATGAGGAATGGCCGGGCAAAGGCTGCCGGAGGGCCAGTTGTTCGCGATGAGTAAACGAGCAGCTAGTAGGCGCGGGCGAAGATGGCCTTTTCAGAGGCCGGCTGGCCGCAATAGACGCACTTCCCTGACCCGCCGGGCTGCTCCAAGGGGATGCAGCGCATGGTGGCTTTGGTCTCGTCCTTGATCTTGCCTTCGCAATCGCCGCTGCCGCACCACCAGGAAAGCGCAAAGCCCTTCTCGACGGCGCCCTTAAAGTCCGCATAGCCCGCGGGCTCCGCCGTATTCGCTTTGCGGAAGGCGAGCGCGCGGTCGTACAGCGACTTCTGGATCTCTTCGAGGGTGTGTTTGACGGCCGCGGCGATTCCCTGCTGCGGCGCGAACGACTTCCCTTCCTTGCCGGGACGGTCGCGTCGCGCGAGCACCACCGAGCCCTTCGCAACGTCCTTCGGTCCCAATTCCAGCCGCAGCGGCACTCCGCGCATCTCCCAATCGTTGAACTTGAAGCCGGGACTCATTCCCTCGCGCTCGTCCATCTTGACGCGGATGCCCGCATCGACCAGCTCTTTTCGCAGGCGTTGCGCGTTCTCGAAGACTGCGGCCTTCTCTTCGTCCGTCTTGAAGATGGGCACGATCACGATCTGATAGGGAGCCAGGCGCGGAGGCAAGATCAGGCCCTGATCGTCGCCATGCACCATGATGATCGCGCCCACGAATCGCGTGGAAAGCCCCCAGGACGTGGTCCAGCAGTGCTGCAGCACGCCGCTCTTGTCGAGATAGCGTATCTCGAACGCCTTGGCGAAATTCTGGCCCAGATTGTGCGACGTGGCGGATTGCAGCGCCTTGCCGTCGCCCATCATGGCCTCGATCGAGTAGGTCTGCTCGGCGCCGGCGAAACGCTCCGCTGCGGACTTCCGTCCAGGGATCACCGGAATCGCCGCTTCGCGCACCGCGAAGTCCGTGTAGACTTCGAGCATCTGCCGCGTTTCCGCTTCGCCTTCCTCGGCCGTGGCGTGCGCCGTGTGTCCTTCCTGCCAGAAAAACTCAAGCGTGCGCAGGAAGAGCCGCGTGCGCAGTTCCCAGCGCACGACGCTGTTCCATTGATTGATCAGCACGGGCAGATCGCGATAGGACTGAATCCACTTCGCGTACGCGTGGCCGATGATCGTTTCCGAAGTGGGCCGGATCACGAGCGGCTCTTCGAGTTTTTCGCCCCCGCCGTGCGTCACCACCGCCAGCTCCGGCGAGAATCCGGCGACGTGCGACTTTTCCTTCTCGATGAAGCTGCGCGGGATCAGCAGCGGAAACGCGGCGTTTACGTGGCCGGTCGCCTTGAACCGGCTGTCGAGTGCCGCCGTGATGTTCTCCCAAAGCGACCAGCCGTACGGGCGCACGATCATGCAGCCGCGGACCGGCGCGTAGTCGGCCAGCTCCGCGCGCAGCACAACCTGGTTGTACCACTCGGAAAAATCCTCCGCTCGCGTCGTCAGTTTCAGGTCGGACATTCTGCCAGTCGCTCTCTTCTACGGTCCGGGACCGCACGCGTTCCGGCTCGCCACATCCATATTGGGAGACGATTTAGGTTAGGGGACTCTCCCACCTAAGTCAATCAAGCGAAAAGCGATTTCGGCTTGACAAAGGTCCCGGCGCGGAGTATTTCTCAACCACTTTGTGGCGCCAGGGGGGACGCCATCATGCCGGCTCGTGCCTAGTTGGCGCGGACCAGATCGCAGTTTAGCCCTCACATATTGCCGCGCGCCTCGGGGCAGGCTCGCGCTCCAACGAACTTACATCATCGTAGATCTTCCACGGGGGTGGACGATGGAATCACGTATTTACAGGAAGACCTTTGTCACCAGTGTGCTCGTGTGCTTGGCGGCACTTCTCCTTGGGGCTTCTTCTCTCCTCGCACAGAGCGCCACCACGGGCGCAGTCGCTGGCACGGTGACCGACCCGTCGGGCGCCGTCATCGCTGGCGCCAGCGTTGCGGCGACGAACGTCGCCACTGGACAGTCGCGCCAGACCACAACGGACGCCAGCGGCTCATACAAGTTTTCGCTGCTGCCTCCCGGAAATTACAGCGTCAAGTTTTCGGCATCGGGCTTCAAGACCGTCGAGGTCCCTTCAGTCGCCGTGGACGTTACAGAAACGGTCTCGGTGAATCGCGTCCTCGAGGTCGGCGCGCAGACGCAACAGGTGACGGTCGAATCGACGGTCGAGACCATCCAGACGCAGAACGCCACCATTGGCGGACTGGTTTCCGGGACCACGGTCACCGAACTGCCCCTGAGCACGCGCAACTTTACGCAGGTGATTGACCTCTCGCCCGGCGTCGTGGCCAACGTCGCCACCGCAACGGCTGTCGGAAACGGCACGCAGGACATCAATGTCAACGGCTCCGGCTCCGATCAGAACACCTACATGATGGACGGCGTCATCACGACGAACTACGGCAGCGGCGGCGCGGCGCAATCGGGCAGCTACGCCGGAATTCCGATTCCGAATCCGGACTCGATCCAGGAGTTCAAGGTTCAGACTTCGCAGTACGACGCCGCGTACGGTCAGAACCCGGGCGCGAACGTCAACGTCGTCACGAAGAGCGGCACAAACAAGTTTCACGGAGCCGTCTGGGAATTCAACCGCAATAACTTCTTCAACGCGAACGACTTCTTTTACAAACGGTCTGAAAGAAGCGAACTGTTGGCAAACAAACCGCCGGAAGTGAAGCAGAACCAGTTCGGAGGGGCGCTGGGCGGAGCGATCAAGAAGGACAAGCTATTCTTCTTCGGTTCCTATCAGGGAACCAGGCAGCTCAATGGCATCGGCAGCAACGGCTTTGCCACCGGCATCACGGCGGTCGGCTTGCTGCCGTTCAACGAACCCGGGGTTCCCTTGGCGAGCGCGCGCTCCGATCAAGGAGCGGGTTACACGATCCCGCTCGACTACGGGATCGTCAATCCGTTTAATGCCAACGTCAGCGCAGCCTTCCCCGGCTTTGCCCAGGCGGCCATTGGTTCGCAGTGCGATGCCTCTACCTATCGGAAGTACTTGGGCTGCGCGTTCGGCGGAGAGAGCGACTTTTTGTCGAAATTCGGTCTCCCCTTGGGCACCAACACCGCGGTGAACAACAACGGAGACAACATCAGCCAGACGTTCATCAACCTCCTCCAACAGAAGGAAAACATCCCTCAGGTCCGGGGAGGCTTCAACAACGGCTACTACATTCCCAGCGTCCGCTACGACGGCAATGGTCTGCCCGTGTGCGCCGATCCGACCGTGATTAACGCTCCGTCCTGCTCCACGCCGACGACGATCTCGCAGGCGACTACCGCCAACGAAGACCAGTTCATGTTCAACACGGATTTCGTGCTCACGCCCAAGAACACCATTTCTGAAAAGTACTTCTTCTCGACCGACCCGCAGACGCAAAGTTTCAGCTGCATCGTCACCGGCTGCGACCCGGGCGCTCCCGAAGATGGACATTACGGTTCGCAATCGACGGTCGTGAGACTCACCTCGGTAATCACCAACAATTTTGTCAACGAAGTGTGGGGCTCGTTCCAGCGGCTCTACCTCAACGTCAGCGACGGCGTGACGGTCCAGTCGTGCGCCGGCGACGGCACGACCACACTCAACATCCTTCCGGCCATCAATAACGGCGTTCCTTGTCCTCTTTCGGACATCGCCGCCAACAATCGCGAGGACTCCCTCGTCCCCGTCATCGGCGAATTGGGCGTCCCGGGATCGAACTGGGGATCATGGAGCGCCGGCGGCAACTTCTTTTCGGCGACCAAGAGCATCCAGAACAGCTACTTGAGCGGCGACCAAATCTCGTGGAACCACGGCAAACATTCAATTCGAGCGGGGGTCAACACGCAGCGCATTCAGTGGAACTGGGCGCAGCCGGACCGCGAGCGTGGATGGATCGTCGGCGGCAATAACGCCGACCTCATGACCAGCAGCAGCGGCGTTCCGGAGGACGGCACTCCGTTTGTAGGCAACGCGTTTTTCATCAACCTTACCTATCGGCTGCTCCCCAACGGCACCACGAATCCCCACCACTGGCGCATCAACGAATACTCGTCCTTCGTGCAGGACGACATCAAATTGATGCGGCACCTGACCCTGAACCTGGGTGTTCGCTGGGAATTCGACGGATGGCCCTCCGACAATCAGGGCATATTCACGAACTTCGCCGCCCAGGCGGCCGGAATCGTGAACACGGGCTCTTTCTTCCTGAACAATCCGGGCGGAACTCTCGCCGGCTACATTGTCCAGTCCAATTACAACAAGGCGCTGTACGGAAACCTCACCGGCCAGTTTGGATCGACCGGCATCCTCGTAAACACGAACAAGACTCTCTTGCAGCGTCCTCCGATCGACAACTTCTCTCCGCGGCTCGGCTTGGCATGGCAGGCCAGGGACAAGCTGGTCGTGCGCGCCGGCTACGGCATGTTCTTCGACCGCGTATACGGCAACCTCGTCGGAGACAACATCGTCGGCAACATGCCGCCTTACGCGACCGGCATCGGCCTGTCTCCCGCCGAGACGCTGCAGAATCCGTTCGTGCCGCAGGCGTTCCTTGGATTCATACCCCGAACGCTAAGCGTGACTCCGGGGAGCGATGCGACCGGCACCATCGCCATCTCCGACGTCAACGGCGGCAACGCCTCGGGTCTTCTCAACTCCGGCGACGACCCGGCGATGCGCACCCCGAAGGTTCAGCAATACAATCTCGACGTTCAGTACGAGTTCGCGCACGGATGGGTGGCCGACATCGGCTACGTCGGAACGCATGGAATACACCTCTACGATTGGAACCGCGACCCGAACCTCGCCTATCTGGTTGCTGGGGCGCCGAACGGGCCGTTGGATCAGGTCAATATCAATCTGGAGCGGCCCGCGAACACATTCCCGATGAATGATGCCGCAAACACCGATCCAGCCACGCAGGTCCTTGAAAACACGGCCGGCAACCTGCTCGGCCGTGTGAGCTATCTCGGCGTGAATCCGGGAAACTTGCAGCAGGTCAAAACAGACGGGCGCCATCTCTACAATGCCTTGCAGGTCCAGGTTCGGCACTCGTTTTCTCACAGCCTGACCTTCCAGGCAGCGTACACGTGGAGCAGCCTGAAGACGGATATCAACGCCAGCGAAGCAGGCGCCGGCATCGCCACGCCCGGCAACGTGCTTTCCGGCAGTTCGTCCAGCAACGATCCTCTGAACATCCGTCAACAGTACGGCCCAGCAGCATTCAACCGGCCTCAGCGGCTGATTGTCAGCTACAACTACGAATTCCCCTTTAAGGGTGAAGGATGGGAGGGCAAAGTCGTTGGCGGCTGGGGCGTCTCCGGTGTGACAACAATTCAAGACGGTCTGCCTTTCACCATCGTGGACGGAAGCGGTGGCACACTTCTGTACGGCTCGATTCCCGCCACCGGCCCGTACGTCCGAGCCGAATACGCGGAACCGGTCAATTGCAACGCGGTCACCGGAAACTGCAAGTCGGCTATCCCGCTTGGCACGTCGGGCAGCATGGAGTCCCGCGCACTGAATGGGTTCATCAATCCGGATGCGTTCGTTCCGGTGCCCCAATTCGGCGGGTCCACCGATCCGGCGGCCGGTCCGCCTTGCCCGCAGGAAGGATTCTTCGGGTGCGGCACCGGCTTCGGCGACTCCGCCATCGGAACGATGCGGTGCTGCACGCAGGTCAACTTCGATATGGCGATCATCAAGAATACAACCGTCGGCGGGCTGCGTGAGGACGCCACTCTTCAGTTCCGCGCGGAATTCTTCAACCTGTTCAATCATGCGCAGTTCAATGAACCGGTCAACGATCACAACTCCGTCAACTTTGGCCAGATCACCACGAGCTCGGTGCCGGGGCGCATTCTGCAATTCGGCTTGAAGTACAGCTTCTAGCACTGCACCTCTGCGAATCGGCCTGGCCGGCGAGGCATTGCGGCGTCGGTCAGGCCGATTTCGTTTTTCTCAGTTCCCGCGTCGCGCTCGCCACTGCACGGCCCTTTTGCTAAGATGGGCGCCACCATGAGCAAAGACTCGCCCGATCTGCGCAGGATGAGCCGCTCGCTCGACGAAACCGATCCCGCAATCGCGACCGTGCTACGCGAAGAGGTCCGCCGCCAAGCAACGGGCCTCGAGCTGATTCCCTCCGAAAACTTCGTCTCCGAAGCCGTGATGGAAACGATGGGCTCGGTGCTCACGAATAAATACGCGGAGGGCTATCCCGGCAAGCGCTACTACGGCGGCTGCGAATTCGTCGATATCGCGGAGCAGCTCGCGATCGATCGCGCTAAGGCGCTATTCGGCGCGGACCACGCCAACGTCCAGCCGCACTCCGGCACGCAGGCCAACATCGCCGTCTATATGACCGCGCTCAAGCCCGGCGACACCGTGCTGGGCATGAACCTGGCGCACGGCGGCCATCTGACCCACGGCCACCCGCTGAATTTTTCGGGGATCACCTACCACTTCGTGCCGTACGGCGTGTCGAAGGAAACGGAAGCGATTGACTACGACGAAGTCGAGCGCCTCGCGCAAGAGAACAAACCGAAAATGATCGTCGTCGGCGCAAGCGCGTATTCGCGCGCTTTCGATTTCGCCCGCATGGGGAAGATTGCGCAAGGCATCGGCGCGCTGCTCTTCGTGGACATGGCGCACATCGCGGGATTGATCGCCGCGGGCGTCCACCCCAACCCCGTGCCGCACGCCGATTTCGTCTCCACGACAACGCACAAGACCCTGCGCGGCCCGCGCGGCGGCCTGGTCCTGTGCCGCGAAAAATACGCGAAGGATCTCGACCGCGCCACGTTCCCAGGAATCCAGGGCGGGCCATTGATGCACATCATCGCGGCCAAGGCGGTCTGCCTGAAGGAAGCCGCTGAGCCGGGATTCGCGGACTACCAGCGCCAAGTCGTGAAAAATGCGAAGGCTCTGGCGGCCGCCATGGCCGCGCGCGGCTTCCGCATCGTGAGCGGCGGCACGGACAATCACCTTTTCCTGGTCGACGTGAACTCGCGCGGGCTCACGGGCGCCGTCGTGCAGCCCGCGCTCGATCGTGCGGGCATCACCGTGAACAAGAACTCCATTCCGTTCGATCCGCTCCCGCCGCTGAAGGCCAGTGGCATCCGCATGGGCACTCCGGCGGTCACCACGCGCGGCATGCGCGAGCCGGAAATGGAAAAAATCGCAGGCTGGATTTCGGACGTGCTGAACCACATTGACGACGCGACCACCATCCAGCGCGTCCGAGCGGAAGTCGCCGCGTTCGCCGCGCACTTCCCTCTCTACTCGCGGCGCTTGGAAGCCGCCGAAGCTGCTCTTGCCGTTTAGGCCACGGTCTGGATCTCCAGCTCAGATACCTGTCGGTCCCGAATCGAAAATGCGCGGATGGGATTCTCTGCGTACGGTCGCGGCGTCACGATGAAGTAGATCGCTTCGGAGTAGTAGGCGAGCTCGATGTCTTTCGGCGACGGCACGTTCTCGGTATTCGGATGCGAGTGATAGATGCCGAGGAATCCGAGCCTGCGCTCGCGGAACTCCCGCAGCAAACGGACGATTTCTTTCGGCGCGATTTCGTAGTTCCTCACCGGATCGGCGGCGACGTTCTTCGCCGGAAAC
>Ga0335083_10011255_pt1 | contig 10761 bp, 12 predicted proteins | sample Lox_Sample_42_FD_206716 | JGI IMG/M metagenome (GOLD analysis project Ga0335083, IMG submission 206716) | Soil microbial communities from Loxahatchee National Wildlife Refuge, Florida, United States - Lox_Sample_4.2 | ecosystem: Environmental > Terrestrial > Soil > Wetlands | place: USA... | reverse complement strand
TTTCAGCGCCGCGAACGCCGTTACGGCGGCCTCTCCGATGGCAGCGAGTCAGATGATGTGGCTTCGTTACCGGCGAATCAGCTGGTCAACAGCTAGGGCCTGGTCCTAATGGCTCGGAAGTCATTCCTTTCTGAGTACCTCCACGCGTAACTAAAGGCATGGTGTTCTTCCCGATTCACGCCCCTATCATGGGTCAGTGAGCAGTGTTGCGACACTTCCGGTTTACGAGCGGCAAACCGCCGCGAGCGTCCCCTCTCGCATTCCTGAGTTGGATGGAATCCGTGCGATTGCCATCGTGCTGGTGATTGGCTGCCACTATCAAGCCTTCGCAGGCAGTTTTCACGGGTTGCCGGAATTCGGGTGGGCGGGTGTCGAAATCTTTTTCGTGCTGTCGGGTTATCTGATTACTACGAACCTGCTTGCGCTGCGCGGAACTGCGGGAGCTTATCGCAAGTTCTATCTGCGCCGCGTACGACGGATCTTCCCGCCCTATTTCCTCACGGTGGCGGCCTGCGCCCTGTTCTTCTTCACCTTCAAGTTTCGCCTCGATTTGAAAGCGATTCTGCTTCACGCTGCTTTTCTGCCTTCTTTTGTGCATACCGGAGAGATATTGCGTCAGGCTGCGATCAGCTTGCGCCATCTCAACTTTCCATCTTTGTTTCAGTCCGCGCCGCTTGAGACGGTAACTCCGGGAATTGAGCCGCACAGCATGAGTAATGCCCTGTGCGCGATGTGGTCGCTCTCGGTCGAAGAGTGGTTTTATATCCTGTGGGCGCCGGTCGTGCTTCTCTTCGGGCGCGCGGGCATTATTTTCGCGACCATTCCTGCGTTTCTCATCGGATTCATTCTGCGCTGGCTGAACCACGCCCAGGGACGCTTCTGGTATACGGAATTTTTCTGCCGCTTCGATCTTCTGGCGCTGGGCGCTCTGCTGGCTCTCTGGCTCTACTTCAGAAAGGACTCGTCGCGACACCATGCGAAGCGCGGCGATCGGATTCTGTGGGGCCTGGGAGTGGGTTCTTTTCTCACTTTGATTTTTCTTGTCTATAGCATCCGGCCGGTCATGGGACGGGAGATTCGCGATTCGGCTCTCTTCGCTGCATTCGGGACGATATTGATTGGGGTAACCGCAGCCAGCGTGATCGCCTTTCTGGTCATCCACGGAAGCAAGGCTCGCTTTCTATCGCGTGGTCTTGGTTCTAGAGTGGCGGTGTGGGTGGGCCGGAGGAGCTACATGATCTATCTGGCGCATATTCCATGGTATTGGGTCCTCTGCGCGATTCTTGGAAGCGCCAGCTACTCTGGATGGGCTGCGGCGATCAGCGCGCTTTTGCTGACGCTGATTACAGCGGCGCTTTCCTGGAGATATGTGGAAGCGCCGCTGCTAAGCCATTAGAGGTCGCGCAAGCTACTGCGTTGGTCCCACGGGCACTCTTTGTGGGGCATCGATGCTCATGTGGGATACATCGGTTTTCACCTTGAGTTCAACCAGGTCCTGCTTCGGTTTCGCCCGAGCCGTGAAGCCAAGCTCGTACTGATTCTGAAGGCGCTTGCTCAGGTCCGACAGGAATGGCTGGAAGCTGACCGGATTGGACAGTCCCTGATAGTAAAGATTTCCTCCCGTTGCCTGTGCGACCTGCGTCAGCAGATTCTGCCCGGCGTTGGTTTCGTAGTAGGAGTTGTCGAAGCGTCCGGTGTCGCGGAAGAAAATCGAGTAGACGATCAGTCCTGCCTTCTGCGAGTCGCTGATGGAGGCCTGCATGTACGGGTCGTCCGGATCATAGCGCGGATTGTAGCGATCGACGCCGTCGGTCACCATCAGCACTTCGCGGCGATTCTTTGGGTCTTGAGAAGGCCAGTGCTTGGCGAGATCGGAAAGGCAGAAGTACGGGCTCGCGTTCGATCCTGGAACTCCGCTGGTCAGGTGAATGGCCTTGGCCGCGAGCGCGTGATCGGCGGTCAGGTTCTGTGCGAAGGCTGCACGCCCGTTCTGCATGTAGGCCACACCAACCAGAGCAGTAGGCGGCAGCGACTGGATGAATTTTGCGAGGTCATTCAGTTGTATTCCAAGGGCTGAGCGAGCCGATCCATCAATCAGGACGACAAGTTCCAGACCGGCGCGGTCACCGCGCAACGGCTGCCATTGGGTGATCGAGCTTTCCTTGCCATCTGCCCAGACCTTCAGGCTTTGCTGCGTCAGGGACGGTGCTTCGCCGCTCCTGGGAAGCGCCGTGACAACTGTCTGCGCGGTGACTGTGTCGCCCTGCGCGACGGCGGGCAGCGCTGAGGGGAGCATGCTCAACACCACGCCTGCAGCCACAGCTCTTAACTTCATCATTTCTCGTTCTCCTAACTGATTAGACGCTTTGGGGCCTCTATCCGACGCCCTTTATGGTGATGACCGTGTATTCTGCCCAACAGGGTCTTTTACGAACGATGAAACGTGTTCTTACTGCGGCTGTTTTGATTCCTCTGGTTTTGTTGCTGATCTTCAAGGGTCCGTTCTGGTTGATTACGCTGGCTACGGCTGCGGTCGCGGCTTTAGCGGGCTGGGAGTTCATGGCACTGGCCGACGCTTCCGGCGCAAAAACTCCGCGGATTGCAGTCCTCTTCGGCATTGCCGCGCTCTTCGTCTTCGGTTTCTGGCGCCCGGCATACCTGGCTCCACTGCTCGGCTGCCTGACCTTCGCGCTATTTATCGTCTGCGCTTTCCGCTCGCCGCTGCCGCGGGTACTGCCCGATGCGGCGTATTCGGTGTTTGGATTGATTTACGTCGGTTTGTCGCTGACGACGATTCCGCTGCTCAGCGCTGAGGAAAACGGCCCATCGCTTCTGGTGTTTCTCTTCTTTGTGGTGTGGACAGGCGATGTGGTTGCGCTTTATGTGGGGCGCGCCTTCGGGCGCAGAAAGCTGGCGCCTTCCATCAGCCCCAACAAAACATGGGAGGGCAGCGCCGGGTCGGTTGCGGGCAGTCTGCTGATTACGCTGCTGCTGATTTTTCTTGCCAATGTGCTTGCGCGGCATGATTTCGACTGGCTCTCGTATCCCGGTTCAGCCTTTCGCTGGCTGGGATTGGCTTTCCTGCTGAATGTGGCGGCGCAGGTGGGCGATCTGATCGAGTCGGCAGTCAAGCGTGGGGCTGGGGTGAAAGACTCAGGCAAACTGCTGCCCGGTCACGGAGGCATTCTGGATCGGATCGATGCGTTGCTGCTAGCGGCTCCAGTGCTATGGTGGGCGCAGCTGGCGCAGCAGTGGTTTTAGGGATTGCATACAGCGGACGCGCCTACGGCGCCATGCTCAGTGCAGAGGTTTTAGAATCATCGAGGGCTGGCGGGAGGCATCGATGAAGAGGTTTCTACTGCTCGCTGTTCTGGTTCTGACTATGGTATCTGCGAATGCACAATCGAAGGATCCACTGCAAGGCCTTTGGGAAGGCTATGACGGAGAGTGGGGGCATGTTTCGCGGCAATTGATTTCGCTTGCCGAGGCGATTCCGGCCGACAAATATTCCTGGCGTCCTGCGCCGGGCGTGCGCTCGGTCAGCGAAGTTTTTATGCACATCGCGATCGCAAATTTTTGGTTGTTGAGCGTGACCGGACCGAAGATGCCTGCTGATCTCACCGACGGTATGGAAAAATCGGTGACGGCTAAAGCTGACGTGATCAGCTGGCTGAAGCGATCACTGGATGCGGTGAAGACAGCGCGTGCCCAGTTGAAACCGGGCGATCTTGAACGCAAGGTAAAGGTCGCAGGTAAGGAAGTTACCGTGGACGGTATGTACCTGCGCATCATCATTCACGATAATGAACACATGGGGCAGCTAGTGGCTTACGCGCGCATGAACGGTATCGTGCCGCCGTGGTCGCAGCCCGGCCCGGCCCAAAAAGATTAGGGAGCACGATCAGATTTTGAAGCAGATTGCCATCCTCGGCTCAACCGGATCCATCGGCCAGAGCACCCTGAGTATCATCGCAAGCTTTCCTGACCGCTTTGCCGTAGCCGCGCTTGCGGCAGGACGCAACCTTGATGCCGCCTTCGAGCAATGCGTGCGCTGGCGTCCTCGCGTGGCTTCCGTGGCTACGGAAGAGCTGGCTGCGACGCTTGCGCAGCGGTTGAAGGCTGCTGGTGTGAGCGGTGTTGAGATTGTTTTCGGGACGGAGGGAACGGTACGCGTTGCCACGCTGCCGGAGGTGGATTTTGTTGTCTCCGCCATTGTGGGAGTGGCGGGGCTTGAGGCTACCTATGCTGCCGTCAAGGCAGGGAAGGCGGTCGGCCTCGCCAATAAAGAGGCGATGGTGGCGGCGGGGGAGATTCTGACGGCTGCGGCGCGTGCAAAAAATGTTCCGCTTCTGCCAATTGATTCCGAACACAATGCTGTGCACCAGTGCATGCGCGCCGGGGACAAGGCGGAAGTCCGCCGCATCTGGTTGACGGCCTCGGGCGGGCCGTTTCGCACGCTGCCGCTCAGCGCGTTTGAGGAGATCACGGTAGAGCAGGCCCTTAAGCATCCGACATGGGTGATGGGGCGGCGGATTACGATTGATTCGGCCACGATGTTGAACAAGGGGCTCGAGATCATTGAGGCCTGCCGTCTGTTTGATCTGCCGCCGTCTGCGATCAAGGTCACCGTCCATCCGCAATCGACGGTGCATTCGCTGGTGGAGTATATCGATGGCAGCATTCTGGCGCAGATTTCGGTGACCGATATGCGACTGCCGATCCTGTATGCGATGAGCTATCCCGAACGCGTGGAGTCGGACCTGACCTTCGACATGGCCGCCCTTGGGCAGCTGCATTTTGAGCCGCCTGATTTTGCGCGTTTCCCGTGTCTCCGCCTTGCCTACGAGGCGGCGGAGAAGGGCGGCGCTCATTGCATTGCACTTAACTCGGCGGATGAAATTGCCGTGGAGGCCTTCCTCGAAAAACGCATCTCATTTCCTGGGATAGCGCGTACAATAGAGGAAGTACTGCAGGCTACCCCCGAGAGCCATCCTGGGACCATCCGTGAAGTGCTGGCTTGCGATGCGCAGGCACGTGAAATGGCTCGGGAGGTTCTGGTTAAGGCCGGTCACGAAGCTATTGCCCCACGGTCTTAACGCCCGCTAATAGGTTTTTCAAGACGAAGACATGCCTTTTGCTTTAACCGCTCTATTCTCCATGCTCGTCGTGCTCGGCATCATGGTGCTCGTGCACGAGTTCGGCCATTTTGCCGTTGCCAAGTTCTTCAAGGTCCGCGTCGAGGTCTTCTCTGTTGGCTTCGGCACGCGCCTTTTCGGTTTCCGTCATGGCGATACCGACTACCGCCTGAGCCTTTTGCCGCTGGGTGGTTACGTCAAGATGGCGGGTGAGAACCCGAGCGAGGAGAAGACGGGGGACCCCGGCGAGTTCTCTTCGCATCCGCGATGGCAGCGCATTCTCATCGGCCTGGCGGGGCCAGTGGCCAACTTCATGCTGGCGTTTGTGCTCATGACCGGCTACTACATGATGCACAACGAAGTGGAGCAATACCTGTACGGCCCGGCGGTGGTGGACTTTGTGCCGCCCAACTCGGCGGCAGCCCATGCGGGGATTCAATCCGGCGATCGCATCATTAAGTTCGACAAAGACGTAAATCCGACATGGGAGAAGGTGCGCATCCGGTCAGTGCTGGACGCGAATTCAACGGCGCCCTTTACCGTCGAGCGGCAGACAGACGGACAGACGAAGCAGTTTTCAGGCGACCTGTACCTGCTGGATCCCAGCAAAGGGCAGGATTTCGAGATTGAATCGCTAGGGCTCATTCCACGCTATCAGACCGAACCGCTGAAGGTGCACGATGTTGAGCCGGGATTCCCGGCCGACAAGGCAGGGCTGAAGGCCGGTGACACCATTCAATCCATCAACGGGCAACAACTGCATTCTGTGCCTGCGGTGATGGCGTTTCTTCAGCAGGCAAATGGACACCAGGTAACGCTCAGCATTCTTCGAGATGGCAAGCCTCTGACGCTGCAGGTGCAGCCGACGTGGGCGGACAATGGCGCGGGACAGATGGGTTATCGCCTCGGCTTTAAAGCCAACCTGCCGCCTTTTCGCGTGGAACAACTGCCTTTGCCGGCTGCGGTCAACCGCTCGATCAGCTTCAATCTGCACAACTCGGGTTACATTCTGGACGTGCTGCACCGCCTGGTGACGCGGCGCTCGAATGTGCAGCAGCTAAGCGGACCGATCGGAATCGCGCGCGATACTGGTGAAGCCATCACCATGCCGGGATGGCAGCCGATTATCACGCTGATGGCGCTCATCAGCCTCAACCTCGGCATCTTTAACCTGCTCCCGATTCCGATTCTTGATGGCGGAATGATCCTGCTGCTGCTGATCGAGGGGACGATTCGCCGCGACCTCAACCAGCAGTTCAAGGAGCGCATCTATCAGGTTGCGTTTGTGGTGCTGGTGCTGTTTGCGGTTTTTGTCATGTTTAACGACGTCTCGAAGTTCAACATCTTTTCGAAGTTGAAACCGTAATCCGCAATTAATTTAGAAGAAGCCTGCTTCATGCAGGCTTTTTTCATCTGCATGCAAGAGCCCTCGAAGATTACCGTGCGCGTACGCTATGCCGAGACTGACCAGATGCGTGTGGTCTATCACTCCAACTATTTCATCTGGTTTGAAATGGGACGCGTTGAATGCCTGCGCCAGATGGGCTTTGACTACAAGCAGATGGAAATCGCCGATGACTGTCATCTACCAGTCGTTGAAGCCACGTGCCGCTACAAGGCTCCGGCGCGCTACGACGAGATCCTGACCATCGAGACCCGCATTGTTGCCTTGCGCTCAGGAGTGATCAAGTTTGCTTATCGTCTTGTGCGCGACGAGGACTCTCAGTTGCTGGCTGAAGCGCAGACGACCCACATCGTTGTGGATGGCAGAATGCAGCGGCGCACCCTGCCGGAGAAGTATGTGATGGCGATCCGCTCGCAGCTGGGTTGATGCGGCACTGTTCTTTGCTTTGGAAAGAGTGATATAACTGCGAGCGTCTGAAGTCTGCATCCAAATCTGCAACGGAGGATGGAATGACGCTTTCTCGCACGTTGCTTCTCACCAGCGCGGCTCTCCTGCTGGTGGCCGGCTGTGAAACAGGGCGCACCAACAAAGTCCATGCATCGTGGCAGTTGATGTCAAATGAGGTTACGACTGGAAAGCCGGACCTCGCGAAGGCGGCTCCTGCTACAGGCCAGCCGCCCGTCCCCGGTTCTCCAACCGCAGCGGGGCCCGATGGCTTGCAACCGCCCAATGACAACGAGGCGCGGCAGAGCGTGGGAGCTGAGGAGGGACGGCCGACGCCTCCATGGGTGCAGAAGAAGGATCCATTCGAGCGGCAGTGATCGCCGGATTGTCTAAGCTGTCACACCACGCGGCTTTACGTTTCCACGAATGAAACTGACGATGGTTTCAAGCGGCGTTCCCGGGCCGAAGATTGCCGCTATGCCCTGTGATTTGAGGAATTCAGCATCCTGCTCGGGGATAGTTCCACCGAGGACCACGAGGATATCTCCAGCGTCACGTTCTTTCAGCAGCGCGGTCACGCGGGGCACGATGGCGTTGTGCGCTCCGGAGAGAATGCTCAAGCCCACGCAGTCGACATCTTCTTGAATCGCGGCATTGGCGATCATCTCCGGCGTCTGACGCAGGCCGGTATAGATTACTTCCATTCCAGCGTCACGCAGTGCGCGAGCGATGACTTTCGCGCCGCGATCATGGCCGTCCAGACCGGGCTTTGCGACGAGGACGCGAATAGGAGTGGTGCGTTCTTGAGGCATGAACTCGAAAGAATAGCACAGTGAGGGGACAGCGGCTCAGGCTGAAAGAGCCTTGTTATTCTGAGGAGCAGGGCGACGAAGAATCTGAACGAAGAAGGCGAGTGAATCAAGCCAGCATGGTTGAGATTCTTCCCCTTCATTGCATTCAGGGTCAGAATGACGGAATTGCGGGAACTACTTGTCGCGCGCGACGACGAAATCCGGTACCCAGAGCAGGGCGCGCTTGAAGTCGGAATCCGGCAACGGTGCGATTGCAGCACGCGCTCTTTCAGCGTGCTGGAAGGCGATGTTCATCGCGTAGTCAACCGACCCGTTGCGGGAGAGGACGGCGAGGATTTCGGGATGCGTCACGCGGTCGAAGTTCTGATCGGTGAGGACGGTGAGAATGGCTTCACGGTCGGTCGCCGTGCCGTTTTCGAGTGAGTGGATGACGGCAAGCGTGGCCTTGCCTTCGCGCAGATCACTGGCGACGGGCTTGCCCAGGACTTCTTCGCTGGCGGTAAGGTCGAGCACGTCGTCGACGACCTGGAACGCGAGGCCGAGCGCGTGTCCGTACTCGCCCATAGCCGCTTCCGTACTGCCGTTCACTTTCGCGAGCACCGAGCCGAGACGCATGGAGACCTCGAAGAGGCAGGCGGTCTTGCGGTAGATGAGTTCGTTATATTCCTGTTGGGTGACTGGGCGGCCCAAAGTTTCCATCTGCAGCAGTTCGCCTTCGACCATCTGCTGGGTGAGGCCGATGAGCAGGTCGAGCACGCGAAAATTGCGTTCTTCAAGAGCCACACGGAAGGCCTGCATGTAAAGCCAGTCACCGGCGAGGACGCACTTGGCGTTACCCCAGGTGGTGTTGGCCGAGGGGCGGCCGCGGCGGGTGTCGGCGGCGTCGATGATGTCGTCATGGACGAGGGTGGCCGTGTGCACCATTTCGACGACCGCGCCGAGGCGCACCATGCCGTTTCCGGAATAGCCCTGGGATTTCGCAGAGAGCAACAACAATGACGGACGAATGCGCTTGCCGCCGCCTTCGCGCAGGTAGTCGGAGATCTCGGTGATGGCCTTGACGGAGGAAACGGCATCGTCGCCGAACTCGCGCTCGATGGCGCGCAGATCGTCGTGGAGAAGATCGAAGACTTCTTTCGCCGATGCTATGGTCGTTGTACTCACTGGCTCTTCGCTCGTGCTCAAAAACTTGGGTCCTGCTCTTCCTTTAGTTCGACCGGTAGTTCGTAAACTGCATGTCGATGCCGAGGTCCTTCGCCTTCAGCATCGCGATCACTTCCTGTAGAGTATCGCGATCTTTGCTGCTTACACGAACGGTATCACCCTGTATGGATGCCTGAGCCCTCTTTTTAGAGTCTTTCAGTATGCGAACGATCTCTTTGGCCTTTTCCGTCGGAATGCCCTGCTGCAGGGTGATCTTCTGCCGAACGCTCGACCCAGTGGCAGGCTCGAGCTTGCCGTAGGTGAGCGCCTTGAGCGATATGCCGCGCTTGACCAGCTTGTGCCCAAGGATTTCCTTGACGGCTTCGAGCTTGTACTCGTCGGCGGAGGCGAGCTGGATGGCGTCGTCACCTTCGAGCTTGATTTCAGAGTGTGAGTCCTTCAGGTCGAAGCGCGCCCGCACTTCCTTGATGGCCTGCTCGATGGCGTTGCGCACTTCCTGGATATCCACTTTACTTACGATGTCGAAGGAGTTGTCTGCTGCCATAACACTTCTCTCTACTTCAGATTATTTGCACAAACCGCTAACCTCAGTGTGCCATGCCCGCTGTGATACTGAAAAATCGGTGAAAGTTTTCCGTGGTATGGGAAGCTACTTCGTCAGCCGTCAGGTTACGGATTTCTGCCAGCTTTTCAGCCACTCCCGCGACCCAGGCGGGCTCGTTGCGCTTGCCGCGATTGGGGACGGGAGCGAGGAAGGGCGCGTCGGTTTCGACCAGCATGCGATCGAGCGGGACCCGCGTTGCGACGTCGCGGATAGACTGCGCCTTGGGGAATGTAATGTTGCCGGCAAAGGAGATGAGGAAGCCGCAATCCATGGCGCGGCGTGCGTGGTCCCGTTCGCCGGTGAAGCAGTGCAGGATGCCGCCGAGGCCTTTCGGAGCCCATTCGGTTTCGATCATGTCCAGCGTGTCGTCCCAGGCGTTGGTGCTGTTGTCCGAAGGGCGGCAGTGGATGATGATCGGCTTTTTGTGGGCCGCGGCGATTTCCATTTGCTGGCGGAAGACGGTCTTCTGCGTTTCGCGCGGCGAGTGGTCGTAGAAGTAGTCGAGGCCGATTTCGCCGCAGGCGATGACTTCTGACTCCTGCAGTAAGTTGTTGAGCTTGGTGAGTGCGGCTTCGTCGCAAAGCTGTGCTTCGTGAGGATGGACTCCGGCGGTGGCCAGGATACGTGGCGTCTCGGGCTTGCCGGAGTATTCGCGGCTCAACTCGAGGGCGCGGTGCATCGTGTCCGGGCCGTCGCCGATGCCGATGGAGAGCACCGTGCGCACGTTGGCATGCCATGCACGCGCGAGCAGGGCGTCGCGGTCTTCGTCGTAGCGCGGGCTGTCGAGGTGCGCGTGCGAATCGATGAGCAATCGGTCCTCAATGGTTCTGCATGGTTTGTATTGTCATCCTGAGCGCTGCGAAAGATCTGTTTCGGGCTCAGCCGAGGAAAAGCAGGTCCTTCGCTGCGCTCAGGATGACAGCTTCAATAGTCTTATTTCAGCCGCGCGCCGACTTCGACGTCTTCGAGGAAGCCGGCGAGCACAGGTTTGCCCTTTTCACCGAGTGACGCGGCGACGATCATGCCGTTCGATTCGAGCCCGCGCAGCTTGCGGGGCGCGAGGTTGGCGACGATGACCACCTTGCGGCCGATGAGCGATTCCGGCTCGTAGGCTTCGGCAATTCCGGCGAGAATCTGGCGCGTTTCGTAGCCAAGATCGACTTCAAGGCGCAGCAGCTTGTCGGCTTTGGGAACCCG